>Ga0209577_10006027_pt1 | contig 11235 bp, 7 predicted proteins | sample GraSoiAngelo_109_FD_185874 | JGI IMG/M metagenome (GOLD analysis project Ga0209577, IMG submission 185874) | Grasslands soil microbial communities from the Angelo Coastal Reserve, California, USA - 14_0903_12_20cm (SPAdes) (version 2) | ecosystem: Environmental > Terrestrial > Soil > Grasslands ... | reverse complement strand
CAGGTGGGAGGAAGACGGCGGATATTCTCCATTTACTCTCGCGGCCGAGATCGCGGGATTGCTCGCGGCTGCGGATTTTGCCGAAGAGAAGGGCGACTATGGTCTGGCCTCGTATCTCAGGGAGACAGCAGACACATGGAACGAAGCCATTGAACGCTGGACCTATGTTACAGGAACGAAACTCGCGAAACGCGTCGGAGTCAACGGATACTATGTAAGAATCGCACCTGCGAATCCTCTCGACATTGAGCCTCCAGGTTCAGCATTTGTCTCTCTCCGAAATCGTCCCTTAGGACAAGAAGTCGTCCCGGGCGAGCAGGTAGTGAGCGTGGACGCTCTCGCTCTCGTCCGTTACGGATTACGATCAGCCAAGGACCCAAGAATCCTCGGCACTGTCAAAGTGATAGACGCGATTCTCCGAAAAGAGACAAGGACAGGCCCGGTCTGGCATAGGTACAACTTAGACGGCTACGGCGAACACGACGACGGCTCCCCATTCGATGGGACTGGTGTCGGCAGAGGCTGGCCGCTCCTCGCCGGGGAACGAGCCCATTATGAAATAGCTAGAGGAGAGGTTGAGGAAGCTGAACGCCTCCTACATGTGATCGAGGCTCAAGCCAGCCCTGGAGGACTAATTCCAGAACAGGTCTGGGACGCGGAAGACATTCCTAAGCACGGACTTCACAACGGCCGCCCCGCTGGTTCAGCCATGCCCCTCGTCTGGGCGCACGCGGAATATATCAAACTCGCAAGATCCATCCGCGAACGAAAAGTCTTCGACATGCCGCCACAGCCAGTCACTCGATATCAGATAGAGAAGACTGGCTCCAAACTCGCAGCATGGAGATTTAACCAGAAAATTCGGACAATCCCGCCTAGAAGAAATCTGAGAATCGAAGTGCTCGCGCCCGCAACCGTTCACTGGAGCGCGGACGGCTGGAAGACCGTAACTGATTCCAAAACCGTTGACACTGGGCTCGGAATCCATTACGTTGACCTAGAAACAGCTACCCTCTCGCCCGGCGAGAGCGTTGTCTTCACTTTCTTCTGGCCGGAAGCTAGCAAGTGGGAAGGAACCGACTTCCAAGTTGCGGTCTCAGAGCCGCTACTCGCCACCGTTCAGGCTGAATCGTAAGGCTTAGCCATCGTCACCAAACCATCCTACAGGCGTTTCCCAGGCCATGGATCCCGTCACCGAACACGAGGTACTGACTCCCTACGACATCTACCTCTTCAAGGAAGGAAAACACCTCAAACTACACGAAAAACTCGGCTCCCATCCAACCCAACTTGACGGAATTGAAGGAACGCATTTCGCAGTCTGGGCTCCAAACGCGAAACATGTCTCTGTCATCGGAGATTTCAACGAGTGGCGACCTGGCCAACACCCGCTTAGTCTGAGAAAGGACGATTCTGGGATATGGGAAGGCTTCATCGCCGGTCCGACAAGGGGCTCGCTCTACAAGTATCATGTCGAATCGAAAGCCCATCTTGGGTATTCGATGGAGAAGGGCGATCCTTTCGCTCTCCACTGGGAAATTCCATCACGCACCGCGTCGATCATCTGGGACCTGAAGCACTCCTGGAATGATGCGGAATGGATGAAAACCCGCGCAGACAAGAACTCCCTCAACTCGCCACTCGCCATCTACGAAATGCATCTTGGATCATGGAAACGAGTCCCTGAAGACAACAACCGATCACTGACCTACAGAGAAACAGCCTCCGACCTGCCGAACTATCTGGAAGAGATGCGTTTTACTCATGTCGAATTCCTCCCGATAATGGAGCACCCATACTCACGATCGTGGGGCTACCAGACCCTCGGGTACTTCGCTCCGACAAGCCGATTTGGCATTCCAGAAGATTTCATGCATCTAGTCGATGAACTTCACAGGAGAGGATTCGGAGTAATCCTCGACTGGGTCCCCTCCCATTTTCCATCGGACGCCTATGGCCTCGCCTACTATGATGGCTCTCATCTCTTCGAATATGCCGATCCGAAGAAAGGATACCATCCGGACTGGAAGAGCTACATTTTCGACTTTGGAAAAGGCGAGGTCAGATCCTTTCTAGCGAGCAGCGCGCTGTTCTGGTTAGACGCGTATCACGCCGATGGGCTCAGAGTCGACGCAGTAGCATCAATGATCTACCTAGACTACTCTCGGAAGAAGGGCGAGTGGACCCCGAATCAGTATGGTGGGAGAGAGAACCTCGAGGCACTGTCTTTCATCCGAGATCTCAACCAGGCAGTGTACCGTGCACACTCAGATGTGCAGATGATCGCCGAAGAATCAACTGCTTGGCCGATGGTGTCACGTCCGATCTATCTCGGGGGACTAGGCTTCGGGATGAAATGGAACATGGGCTGGATGCACGACACACTCGAATACATGACGAAAGACCCAGTCTACCGGAAACACCATCACAACCAGTTGACCTTCAGCCTCTGGTACGCTTTCGCCGAAAACTTCGTCCTCCCATTATCACACGATGAAGTCGTCTATGGAAAACGGTCGTTGCTTAGCAAGATGCCAGGAGACACTTGGCAAAAATTCGCCAACCTCAGACTTCTCTTCGGCTACATGTATGGGCATCCAGGGAAGAAGCTTCTCTTCATGGGCGGGGAATTTGGACAATGGGACGAATGGGACTTTGAGAAAAGTCTCGACTGGCATCTGACAGATCAACAATCGCACAAACAGCTCCAGCTATGGATCAAAGACCTCAACAAGTTCTATCGGACCGAGCCAGCAATGCACCAGCTAGACTTTGAGAGATTAGGTTTCGAGTGGCTGGACACTCAAGACTGGGAGAAAAGCATCATAAGCTTTGCTAGAAGGGCTAGAAGCCCAGATGACGTGGTCATTTCCGTCTGCAACTTCACACCTATGCAAAGGACGCGCTACCGGCTGGGGGTACCGAGGGGTGGACGTTGGAAAGAGGTTCTGAACAGTGACGCAAAGGAATACGGCGGGAGCGGCCAAGGCAACTGGGGGGGAGTTCATGCAGATCCGCATCTATTCCACAGAAGAATAAATTCTATCTCGATCACTCTGCCCCCGTTGAGTTGCCTCCTCTTCAGAAACGAGAAATAGCTCCTCCTTGTTCTTTAGGACCTGCCACAACGAAGTTGAGACTAAGTTGGAGCATCTCCTGCGTCATGATTAAAACGCCCATTGGAACGCACACAGATGAAGCAGGGTCCATTAAAGATTACAAGACGATTTCAAATGTAATAAGATGTAACCTTGAGCTTTATCTTCTCTTTCCCTCGTGAGTATTTCATACCGAATCTTCTAAACACGGGAGGAGTTTTTCGAATCGAGCCATTGGAAGCGAAAAAGGGAACCCGTCTCTATATTGCGTGAGATTCTAATGCTTTCAAGGGCTGGGGCAAGCGTAACGTGCATAGCACGGAGATCGGGCATGAACTTCCAGAGGACCGCTGCATATGTCGAACTTTTGCTGGCTTCGGGTCACTTGGACACGTGTCTCATGGGCGACCAGAAATTGTACGTCTTGTCTAATAAAGGGCAACAACTTCTCGGAGAACTTTCGACTCTAAGCGAGAGCCTAAGAGAGGTTTTCCCTAACAGTCCTCCATCTTGATCGAATTAGTCAAGCGCAGATTGTCATTCGACTGCAATGATTCCGATGCTCCATCCACGTCTTGGTGGAACAAGAGAGCACTATTTGTTTGCTCTATCGAAGACGCGACGGTCGAGTAGTAAATCGTCTCCCCTAAAGCCGTCGAGCAGCCGCTCGCGGGAGACCTGATTTGCAATTCTTATCTGGCCGGTATTCGCAACCCTTTAGCATCTGCATTATTGGCGTGTTGGATACTAATCTATTGTAAGTAGTTACGGTAAGTCCGTAGCAGTTTAAATTCTCTGGACGCAGAATATTATATGAAAAATATGAACGTCATGTCAAGACTAAACAAGCGACTTGCTCAGTCACTTCTAACAATATTTCTCGGTGTGACAGCAAGTATCTCAACTGGGCTCGTGTTGAACACTTCACATGCGACAATGACTGGCCCTGTCGTGATCAACTCAACAGTTTGTCTCCCACAAGAAGACAGCAATCTCGCGGCTAGCCTGAGTTCGCTCAGTATCAATCCAGTCATTACTTCTTCTTTCCAGTCCTGCAATGCAGTCGTAGTCAGTAGGGGCTACCTTTCACACAAGCCTCTTGACATCATGAATAGCCTTGCAGCAAGAATGTCTTCAGGTGGGGGATTCGTCGTCGTACTATCTGGAGCAAATGACCAAAGGCAGAACTTTCTTGGGGCATGGATGAAAGCCCTAACCATCAATCACGCAAAAATGCCTGTGATGCCGATTATTAGCTTCAGTTCGGACAAGAAATCATTCACCATCGATACCAGGATGTTCACCGCTCCTTTGATCGCATTCTCGTTCAAACCCTTTGGGGTCTCTATCTCAGAATCTGCGCTCGATCTCGCTAGCAACGTAGCTTGGGCCGTAAATAACTTTGAAAGCGAAGCCGGGGTGACTTCTACCGCGAGCATCTCGTCAATTCGCGAAGGAGCTGAGGCCCAGTCCCAAGGAAGCTCAAATCAAATATCGTCTCTGACTGAGAATGGGATGAGTTTCATTGGATACATAGGATGGAGGACATCTGATATTCACGGATGGTTTGGTGAGTACGAAGGAACTCAGTCCGTGAAGGTTGAGTACTACTACACATCAGCGACCACGGGTAACGGCAAGTACGAGTTTTTCCTAGCGCACATTTGGCACTCAGCCTACGGAGTATGTGCATGGACTGGTTGCTATTCGCCAAACACTTGGGACAGTGTGACCGACTGGAAGACGTCGACATACGCCGGACAGGTGCTTCACGATTGGGGACCGAAAAATTCCGGGACTAATGCCCAAGTGACTTTCGGCTTGACTGTCGGAGCAGACGCAACCGGGCCTCAGGCCTCGGCAAGCATAACTTATGGTGTTCCAGGAGGATTGCAAATCGATTGGGCAGATCAAACCGTTCCTCAGAACGGATATGTCAAAGCACACGAGAACATGCACACGCACGGTCCCGACAACCACGACACAACCTACACCGTTGAACCAACATCCACCGGATTCCTCGATCCAACGCTACCAGCTGGGGTGGAACCGATGATAGTAAGCCATAGTTTCTCCGTGACGGTCGATATCGATTGCTGCGGAGGATCTGGAACTAGCCTCAGCTTCAACGCGTGGCTTTACTCTAATTCGGTGCAAGCCGCATAGCTTAAGCTCATGTTTGACCCTCCCTTAACTCCCCTTTTTTTCCATCGTAAAAATCAATCTAGGTTTAGGCTCGTGAAGAGAACAAACTTCCCGTTCACACGTCCCCTAACGGTGGCGTTGGTAGTAGTCATCTCCCTCATGTCAGGTATTACAGCTTATTACGAGAGTCCAGCAATTATCGACAGTATTCACCGTCTATCGGAAAGCAACTCACCTTTAAGAAACAGTCCCAAAACCAGCAGTCAGCCATGCTGGTACGTTGCATCTGACAAGAGCCTGTCGCTCCAGACCACAATAAGCAACAATGGCCGCAATTTCACAGACCTATTCCAAGTTGACACGGGCGCATGGATTAGCGTCGCCCCAGTCGAACTAGCAAACAGTTTGGGGTTAGACTTGTACAGCGGGACTCCCGTTACTCTTGGAGGAATCTTTGGCCAACAGGAAAAAGGTTACATTCATTCTGTAGACGTAACGATACCTCCGTTGGCTTCTGTTACAGTTCCAATTGCCATAACAGCGAACAGCTTGGTCCCTTACACTCTTGGCCGCCAAGGATTTCTCGACCAGTTCAGCCTCCAGGTACAGCTGAGTTCGAACACTTTCTGCTTAACAAGGATCTAAACACTCTTGTGCCGTCTTATGACAGGGACGCTCAACGTGGAAGAAAGATAGACATCCATTTTTTCCTGATTTGGACCTAGAAGGTTGGGTCTACGCGAGGCCAACGACTTTGTCACATTACGCATGTCACATGGCATGAGTATTGTCAACCAGTTGTACTCTGCTAGTCCCTTTTGACCGCCAAATATAGAAACGTCAGGAGTGGTGCGACTGCCCAGACGAGCCCGACTAGGACAATAGTTGAAAGGGTTACTCCGTAGTCGGATGGTTGGATCGGGATCCCATTCAAGGTCCCAAACACATACACGTTGATAACTGCAAGAAATTGAGCGGGGTTGACAAAATCAGAATATATTGTTGATTGGAGTTCGACCGCAGACCCGGGGGTACCTCCGAGGAGACGCGTGAGCAACAAGATTATCAGGCCCCAGAAAAAGTCGAGTACAATAAAGAAGACGATACTGATTCCCAGAAGAGCTCCAGTCGACTTGAGCAAGTGAGATAGTAAAAAGATCAAGCCCGTAAAAGCAGCCACTTCGACTAGTAGTCCGGCAATTATCGCTAGGACGTAGGACTGCTCGAGAAACGAGCCTCCTATGCTGTTCAGGAGAAGATCGACAACGCCCACTGCGGCCGCAGATGCGATAGTAAACGCTATGAGTGATGAGAGGAATCGGGAGGTGGCCAACCCAAGCCTCGTCACAGGCCTCGCCAGCACTGACTCTAAGACTCCCGTTAGCCGGTCCTTTCCGTACGACGAGTACGAGCCGATTATCGCCATAAGGGGAATGACCAAACCGAGAATGGTCGAAAAGAAGAATGAGGCTATGCTAGATTCCATAACAGGCTGACGCGGATGTCTCAGCTCGACAAGTCCGAAATTGGAAGATTGTACAGCGCTTCCAGTTTGATTAAACAGTGCGAAAAAGACCTCGTCCGTGTCGCTGAGGCCCGAAGGGATAGATGGGTCGAATACGTCGCGGTAATTGTTCAGGTCGCCAAGTTTGGTCATATTAGCTTCAGTAAGGCAGCTACCAGAACAATAGAACGGGGTCGCCACGACCTTGTAGTACAGGCTGTAGCTTGACGGGACCACGCCGTAGTCGCCAGCGTAGAAGACCTGGACGTCGCTTTTTGACGCGTTGTGTTTGTCCACTACGGTGGAAATGACCTGTCCACTCAAGGCCAAGACCGCTCTGGACACGGTGGTTTTGATTGATGCTGTAGGTGGTAGAGTCATTGAGAAGGTTTCTCCGGGCGTTTCTTCCTTGAGGGTTACATAGTAACTCGCATTTGGCGCGTTTATGCCGACAAAGGCCAAGCCCGAAGAATTTGTAACAATGGTCTTTGTGTAATTCTGTGGTCCTTGAAGGATTACTGTAACGGTCACCCCACTTATCGGATCTCCGTATCGATTCGAAAAGTACGCCAGGTAGTGGTATGATCCGAGATTGACGTCGTGATAATAGAGAATAGGAGCCTGGAAGAGCTTATTTTGGGGTCCAGTTGACCCAATACTCGTGAGCGGAATTATCGCAAGACTAATCAGGAGCACTATTGCAATGAGTATAAGCACCGTCTTGCTCGTGATCGTCTTCTTGATATCATAGAGAATTGGTCGAATAATCATCTTCGTGCGTCCGCACCCTTGATCAGGTCGAAGAAATATTCTTCCAACCCTGTCTTCTCATACTTGATCTCCCGCACTGGAATTCCTTTCCTGACAAGTTCAGCGTTTACCTGGGATGAGTCTCCGTGGAAGTCGGAGAGGACTATTTCGTTGCGCTGAACCTGTAGGTCTCCCCCTAGCGTCTTAAGATATGATATCGCGTCCTCGTCGGGATTTTGGAGAATAATTCGGAGTACTCCCTTTATTCCCTCGTGAGCTCTAAGCTCTTCTCTAGTCACCGTCTTGATAACGTGCCCTCTGTGAATGAACACTATACGATCAGCGATGTTCTCAATTTCAGTCAGTATATGGGAGGACAATAGAATCGCTTTGTTCACACGCTTCTGTCCGCGCATCAGCTCTCGGAAGAAGTGGATGCCTTCCGGATCGAGTCCGTTAAGGACCTCATCGAGGAGGAAGTTTTGGGGATCAGACAGTAGCGATACTCCCAGTGAGAATCGCTTCTTCATGCCTTGCGAATAAGTCCGAATCTTTCTATTCTCAAAGCCTGAGAGTCCGACCGAAGCCAGGAGTTCCTTCGAGCGTTTCGTAGCCTCAGTCCTGTCTATGCCATAGAAGCCGGCCAAATATCGCATCAACATCCACGCCTTCGCGTTGGGCTCAAAGTTGGGGATCTCAGGAACCCAGCCGACGCTCTTGGAAGCCTCCGCTTTCTCTGTGGTCATATCGTGGCCATCTATCAGCACCGTCCCGGACGTAGGCAACGAGACTCCGACCGCGATTCTGATGGTTGTGGTCTTGCCTGCACCGTTCAAGCCGACAAAACCGACGACTTCTCCGTTCTTGACGTCGAAGCTGACCGAGTTTATGGCGGGTCCTTGCTTGGACGAGAATATCTTGGTGGCCTGTTTAACCTCAATCAATGTTACCGGGCTCGGCTACTCTCCGTAGCATGAGAGAACACGAATTTAACGGTTCAATATGTGAATATTGGGCCAATTATCAGAAACCCGCTGATGACAATCAGATCGATGGCTTGCGCGCCCCACCAGCCCCGTGTGCCATTGACTGTGCCCTTGCATACCTTTCAAGCGCCATCTGGCCAGCATCCTTCCATCGAAAACTGTGCTCAACCCTTGCCCTGCAGTTCTCTCTGATCTTTGAACCGAGCGTAGGATTCTTACTAACCAAATTCGCTAGCGGCTTGACCGGTATGCTTTGAAGTAGCCCGAGCGGGTCACTCTCTCCTCGGTTTGTCTGCTCGTCGATCACCATCAATAGCAGCATGCTGATCAAGGAATTGGCTAGCGCTCTCCTATCGTCAGGAGGAACTAGCACTCCTGTTCCCGTGATGCCGTGACTAGGAATGTCTAGAACCGTCTCTCTGATTCCGCCTATGTTGCTTCCTACGACAGGGTTTCCTGTTGCCATTGCTTCCAGCGCACTGATGCCGAAGGGCTCCGACCGTGAAGGCATTGCGTAGACGTCTGCTGCGATATGGGACATCATGTAGAGGGGGCGATTCTTGGCGAAGATTATCCTGACGTTCTCGGGATAGGCAGAAGCATCCTCCTCGATTGCATTCATCTGAATCGTGTCGCCCAAAGGCAGCAAGAATAGGAGAAACTTGGCTGTAGGAACTACTTTTGTGACAAGAGGAACGGCGTCTAGAAGCAGATCGGCACCCTTCTGAGGGCTCACGCGGCCAGTCATCAGAACCAATGGACCGTCAGTCGGGAAAGGCTCAACCATCCTCTCACTATTGCTTGTTGGTGCGGATCCCTCAAGATTCTCTGCTACGGTTCCGGCAAAGACCCCGGCTATGCCTCTGGTAAGTAGAAAATTTCTAAGGTCCCAACGGTTTACCAGCTTCGCTGGCTCCGAACTCGCGGTAAGCTCCTTTTGTTCTGTGAAAACTGTTGACTTGATGTCGTCATAACGCCAGTCGCAGCCGTTGTAGATGTGCCCACTCTTCCCCCTGATGACGCCCCCAACGTAGCTCCGGACGGCGCTGGTCAGATACGAGTGGCTAACAGACGTGACATAATCGGCCGCGTAGCATCCAAACCTTTCTAGAGAGTTGTGACACGCGTTTCGCCATAACTGACTATATTTCAAAGTCGAGACCCGCTTCCCACCTGTCCGTAAGGGATACGATACATCTCTGATTCCGCACCAGTCTTCAGAAGCATAATGCCAAGGTAGTGCTACTCCACTCAATAGGTGGACGGTGAAGACAAGGGGAACAACCACGCCCCTCTCCTGAATACGTTGTTTCACCAGCACCCCCGCCGGTACCATGTGCCAGTCGTGGGCATGGATCAGATCTGGCAACTCCTTGATTCTGCCCATCGAGATCAAATATTCCGTATAGGTTCCGAGCGTTCGGGCGAAAAGCGACATCTTCTCGAAAGTGGTGTCGTGATCGTAAATTATCGGGTCGTCCAGCCACTTAATGGTTGCCGAGTCAAGACCCTTGGCGAGGAAGTAATTGACTCCGTTCCGGGACCCTTTCTCCATGCCCGCTAGGTAGTTGTACCATAATCCGTTGACTCCGGTTCGATGCCCTTGAGCTATGAATGTCGAGAGATCCTGTAAGCCATAGAGCTCTCTGATTCTGGGGTCTAAGTGTCTGCCATGGCTTGGGAGAAACACGCTGACATCTAGCTTGGAATCTGTAGCCAGTGTCTTTGACAGTCCAGCGACTGCCTCTCCAAGACCACCAGCCTGAGCCAGACCCGCGCATTCGTGGGAGAACATCCAGACTTTCGACACGCTCTTCTCCCTAGAGAGAGGCACGGTCCCTGACGGGAGCCTTGGGTTACTGGCCCGCATTTTCGACAGTTGAGGTTGGAGTATCTTCTAGATAAATAGACAAAGTTTGATAGCCAACCGCTGTTCGCCGATGTGGCTGGAAACAGGTGAGACTGTGCCAAACAAGATTTTGAGAAACGTTGCTTCGAACGTTCTTCGAAGTGTACCTCCTCAGAATGCGTTCTACTTCTACAGAGCCATCGGGGCTCCAACGGGAGCAGCCGCTCGCAATCTTCCGGATTTTCTTGGAATCGTCAGCACCATCGACCTTACTTCCCTCCAGTTCCATCTCGGACGCGGTGACTTTGAGAACTGGGTCAAAATGCTCGGTGACAATGCGCTCGCCAAGCAGCTCGCAGATCTGAAGGAGAAGAAACTGCGAGGAGAAGATCTCAGACTGCAACTCGTAGACACTGTCAAGGCGCGACTCGACAGTCTCCAGAAGCCCCCCTAGACCATTAGCAACGGCTGCGCTTACTAAAGAACTGAAATGAATCTTAACGGAGTCTAAAGCTTGCTAGTGTGGATAGGATAGTTCTCTGAAAGCAATCGCTGTGACTCCCGGCAAAGCCAGTAGTGTCCGACTGATTGATGCGCCTCAACCTATTCCCTCCCCAGGCCAGGTTCTCCTAAGAACTAACAAGATCGGAATCTGTGGAACTGACCTAGAGATAATTCAAGGCGGCTATGGCGAAGCGCCCTCAGGTTCTGATTATCTGATTCTCGGACATGAGTGTCTTGCCACCGTCGAAGAGGCACCAAGCAATTCTGCAGGAATCAAGAAGGGCGATCTCGTAGTCCCTACTGTGAGGCGGCCTGACGGATGTCTCAACTGTCAGAACGGCGAATCTGACATGTGCCTCACCGGACACTACAAGGAGCATGGAATCAAAGGCCTCCACG
>Ga0209577_10006026_pt1 | contig 11235 bp, 8 predicted proteins | sample GraSoiAngelo_109_FD_185874 | JGI IMG/M metagenome (GOLD analysis project Ga0209577, IMG submission 185874) | Grasslands soil microbial communities from the Angelo Coastal Reserve, California, USA - 14_0903_12_20cm (SPAdes) (version 2) | ecosystem: Environmental > Terrestrial > Soil > Grasslands ... | reverse complement strand
GACAGGTTTCACACTGTTCCTGCCGCGGAATCTGAATCGTCGTTTCGGTGCCGCGCGCCGCTTCCTCGAAGGCAATCTCGAGGTCGTAGCGCAAGTCGGCGCCGCGCTGCGGCCCGCCGCGGCGGCGTCCGCCGCCGCCGAACAGATCGCCGAAGCCGAACATGTTCCCGAGGATGTCGGCGAAGTCGCCGAACTCGGCGAACACGCTCGGGTCGAATCCGCCGCCGCCGCCGGTCGCCGAGCTCACGCCGGCATGACCGAAGCGGTCGTACAAGCTGCGCTTCTCGCCGTCGGCGAGCACGGCGTACGCTTCGGCCGCTTCCTTGAAGCGGTCCTCGGCCACTTTGTCGCCCGGATTGCGATCCGGGTGGTACTTCATGGCCAGCTTGCGGTACGCGCTCTTCAACTCGGCATCGTTCGCGGATCGTCCGACGCCGAGCACTTCGTAATAATCTCGCTTGCTCACGCCGTTGCCACCTTCACCATGGCGGGGCGCAGCAGCCGATCGCCAATCATGTATCCCTTGCGCAGCTCGCCGATCACTTCGCCTTCGCGGTGATCGGGACTCGATTCCTGAATAACAGCCTGATGGAAGTTCGGATCGAAATCGGCGCCGAGCGCGTCGATCGGCCGGACGCCGTACTTCTTCAGCACCTCGTACAGCTTCGCGTGAATCAGCTCGATGCCGCGGCGGTACGCCTCGCCGCGCTCTCCGCCGACCTCGGCGGTCAGCGCGCGATCGAAATCGTCGACGACGAGCAGCAGCTCCAGCAGCAGATCGACAACGGCCTGATCGCGCTGCTCGCGGCGCTCGCGCTCCACGCGCTTGCGGTAGTTGTCGAACTCCGCGGCCTTGCGCATCCACCGGTCGTAGTAGTCGTCGCGCTCGCGTTGCAGATCGGCAACGGGATCGGTCGAGACCATCGCCTCGCCGCCGCTCGCCTCGGGGGCCGGCTCAGTAATCGGTTCGTCGGGCATAGAGTTCCTAATTGGGGTCGCGCAGCAGACGTGACACGGCCTGGGCAGCGCCGTCGACGACCGCAATCGCACGAGAATAGCGCATGCGGGTCGGGCCGATGACGCCTACCGTGCCCGTTCCGGCGCCGTCGTCGTAGGTGGACGCGACGAGGCTGAACGGACGAAGCGTGGGGTCGAGATGCTCCGCGCCGATGACGACGGTCAGACCGGGTCCGTCGATGTATTCGTTCAACACCCGGACGAGCTTCTGCTTCTCTTCGATCATCTGCAGCAGCATCTGCAGCGTGCCGAGCGTCAAGCCGCTGCCGTCCTCGAGGAGCGATGACGTCCCTTCGACGTATACCGTGCGGTCGTCCGGGAAATCGGAAAAGGTCGAGGTGGCCAGCCGCATTGCGCGCGCGAGCAGCTTATCGTAGAGCAGACGCTCCGCCTGAATCCGTTCGAGCACGGCTTCACGCGCGCGGTGCAGCGGCAGACCCGTGAACTCTGCATTGAGGTAGTTGGCCGCCTGGCGCAGATCGTCCGCGCCGAGTGGCTCGCCCGTATCGATCACTTTCTGCACGACGTGGCCGCCGCGTGCGACGATGACGACGAGCACGCGCGCTGCGGCGATTGGAACGAATTCCACGCGATCGAACACCGCGACCTCATGAGCCGGACCGACGGCAAACCCCACGCTTCGCGAGGCTTGTGACAGCACATGCGACACCTGCGGCAGCATCGAATCGAGCCGACGATCGGGGCTCTCGCGCCGCAGCCGCGCCTCGACGGCCGTTGCCGTACGGTTCGGACGCTTTACTTCGAGAAGCAGATCGACGTAAAAGCGGTACCCGCGATCGGTGGGAATGCGGCCGGCCGATGTATGCGGCTGCTGGACGAACCCTTCTTCTTCGAGCCTTGCGAGAATGCTGCGAACCGTCGCGGACGACACGCCGAGCCCTGCCGCGCTGACGAGCAACGACGAGGCCACGGGCTCGCCTGACGAGATGAACTCGCGGACGAGCGCCGCCAGCACGCGCTTCGATCGATCCTGAGCTTCCATTAGCACTCTGGCCGAGAGACTGCTAATGAGAATTATACATGGTCCTGATACTCGCCGTAGTCGCCAGAGAGGATCATCGACACGGCCTCGAGGAGACCGTTGACGGTGCAGGGCTTTTCGAGAAATGCCTCGTCGCGCCACAGCGCGCCGCGTTCGGTGAACAGCTGATCGGCAAACCCGGTGAGGTAGAGCACTTTCAGATCGGGCTCGCGCTGGCGCAGCCGCGCCGCGAGCGCGTCACCATCCATTCCGGGCATCTTGAAATCGGTGAGCAACAGATCGGGGACGCCGTTGTGCTCGCAAATCTCGAGCGCTACTTTGGCGTTCGGCGCGGTGTAGGTGCGGTAGCCGGCGAGCCGCATGGTCCGGTCGACGAAACTGATGATTGACGGTTCGTCGTCTACGATCAGGATTCGCACTGCTGAGGGTTTCGCCCGACGTTTGCGGACCATCGCAGAACTCTAGCTGAAAGCTCTGCAGTCGTGACCCGCCAGGTTTGTAATCGGTTTACAGTTCTGCTCGCAATAAGAGGTCGCGTGCGGCGATACGCGCCTGGGCGGCGGCCTCTGCGCGATCGATGCGCAACGGCGTGAAGTCGTCGACGAGCGGCTCGCCGTCGACGATGGTCGTGCGGACGTCGCTGCCCCGCGCCGCATAGACGAGCGTCGAGTACGGGTCGGGCCCCGGCGCGAGGTGCGGCCGATCGCGATCGACGACGATGACGTCGGCGCGTTTACCCGCCTCGATCGATCCGATTTCTGCATCGAGACCGAGCGTGCGCGCGCCGGCGCGCGTCGCCATCGCGAGGACGTCGCGCGCCGGCAGGACGCCCGGCTGCGTTCGCATCGCCTGAAGGACGGCGGCGAGCCGCATCTCTTCGAACATGTCGAGCCGGTTGTTGCACGCGGCGCCATCGGCGCCGAGCGACACCGTGATGCCGCGGGCGCGCATTTCCGCCACCGGCGCGATTCCCGATCCGAGCTTCAGGTTCGAGCCGGGACAGTGCAGCACCTTGACGTCGCGATCGGCGAGCAGCTGCTGCTCGCGATCGTCCACCCAGACGCAGTGGGCGGCGCACAGATGCGGAGACGTGAGCCTGACGCTCGCGAGATATTCGAGGTTGCTGAGGCCGCCCGACATCTGCTTCACGATGGCAATCTCGTCGCGCGATTCGGAGGCGTGGGTGTGGACAATCGCCTGCTGTTCGCGCGAAAGGCTCGCAACCGCTTCGAGCAGATCGCGCGAGCACGACACGGCGAATCGCGGCGCGAACGCCGCGCGCAGGCGTCCGTTGGCCGCGCCGTGCCAGCGTTTCCGGATGGCGATGCTCTCGTCGATCGAGTCGCGCATACGCTCCCGCAGCCGCCGCGGCACCTGCGCGTCGGAATCCATCATGCACTTGCCGATCGTCGCGCGCAGTCCGCTCTGCGCGACCGCCTCGAACACCGCGTCGGTGTCGTGCACGGTCTCCATCGTCAGGACGGCCGTCGTCCCGCTCGCGAGGAGCTCGGTCGCCGCGAGCCGCGTCGCCGCGCGGAGCGTCTCCGGCGTGTGCGCCGCTTCCATCGGCCACACACGGCGGCGCAGCCAGTCCATCAGCGGCAGGTCGTCGGCGTAGCCGCGGAAGAGCGTCTGGCACAGATGGATGTGCGTCTGGATGAGCCCGGGAAGCACGTAGCCACCGCGCGCGTCGACGATGCGGTCGTGCGGCTCGTCGATGTGCGGCGCGATGGTAGCGATTCGGCCGTCTTTGATCGAGACGTCGCCCTCGACGACGTCGAAGCGATCGTTCATCGTCAGGATCAAACCAGAGCGGATAAGAAGAGAAGACATTCGGCCGCGACGTCGGCGTCGGCCACGGGAGGGCCGAGCAAGCTCGGCCCCTACGGTTTAGCGAGCTGGGGAGGCGTCCACTGCATCGCGCCGGGATGTTCTTTGCCGTGCTTTACCGCGATCAGCTCCGCGAGGATGCTGACGGCGATTTCCTGCGGCGTCACGGCGCCGATGTCGAGGCCTATGGGCGCATGCACGCGCTTGAGCGCGTCGGGCGACATCCGGTCTTCGACGAGCGCGTCGTAAATGCGCGCGACCTTGGCGCGGCTGCCGATGAGCCCGAGGTAACGCAGCTCGCGCGGCGCCAGAGCGCGCAGCGCTTCGAGATCGTTCGTGTGGCCGCGCGTGACGATCACCGCATAGGCATGCGCCTGCAGACTCGCCCGGCCGATCCACGCAGGGATGTCGTCGACGACGATCTCGACCGCGTTCGGGAAGCGCTCGCTGTTGGCGAACTTCTCGCGATCGTCGACGACGTGGACGCGGAAGCCGACTTCATGCGCGAGGCGGGCCAGATGAAAGCCGACGTGGCCGGCGCCGACGATGTACAGCTCCGGCGACGGCTCGATCGGCTCGATGTAGACGTCCATTTGTCCGCCGCAGATCAATCCGGTTTCCTGCGCGAAATCGTCCGACAGCTCGTAGTGCACGATCTGCGGCTTCCGGCTCGTGATGGCTTCGCGCGCTTTCCAGAACGCGTCGTTCTCGTAACAGCCGCCGCCAATGGTGCCGACGATCCGCCCATCCGAGTACACGAGCATCTTGGCGCCGACGCGCTGCGGCGTCGATCCAGTGGTTGAAACGATCGTGACGAGCGCCGCCGGCTCGCCGCGTTCGAGCGCGTCGGAGACGGCGGCGAAGACTTCGCGGTTCATTCCGATCGGATTATATCGGTGTGGGACGCTCGGCTAAAGCCTCGCGGTCCTCTGCCCTGAATCGAGCGTGCGCCTTCGGGCGAGCGTTACCGATGAATCTCGCACGCCTGGGTCGGCTCCGTCCCAGCGATGAACGATTCGCTGAACGTCTTCGGACACGCGGGACCGGCGAGCTTGCCGCTTTCCGCGCAGATCTCGACGAAGCTGATGTTCTCGGGGACATCGAACGGGACGCTGGCCCGGCCGGCGAGCGCGCCCTTCATGAACTGCGTCCAGATCGGCAGCGCCGCCTGCGCGCCGCTCAGGCCAACGGGCTGATTGTCGTCGAAGCCCACCCACACCACGGTGAGGAGCTCGGGCGTGAAGCCCGCAAACCACGCATCGCGAAGGTCGTTGGTCGTGCCGGTCTTGCCGGCCGCGTCGAGCGTGAAGCCGGCGGCGCGCGCACCGGCCGCGGTCCCTTCGTTCAGCACGCTGCGCATCATGTTGGTGACGAGGAACGCCGTCTCCGGTCTCGCAACGCGCCGCGATTCGCCGACGGCCTTCTTCGTCACGTTCACGCCGCCTTTGAGAATGTGAAGGACGTTCTTCAGCGGCCGCACGATTCCGCCGTTCGGGAAGAGCGTGTAGGCCGTCGCGATCTCGTACGGCGTCGCCTCGAACACGCCGAGCGTAATCGACGGATAGGGCTTCGGCGGATTGCCGACGCCGAGCGATTTCCAGAGGCTGGCGATGTGATCGTAGCCCGCCTGCTGCGCGACGTGAATCGTCGCGAGGTTGCGCGAGTGCGCAAGCGCGCGGCGGAACGTAATCGCGCCGTCGTAGGTCCCCTCGTAATTCTCCGGCGTCCACACCTGATCGTCGAACTCGAACGTTTCCGGTTCGTCGTTGGTGATCGACGCCGGCGTCACGTCGGTGCGCCCTTCTTCGAGCGCGTGCTCGAAGGCGGTGAGATATACGAACGGCTTGAACACCGACCCCGGCTGCCGGCGCGAGACGATGGCGCGATCGTACTGCGACTGGTTGTACGAACGGCCGCCGACGAACGCGAGGATCTCGCCGGTGCGCGGGTCCACCGCGATCAGCGCCGCTTCCGCCTTGCCCTTGCGGTGGCGGCGCGACAGCAGCTGATCCACCTTCGTCAGGCCGTCGCGGACCGCATCCTGCGCGAGCCGCTGCAGGTGCAGATCCAGCGTCGTGTACACGTCGACGGCCTGATTCGTCGTCGTCGTCAAACCGGGATACTGGCTATCGAGCGTCTGACCGACGTAGTCGACGAAGTACGGCGCCTCGGCTTCGAGCGCGCGCTGCACGACGAGCAGCGGCTCCTTCGAGGCGCGTTCCGCCACGTCCGCCGTGACGTAGCCGGCGTCGACCATCGCGCCGAGGACGACGTTGCGCCGTTCGCGGCAGCGGGCCGGGTTGTTGAACGGCGACAGCGCCGACGGCGACTGGATGACACCGGCGATCGTCGCCGCTTCGGCGAGCGTCACGTTGCTGACGTCCTTGCCGAAGAAGAGGCGCGACGCTTCGGCGATGCCGTAGATCGCGAACGAGCCGCGCTGCCCGAGCGGGATGTCGTTCAAGTACATCTCGAGGATCGCGTCCTTCGACGCGCGCTCGTTGAGCACGATCGACACCCACATCTCGAGGATCTTGCGCCGCAGCGATCGCTCGCGTGCGGTCTGCAGCGTCATGCCGAACTTCGGCAGGAAGACGTTGCGTACGAGCTGCTGCGTGATCGTGCTGCCGCCGGCGAGGTAGGCGCGGCGGCCGGTGACGTACGACGCAAAGGCGCCGACGACGCCGATCGGATCGATGCCCGGATGCTCGTAGAAGCGATGATCCTCGATGGCCAGCACCGCCTGGACCATCCGCTCCGGAATCGCGGACAGCGCGACCGGCCGCCGCTTCTCGCGCTCGCCGCCGAGCGCCGTGAGCACCGGCGCGTCGAGCGTCAGGCGCTCGCTCGGACGCGTGGCGAGCTCGAGCTGCAGCACGCGATCGGCTGGACGCGGCGGCGCCGTCCGCCGCGCGGCGCTGCGCACGTCCGAAGCCGGCGTCCGCTGAAAGACGACGCGGACCGCCTTGCCCTTGAACTCCGGTCCGCGCGGCAAAATCGCGACGGTTCCCTGGCCGAGGGCGAATTCGCCCGGCTTCTCCAGCTGCGGCCGCTGTGCGTATCCAAGATCATTGAGTCGATCGATCAGCTGTCGATCGGTCAGCGATTGGCCGCGGCGCAGCTCGAGCGGCCGCGCGAACACGCGCGGAAACACCGTGTCGCGCTCGCCGTGCAGCCGCGCGTCGATCAGGCGCGCGAAGCTGACGTAGTAGTAGCCGGCGATGAACCACAGAATGACGAGCGGAACCGAAGCGGCGAGCGCGGCGTACCGCACCCAGCGCTTCCGCCAGAGAATCCTGATGAGGAGAATGAAGCGTTGAACCCTTGTTCTATATCGTGACAATCCAATGCCGTCCCAGGTCGAGGGGGAGCTCCTCGTCCAGCCGTTCTACGAGCGCGGGCCCGTACTGATTGAGGAAGGATACGAAGCCGATCGTGCGCTCCTGCGCGTGGCCACCGGGGAAGGCCAGCGCGCGGGCGCGAATGAACTGGCGCCGCAGCGTCTCGTCGCGGCGCTTGGCCGCCTGGATCATCTTGCCGTGCAGCGTCTGGAGATCGTGCTGCATGCGGGCGAGCGTCGATCGCGCGGCGCCTTCGAGCGTCGGATCGAGGGCGGGGATCGCTTCGACGAGACGCGTCATCTGTTGTTCGATCGTCTGCGACGCGACGGTGAACGATTCTTCGACGACCGGCGGAATCTGCGCCCGCAGCAGCTCGTTCAACGCCGCTTCGTCCTGCGCCTGCAGCGCCTCGAGCGGCAGCTTGTACTTGGTGAGAAAACGTACCGCCGCCGAATCGAGCAGCGTCGCCGAGGCGCGCGGATACATCAGCGGCATCGGCACGCCGAAGTGCTGATACACACCGCGCAGCTGCCCCAGATACGCGAGCTCGTTCGGGCCGGCGACGTAGCAAATCGTCGGGAAAATCGTGTCCTGCACCACGGGACGCAGCAGGACGTTCGGGCTGAAACCGGTCGGCCGCTCCGTCGCCTGGCGGAGCAGCGCATCGGTCGGGAACCGCTCGTCGCCCACGATGAACTGACCGTCCTGGCGACGGATGGCGCGGCGGCCGCCTTCGATGCGAAACAGCGCGGCGCTGTCGTCCTGCGGATGCACCTGCGCGTGATAACCGCGCGCGATCAGATCCGAACCGGCCAGCGACGCCAGCTTGACGGTTTGACCCGGCATCGACAGCTCGCGCGCGAACACGCTGCTGACGAGCGGTTTGGACCGAGCGTCAGACGAGTCGTACACGACCAGACCGCGGCCGCCGAGCACTTGCTCGAGCCACTGGCCGAACGCGTCGGCCATGCCGGTGCCGGGCGCGTAGGAGCGGCGCAGTTCCGCCAGAAGATCTTCACGGAATGCTGTCGGCGGCAGGACGCGCTCGGTCTCGTCGAGCACGCCGACGACGGCGTCGTCCAGCTTGATGGTGGCGACGGGGGCAGGTTCGGCGCCGGGACGCGGCGGAAGCGAGACGGTCCGCGAAGTCAGATCGGCGTCGAACACCGTACACGAACGGATTTCTTCCCAGTCGTGATCCTCGGCGTCGATCCAGAAAATGGCGACGACCGGCACGCTGTGATCGCGTGACACCTGGTTGGCAAGCTTGAGCGCCGTCAACGCCTTGAGCAGCGTGAACAGCGGACCGCCGAACAGACCGGCCTGCTGACCGGTGACGATGGCGACCGTGCGCGAATCAGCGAGCAGACGGCCCGCCTCGCGTGCGCGCGGAGGCGCGTTGCGGCGTTGCTGCTGACCGGCAATCACCGCGGCGATGTCGGCACGGCGCCGTTCGTACGCCTGCGAGCGCGCGATCGCGTCCGCCCACGCGGTCCGATCGGATGGATCGCCGGAAAAAAATGGGGCGACCGCGCCAAAATCGTACGCGTAGTCGGCCGCGAGCCGGCGAATCCAGGGGAATCGGCGGACGTCGACCGGAATCCGTACGGACGACTCGTCTGTCACCGAGGATGAGTTGACGCGCACCAGGAAACCTACTGTCTCAAAGCGTTGCGTAAACTGTCAACCATGTTAAACTTAACCGCCTTCCCACAGGAGTCCTTCACTGCACACGGAAGCTGCCGGCACTGCGCCCCCTGACGCGTTCGGACCGTTCCGTGTTCTTCATCAGATCGGTGCGGGAACACTCGGACCCGTGTTTCGCGGTTATGACGCGGAACGCGAGCGGCTCGTTGCCATCAAGCTCTTCACAATCGAGCTCGCGCCCGACCGCGTGCGCCGGCTCGTCGGTCGATTCGAGCGGCTCATCGCGTCGAACCTGACGCATCCCTCGATTGCCGCGCCGCTCGCCGCCGGCGTCAGCGGCCCGTATTTCGCGCACGAGTTCGTCGCCGGCGAATCGCTCGATCTGGCGATTCGCGAGTATGGTCCGGCACCGGCGTCGGATGCGCTGCGCGTCGCCGCGCAGTTGGCGGGCGCGCTCGACTTCGCGGCGGCGGCCGGCGTGTATCACGGCGCGCTTCATCCACGCGATGTGTTGCTGTCGGCAGACGATACAGGCGTCACCGGTCTCGGAATCGCGCAGTCGCTCGAAGACGTCGGCGTCGTGGCGCCGGTGCGTCGTCCCTACAGTGCGCCGGAACGCATCGCGGGCGCCGAGTGGGATCGACGCGCCGACATCTTCAGCCTCGCGGCGCTGATCTACGAATTGATCTCGGGCCGCCGTATCAGCGGCACCGGCACGCACGCGTCGCTGTCGCTCGACGACATTCCCAGCGCCGACGCGGACGCACTGAGCCTCGTGTTCGCGCGCGCGCTCGCCGACAATCCGGCCGATCGATACCAGACCGCGCTTTCGTTCGTCGACGCATTGGAGACGGCGTTCGGGCAACCGTCCACCGCGACATCGGCGACGCGCGTCGAGCGCGAGGCGATGGTGCCGCTGGCCGAACCGGAAGGTACATCTCGTCGTGACGCGATCGATCCGATTATCCGACCAGAGCCCGAAGTCGCTGACATCCAATTGAAGCCGGTTGCCAGCGACGTCGCGGATGCCACTGAACGGCGGTTTGCCGAGATCGCCGAAGCGGAGCAGGAGAGGTATCGCGACGTAGAAATCGCGCCGGCGATCGTCGGCGGAGCGATGGATCGCTCGCAGCTCGCGGCGCGGAGCCTGGGGCTCGACGAACGCCGCAGCTCCGAGCCGCCGGCTCCGGTTCTGATCGGCGATCGGTCCGATCGAGCACGATCAGCCATGTGGCCGCTCGTCGCGGCGCTCGGGATCGGTCTCGCGATGGGATTTGCGGGCGGATACGGCCTCGGCATGCATGATCGATCGTCGTCCGCGGCGGCCGCGCCTGCGCCGCCGGCGGGCCGTGAGTTCACGGAAAGCACGATCCCTGAAGTCCGGCTCAAGCCGGACGCCACTGGTGCGACCACGAGTACGGCTGCCGGTGCAGGTACGGATGCGGGTACGGCTGCGGGTGCGAGTACGGCTGCGGGTACGGCTGCGGGTGCGGGTACAGGCACGAGCGCGGCTGCGCCTGCCGCAAACAGTGGTGTTGCGGCGCCGGCCGCAAACAGTGGCGTCCGCCTTCAGGCGGAGAACGCGAAATCTGCCTCAGAAATCCGGCCAAAGCCGGATGCCGCCAATACGGCTACACCGGGCCGCCTGCTCGTGCGATCGACGCCGGCGGGCGCCCGCGTTTCGATCGACGGCCGCGACGGCGGCGTGACGCCCGCAGTGGTCCGCGATCTCGCGCGCGGCTCGCATAGCGTGCGCGTGACCCGCGACGGCTACATCGCCGAAGAACGGCGCATTGTCATCGCGCCGCGGCGGGAGGCCGTCTCGATCACCGTCCTGCTGTCGCCCGCCGTGGCGACCAACGGCCGGTTCGTCGGCGATCTGACGGTGCAGTCGCGTCCAACCGGCGCGAAAGTGTTTCTCGACGGCAAGTTGATCGGCATGACGCCGCTGTCGATTCCCGCCGTCCGCGCCGGTGAGCACGCCGTGCGCCTGGAGTACGACGGCTACCGTCGATGGTCGTCCGTGGTGCGTGTGGTTGCGAACGAAGCGAACCGCGTGACCGCGTCACTCGAACGATGATCGTTTCTGTTGCGCCCCGACGGTAGAGCGGCGGCCTTTCGTAGTGGAGCCGTCAGGCCTGCGGCCGCCCGGCAGCCCTACAGGGCTGCGCTACGAAATAAGGACAGAGACTTCGACATGCAAGCCATCCTGGCTCTGGAAGACGGCACCTGGTTCGAAGGCGTAGCAGCCGGCGCGCAAGGCGAGACGTCCGGCGAAGTCGTGTTCAATACGAGCATGACCGGGTATCAGGAGGTGCTCACCGATCCGTCGTATGCCGGACAGATCGTCACGATGACGTGTCCGGAGATCGGCAACTACGGCGTGTCGTCTGAAGA
>Ga0209577_10006024_pt1 | contig 11236 bp, 10 predicted proteins | sample GraSoiAngelo_109_FD_185874 | JGI IMG/M metagenome (GOLD analysis project Ga0209577, IMG submission 185874) | Grasslands soil microbial communities from the Angelo Coastal Reserve, California, USA - 14_0903_12_20cm (SPAdes) (version 2) | ecosystem: Environmental > Terrestrial > Soil > Grasslands... | reverse complement strand
TTTATCGGGAGCTCGAAGCCAATCTTCATGTTTGCCGCAACTGCGGCCATCATCTGCGCATCGGCGCCGAACGGCGCCTCAGGATAGTATTCGACGACGGCGTCTTTACCCGCATCGAGCTGCCCCGGACGGCGGTCGATCCGCTGCGCTTCCGCGATCGCAAACGCTACACGGACCGGCTGAAAGAAGGCCAAGCGGCGCTCGGCCCGCATAGTGACGCGGTGGTTGTCGCGCACGGGCGGATCGGCGGCGTGCCCACGGTGGTCGCTGCGTTCGAGTTTGCCTTCATGGGCGGATCGATGGGCGTGGCCGCCGGGGAAGCGATCCTCGCGGCCGCCAAGCTCGCTGTGCTGCAAGAGGCGGCGCTGATCGTGGTTCCGGCATCGGGCGGGGCCCGCATGCAGGAGGGCGTGCTGTCATTGGTGCAGATGCCGCGGACGATCATCGCCGCCGAGATGGTCAAGGAGGCGGGCCTGCCTTACATCGTCGTGCTGACCGATCCGACGACCGGCGGCGTCTCGGCATCCTTTGCGATGGTTGGCGACATCACGCTCGCCGAGCCCGGGGCGGTCATCGGCTTTGCCGGCGCGCGGGTCATCGAGGAGACAATTCACGAAAAGCTGCCCGACGGGTTTCAGCGCGCGGAGTATCTGCTCGAGCACGGCATGGTCGACCAGGTCGTGCCGCGCGCCGAACTGCACGCCACATTGGGACGCATTCTCGGTCTGCTGCGCAACCCCCAGCCGCCGGCTCCAGTCGTTCCGCAGATCGAAGCCCTGCCGGATCTAAGCGCGGCAGAATGACCGCGCCAACCAGCGACCGGATTCTGGAGCGCCTCGGACGGCTGCATCCGAAGCTGATCGATCTGTCGCTCGGCCGTATCGAACGGCTTCTCGCAGCGCTGGGCAATCCGCAGGACGGCCTTCCGCCTGTCGTGCATGTCGCCGGCACCAAGGGCAAAGGCTCGACGGTAGCGACGCTGCGGGCCTGTCTCGAGGCCGCGGGCTGCCGCGTGCATGCCTACATCTCGCCGCATCTCGTGCGTTTCCACGAGCGCATCCGCCTCGCTGGGCGGCTGATCGACGAGGAGGCGCTGATCGCGCTTCTCGAAGAATGCGAGCGCGCCAATCGGGATGCGCCGATCACCTTTTTCGAAATCACGACCGCGGCGGCCTTTCTCGGTTTCGCGCGCACTCCGGCCGACATCGTCCTGCTCGAGGTCGGGCTCGGCGGCCGGCTCGACGCCACCAACGTCGTCCGCCGCCCCGCGGTCACCGCGATCACGCCAGTTTCGCTCGATCACCAGGCATTCCTCGGCGACACCATCGCTGCGATTGCCGGTGAAAAGGCCGGAATTCTGAAACCCGGCGTGACGGCGGTCATCGCCCCGCAGCCGCCTGAGGCCGCGGCGGTGATCGAGGCCCGTGCCGAGGCCGTTTCGGCGCCGCTCTACCGGGCACACCACGAATGGCGCTGCGAAGCCGCCGGAGCAGGAATGCGCTATGAAGGCGAGCGCTGGCGCCTCGACCTGCCGCTACCCTCTCTTATCGGTGCACACCAGGTCGTCAATGCCGGCACGGCGATCGCCTGCCTCGAACGGTTATCGGGTTTTGATATCCCCACCGAAGCCATCCCCAGGGGCTTGCGTCACATTGACTGGCCGGCGCGGCTGCAACTGCTGCAGCACGGGCCGCTCGTCGATGCAGTTCCGCCCGACTGGGAATTGTGGCTCGATGGCGGCCACAACCCATTGGCCGGCGAAGTCCTCGGCGCCGTCGCCGCCGGCTGGCACGATCGGCCGCTCCATCTCGTCGTCGGCATGATGAATACCAAAGACGCCGCCGGCTTTATCGCCCCTCTGGCCAAGCACGCCCGTGCCCTCTGGGCGGTGACGATCCCGGGGGAAAAGAATGCGCTCCCTGCCGAGACGATCGCTTCTGCTGCCGCCTCGGTTGGGCTCCGGGCGCAAACGGCTGATTCCGTTCTCGCTGCAATTCGCGATATTCCCGTGCAGGATGGCAACGGACGCGTCCTGATCTGCGGCTCGCTGTATTTCGCAGGAAAGGTGCTCGCCGAGAACGGCTGAGAACGGGAGGTTCGCAATGATCTACAGCACCGATCGCATCCTGACGGCTCATGCGGGGTCGCTGCCACGCCCCGACGATCTGCGGGAGATGGTTCTAGCAAAAGCACGCGGCGAGCCTATTGACCAAGCGACGCTCGACGCGCGTCTCAAATCGGCGGTGGCGGAAATCGTCAAACGCCAAGTCGCATGCGGTCTCGACGTCGTCAACGACGGCGAATTGTCAAAGCCGAACTTTACCGATTACGTCTCGGCGCGGATCGCCGGCTGCGAAAACCGCCCCGGCACCGGGTTCCGGCGGCTCAGCATGACGGCGCGAGACGAGGTGAAATTTGCCGAATATTTCGCGGCGCATCCGCGCCCACGCTACTCCGGCGGCCAGACGATGCCGGTCTGCGTCGACGAGCTGCGCTATGTCGGCCAAGCCGAGCTCGCACGCGACCTCGACAATTTCAAGGCCGCTCTCGCCGGAGGAACTGTGGCGGAAGCGTTCCTGCCGGCCAACACCCCGGGCACGATCGAGCATTGGATGGGAAACGAATATTACGAGAATGACGAGGCGTTCCTGTTCGCGATCGCCGAAGCAATGCGCGAGGAATACAACGCGATCGTCGATGCGGGTTTCCTCTTGCAGATCGACGATCCCGACCTCCCGGACGGCTGGGCTTGCCTCCCCAAAGTCACCGTCCCGGAGTATCGCAAATACGCCGCGCTGCGGATCGACGCATTGAACCATGCGCTGCGCGATATTCCAAAAGAGAAGGTCAGATTGCATGTGTGCTGGGGCAGCTTTCATGGCCCGCACCACGACGACATTCCGCTCAAGGACATCATCGATCTGATCTTCCGGGTGCGCGCCGGCAGCTATTCGATCGAGGCCTCGAACCCTTGCCACGAGCACGAATGGCGGGTCTTCGAGGAAGTGAAGCTTCCGGAAGGCGCCACACTCGTCCCGGGGGTCGTCGGCCACTGCACCGATTTTATCGAGCACCCCGATCTCGTTGCCGAGCGCCTGGTGCGTTACGCCAAGCTGGTCGGCCGCGAGAACGTGCTGGCCGGCACCGATTGCGGGCTCGGCACGCGGGTCGGCCACCCGTCGATCTGCTGGGCCAAGTTCGAGGCGATGGCCGAAGGGGCGCGGCGGGCAACAAAGACCCTGTGGGGCCGCGCTTAGCTCTTAGCAACGGGAGCGCAGGCCCCCTCCGGTGTTCGCCTCTGACGAGAGGCAATGCTGAATCAGGAGCGCGCAGGATCTGGGTCATTGCCGATCGGGCAGCTCCCGTTTTCAGGCAAGAGCCGATATCTTCCGGACGTAGTCGTCGATGTCGGTCTTGCGCTGGAGGTCGGCCGCAGTCATCGAGCGAACCTTGCCAAAGATTGGTCGCTCCGGCCATGGCCGGTCGGGTAGTCCGAAGACCCAGCCGACATTGGCATAAGAGTTCGCGTCTTGGCCGTCGATGAAAAAGGTGCTTATCCCGGCACCGAATGAGCCCGGAGAGGCATTTGCGGTGTTTGCCTCAAAGGAGAAGCATGAGCGGAGGCCACATGCGCAAATTTTCTTTTGTCGTGGCAGCGGCGATCCTCGGTTTGGGTGTCGTCGCGGTGGCGGCGGAGGAACCCAGCAGCCGCCCGGGAGCCGATAAGCCGTCTACGCCGACGGTGCCGCCGGCCAGCGGAACCACGAGTTCGGATTTGAGCCGCTCGGGCGGGGTCATTACCCCGCCTGCCGACGTCGATCCCGACATGAAACAGAACCCGCCTCCTTCAGGCGCGACGATGCCGGTCATTCCGCCTCCCGGCACTCCGGGCGGCAATCCGGCATTGAAACCGAAATAGCTCTTGACGAGGCTGCGGCCCGTCAAGCAGGCGCGGACTCAACAGCGACCATCGACGCCGAGCTGCGGATCGCGGATTAGTATTTCGGTCCGGCCAAAGAGCTGGACGCCGCGATAAATGCGTGCGGACATGGTTCCGGGAGCGGTCAGCTCGGCGTCGATATCATAGGTGTTGCCGTCTTGCGGATCGTAGAGCGAGCCGTTGGACCAATGGCCCGGACCGACGGGCTGCAGCCCCCAGATGATGGTCAGGCCGCACACGGGCCGCCGCCGCAATGTGGGATCGGGATTGAGGTGGTCGGTATCGGGCTGCCCATCGGGCATGCGCGGCCGCAGCAGCCACACAATTCTCCCGCATACGAGGCCGCTGCATTCAAAGACCTGAACGGCCACTCTGTTGGCGAGGATCCAAATCCCTTCCGGTACTTCCGATGAAGCCGGACGGCCGCTGATGATCGCCAACAGCAAGGCCGCGCAAAACGGCACGCAGCGATAGCCGCGCCATGGGTCTCTTCTCCGTCGCGGGGCAGCGCCGATTCCAGCGGCACCCGAGCAGAAAATCAGCGCTGGGAGTTTATCGCGATGGCGGAATTTCTGCCCTGTTTGTGAGGTTCTCGTTAAGAGCCTTACCTAAATTGAACCGTGGCTTGCGCGAGGGTCGCGCGTCGCTTTCGCGAAAGCGGGAAGCCAGTCGTCCAGGTCCTCTCGCCCCGGCTGGCTTGTGCCCCGTGAGATTGCCGCGCGGCGCTAACTACTTTCCGGCGCAAAAAGCAGGTTTTCGGACAAGGGGTCTGGCCGGGGTGGCATGGAGCAAAAAAACTCGCCGGGTGATTCCGGTGGGAAGGTGAAGTGGGTGGGATTGGGCGGCGAGGGATTACTGCGCGGGCTGCTTGGCCATGACGCGGCTGATGTTGATGAGATTATCAGCGATCACACCGAGGCCGACCCAGCGCTGCATTCCGGCATCGCCTTTGTAGCGGCTGCGATCGAGACCGTGTCGCCGCTTGACCACGCTGATGCGACCCTCGCATCCGGTGCGCCATTTCTGGCCGTTGCGGAACCAGCGTTTCTTCTGCTCGCGTTTGCGCTCGGGGCTCTTGGTAGAGCGATTGGGAATGCAGACGCGCTTGACGCCCTTGGCTTTCGCTGCCGCCTCGTTTTTGGCCGAGTAGAAACCGGCATCGGCCGCCACCAAGCGCGGCGTGCACCCCAGCGTTGCTTGATGGGTTTCGATCGCGGCAATCAGCAGGTCCGAATCGCTGGGCCGCTGATCATAGACTTCGTATGCGATGACAATCTGGTTCTCCGCCTCCTGCAGTTTGACCATCTTGCCGAATTCGGTCGGCTTGCCGGCCTTGCCTTTGCGAATGACCTCGGTTGACGGTTCAAAGAGGCTGACGATCTTACCCTCGGCATGGGTGTCGCCGGCGAAGACGCGTGCTGTGGTTTGGCGCATCACCCGCTGCACGCGCGGCACCATCTTTTCGAGCTTCTGGCGCAGACCCTCCAGCACCGCCTGGCGCAGGATGTTGGTGGACGACTTGACGCCGTCGCCGATCTCTTTGGCGAAGCGCTTCGCCTGGCCCAGAACCCGGCCGGTCGCATTCAGCAATTTGCGGTAGGTCTCTTTGAGCCTTGTTTGACTGGGCGAGCGCTTGCTGCGCGCCGCCCGCGCGATCTCCAGCATCCGCAGCTTCACGCTCCGGCTGCGGTCGCGCAGTTTGGCACCCGCCGCGCCGGCGATCCCGGCGATCTTCTTCATCGTGCGGGTCAGCACCCGCACCCCGTCGCCCAACAAGCTGCTGTCGGTCGGATAGTGAATGTTAGTCTCGACCACAGTGGTGTCGACGCGCATCCGCCGACCTTCCGCCACCCGGTGCTCGCGCGCGATTTGCACCATCCTGTCGTGGATCTGTTTGACCACCGCCGGCCCCACAGCCACTCCCCATCGGCCCATGGTCTTGGCGTCGGGCATCTTGGCACCGCCCACCCGGGTGAAATCGCGGTATACCAGATTGGCGCGCACTTCGCGCTCCAGCACGCCATAGCTCCAGTTGCGCATGTGCTTCAGCACCAACAAACGCAACACCACCTCGGCTGGCGCGCCCCGCCGACCGCGGCTGCGGCTGTGGGGATGCCGCCTCGCCAGAGCCTCGTATACCGCCGCCACGATTTCTTTGTCCGCCAGCACCTGATCGGCGTGTCTCATCCAGTCTTCGTGCAGGTCCCTTACTTCTTCCGCGATCAGCCCATCGCCGAAGGTGCGCTGCGCCCGCCGCGTCTCAATCACGGTTCTTTCTCCCGCGTCTCGGCGCAGCGCCCTCCGGACGCAGCAGATCATGGTTGAGCTCGCAAATCGCCTCGAGCGCCTCCCGCAGCCGGTGATAATTGCCCAGCCAGCGGCGCACCTCGCAAACCTGTTCGCGGCGCAGGCTAAATTGGCGGGTGCGTCCACCCGGATAGCTAACCGTCAGAACCGAGAGTGGGTGCCCCTCGCCGCGGGCGCAAGTCGCGCAGCCGCGAGCGTGGCGCACGGTCCGCTCCAGGAGTGAGCCGCGCAGGATCGCGCCGGTGACGGGGAGCTGGCTGACGAGCGCCTGGCGCGTCTCGATGATCTGATCTCGTTTCATCTAAAAAGATGATGCAGACCCAATCGCTTCACGTCAACGCTTTTTCTCAGAAAAAACTCAAACGCGATCCGGCGGCCGACCGGGCCTCGCCGAGCAGACCTCAGTCGGGCCGCGCCGCTCGCGCACAAACCGTCCGTCCCGTGCACTTTCCGGCGCTCCGACACACTTTCAGATCAAGCAGTTAGGCCCAGTGTTTTTGCGCCGGAAAGTAGCTAGTACAGCGTTTCCGAATTCCTGCATGTATGGATCAAGGATTGGCATCGATCTGATACTGCCATCGGTGGATCACCGGGTCGCGGTTGAGATCATCGATGAACTCGATGATGCGTTGTTTGAGCTCGTGTTTTGAGCCGACGCGGATGTGACGGAGCACGGAGCGGGCGGCTTTGGCGAAAAACCCTTCGACGAGATTGAGCCAGGAGCCGTGCTTGGGGGTGAACACGAACTGAAAGCGTCCCTCGGGTCGCGCCGCAAGCCACGCCTTGGTCTCCTGCGAAATGTGCGCGGAGTGATTGTCGAGAATGATCTTGATCGCGGTCGCGGCGGGGTAGGCGGCCTCCAGCATCGTGAGGAATTCGATGAATTCGCGACTGCGGTGGCGGTCCTTGACCAACGCGTGCACCTGGCCGGTCAGCAGGTCGATGCCGGCCATCAGCGTCACCGTTCCATGGCGCTTGTACTCGTGATCGCGACTGATCGTCGGATGGGTGGCAGGCACCGGGCGAAGGTCGGGAGCGGTGGCGCCGATCGCCTGGATGCCGGGTTTCTCGTCATAGGAGATCACCACGATCGCGGGCTCCTGTGCAGCTCCACCCGACACCGCTCGCCGCATCTCGACCTCACGATAGACGCAAAGCACTTCGGCCATTTTCGGTTCGAACTCGGGATCGCGCCGCTCCAGGTAGTAACGTACCCTGTGCGGTTTGACCTCATGCGCGGCGAGGACCTTGCACACCGTTCCCTGGGCCAGGTTTGCCAGGCTTGGATGGCCAGCGCGCGGTCCGTGATCGCGCGCATGCGCGGCCAACAGTCGGGTGGTCCACAGCTCGTGCGGATAACCAAATTGCGTCGGCTTCGCGCAAGCCAGCCCGACAAGCCAGGTTCTGGCCTCCACCGTAATCCTCGCATCCCGTCCCGTGCGCGCGCGGTCGTCCAGCGCTGCCAAGACTCCCAGTTCGGCGGCACGCTCCAAACACCGCGTCACGGTCTGTTGGCTCACCCGCATCGCGCCCGCCACGGCATAGGCCGAAGGCTCTTCGAGATAGGCCAGAATAATCCGGGCCCGCTCCACTCGGTTCGCCGGCTCCGTGCGCGATCGAGAAATCTCGACCAGTGCCAGACGTTGGTCCGCGTCCACCGACAAGGCAATAATCCGTCGCGCAGCAACCATGGCTCCCCCTGCCATCGCCATAGCGCTTCATACCACATATCGCAAAAATCAAGCACCTTCGCACAACATATCGACAATTTGGAATCTTTCTACTAGTTTCTCTGAGTCTATACCGAACTGCGACCTCACCGACAACGAGCCAGTGCAGCAGCTGCTGTGGAACATGTCGTCGTGGAACGATCGCTTCCGGGGCTGGCTTTTCAACCCGAACCGGCTGGCACCGACCTACCCGGAGAGCCCGGTCGACCGCGTCTTTCGTTACAACGCCTTCTACCTGAGGATCAGGGCCCGTGCTCGGTCCCGGCCACCTACAAGTTGGAGCGAGCGAATCGGTCGGGGACAAGCGGCCATTGGGTGCTGGACCAGCTTTATCAGCTGCCGCAAACCTCACCGGGTTGGGTCGGCGCTCTTTTTATACCGTGATCAGACCGGCGCGCTGCACCGTCTCCGTCGACTGCGTGGCGTAAAGCTTCCCGTCGCGAGAGGAAGAATAGACGGCTCACAGTAGCCACAGTGGCAAGGGAACTGTCAGAGTCGCCTTTGGGTCAAAGTGAGACCAATGTTACCACTGAGCCCTGGTCAGCAGTCGAGTGGTAAGCGTCCGGTGTGAACCGGCCTGCGAGGTGTGGTCGGGAGGACTGCGCTGAGCGAAGCTTGGTCCTTCTGGACAGTCCAGAAGGAGTCGTTGGAGTGGATGGCGAGGTAGTAGTTGAGCGTCGTCGGCAGTGGAGCCCGGAGCATAAGGCGGCGCTATTAGCCGAGGTAGAGGCCGAGGGCGGCCAGGTTTCGGTGGTTGCTCGCCGGCACGGGGTTTCGACAAGCCTGCTGTACAATTGGCGATCGGCATGGAAGGCCGCAGCGCTGGCGGCGCGAGCCACGGCCGTGCGGCCGGCGGAATTTGTTCAGCTCGGTGTCGTCGCCGATGCATCGGGTGAGAGTTCGACAGTGCCAATGGGGGTGGGTGCGGTATCCCCGCGGGGTGCCGGCCTGGGCTTGGCCGAGCGTGTCGGGGTGATCGAGATCGATCTGCCGGACGGGGTTCGGGTGCGCGTCGATAGTAGCGTCAACGAGAAGGCGCTGCGGCGGGTCATAGCGGCATTGCGGGGGCCCGGATGATTGCCCTGCCGCCGGGAACGAAGGTCTTTCTCGCCTGCCAGCCGATCGATCTGCGCGCCGGCTTTGACGGCCTGGCGGCGAAGGCACAGCAGATCATCGGCGCCGATCCGTTCAGCGGCCACGTCTTCATCTTCCGCAGCAAGCGCGGTCATTACCTGAAAGGCCTGTACTGGGACGGCAGCGGTCTGTGCCTGTTCGCCAAGCGGCTTGAACGCAATAAGTTCGTCTGGCCACCGATCGTCGACGGCACATTGACATTGACACCGGCGCAATTGGCGCTGCTGATCGAGGCAATGGATTGGCGGCGAACGATAGCACCGCCCGCGCCGCCGCGACCCATGCTCGTTTGACAGGTCAGGGATTCTCTGTTTGTTCTGGTTGCCTTCGGCCACATTCGATAGAGGCAGGGTATGTCGCTGGCCTCGGCCGATCTGCCCTCCGATCCGGATGCACTGCGCGCGTTCGCCCTCGCATGTCAGAATGAATTGGCAGCGGCGACCGCCGAGCTGCAGGCAGCAAAGCTCGCCGTCCAGCTGCGTACCCTGGAAATCGAGAAGCTCAAACTCCAGATCGCCAAGCTGCGGCGGATGCAATTCGGCCGCTCTTCGGAGCGACTGGCCCGGCACATCGAGCAGCTCGAACTGCGGCTCGAGGAGCTGGAAGCCGGCGAAGCCGAAGAGATCAGCAAGACCGCGGCCGAAGACCAGCCGTTTCCGATCCGGGAAGCAGACCGGCCAAAGCGCAAGCCCTTGCCGGACCACCTGCCGCGCCATGCGATCGTGCACGAACCGGTGCACGACGGGGCCTGCACCTGTCCTGCTTGCGGCGGCGACATGGCCCGCCTTGGCGAAGACGTCACCGAAGTCCTCGACTATATCCCCGGCCGGTTCCGGGTGATCCGCCATGTCCGCCCGAAATACGCCTGCCGGCGCTGCGACGCGATCACCCAAGCGCCGGCGCCATCGATGCCGACGCCGCGCGGTCGCGCCGCCCCCGGCATGCTGGCGCATCTGCTGGTTTCGAAATATTGCGATCATCTGCCGCTGTACCGGCAGAGCGAGATCTATGCCCGCGACGGCCTCGACCTCGACCGCTCGACCCTGAGCGATTGGGTCGGCCAGGCGGTCTGGCTGCTGCAGCCGATCGTCGACGGCATCCGCAACCACGTCTTCGCCGCCGAGAAGGTCCACGCCGACGACACGCCGGTCCCGGTGCTGGAGCCTGGCCTAGGCCGCACCCGGACCGGACGATTATGGGTCTATGTCCGCGACGACCGCCCGTTCTGCGGTCCCGCGCCGCCGGCGGCGGTCTACTTCTACAGCCCCGATCGCGGCGGCGAGCATCCGGCAGCCCATCTCGCGCACTTCACGGGGTTTCTACAGGCCGATGCATATAGCGGGTTCGCCGCACTGTACGAGCCGCGGAAAGCCGGCCCAGGGCTCCCCATGATGCCGGCGATCACCGAGGTCGCCTGCTGGGCCCACTGCCGCAGAAGCATCTTTGACGTGTGGCAATCAACCAAGTCGACCGTCGCCAAAGCGGCGCTCGATCGGATCGCCCAATTCTACGCCATCGAGGACAAGGCCCGCTTCGCCGCGCCAGACGAGCGCCTGGCGCATCGCACCGATATCATTCCCTTGCTCGATGCGTTCTTCACCTGGGCACAGACCGCCGAGCGAAAGCTCTCGGCCCGATCGGAGCTCGCTCAGGCGCTGCGCTACATCATTAAACGCCGCACCGCGCTGACGCGCTTTGCAACCGACGCCCGCCTCGAAGCCGACAACAACATCGCTGAAAATGCAATCCGCTGCATCGCTTTAGGAAGACGTAATTGGCTCTTCGCCGGCAGTCACTCCGGTGGCGAGCGTGCCGCCGCAATGTACTCGATCCTGCAGACCGCGAAATTGAACGGGGTTAACCCGGAAGCCTATCTGACCGATACTCTCGCAAAGATCGCCGCCGGGCATCCAATCAACCGCATCTCCGAACTGATGCCTTGGGTTTACCGGTCGACCCACGAGGCCGCCGCCTAATCACGCCCGACACCGGACGCTTACGAGCAGCCGGCCTACGGCCAGGTGCGAGTGGCCAACGAACTCAGGCGTCGCGGCTTGACCATCTCGCCCGCCGGTGTGCGCTGCGTCTGGCAGCGCCACGACCTGGAGACCACCGGTAAGCGATT
>Ga0209577_10006023_pt1 | contig 11236 bp, 2 predicted proteins | sample GraSoiAngelo_109_FD_185874 | JGI IMG/M metagenome (GOLD analysis project Ga0209577, IMG submission 185874) | Grasslands soil microbial communities from the Angelo Coastal Reserve, California, USA - 14_0903_12_20cm (SPAdes) (version 2) | ecosystem: Environmental > Terrestrial > Soil > Grasslands ... | reverse complement strand
TTTTTTCCGCTGTTCGAAGCAGACGCGGATCTTTTGTTTCTGCGTAACCTACCGAGAAACCATATAGCGCCCAGGCTGCGCCCCGCGACCAGGTTGTATCCGCAGCAAAACCCTGATGCGTATGGGTGAAAACCTTCTCGCCGGGCCGGGCGGTGTTCGGAAATCTCAACACGCTGTTTGCCCCCTGCGAGGAATAAAACTCCTGCCGATTATCGCCGGGGTTGTAATGAACCGATTGAGCCACTGAACCGTCGGACCGCACCAGCCATTCAGCCGACCTCAGCGCATGTTTCAAACCAAGAGCACGCCACTGTGGATCGTTGGTCTCGCGCGAGGCCCACCACCAAATCTGCAGATTCATCATCGTATCGATGATCGTGTCGTCGCCCTTCACCTCCCAAGCGGCCACTAACTCAGTAGTCGGATTGTAGAGCTGCTGCAAACGCGCCGCCGCCCGCAATCCACCTTCACGATATTTCGAATCCTTTGTCAGACGATAACCCATGACCGACGAGTAGTAATTGAGGAAACCCGTATCGTGATTCTCGGTCGCTTCTTTGCCCAGCAGGCGCGCGTTCCAAGCTTCGGCCCAGCGACGAAAGCGTTCATCTTTCGTCTTACCATAGAGCTGCCACAACTCGCCCACCCAAAAATTGCCGGTCCAGTAAAAACCCTTCTGCGCTTTCCATTCTCCGGTTTGATTGTCGCCTTCAGTGAAGAAGCCTTCGCCTTTGTCGCGGGTGACTTCTTCGGGAGCCGTCTTTGAAATTATTGGCTCCCACTTTTGTGCCGTGCGCTCGGCTGATTGTTGTAAGAGCGAGATCGCTTCGTCGTAGGTTTTCTTTCGTGCCGGTTGCAGAGTATCGGGCGGCGCGGATTGCGGCGCTGCTCGTGATGACAGGAGGGCAACCCGAACAGGCTGAGTAAGGCGACGACTCGTCTCGCGTACCATGTTCACGAAGTCGTCAAGGTTTTTTGGCGCCATCGCCGGCAAAGACAGCGAGCCGTAGCGAGCTTTCGCCTCCGCATTTTGGGCCGTCACGCTGAGGTTGTCGCTGTTCTCCTGGTCCCAGACACCTGTGACATACCAGTTTGCTTTTCCATTTTTGAATTGCGGTTCCACCAGCAAATTAAGTGGATCGTCAGCAATCACTTTGCTTTGGTTCCCCAGAGCGATGATTGCCAACCCCAGATTTTGATCGGACAGCATGTGAGTTGCGGTGGCGGGAGGTCCTTCCTCTTCGACCTGATGTCCCCACCAGGCGCGGACCAATGCCGGCTCGCTGGCGGTGGGCGTGAAAACTCTTTCCTGCAGACCAGGTTGCCGCACAATGCCGGTGACTAAGGTCAAACCGTCAGCATTCTCAGCCGTTACCTGGTGCTCGAAGCCATGCTTGCCCGCCCATTGCGTCATGCGGGAGGTGAGATTTACTTCGCGGCCTCCAACTTTCCAACTCTTGTAAGTAAGCTCAACCACCACGCGCACCGGGCCGGCGCTGATGATCCGCCATTTGCGTTCGGCGACATCGGAAACTTTGACGACTTTGCCGTCGACCAGGGCCGCGACGGCGCCAATGCCGATCGCGTCGCCAATGCGATAAATATCGCGGCCCAGCGGCGACTCCCAATGGTAGACGTATTCCGGCGCGCCAAACATTTCGAGATACAACCCCGGCCGCCGCTTGCCCCAAATATCAATCGCGTTGCGCTGATCAAAATAGATTCGCCACGCGGTCGCTTCCGACTCCCATGCCAGCCCATCGAACTTCATCGTAAACTTCGCCGCGGTGCGTTTTGGATAATCGCTTCGCAAGCGTTGCGTCGTTGCCGTATCGCCGTAAGCAATCGTCACAATGCGTGTCTGCCTGGGTTTGAGTTCGATCTGAAAAACGAGTTCGTCGTACTGGTTGTCTCCGTCCAGATCATCGGCCTGTGATGGCAGCTCGATCGTTTGCAACGTGCGCGCGTCTTCTTCCAGCGTCGACGCATCGCTGGTCGTCACGATCGCGTCGCCGGCTTTGAAGTCCGGCGCGATCTTCTTCAATTCAGCGACACTAAAGACAATATTTTCGTGCAGGCGCGCCTCGTCGGTTGGATTTGTAACTGACAGTTTCAGCACCTTTACGCGTGGCGCGGCCAAAGCGGACGCGCCAATCATCAGGAAAACCAAACCGAGAAGTCCGGTGAAATAATTTGCGTTCAAGTATCTTCTCATCACTTGGGCAATGCTCCCCGTATCTCTTGATAGTACCTCTGCATTACAAAGAAGGCCTTTTTCTTTTCTCCCCGATCGGAAATCAAACCTTTGCGGTTGTGGAAGTCCTGGATGCCGGGCAAAGGCCGGCGCGGAGAACGAAAGTCCATCAGGATCCAGGGACAAGTGCCCCGTAAGAAAGGAATCCTTTTCAGCATGCTCACCTGGTGCTGGTATGCGTTCTCCTGGTATTCCTCGGTCCATCGCGTCAAAGGATCGCCATGATTTCCGTAGGGCGCCTCCGCGCCAAATTCAGTCATGATGAGCGGTTTCTGATAGTTCATTTTCCATTCCACACGGTCAGCCTTTTCGGGCAGGCCATCGTACCAACCCACATATTCGTTACAGCCGAACACGTCAACATATTCTCCCAGTGGATCGTCTATCATCTGTGTCGTCGTGTCGTTGAGATAGTGACGTTCCATCGCCGCCGAAATCAATCGACTATTGTCCAAACTTCTGGCGTGGTCGATCAGTTTCTTGAGGAATGACAGGCGCGCGTTGCTAAGCGGTGTCTCGTTGGCCATTGACCAGATAATCACCGCGGCCCGGTTCTGGTCGCGGGTAATCATCTCGCGCAGTTGATTTTGCGCGTTCTCGAGGGTCGCGGAGTTTTCCCAGAGTATGGTCCAGTAAACCGGAATCTCAGACCATACCATGATGCCCAGTCGATCGGCCTCCCTTAACATGAATTCATTGTGGGGATAGTGGGCCAGGCGGACAAAATTAACTCCCAGCTCTTTGGCCCAGGTGAGCAGAGTCAGGGCATCCTCACGGCTGTAAGCACGACCCCCGCGGAAAGGTGCTTCTTCATGAATGCAAACACCACGAAGGAAAATAGGCCGGCCATTCAGCAGGATTTCCGTCCCCCTGGTTTCAATCGTGCGGAATCCAATCTCGTCCTGCACCTGATCCGTCTCCGCTTCGATCACCACATCGTAGAGCTTGGGATTGTCCGGCGACCACAATGTCAGAGCAGCGTCGAAAGTAATCTGCGCCGATCCATTCGCGTCCGTAGTAAAGGACTTGCTAATCCGGGCTTCGGGAATTCGTACCGTTACTTTTTGATCGAGCTTACTTCCATTCAATTTCACCCAGCCGCTGATCCGTTCACGCGAGCCTTTCTGCAATTGGATAAAATAGTCCTGTACAAAGGTAGCCGGCGTCTCAACCAGCTTGACCTGGCGCGTGAGTCCGCCATAGTTCCACCAATCCGTAATCAATGTTGGGACCGCGTCGCGCCGGCGTTTATTGTCAACTTTGACGATCAGAGAATTGCCTGTGTCGCGAACCAGTTTGGTTATCTCAAAATTGAACGGCGTGAATCCGCCTTCGTGCCGCCCGAGCTTTTCGCCATTGAGATAAACATCCGCGATGTAGTTTGCGGCGCCAAAGTAAACGAAGAGACGAGTGTTCTCTTTTCGTTGATAATCAAAAGCTTTCTTGTACCAGATGGTGCCTTCGTAGAACAGCAAGCGCTCTTGCTGTGTGTTCCAGTCACCCGGCACCTTCAATGATTCGGAAGTGTCGAAATCATATTCGATCAGATCGCTTTTGGTCTTGGGCTTGGCGTCTTTGAAGTAGCCATCGGAGCTGGGTTGATAACGATAATCGTAATAGCCGGTTTCGTAAGGATCGATGATGGTTCGCCATTCGCCGTCAAGGCTGATGGTCTTGCGGCCGTCCGTGTTTGCAATCAGATCAGTTTGCTGCGCCTGCGCACAGGATATAACTGCGAGGAGAGAGATCAGAAGAACAATTGATTTCATCTTTTGACGGCGCACCAATCATAAAAAACAAACAGAACAGTCTTACGAGATATGTTGCGTCCAAGAATTGTTTTCCGGCGTCCGATCAACTGTCTGTGAAGACATTCCTGCCTGACTCGACTTTTACATTTCGAAAAGCACTTAAAGCAATGGCAGGAGCATCAATGCAGTAATTGATGCTCCTGAATTAAACTGGGGAAGACTTCGTCCGCGAACTATAGCGCCCGAATCCTTCCATCAAAATGTCAGCTTCGCTCCGAGCTGAATATTGCGACCGGGTGCAGCACCCGTAATGGTGCCGTAGCCGGCGTTCGAAAAATTGGTTGTCGGATTGTTCAGATTGAGGTGGTTGAAAGCATTGAAGAAGTCTGCCTGAAATTGCAGATTAATTTTCTCTCCGACGGAAACCCGTTTGCGCAGGGAGAGGTCCCACAGGTAACGCCCGGGGCCCTCGATCACACCGATGCCGGTTGTGCCCCTTCGTTCGTCAGGCGCCGGCGCGAAAGCCGCCTTATTGAACCACTCCACGAGTGGGTCAGCACCGTGTTGATTGACAGTGCCACCCAGATAATCCGCGCGACGATTACCGAGGGCGCTGTTACCAGTGGCCGTCGGCGTAAGGTATTGACCCGTCTGCCAGCGAGTGATCCCGCTCAACTCCCAGCCACCGAGCGTGTTGTGTCGCCACCCATTTCCCTTCTGGAAGAAGGGTAGCCGATATGTATAGGTGGTGACGAAGATGTGGCGGCGATCAAAATCCGCCGGTCCGTAATTGAATTTTCGGTTGAAAGGATCTTCCGGGTTAGCAGTATTGCCGCTACTGTCAGTAAGTACCTTGGACCAGGTGTAGCTGCCCGTGAGCGTCAGATTCCCTCTGCGCTTGGTCACATAGAGCTGAAGCGCATTATAGTTCGAGTTAGAATCGCTGAAACGCATCCGGATGTTGGAATAACCTTTGTAAGGCCGGATTGCGTTGGTAGCAAGCGGGCTGGCCAGCTTTGAGTTCGCCAGGATCGCATCGAACGACGGCGCGTTGATGTCTGGCTGGCGAATCAGATGCCGGCCGAGGTTGCCGATATAAGCTACTTCACCAAAGAAGCCATGAGGCAATTCGCGTTGAATGCTAAGGCTGTAGTTCATCTGATAAGGCAAGACCAAATTTGGAGCAATTGAATCGATGCTGCCAAACGGCGTCAGCGCCGAAGCTTTTGCCGCCGCGAGATTCGCCAGGTTGCCGTTTTCAACCTGCGAGCTGATCGAGAAGGGCGGTATACCTACGAGCGGGAAGATGAGATTGCCTTCAGGCCGGTCATAGAACATACCAAAGCCGCCGCGAATGGCGGTCTTGTCACTCTTGAACGGCGACCACGCGAAGCTGAAACGCGGTGCGAACAGGTTCTGAGGTTTGTAGACTCCGCGCCGCCCGACCGCCGGTACCGCCGCGACATTTGGATCATTGGCGCTTGCCACGCGGCCCACTTCGGAAGATGGCACTCCCGGACCCGGCCGAACCAAACCGTTGAAGCGATTCCCGCCCTTGGTGGTGTCAATCGTGCCATTAGCTAAGATGGTCACGGCCTTGGTTGGATCATAAAAAGCCGGATCGAAGCTGGCGATATTGTTGGCCTGAGTATAAGTCGGCCATCCATGTTGAAAGCGCAAGCCGAATTCCACACTCAGTTGTCGATTCACCTTCCAACTGTCCGAAGCGTAGGCCTCGAATTGAGAGAAGCGGAAGAATCCGATCGGATCGCTTGCAGACTCTGTGTAAGTACGGAAGTTGCCCAGCAGTGCGTCGGCGAAAGCGTTGTTCGTCGTGTTGGGATTGCTGCCCGTACTGAAACTCACGTTGCCGGCGTAGACCGTGCGCCCGTTCTGGTCTTTGCGATTTCGGATCACTACTGCACCGGTTTTGAGCGTGTGACTGCCGTGAACCCAGGAGAGGTTATCGCTCGCCTGGATATCCGTGGTCGGCGACAGCAGCGAGGTGGCGGCCCCGTTCCAACTGGCGAATCCCGTGACGGCCATCTCCGGGATGCTATTGTCAAAACGACCGCCGCCATTGAACAGTTGCTGGAAAGCAAACCCGTACGTAGCGCGCTTCCAGGAGTCCCCCAAAGGAAGGACCCGTTGACTATTCCACGACGCATTGACCTTGGCTTCATTGATCAGGGTGTTTGCGATCATCCAGGAGTGGGCCACCTGATAACTAAAACCGGGGCGCAGACGATTATTTGGGATCGTTGGTACGTCGGACGTGATGAAAGCTCCGAACGGATCTACCAAATCATAGTTGTCATGGATGTAGCGGCCGTAGATACTGTGCTTTTCATTAATGCGGTAATCCAGCCGCACCAACTCCTGCCGGAAATTGAAGGGATTGGCTAACTGAAATACCGTGTTGTTGCCAACTGGCGAATCGATATAGGAGATTGCTTGCTTCGCCATGGCTGCGTAGACACTGGAAATGGCTTTGCCATCGGCAGTGATAAGACCCGAAGGGATTATGTTCCCGGGAAAACAGCCCGTGCGCACCGCCGGCTTGGTAATCACTCCATTCGTGATCGTTGGGGCAGTACAGGTTGAGGCCGCATTGGCGGGATTGCGCAGCGCCCCATCGTCCGCTGTGCCTACGATTCCATCCGGGCCGCGCAGTCGGAACGAGAAATCCCCGGCGCGCTCAACGCTGGTCGGAAGCGTCCGCGTCGCCCCGGAAGTCCGACGAATCAGCTTCCACTCCACGCCACCGAAGAAGAAGAACTTGTCTTTCTTGATCGGTCCCCCAAAACTTCCGCCGAAGTCGTTGTAACGCAGCGTCGGCTTGGGAATGCTTTTGGCGTTGTTGAAGAAGTTGTTTGCATCCAGCTTGTCGTTGCGCACATATTCGAAGGCGCTCCCGTGGAATCTATTTTCTCCTCTGCGCGTGACAATATTGATCGAGGCGCCGGAATTACGCCCAAATTCGGCTGAGAAATTTGCGGTTTTGATGTCCACCTCTTGAACGAAGTCGATTCCGACATTATTGATCTGGCTGCTGTTGCTGCCTGAATCCAGATTGAAGCCTCCATCGACCGTCAACAGATTCTGATTGCCGCGAGTGCCGTTGACGGGCTGGCTGACGCTTAGACCGGTCATCAAGGCGAGTTGATCGTCAGTAAGCAGCGGCACGCCGGGGATAAGCGTCGTCAGCTGCATATAGTTGCGGCCGTTGAGCGCTAAATCCTGCACCTGCTGCTGGTTGACGACTCGCTCAACTTCGCCTGAGGTCGTGTTTATGGTTTCGCCCGCGGAGGTCGCAATCTGCACGGTCTCCGAGACATCTCCTGGATCAAGTGTTAGGTCAACCGTAAGGCGCGCGTCAGCAGCCAGCACATTCTCGCTACGCAACGCCTGTTTGAATCCTTTCTGCTCAGCGGATACGTTGTAAGTACCAACTGGCAGATTCGTCAGGGTATAGAAACCGCTCCCATCAGTGGTTGCAGTGCGAACCAGATTAGTCCCGACATTAGTTACCGTAACAGTAGCGTTCGGAACCACGGCGCCTGACTTGTCTTGCACCGTGCCGGAGATACGGCCGAAGATCGTCTGTCCTTGCACGCTGAGACCGCCACAGATCATTAGTACGAGAACCGCGATGATTCTCGGTGCCGTCAAACCTTGTACTCCTGAGTTGGCTTTGCTTCGCATATTACTGACCTCCAGTGGAAAAATTCGAGACCCCAAGCAACCACCCCCGCACCTTCTACTGCGGTAGTTGCCTATGAAGTAAAACTCACCGTTTTGTTCTGCATCCCTGAGAAGACAGACGCAAATTCAAGGCGACGCCTGCCGTCGCGAATGTTTGGGCCGCGATTCAGGCTGCGGCTCGCAATCTCTTTCAATTCAGCAACGTTAACGACGATGTTCTCGTGCTAGCCGCAGCTCGTCCGTCTGATTGGTGATAGGACGGACACCTTCAAGACGTTGATGCGCGCCCTCGCTGGGACGGAAACAGTCGCCAACAAGAGCATCCCGATTGTGCGTCGAATAGAATTCATGTCGTCAATCAATATCAGAAGCTTAGACGCAAGCCAAACTGCATCTTGCGCATCGAGTTCGCGGAGGTGATAACGCCAAAGCTGGCGGACGTCGAACCCGCGGCCGGAACGGAGGCGCCCGGCTGTCCGAGGTTCACGTGGTTGAAGGCATTCGTGGCCTCGGCCCGGAAGCGCAGCTTGACGCGCTCGCTCAAACTAAAGTCGCGCGAGATGGCCAAGTCGACAGTCTTATAGCCCGGCCCGTAGAGCAGGTTGCGGGCTGAGTTGCCATCGGTGGCGACTCCGGTAACGACTTTATTTTGGGCAAAGGCGGCTGTGTTGAACCACTGCTGCGCGGTAGGATGGTCGAGGTGGGGATTGCCGACCAACTGCGCGCGATCGTTAGTGCTGCCGTCGAGGTTGGCGTCCACATTGCCGTTGGTGACGGTGAACGGAAGGCCGCTGCGCATCTTGATGATGGGGGAGAAGCTCCAACCATTCAGAACATGCCGCAGGACAGCGTTGCTGTTCTTGCCAAAGTAATCGGGCCGGTAGGTGAAACTCATGCTAAAGACATGTCGCTGGTCACTGTCGCCGGCGCCCTTTTCTTCCGCAAGGTTGCTGTAGTTCTGGGCCAACCCCTGAGTCGTGCTGTTGTAGAGCTCTACACTACTAAGGGTCTTGCTGTAGGTGTAGAAGGCGTTAAAAGTCAGATGGTGGCTCATCCGCATCGCACTGGTCACCTGCAGCCCGTGATAATTGGCACTCTGGTCCGACTGAAGGAGGGTTACGGCACCGAACAGCGGGTTGGGCCGCCGTGCAAGTATGTTCGCTCCGGCGCTCGTGGCAGTTGGTGTCAGGACCGGGTAATTGATGTCACGGCCAAACGGCAGGTTGCGGCTCTCCGTCCCAACATACGCCGCTCCGACGACCAGGTCTTTAGTGACCTGACGCTGCACAGAAACGTTCATCTGATACGTGCGCGGCCACTTGAAATTCGATGCCACCGGGAAGAGGCCTCCGCCCGTTGTAAATGTCCCCTTGTACGGGAAGGGATTTCCGCCAACGAAATTGTTATAGGGATTGCTGAGCGAAGCTCCCAGCGGGACGCCTGCCGCATTTGTCTTCTGGTTGATATTAGTAAAGGTCAACCGGGTGGAGAAGGGCTGGAAGTTCGTCATTGTGTTCCACTCATTGCCTGAGATGCTGCCGTAAAACACCCCGAACGCACCACGGAGCGACGTCTTTCCATCACCGAACAGGTCCCACGCGAAGCCGATGCGGGGCGAAAAATGGGTGTAGCTGGTCGGAATGCCGCCACGTTCCACACCGGGATCGCCGAAGAACAACGCCCCGACAGGCGCAGTCGGGATGACCACCGACTTCTGGCCGGGAACATAATTGACGACCCGGTTTAGGGGGTCGGTCGGTGCCGTTTGAACATCCCAGCGCAGACCAAGATTCAGGGTCAGGCGTGAATGAACTTTGAAATCATCCTGCACGAAGAGTGCCGTGTACCAGCTATTGGTGTAGCCCGTTACGGGCGCGTCCTGCGAGACCGCGCTGGGAATACCGATCAGGAAATCGGCAAACGCATTACCAGCCGCAGCTGTGACAGGTGGGGCAGCCACCCTTGCCGTTGCACCTGCATTGAAGGTGAAAACGCCGTAGTTGTTAAGCAGTGTCTGCTGGATGTCCTTGTTGAGCGAAATCTCTCCCCCCAACTTGAGTGAGTGATTGCCCTTGATCCAACTGAACACGTCGCGTGCAGAGTAAAAGTTAGTGCCGGCTACCGGGCCGCCGATTTGTTGTCCCAGGGTAAAGTATCCCGTGACGGTGATCTGCGGCAAATTCGGCGTGCCCTGGATCACAAATGCCGATCCCAGATCGGTAAGCGAGGTCGCGGGGACGTTTATACGCCCGCCAAAATTCCGTGAGAAAGTCAACCAGACCTGATTGATCTTAGCTGCACTGATGATCCAAACGTCACTGGCGTTGACGCTATGCTGCCGCCAGGTGGAATTTTGGAGGCTCCAAGGCACGTTGGGACTGCCCCCCTTCGTAGTGCTGGTTCCGCCGGTATTAAAGTAACTTACCGTCAAACGATGCACGTCGTTGAGCTGGTAGTCCACCTTTCCCAGATACTCGTCGAAGTTATAGGGGGTGGCAATATTGCCCTGCCATCCTGCGTTGCCAGTGCTGAGGGTAACGTTGGACAGGGGAATGTAGGTGTCGATGATCTTCCTGGCCACCGGATCGATGCGATTAGGGCAAATCACATTGGTGACGCCGTTGCAGACGAAAGGTGCGTTAATCGCGGGATCGGTGGGCTTGGTCGCGGAAGCCGTGAAGTTGCCGGCGCGCTCCAGGGCGGTGGGCACGCGGGCGCCGCTGAGGAAGGTGCTCGTTGCCTGGCGCAGACCTGAGTAGGAGAAGAAGAAAAAGGCCCTGTCTTGCTTGATCGGACCGCCGATAGTGCCGCCAAACTGGTTGCGATGAAAAGGCGCCCTGGCCAGAGTGGATCCCCAGTCATTGGCATTGAACACCGTGTTGCGCAGGAATTCAAAGGCCGAGCCGTGAAACTGGTTGGTGCCGGACTTGGTTAGCACGTTGATGAGGCCGCTGGCATAACGGCCATACTCCGCGTTGTAGCTGTTGGTCTGAACCCGGAATTCCTGGATGGCATCCGGGTTGGGCAAAATGTTACCGGTGTTGCGCAGGTTGGTCATGTTTATGCCGCCGTCCAGATAGTAGTTCACTGAGCCGGTGCCTCCGTCGGTGCCACCGTTGATCAGTGTTCGCTGTTCCGGATAACCAAGAATGAAGGTACTGGTGCCTGTTGACGCTGCGGCTATGCCGTTGTTGTTGGACTGCACGCCGGGCGTGAGGTCCAGCAGCGTGTAGACGTTACGCTCAACCAACGGCAGACTTGTGATTTCGGCAGACTGGATGGTGCGAGCAATCTCAGAAGTGCTGGTATTTACGGCGGGTGTCGCCATCTCTGAAATCGTCACTGTCTCGGTAACCTGTCCGACACTAAGCGAGACATCAACACGCGTAGTCTCGTTGATCTGTAGGACGATGTCGCTGACAAGCGCTTTCTTGAAGCCGGTGTAGGTGACCTCAACTGCGTATTTGCCAACCGGCAGAAATTCGAGCCGGTAAGTACCTGCATCGCTGCTTGTGACCGTGCGCGT
>Ga0209577_10006022_pt1 | contig 11236 bp, 8 predicted proteins | sample GraSoiAngelo_109_FD_185874 | JGI IMG/M metagenome (GOLD analysis project Ga0209577, IMG submission 185874) | Grasslands soil microbial communities from the Angelo Coastal Reserve, California, USA - 14_0903_12_20cm (SPAdes) (version 2) | ecosystem: Environmental > Terrestrial > Soil > Grasslands ... | reverse complement strand
GAGCCCTCCGAGACCTTCAGGATGCGGTCCACGGGCACGCCCATGCCGCCGATCGCCCGGGCCGTCCCACCGGTGGCGAGGATCCCGAACCCGAGGTCGTGGAGCGACGCCGCGAGCTGCGTTGCCGACGCCTTGTCGCCGTCCGTGACGCTGATGAACACCGTGCCCGAGGTGGGGAGCTCCGCGCCGGCCGCCGCCTCGGCCTTGCCGAAGGCGGTCGGGAAGTCGCGCGCGATGCCCATCACCTCGCCGGTCGAGCGCATCTCGGGCCCGAGGAGGGCGTCCGCGCGCGGGAAGCGGTCGAACGGCAGCACCGCCTCCTTGACCGACACGTGCCCGCCGCCGCGCGAGAGCGGCTCCAGCTCGGGCCCGAGGTCGCCGATCCGCTCGCCCAGGAGCAGCCGGCAGGCCAGCTTGGCGAGCGGCACGCCGACCGCCTTGGACACGAACGGCACCGTCCGCGAGGCGCGCGGATTTGCCTCGATCACGTAGAGGGCCTCGTCCCCGCCCACCGCGAACTGGACGTTGATGAGCCCGACCACGCCGAGCCGCAGGGCGAGCTTCTCGGTGGCCTCCTCCACCTGGCGCAGCATCTCGTTGCCGAGCGACATCGGTGGGAGCACGCAGGCCGAGTCGCCCGAGTGCACGCCGGCCTCCTCCACGTGCTGCATCACCCCGCCGATCACGACCCGCTCGCCGTCGCACAGGGCGTCCACGTCGATCTCGATCGCGTTCTCGAGGAAGCGATCCAGGTAGATGGTCCGGCCGTTGGACCCGTTCTGCCGCCCCGTGCGACCCAGGTAGTCGGCCAGGGCCTCGCGCGAGTAGCAGATCTCCATGGCGCGCCCGCCGAGCACGTACGAGGGGCGCACCAGCAGTGGGTAGCCAACCCCGGCGGCCACATCGAGCGCCTCCTCGGCCGTGGACGCGGTGGCCCAGGCCGGGCCCTTGAGGCCCAGCTCCTCCATGAGGCCGCTGAAGCGGGCCCGGTCCTCGGCCAGGTCGATCGAGTCGACGGGGGTGCCGAGGAGTGGAACGCCGGCAGCTGCGAGCCCGTGGGCGAGCTTGAGCGGCGTCTGGCCACCGAACTGCACGATCACGCCTTCCGGGCCCTCCACCTCGACCACCCCGAGCACGTCGTCGAGCGTGAGCGGCTCGAAGTACAGCCGGTCGCTCGTGTCGTAGTCGGTGGAGACGGTCTCCGGGTTGCAGTTGACCATCACCGCGTCGCGGCCGGACTCGCGGACCGTCATCGCGGCGTGCACGCAGCAGTAGTCGAACTCGATCCCCTGGCCGATCCGGTTCGGGCCGGCGCCGAGGATGACCACCGCCTCGCGGCTGCCCCTCCGAACTTCGTGGCGCGGGCCGTCCGGCCCCGGCCGCTCCCACCCCGAGTAGTAGTACGGCGTCTCGGCCTCGAACTCGGCCGCGCAGGTGTCCACCGATTTGAAGGTCCGGCTGAGGCCCGCCTCGGGATCCTGGCCGCGGGCGAGCGCGCCGATCTCGGCCAGGAACCAGGGGTCGATGCTCGTGCGCGCGCGCAGCTCCTGGTCCGGCACGCCGCGGCGGATGGCCTCCATCAGGAGCTCGAAGCGGTCGTGCGCGGGGACCTCGAGCCTGGCCAGGAGCTCACCGGTGTCCTCGGGCGGATCGACCTCCACGTCGAGCTCCCGCGAGCGCATGGCCTTGGCGAAGGCCTGCTTGAACGTGCGCCCGATCGCCATGGCCTCCCCCACCGACTGCATGTGCGTGCTCAGGCGGCCGGTTGCGCCCGGGAACTTCTCGAAGGCGAAGCGCGGCCACTTGACCACGACGTAGTCGATCGTGGGCTCGAAGCTCGCCGGCGTGCGCCGGGTGATGTCGTTGTCGATCTCCTCGAGCGCGTAGCCCACCGCCAGGCGGGCGGCGATCTTCGCGATCGGGAACCCGGTCGCCTTGGAGGCGAGCGCCGAGCTCCGCGACACCCGCGGGTTCATCTCGATCACCACGATCTCGTCGGTCTCGGGATTGACCGCGAACTGGATGTTCGAGCCGCCGGTCTCCACCCCCACCGCCCGGATCACCGTGAGCGCCTGGTCGCGGAGCTTCTGGTACTGGCTGTCGCTGAGGGTCTGCTGGGGCGCGACCGTGACCGAGTCCCCGGTGTGCACCCCCATGGGGTCCACGTTCTCGATCGAGCAGATGATCACCACGTTGTCGTTCCGGTCCCGCATCACCTCGAGCTCGAACTCGCCCCAGCCGATCACCGACTCCTCGATCAGGACCTGCCCGATCGGGCTCGTGGCGAGCCCCTCCGCCACCCGCTCGCGGAACTCGGACTCCGTGTGCGCCGCGCCCCCGCCCTGGCCGCCCATCGTGAAGCCCGGCCTGATGATCGCCGGCAGCCCCACCTGCCGGAGGGCGCGCTCGGCCTGCGCCATCGACGTGACGACCGCGGACCGCGGGACCCGCAGCCCGGCCCCCTGCATGGTCTGCCGGAAGAGCAGCCTGTCCTCGGCCCGCCGGATGGCCTCGTAGTTTGCTCCGATCAGCTGCACGCGGTGCTTGCCGAGCACTCCCGACTCCCACAGCTGGCGCGCCAGGTTGAGCGCGGTGCCCCCGCCGAGCGTGGGCAGCAGGGCGTCCGGCTGCTCCCGCTCGATCACCGCCGCCACCGCGTCGGGCAGCAGCGGCTCGATGTAGGTGGCCGTGGCGAACTCCGGGTCGGTCATGATGGTGGCCGGGTTGGAGTTCACGAGCACGACCTCGTATCCCTCGTCCAGCAGCACCTTGCAGGCCTGGGCGCCGGAGTAGTCGAACTCGGCGGCCTGCCCGATCACGATCGGACCCGAGCCGAGCACCAGGATCTTCTTGAGGTCGTCGCGCCGGGGCATCGTTAGGCGGCGACCCTCTCCAGGAACCTGTCGAACAGATAGACCGCATCGTGCGGCCCGGGGCCGGCCTCGGGGTGGTACTGGATCGTGGAGGCCGGCACGTCGAGGAGCTCGAGCCCCTCCACGGTCCGGTCGTAGAGATTGATCTGGGCCAGCTGTGCGCCTCCGAAGTCCGTCTCCCAGCGCACCGGCTCATCCGTCTCGATCCGACTCTCGCCCGCCGGACCCTTGACCGCGAAGCCGTGGTTCTGCGAGGTGATGTCGATCCGGCCGGTCGCCAGGTCCTTGACCGGGTGGTTGGCGCCGCGGTGGCCGAATCGCAGCTTGAAGGTCTCGAGCCCCACCGCCCGGCACAGCAGCTGGTGACCGAGGCAGATCCCCCACACCGGCACCTCGCCGACGAACTCGCGGACCGTGTCGACCACGTAGTCGAGCGCCTCGGGGTCGCCCGGGCCATTGGCCAGGAAGACGGCGTCGGGCTCCCGGGCCCGCAGGGAATCGGCGCTCGCGTCGCACGGGTGTAGCTCGAGGCGCACCCCTCGCTCGCGGAGGTTGCGGACGATCGAGTCCTTGATCCCGGTGTCCAGCGCGACCACGCGCGGGCCGGGCGCGTCGGGGTCGAGGATCACGGGCTCGCGCGGCGTGACCTCGCGGGCGAGGTCCGCGCCCTTCATCGGCGGCTCGGCCATGACCCGCTCGCGCGCCTGCGGCTCGGGGACCCCGGCGCCGAACACCCCGCCGCGCATCGCGCCCTTGTCCCGGATGTGGCGCACCAGCGCGCGCGTGTCGACTCCCGTGAGCGCCGGGATGCCGCAGTCCGTGAGCCATGTGAGCCAGCCGCCCTCGGCCACGGGCGCGTGCTCGCGGTCCACGCCCTCGCGCATGATCACGGCGCGGGCGTGCACCTCGTTCGACTCCATGGCTCCGGCCGAGACGCCGTAGTTGCCGATCAGCGGGTAGGTGAACACGATGATCTGGCCGCGGTAGCTCGGGTCCGTGACCGACTCCTGGTAGCCGGACATGGACGTGTTGAAGACGACCTCGCCGGTGGCCACGTCGGGGGCGGCGCACAGCTCTCCGTCGAACCGCGTGCCGTCCTCGAGGAGCAGGTAGCCGGCCACCGCCTCAGACCGCCCCGATCGCGAACGACCGCTCACGGTATGCGACGTGACCGCCCGCCACGGTCATGCGAACCCGGCCGGTGAGGCGCTGCCCGGCGAACGCGCAGTTCGCGGACCGGCTCTCGTAGCCGGCCTCGCCCACCTCCCACTCCGCCTCCGGATCGATGAGGCAGACGTTCGCCTCGCACCCGGGCGCCAGCTTGGGCGCAGGCAGCCCGAAGGCCTCGCCGCCCGCCGTCATCCGCATGACGAGCGTCGGGAGATCCACCAGCCCGGGCAGCACCAGGCGCGTGTGCAGGACGGCGAATGCGGTCTCCAACCCCGTCACCCCCATGGGAGCGACCTCGAAGGGCTGCTCCTTCTCCTCGCGCGCGTGGGGGGCGTGGTCCGTGGCCACGCAGTCGAGCGTGCCCGAGCGGAGCGCGTCGACCAGGGCGCGGCGGTCCTCCTCGGAACGGAGGGGCGGGTTCATCTTCACGTTGGCGTCCAGCGATCGCACCGAGTCGTCGCTCAGGCAGAGGTGATGGGGCGTGACCTCGGCGGTGATCCGCACCCCGTCGCCCTTCGCCCGCTCGACGGCATCCACCGACTCCGCCGCCGACACGTGCTGCACGTGGATCCGGCCACCCTCGTAGCGGGCGATGGCGGCATCGCGCGCGATCGTGGTCGACTCCGAGACCGACGGGATGCCGGTGAGGCCCAGCAGCGCGGAGACCTCGCCCTCGTGCATGACCCCTGCCCCGGACAGCGACGGATCCTCCTCGTGGAGGGCCAGGACGCGATCGGCCAGTCGCTGGTACTGGAGCGCCTGGCGCAGCACGCCGGCCCGCACCACCGGAAGGCCATCGTCGGTGAAGCCGACCGCCCCGGCGTCGGCCAGCTCGGCCATCTCGGTCAGCTCCTCGCCGCGCTGGCCGCGGGTGATCGCGGCCAGGAAGCCGGTCGGGATCCGCGCCTCGGCGCGGGCGCGCTCGCGCAGCGACTGGAGCACGGGCGCCGTGTCCACGACCGGGCTCGTGTTGGGCATCGCGAGGATCGCGCAGAACCCTCCCGCGGCCGCCGCCCGAGTGCCGGAGTCGATGTCCTCCTCGTCCTCTCGGCCGGGCGTGCGCAGGTGCACGTGGGGGTCGACGAATGCCGGGACCGCGATGAGACCCTCGCCATCCACCAGCTCGGCGCCGTCTGGCGCCTCCAGCGCGCCCGGCGCACCCAGCTCCGCCACCTCGCCGTCCCGGATCAGGAGGTCGGCCGGTGCATCGAGCGCGGCCCGCGGGTCGAGCGCGTGCGCGGAGCGGATGAGCACGTCTCCCGGCTGTGCCGGTCCCGCGTGGTCGAGCCGCACGCCGCTCATGCGGGCTGCGGCTCGCCGGCCGCGGTGTCGCGGGCGAACCGGGACCCCGTGTCGGGCCCGCCACCGGTCAGTAGCTCGTAGAGGACCGCCATCCGCACCACCACCCCGGACTCCACCTGCTGCACGATCAGGGCCTGCGGCGAGTCGACCACCTCGCCGGCGAGCTCGACTCCGCGGTTGACCGGGCCGGGATGCATGAGGAGCTGCCCGGGAGCCAGCCGGCGGCCGTCGATCTGGTACCTCGCCGCGTACTCGCGGAGCGAGGGGACGAACGATCCAGTCATGCGCTCGTTCTGCATCCGCAGCGCGTAGATCACGTTCGCCTCCTCGATCCCGTCGAGCGACCAGCGGACGTCGCAGCCGAGCGCCTCGACCCCGCGCGGGATCAGCGTGGGCGGCCCGCAGACCGTGACCGAACAGCCCATCCGGCTGAACGCGAGCACCCCGGACCGGGCCACGCGACTGTGCAGCACGTCGCCGACGATCCAGATCTTGACCCCCTCGAGCGCGCCGAGCCGCCGCCTGAGCGTGTACACGTCGAGCAAGGCCTGGGTGGGGTGCTCGTGCTTGCCGTCACCGGCGTTGATCACCGAGGCAGCGCTCCAGCGGGCAACGAGCCCGGCGGCGCCGGCGTGCGGGGAGCGGATCACGATGGCGGCCGGGTCGTAGGCCGAGAGGGTCTGGACCGTGTCCTTGAGCGACTCGCCCTTGTCCACGGACGAGCCCACCGACTTGATGTTCACGACGTCGGCCGAGAGCCGCTTGGCCGCTAGCTCGAACGAGGAGCTCGTGCGGGTGGAAGCCTCGTAGAACAGGTTCACGATCGTCCGCCCCCGCAGGGTCGGGACCTTCTTGATCTCACGGCCCGAGACTTCCGCGAAGCTCTCCGCGCGATCCAGGATCCGCTCGATGTCCGCGCGGCCGAGATCGTCGACCGAGACCAGGTCCTTAGAGATCATCGGGAAACCCCGCGTGTGCGGATGGCGGATGCCGGCGCGCGATCTGTCAAGGACGCAGGATCGAGGGCAATGTCGAGACATTGCCGAGATCCGAGGACGCAGTCAGGCGCGCGTCCGGCGCCGCCAGACGTGCGCGGGGGGTTTTCGGGTGATCTCTTCCTCATGCCAGCACCTCCGCCCCGTTCGGGGAGATCGTGACCTCGTCGACCCCGTCCAGCTCCTGCACGCGCACGTTCACGCGCTCGCTGCGGGCGGTCGGAAGGTTCTTGCCCACGTAGTCGGGTCTCACCGGCAGCTCGCGATGGCCGCGATCCGTGAGGACCGCGAGCTGCACGCGCCGCGGGCGGCCGTAGTCGAAGATCGCCTCGACGCCGGCCCGCACCGTGCGGCCGGTGTAGAGCACGTCGTCGACGAGGACCACCGTGTAGTCCTCGATCGGGAACTCGATGTGAGACGCGTGCACCACCGGCTGCCGCCCGGCCGAGCGGAGCTTGAGGTCGTCGCGGTAGAACGCGATGTCGATGTCGCCCAGGGGGACGGGCGCTTCGCACAGATCCGTGAGGAGCTCGTGGATCCGGGCGGCGAGGATCGCCCCGCGGCGGTGGATACCGACGATCGCCACTCGCTCGCCTGCGTTTCGCTCGACGATCTCGTGTGCGATCCGCACCAGGGTCCGGCGCATGTCGTCGGCCCCGAGTACGGGGTTCTCGTCCTGCACGTCGTTCCTTCCTGGCCTCGCTGGACCCGGTTAAAGGGATGACTTGCGCTGGCTACGGTACCAGCAGGCTCCGACGGCCCACCTACCCGGCGGGGCCGGGCTTCGGGTCCCGGGTCGCCCGGATGTGGACCGGCGGGCCGCGCTCGGGGAACGGGATGTCCACGCGGTCGAAGTCGCGCGGGACGATCGTGTTCTCGAACACCTGGCGGGCCTCGTCGCGGAGGTCCGGACCGGCATAGCGCTGCGACACGTGCGTGAGCGCCAGCAGCTTGACCTCGGCCTGGCTCGCCAGCTCGGCGGCCTGGCGCGCGGTGGAGTGGCCGGTCTCCCTCGCGCGGTCCGCCTCCTCGTCGCCGAATGTGGCCTCGTGCACGAGCAGGTCCGCGCCGTGGGCCGCCGCCGCGGTCATGGCCGACGGCGCCGTGTCGCCCGCCAGCACGATCTTCCGGCCCCGCCGCGCCGGCCCCACCACCTGCTCCGGCCGCACCTCGCCGTTCGCTCCCTCCACGGGCTCCCCGCGGTGGAGCCGGCCGAAGGCGGGTCCGGGCCGGACGCCCAGCTCGCGGGCGCGCTCCTCGTCGAAGCGGCCCAGGCGCTCCTCCTCCACCAGGGCGTAGCCGTAGGCCCGCACGCGGTGGTCGGTCTCGAAGGCGGCGATGCGGTACCCGTCGCGGTTCAGCTCCTGGTTCGGCTCGAGCTCCACGAGCGTCACCTCGAACGGCACCCGGCCGACGATCGGGCGCAGCGCGTTGAAGAGCGATCGCAGGCCGGGCGGCCCGTACACGGTCAGGGGCCGTTCACGGCCTCGCAGCCCGAAGGTCTTCAGCATCCCCGGGAGCCCGAGGAAGTGGTCGGCGTGGAAATGGGTGACGAAGATCTCCTCGAGGTCGATCAGCCCGATCGATCGCAGGAGCTGGCGCTGCGTGCCCTCGCCGCAGTCGAAGAGCAGGCGGTCGCCGCCGCGCCGCACCAGCAGGGCGGGCAGCCCACGCGCGGCGGTGGGTGCCGATCCGGCGGTCCCGACGAAGATCACGTCCAGGTCCATCCGCCTATCTTCGCGCGTGCGCGCTCCAGCCCCGAGGACGTGGTCGACCTAATGCACGTGATAGATGCTCGAGGTCGACCACGTCTGGCAACGAGCGGCCAGGGCGCCGGGGTGTCAATCGAGATCGAGGATCTCGAACGCGACGGAGCCGCCCTTCACGGTCGCCCTGCCCATCGTGTGACGCGGCTGCCGCCGGCGGTCGGTCGGACTGCCCGGGTTGAAGAGCTGGAACCCGCCGTCGACCGCGTGCAGCGGGATGTGGGAGTGCCCGAACACCACGGCGTCGGCCTCGGGGAACCGGCGCCGCATGTGCTCGAGGCGCCCTCGCGCGGGGCCCGCCTCGTGCACCAGCGCGATTCGTGCGCCCGCGGCTTCGATCAGGCGCGCCTCGGGGAGCCGCGCGCGCACCTCCGCGGAGTCGACGTTTCCATGCACCGCGGCGACCGGCGGCCCGAGCGATTCGATGTCGTGGAGGACCTCAAGAGCCGTGAAGTCGCCCGCGTGCAGGATCAGGTCGGCGGCCGCCATCTCCTTCCAGCACCGGTCCGGGATGCGCCGGCCGCCCCGCGGCAGATGGGTGTCGGCGACGATCGCGAGACGCACGGGCGGCAGCGTAGGTAGTGCCGCAAACGCGGGCAGTTGGGCATCGCGACGGTCCGGGCACAAACCGGAGGAATGTCACGTTTAACTTACTGAACGGTTGGTAAGTTCCAGGGAGGGAGAAGCAACCGGAGGGGAGCCGATCGCATGACCACGTCCGCCAAGAGAGCGACCGTCGTCCTTGCCCTTGCCGTCGGGGTGCAGCTTCTCGCTGCGCCGGCCGCATTCGCGGCCGCAAAGCCCGCGGGTGGCGCTGCAATCGGGCAGGTGATCGGCGCGACGCTCGGGGCGATGGTCGCCACGGCGGCGATGCTCGGCATCGTGGCCGGGCATCGAAGCGGGCGCCTCAGGGCGATGAAGCGGCTCGTGGCGTTCACGGAGCGCGTCTCGGGGATGCCTGCCTGGTCGGCGATGCCGCTCGCGATCCTCGGCGGGACGCTCGGGATCGCGGTCTTCGGCATGTACTGGGACATCTCGATCCACCTCGACAAGGGGCGTGACCCGGGGCCACTCGCCAACGCCGCCCACTACTTCATCCTGGTCGGGCTGTTCGGGGTCCTCTTCGCGGGCGTGATGGCCCTGGCGCTCCCGCTCGAGCGTCCCAGCCGCTCCGCCATCCGGCTCCCGAACGGCTGGTACGCGCCGCTCGGCGGGCTGATCATCACGATCTGCGGCTCGATCTCGCTGCTGGCCTTCCCGCTGGACGACGGCTGGCACCGCATCTTCGGCCAGGACGTGACGCTCTGGGGGCCGACCCACCTGCTCCTCTTCGGCGGCGCCTCGTTCTCGGTGATCGGGGCGTGGATCCTCCACCGCGAGGGGAAGAGCGCGGCGTTCAAGCAGCCCCGCGAGGAGCGCCAGCCGATCTTCATAGCCCGTTATCGCGAGCCCATGCTCGCGGGGGCGTTCCTCGTCGGGCTGTCCACCTTCCAGGGGGAGTACGACTTCGCGGTCCCGCAGTTCCGGCTTGTGTTCCACCCGATGCTGCTGATGCTCGCCGCGGCCGTCGGGCTGGTAGCCGCCCGGCTGCGGCTGGGGCGCGGCGGCGCGCTCAAGGCGGTCCTGTTCTACCTCCTGATCCGCGGCACGCTGGCGTTGATCGTCGGCGTGATCCTGCCCCACACCACGCCCAAGTTCCCGCTATACGTCGTCGAGGCGCTGGTGGTCGAGGCCGTGGCCTTCCGCTTCCCGCGCGGGCGGCCGATCGCCTTCGGGATCGCCGCAGGCGCCGGCATCGGCACGATCGGGCTCGCCGCCGAGTGGGCCTGGTCGCACATCTTCTGGACGATCCCGTGGCCGTCGTCCCTGTTCCCCGAGGGTGCGATCGTCGGCTTCATCGCGGCCATCGCTGGGGCTGTGCTCGGAGGGTTCATCGGCCGCTCGCTCAGCGGCGGCGCGCCTAGAGAGCGTGTGCCGCGCTGGGTGGTGCCGGCCGCGGCGGCGGTCGTCGCGGGACTCGTGGCCTACGGCCTGCAGATGCCCACGCCCAAGCACCCGCCGACGGCGACGGTCTCGCTGCGCACGGTGCAGCCGGGTCCCAAGCGCAAGGTGGTCGCCACAGTGCGCGTGAACCCGCTGAACGCGGCCAGCCGCGCGCTGTGGTTCGACGTGACCGCGTGGCAGGGCGGCGGCTCGGTGGTCGCCAAGCTCCACCCGGTCGCTCCGGGCCTCTACCGCGAGAACACCCCGATCCCGGTCTACGGGAACTGGAAGGTCACCGTCAGGCTCGCGCGCGACAACCAGATCCTGGGATCGGCAGTGTTCTTCCCGAGCGATCCGGCCATTCCGGCCCCGGCGGTCCCGGCCACGAGCCAGTTCACGCGCCCGTTCGTGCGCGACAAGAAGCTGCTCCAGCGGGAGCAGAAGCCGGGCACCAGCCCGATCCTCACGACCCTGGCATACACCGTGGTGCTCGCGGTCGGGCTGGCGATGTTCGCCCTGCTCGCGTGGGGCCTCGTGAGGCTCTCGCGGACGCTCCGGGAGGGCCGGCCACAGCCGCCCGCGGAGAGCGCGCCGTCGCAGGTGCCGCGGGTGCCGGCAACCCCGGCGCACGCCTGACGCCGCCGATGGCCATGCTGATCCCGTTCGCCCACTTCGGCCACGTGCTGATCGACCTGCCCCTGTTCGGGGGGCCAGTGATCTTCCTGGCGCTCGCGCTGATGTGGTCCTCGCGCCAGGAGCGCCGGCGTCAGCGGGGCCGCCGGGGCGGCCCCTCCAGCGCCTAGAGTAGGTCCGTCAGCCCAGCCGCGGCGCGGCTAGCGGCCCCCCTGCCAGCTCGAGCCGTGGTGCTTGTGCTTGTGCTTCTTGACGCAGTGGCCGGGCTTGCCTCCGTGGCCATTCTTCCACACGTGGCCGTGCCTGCACTTCGGGTGCCGCGGCGTGTTCTTCACGCAATGCCCATTCTTCTGCACGGAGCCCGGTTTGCACTTGACCGTGTGCTTGTGCTTCACGCACTTCCCGTTCTTCACGGTCTCGCCCTTCTTGCACTTCGGCGGCTTCTTCTTGCAGCGGCCGTGTCCGTCCGGCTCCTCGCCCTTCTTGCACTTCCGGCTTGTACTGGTCGTCGGAC
>Ga0209577_10006021_pt1 | contig 11236 bp, 12 predicted proteins | sample GraSoiAngelo_109_FD_185874 | JGI IMG/M metagenome (GOLD analysis project Ga0209577, IMG submission 185874) | Grasslands soil microbial communities from the Angelo Coastal Reserve, California, USA - 14_0903_12_20cm (SPAdes) (version 2) | ecosystem: Environmental > Terrestrial > Soil > Grasslands... | reverse complement strand
ATCTTGGCCAGCACGAACGGGGCGATGACCGCTGCCAGGATGCCGAGCTTCGTCTCCGTGAAGCCGAATCTCGTTCCGGCCACCGCCAGGACCAGGTCGGCGGCCGCGCACAGGCCCATGCCGCCGCCGAGCGCCGCACCGTGGACACGCGCAACGACGGGTACCGGGCAACGGTCCACGGCGAGCAGCATGTCGTGCAGCCGTCCGGCGTCGGCCTCGTTCTCCTGCAGGGAGAGGTTGCGCGCGGCGCGTTGCCAGTTGATGTCCGCGCCCGCACAGAAGACCGGACCGTCCCCGGCGAGGATCACGGCACGGAGACGGCTCGGCGATTCCTCGCCAAGGGCCGCAAACGTTTCGGCGAGGGACGTGATGAGCTCTGCGTTGAACGCGTTCCGAACCTCTGGCCGCGCCAGGGTGACTCGGGCCACGACGCCAGCCGGGCCAGTCCGCTCAAGGCGGAGACCGTAGGGACTCATCGCCGTCCCCGCCGGTAGAACGGCCGCACGACGCGACGCACGTTGGAGAGGAGCGGCTCCTCCAGCCACACCAGATCGGTCCCCGCCGGCACGTCAACGGTCGCCGACGCCCCCTCGCCCCCAACCAGTCCGAGCAGGAGATGAGCACCATCCCCGGTCTCCGATTGCACCAGGTAGGCCTCCTCGACTGGTCCATCCCTCAGGGCGTCCGCGAGGCGCTGCTCGAGCTCCGCCGACTCCGGGCCCGCGAGCCGCAATCGCACGGAGCTCCGGGCCGATGGCGGGAAGAGCGGTTCGCCGGTCTGTGGAACCTGGCCGGCGGCGAGGGCTGCGACCTCGCCGGCATCGAACTCGTAGGGCACCGGGCCTGCGGGATCGAGAATCGCCGGCAAGCCGTTGGAAGCCAGGTTCGCGAAGGCGATGCGCGCCGGCAGTGGCAGGTTGGCGGTCCCAAGCGGCGACCAGGCGGCCAGTGCGGCCATCGACCCGAACAGGACGTTCACCGGCTGGCCCTCGGCGTCGCGGGCGAGCATCACGCTGATCTCGACTTCCTGATCGTCGTTGACCGCCGAGGCCAGGGCGTCCCGCGCCTCCTCACCGTGATTGGGGGGAACCGGCAGCAGCAGCGTGCCGCTCATGAGGGTCCGGTAGAAGGCCCTCAGCCGCTCACCCGATGAATCCCCACTCGCCTGGGCTTCCCTGGCCGCGATCATCACCTCGAAGAGGTTCGCGGAGCTGGTCTCGAGCGAACCGCTGGGCGTCGAGGGATCGTGGGAACCGGGCGCCGGGCGATCATCCGCGGACTCATCCTGGCCCTGCATCACCCCAGGAGCCTAGCGGATGCCGCCCCGGCCCCGGTGCTAGGATCGGGGCATGGTCACCGGCATCGACCATCTGGTCATCGCCGTCCCCGACCTCGACATCGCAGCCCACGAGCTCGATCAGGGGATCGGCCTTGCCGTAACCGGCGGCGGCCGCCATCCGGGCGCGGGAACGGCCAACCGCATTGCCTTCCTGGCCGATGGCTCCTACCTGGAGCTGATCACCATCGAAGACGGCAAGGCAGCAGCCAAGCGCCCATTGGGTGCCGCCGTTGCCCGCGCGCTCGAGGAGCGTGGGGGTGGGCTGGCAGCCTATGCGCTGGTCGACGACCACCTCGACACCACAGTCGCCGAGCTCCAGGCAAACGGCAGCTCCATCGGTCCGGTGCAGGACGGCTCACGGGTGCGCGAGGACGGCGAGGTCGTCGAGTGGTGGACCGCCTTCCCGGAGACATTGGGCCTCGACGGCGTGCCATTCCTGATCCGTCACGCGTACACCGGCGCCGAGTGGGGGCCTGCCGCGCTGGCCAAGCGCCAGGCGTTCGTTCACCCCATCGGCTCGCCCGTCGTGCTCACCCGCCTGGACCTCGCGACGCCGGATCCGCAGGACCTGGCAGCCCGCTACGCCCGAGAGCTCGGGCTCGAGTTCTGGGCCGTGGTCGACCTGGCGGTGTGCACCGTCGGGCGCCACGTGATCCGGCTTGTCCCGACGCGTGAGATCGACACGCCGGCGGCGATCACGATCGGCGCGCAGGTGGAGGCCCCCCGCTCGTCGCAGGTTCTTGGTCTTCGGATCGACGTCGAGCCCATTGCCGTTCCCGCGGTCGCGGCGGGCTGATCCGCGCCGCGGCGGCTAGTCCGTCGTATCGATGACGCCTGGGGCGGCGATGCGGCGACGCGCGCCGAAGAGCACCGTGATCAGTCCGACCGCCGCGATGATGATGCCCACCCACGGCTCGTAGCCGGCGAAGGCTGCGATCGGATAGCCGATCATCGGCAGCACGAACGATCCCACCCCGATGATCACCAAAATCACGCCGAGGGCGATCATTGAATGACTTCCTCTGGATTCACGCTCCAAGGTCATGCATCGCGCGTGCCATGCGCAGGCGCTACATGCGGAAGACGCCGAAGCGGGTGTCCTCGATCGGCGCGTTCAGCGCCGCGCTGATGCCCATCGCCAGCACGCGGCGCGTGTCGAGTGGGTCGATCACGCCGTCGTCCCAGAGCCTGGCGGTGGAGTAGTAGGGAGAGCCCTGGCGCTCGTACTCGGCCAGGATCGGCGCCTCGAACGCGTCCCGCGCCGCATCGGTCTCGAACGGTCCTCCCACGGTCGACAGCACGCGCGCCGCCTGCTGGCCACCCATGACGCTGATGCGCGCGTTGGGCCACATCCAGAGCTGTCGCGGCGCGTAGGCGCGCCCCGCCATGCCGTAGTTTCCCGCCCCGAACGAGCCGCCAATGATCACCGTGAACTTGGGAACCGCGGTCGTGGCGACGGCGGTCACCAGCTTTGCTCCGTCCTTTGCGATCCCTCCGGCTTCGTACTCGCGCCCGACCATGAACCCGGTGATGTTCTGCAGGAAGACGAGCGGGATGTGCCGCTGACTGGCGAGCTCCACGAAGTGCGCGCCCTTGAGCGACGAGCTCGAGAAGAGGATGCCGTTGTTGGCCAGAATGCCGACCGGATAGCCCTCGATGCGGCCGAAGCCGGTGACCAGCGTCTCCCCGTAGCGCTCCTTGAATTCGTGGAAATCGCTGCCATCCACGATTCTCGCGATCACCTCGCGCACGTTGTACGACTGGCGCGGATCTGCCGGAATGATGCCGTAGAGCTCCCCAGGATTGACCGATGGGGGTGCCGCATCCGCGATGGTCCACGGTGGCTCGGGCTTGCGCCAGGCGAGGTTGCGCACGATCGAGCGGCCGATGGCGAGCGCGTGCTCGTCGTCGAGCGCGAAATGGTCGGCGACGCCGCTGGTGGCGGTGTGCAGGTCGGCGCCACCGAGCTCCTCGGCACTCACCTCCTCTCCCGTGGCCGCCTTCACCAGCGGTGGCCCGCCCAGGAAGATGGTGCCCGTGCCGCGCACGATGACCGTCTCGTCGGACATGGCCGGTACATAGGCCCCGCCGGCGGTCGAGCTGCCCATCACCAGCGCGATCTGCGGGATCCCTCGCGCGGAGAGCTGCGCCTGGTTGTAGAAGATCCGGCCGAAGTGCTCGCGGTCCGGGAATACCTCGTCCTGGAACGGTAGGAAGGCACCTCCGGAGTCGACGAGATAGAGGCACGGCAAGCGGTTCTCGAGCGCGATCTCCTGGGCCCGAAGGTGCTTCTTGACCGTCATCGGGAAGTAGGTGCCGCCCTTGACCGTGGCGTCGTTGGCGACCAGCACGCACTCAACGCCCTCGACCATCGCGATCCCGGTCACGATGCCCGCTCCAGGCGCGTCGCCGTCGTAGAGGCCGTTCGCGGCGAGCGGCGAAAGCTCGAGGAACGCACTCCCGGCATCGATCAGGCGCTCGATGCGTTCGCGGACCGGAAGCTTCCCGCGCTCGCGGTGGCGGGCGATGCTCGCGTCGTCCCCTGCCGCCCCGCGATCAGCGATGGTGCGAGTACGTGCCCGCAGTTCGTCGACCAGCCCAGCCATCGCCTCCGAGTTGACGCGAAATGCGTCTGAGGTGGAATCGAGCGTCGAGCGCAATACGGGCATCGGGCCGATTATGGCCGTCCCCGGAACGTGGCGGCGCCGCCTCATCGGCGGCGCCCACGCGAAGTCGGACGGCGCCGCTCGGCGCCATCGGTCTAGCTCAAGCGAGCGTGACCAGCGGCATCATCTGGGTGACGTGGGCGGTGTTGACGATCACCACGCTCACCACGTGCTCGAAGGGCGGCTCGCCGGTGTGGAGCAGGTATGCCTCGGTCATGGGCATCCAGCGCGGCCCGCGAGCCAGCAGGTAGGGCCCGATATCCACTCCGGGATGCAGATGCATGTTCCCCGTCACGTTGAACGGCCCGGCGGTCAGGGCGGCCCGGCGAAGGCGGCGATGCAGCCGCAGCTGGCGGCTCGCGCGCCACTCCGGCGGCATGGCCAGGATAACCTGGTCGGTGGTCAGCGTCTGCCACTCGCCCGGGGCGCGTCCCGCGTCCGCCGGGTCTGGCTCGACGCCGTTGGCTGCTTCGGTCAGCGCGCCATCCAATGGCCCGGGGCTCGGGCGCCAGAGGCGCAGCTCGTCGTGTGCATTGAGGAGGTCGGTGACGCGCAGCCCGTTGGCCTCGATCCAACCGACGATCCGCGTCTCGGCCGTGTAGAGCTCGATGGGCGCAAGCTCGGGCATGTATGCGACGGCCGCGGCTGAACCGCTGGCCACAGCCGCGCTGGTGCCGCGGCGCCAGTTCCAGAAGGTCAAGGAAGCCTCCCTACACAGCAAACCGCGAGGCAGCGCGCGGTTTGTGCGCGGAACGCTACAGGCAGGCGATGCCGGCCTCCACTGGCCGAGAGTACTACCGGGATGGTCCGTTGCCGCTGGGCAACGAAGCGCTATTCACACCGATCGGCTTGGGGTACAACAGGCGGCATGCGAAGCCTGCGTACCATCGTTGCCGTGCTGGCGCTGCTGCTGCTCGTGGCCGGAACCGCGTTCGCCACGCGCAGCACCCTCGATCGCCATAGCGGCCCACTGGCTGCCTCCAATCAGCCCTCCGACTCCGAGAGCGAGCAGGAGAGCGAGAGCGAGGCTCCAGAATCTGAGGCGCCTGAGTCACCCGATACCCAGGCCAACACGAATGAGTCCGATACCGGAGCGCAGCTCAGCGATGCACACGCCGCGGAACTGGTCGACCTGCTGAAGGCTGCGGGCATCACGGCTACTGCAGCCGAGCTCAAGACGCTCGCCGCCAAGTACGGGGTTGGGGGAGCGGTTCGCCTCGAGGCCTGGGCAAAGGCGACCGGAAAGACCGTGGCCCAGCTGGCCGCGATGCGCGACGGAGGCATGGGCTGGGGCGCCATTGCCCATCAGCTGGAGAAGGCGGACAGCTCGCTCAATCTCTCACCAGGCATCGGCTGGATCATGGGCCATGGTCACGGCCACGGAAACAGCAACGGCAACGCGGCCAAGCACGCGCAGGGGACGGCCGCTCCATCCAGCTAACCGCCGAGCGCGGTTCCAGCGCGTCGTCCCGCGACCTCCCTGAGGCATTTGCCCCTGCGGCGTGAGCGGCCCATACTCCGACTAATTCGGTCGGAGTTCAGCGGCCAAGCCCAACTGATTGCCCGCTAAGACGACCGAGCCGAGAGATCCGCCCGCGCGGCAACAGCCCGCGCGCCCGTCGATCACGAGTCGAAGGACTCAGTCACCCCTCATGTCCGCTGTGGAGACACCACTTCCCACCCGTACCGCACAGACCCCCCTGGTCGACGTGGAGTTCGCCCGCCAGCATCTTGATGATCCGAAGGTGCGGTTCATCGAGGTCGACGTCGACACCAGCACGTACGACACCGGTCATCTCCCTGGAGCCGCCGCGTTCAACTGGACCACCCAGCTTACCGACTCGGTGAAGCGTGACCTCGTCTCCCGCGAAGAGCTCGAGGCGCTGCTTCGTGCAGCTGGCATTGACGACGACACGCTGATCGTCCTGTACGGCGACAACAACAACTGGTTCGCCGCCTGGGCGTATTGGCAGCTGCGCTATCACGGCATCGACAACGCCCGGTTGCTGGACGGCGGGCGCAAGAAGGTCGAGGCTTCCGGCTTGCCACTGACCACCGACGCGCCAGCGCAGTCGCCGGGAACGATCCAGCTCAAGGGCTCGCCGCGGGAGGAGCTGCGCGCCTACCGGGACCAGGTCCTGAGCGCCATCGGCCAGGGCGGCAGCGCGTTCGTGGACGTCCGTTCACCGGAGGAGTTCCGGGGCGAGCTCGCCGCGCCGGCCCATCTCCCGCAGGAGGCCGCCCAGCGCAAGGGCCACATTCCGGGAGCAGCCAACGTGCCCTGGTCGAGCGCGGTTGCAGAGGATGGAACCTTCAAGCCTGCCGCGGAGCTCGCCGAGCTGTACTCGGGCAAGGGCATCACGCCCGGGCAGGAGATCGTTGCGTACTGCCGCATCGGCGAGCGCTCTAGCCACACCTGGTTCGTGCTGCACGAGCTGCTGCGGTACCCCAACGTGCGCAACTACGACGGCTCGTGGACGGAGTACGGCTCGTTGGTCGGTGCTCCCATCGAGACCGGCCAAGGCTCACAGAGCTAGACCCTAGAGCCAGACCGATGGTCGCCGGCGCCGGCTTATCGGCCGGCGTCGCATCGGTCTACCATCGCGACCGATGACCACTGCCGGCCTCAGCATTGGCGCCCCACCCGAGGGGTTGCCCGACCCGAACATCGCGCCGCCGCAGCTGGCCCGTTCCGGCGACCCGTTCGCGCGGGTGCGGGTCGTGCATTTCCTGTCTCGGCTCCCGCGAAACACCACTCTCCAACTGCGCGACGTGGTCGCCGCGCTGAACGCCGCGTTTCTCGACTGGTCCTTCAGCGAGAAAGTAGTGCTCGCCGAGCTCGTGCAGCTGCAGGCCAACTGGGCGATCAGCTTCCACGGCGACGATCGGATCGTGCTCGACCGCAACGAGCGCGGTCATACCCTGCTGATTGTCGACTCGACGCGGATGACCCCGTTCCTGGTGGCCGAGGCCAACCGCGCCGCGCAGGCCTGCGAGGAGGAGCTACGCCGCTTCACCCTGGGCGACGGGATCACAACCGACAACTAGCCGCGCGCGAGCCCCACGCCCGCGCTCGGCCCCGGTGCCAGCTCCGCTGATCACCCTCCCTACTGCAACCGACCGGAATTGGGCCGCACAGCGTCGTGCTCATTTCCTGAGGTGATCAAATCGGCGGAAACCTCGGCGGTTCCGTCGGTTGTAGAACTGGGAGCAATATCGCGGCGACCGATGGCCGGCGCTCTATGCACCGGACGCATCGACATTCACCCTGAGCGCCGGTTTCTATGGCCTTTGATGCGCAGGCGCGCATCTGCAAGCGCGCGAATCTGCGCTCGCGTGAACCTTGATACATGGCGCGCATGAGCACGACGTAATGCCCCAACCCCCGGACGGACGGTCAGACCCGGTCGGCGTCTCCGGCTGATTCGCTGGCCGCCACGCTGACAGGCGACGGGCCGCCGGTCGAGGCCAGCGAGTCGGCCTCGGCTCCAATTGCGACGGGCACGCGGCGTGGCTTGGGCCGGAAGGGCGAGGTCTCGGGCACGACCGGCCCGTTCGTCTCGGTCAGCTCGCCGGAGCGATACGACTCCCAGACAGCCATCACCGAGTCCTTGTGGGGGCGGATGCGGCAGTGCTCGTCGCGGTTCCCCATCTCGTCGCAGTAGCCGAGCGGGACGCACTTGGGCGCCAGGAAGGAACCGAAGAACGGCGAAACGCGAAAGATCTCGTGGCGGATCTGCTTGAAGAGCTGCCGGATCTCCCATTGGGCCATGGTGCACAGCCGCAGCCCGGACATGTGGATGAGCTGGCGGAGGTTGACCGTCATCACCAGGTTGCTCTGCATCGCATTTGGGAAGATGAAACGCGCGTCCTCCGCCGGCACTTCCGCCTGCAGCAGCTGGCCGTAGAGATCCAGCGAGGAGTCGATCGCCGACTGGAACCGCTCCGCCAGCTCGTCGGGCAGCTCACCCTTGGCGATGGTGTCCGGGACGGTGTAGTTGTCGCGCTGCTTGAAGCTGACGTAGCGCTGCGACTGCTGATCGAAGGCGGTGCCAGCTCGATGCCGCACCAGCTGATGGGTGAGCGTCCGCGTCACGCCGCTGATCGCGAACGTGAAGTTGACGTGCTCGATGGTCGACCCGTGGCCCGACTCCATGACCTTGCGGACCAGGTTCTGCTGCTTCTCGTCGGCGACCTGCCGGCTCACCGCCTTGTCCCAGATCTGGTCCGGGAGCTGCTCCGAATAGCAGGTGCGGCAGGCCGTGTAGATGATCGGGAGATAGAACTCCTCGACGATCTCCTTGGTCGGAAAGATCAGCCTCGCTGAAAGAGCGGGAGAAGTCGGCGGCATCGGTCAACGATACCACCGAGGAGCCTCCCGGACATCGCCTTATCCACAAGATGTAGGGCTGTGGATAACGTTGATCCGCTATGTTGTGGTGTTGGAACCGATGGCGACAATCCCTAGGCCTTGCGCTGGCTCGCGTCGCCGGCATCGTCATCGGCTTCGTCAGACAGCCGATCATCGAGCCGCGCCAGGCCGTGCGAACGGTCGAACGCGATCCGGTTGCCGCCCGCCGCGCGGGCTGACGCGAGCGCTTCCTCGGCTCGTCCCAGCAGCTCGTCCTCGCGCACGTCGGTCCCGGGCCGGTGGACGGTGATGCCGATCGAGACGGTGATCCCCAGTGGCCCGAGCCGCGTCTCCACCGGCCGCTCGATCAGACGCGAGCGCAGCGCATCGGCGAAGACGGTAACGCCGCGCTCGTCGGTGTGCGGCAGGATCGCAAGGAAGGTGTCGCTCGCCACGCGACCGATGCCGTCCGCCTCGCGCATCCGCAGCCGAAGGCGCAGGCCCAGCTCGCGCAGGATCTCGTCGCCGATTTCCACACCGTAGGTTCGATTCAAGCCTCGCGTGCCATCCAGGTCGATGAGCACCAGCGCTATGGGATGCGCGTAACGCCGCGCCTCGGCGGCCTCCATCCGCAGGCGCTCGAGGATCGCGCGACGAGTCGCTGTTCCGGTGGTCGAATCGACGCTCGCGGCGCGGTCCAGCTCGACGCGCTGGAGTTCGATCGTCTGGCGGGCGGCGAGCAGCTCGGTGATCGTCCCGCGCAGCTCACGTGCGAGTCGAAGCGCCTCGTCGGCCTGGGGTGGAACGCCTTCGACATCGGTCCCGTTCGGGGCAGAGAGCAAGGCCACCGGCCGCATCGTCAGATCCCCGTCACCGGGAGCGCGCGGCCGGGTCAATACCGCAAGGGTCGTCGCGAGCGCCAAGGTCACCATGCCGGGCATCAGGTCGGCCGTTCCAGGTCGAGCCAGGCCAAGCGCGAGGCTCCCGGCCGCCAATCCCGCGAGCCACTCCGGGCGGCTCGTCTCCGCATCGCCGACCGCTGTGGTGATCGCTGCAATCGCGAGGAGCGTCGCGGCGCCAAGGGTGAGCGCCACCGCCAACAGCAGCACGGGCGGCCCCAGGAGACCCACTGCGGGAGCGAGCTCGACCCAACCGAAGATGAGCGCGGCCGCGGCTAGTCGCGCTCCACGCCCCGTGATCTGCAAAGGCGGGACGACCTCCGCGGCAAGGAGCGCGAGTGCTGCGGCGGCAACGCCAAGCGGCAAAACCGGTGTCGGAAAGACCGTCGACTGGGAAGGCCCGCCGAGGGCGGCTGCGGCCGCCGCCGCCGAGAGCGCTCCAAGGCCGGCACCTTCCAGGAGATCGCGCAACATACCGCCGATTCGGAAGCCGCGCGCCACGGCCAGCAGGGCAGCGACGAGTCCGGCGAGCGCCAACAGTCCGCTGGTTGCGGTCGTCAGCCACGCGGCGTATTCGGAGGCGCCGCCGGGCAGCTGAAGTGGCGGGAAGAGGCGCAGGATGCCTAGCGCCACGAGCGGCAGGACAAGCCAGGTGGCGAGGCGAGCCACCCGAAATGGCGAGAACGATGTGCCTTCGGCGGTCATCCGTCTGCTGGTGCGAGCGAGCACCGCGAGTCTGTTGCGGAGTCCGGGGAGCGGCAATAGTACGAACGGGATCACGCGCGAGCCGCGCTCCCCAGAGGCCGCAGGAGAGCCTGCTTATACTCGCGGCCGTGACCCGTCGCCGCCCGCCTACCTCCCGGGAGCGCGGCCCCACCGGTCGCTCAGCGGTCATGAGCCGGCGGCGCTTCCTGGAGCTGACCGATCAGCTCATCGCGCAGGGCGATCAGCTGCTGGCTGACCCCGACTGGAACCAGTTCAGGCTCTGGCTGCTCAACTCGGATGAGCTGCTCGAGCGCGTGTGGGGGCGCATGGACCGATACCACCTGGCCTGGCTGAACGTGGGCCGCGACTCGGCTCCGCCCGGCTCGGAGCTCGATGAGGAGGGCAACCGGCGCTTCATGACGGAGGTGTCACGTGGCAAGCTCGCCGTCCTGCGTACGATGAGGGAGGCCGTCGCGCGGCAGGGATGGACGCTGCTCAGCGACGACGAGCCAGACCCCAGCGACACAGGAGCGACGCAGCCGTGACCGATGGAATGGACGAGCTAATGGGGGGCCTCGCGGCCGTCTTCGCTCACCCCGACGACGAGAGCTTCGGCTGCGCCGGCGCGCTCGCGCTCGCCCATGACGCGGGACGGGTCACGAGGCTGCTGGTCGCCACTCGCGGCGAGGCGGGGCTGCCGGAGGGAGCGGCACCGGAAGAGGCCTTCGGCGATGTCCGCGAACGCGAGCTGGTGACGGCGGCGCAGACGATTGGGCTCGACGAGGTCACGATCCTGGAGGGCTACGCGGATGGCGGCCTCGCGGATGCGCCCTTCGCGCAGCTGGTCGACGACGTCGCGGTATGGCTGGCCTCGCGTCGGCCGGATGCGGTGATCACGTTCGGAAGTCACGGTGTCACCGGCCACCCCGATCACGTGGTCATCGGGTCTGCCGTGCGTTGGGCCGTCGAACGCCTCGCCGAAGTTGGCACCGCACCCAACGCCGTGTATGTGGTCTCGCCGGTCTTCGGCCCCGGACCGAACCGCTTCGACCTGTCACCCGAGGAGCAGGGGGCCACGCATCGGATCGACATCACGCAGGTCGCGGAGCGGAAGGTCGCCGCGCTCGAGGCGCATCGGTCCCAGTCGGACACGGCGGAGGAGCTGGCCGCGCTGCGCGCAGCCATCGAGGCCGGCACGCCCGTCTTCGAGGGATACACCCGCGTGCGTCCCGCAGTCCCGGCGCCGCATCCCAAGTTTGACGCCCGGATCTGGTAG
>Ga0209577_10006018_pt1 | contig 11237 bp, 15 predicted proteins | sample GraSoiAngelo_109_FD_185874 | JGI IMG/M metagenome (GOLD analysis project Ga0209577, IMG submission 185874) | Grasslands soil microbial communities from the Angelo Coastal Reserve, California, USA - 14_0903_12_20cm (SPAdes) (version 2) | ecosystem: Environmental > Terrestrial > Soil > Grasslands... | reverse complement strand
GGGCTCCTTCATATCGTTGCCGGCCCTTGGCGCCGCGCCGGGCGCGTTCCTCGTAATGCTCGTCACCAAGGTGGCGGCAAAAATCGCCGGCGTCTACCCGATGACACAGGCTTTTCGCTCGCCCCGCAAGGAAGGCATGTACACGACGTTGCTCATGTCGACGGGGTTGACCTTCGGCACCATCTCTTCGCTCTTCGGCCTTACGCACGGTGTGGTGAATCAGGCGCAGTATTCGATCCTGGTTGGCGCGGTCATCGCGAGCGCCGTGGTGCCGACGCTCGTCGCCAATGCGTACTTCATGCCGCGGCATCTGTTGCCTGTACAGGAAGTGAAGTAGCCCCATGTACCGCAAGATCCTCGTTGGTTATGACGGCTCGGTGGCCGGTCGCAAAGCCTTCGACACGGCGCTCGAGCTCGCGGCGAAAGACGGTGCCGAGCTCTACGTCCTCTCGATCGCGCGGCCGCCGGAAGTCGGCGACGACGTCGAGACCGAGGCGGTGATCGAGAATTCGCGCCAGTACCATCGCCGCATGCTCGCGGAGCTCAAGGCAGCGGTGGCAAGCAAGGGCGTCAAGGTTCATTACGAAGTCGCGGTCGGCCATCCCGCCGAACAGCTCATCTACGACGCGGACCGGCATGGTGTCGATCTCATCGTGGTCGGCGACCGCGGCCGCTCCAAATTTGCGCGCCTGCTGCTCGGCTCGACGTCGAAGCAGGTCGCCGAGCACGCCGGCCGCCCGGTACTGGTCGTGCGCTAGCGTGCACCTGGCGATAGCGGGGTTCGGCGCGCTGCGCCTCGAGCACCTCGTGCTCGACTACAACGGTACGCTGGCGATCGATGGGCGGCTCATTGCGGGTGTGAAGCTTCGCCTCAGCCGACTCGCCGCCTCCCTTGGCGTGCATGTAATCACCGCAGACACCTTCGGCAAGGCGCGTGGAAGTTTGCGCGGCGTCGAATGCACGCTGCAGATTCTCAAGCGCGGCGGCGAAGACCGCGCCAAGGCGGCCTATGTGCGCCGCCTCGGCGCTGCCCGCGTTGTATGCATCGGCAATGGACGCAACGATCGCCTGATGCTGCGCATCGCGGCGCTCGGCATCGCTACCGTGCAGCGCGAGGGCGCCGCTGTCGAGGCCGTGCAGGCGGCCGACATCGTGGCGCTCGACGTGCGCGACGCACTGGATTTGCTGCTCGTGCCGCGGCGCCTCCTCGCGACGTTGCGCAGCTAGGCGCGCGATATAATCTCCTGCCATGCCGATTTACGAGTACCGCTGCAACGTGTGCGGCCACCAGGAAGAGCACCTGCAGAAGGTGTCTGAACCGCCGCTCACGGTGTGCCCGGCATGCGGCAAGCCCGAGTACCGCAAGCAGCTTTCCGCGGCCGGGTTCCAGTTGAAGGGCACGGGCTGGTACGCGACCGACTTCAAGGGGGGCGCGAAGCAGCCCGCCGAGAAGAAGGCCGACACCAAGAGCGATTCAAAGAGCGACTCGAAGAGCGACTCGAAGACCGAATCGAAGCCTGACACGAAAACCGAATCCAAGGCTGCCGCCTGAGCGGCAGCATGACTTGAGCGGCCCGGCGAGCGTCCGGGCCTTTTTATTTCCGTGCCCGCGAAAACGCGTTTCCTCTCCGTAGCCCTCCGGCGCTACTTGATCACGGGGCTCCTGATCTGGATACCGATCGTGATCACGCTGTGGGTGTTGAAGGTCATCTTCGACACGCTCGACGCATCGCTGCTGTTGCTGCCGGATTCGTTTCAGACCGAGCGCTGGCTCGGTGTGCACATCCCCGGCCTGGGCGCGGTGCTGACGATCGTCATCGTGTTCCTGACGGGTGTCTTTGCCACCAATTTCTTCGGTGCGCAGCTCGTCGAGCTGTGGCACGAGGTGCTGAACCGCATCCCGGTGGTGAACTCGATCTACTCGAGCGTGAAGCAGATTTCGGACACGCTCTTTTCCTCGAGCGGCCAGGCGTTTCGCAAAGCGCTCCTCGTGCAGTGGCCGCACCAGGGCATGTGGACGATCGCTTTTCTGACCGGCACGCCGGGCGGCGACGTGGTCAATCACCTGCCCCCCGATTGCCTGAGCGTGTACGTGCCCACGACGCCGAACCCGACGGGCGGCTACTTCGTCATCGTGCGGCGCGACCAGGTGATCGAGCTCGACATGAGCGTCGACCAGGCGCTGAAATACATCATCTCCATGGGCGTGGTGCCGCCAATGCCCAAGCCATAGATGCGCACTCACTATTGCGGTGAGCTTTCCGCCGCGCTCGTCGATCGCACGGTGACGCTGTGCGGCTGGGCGCATCGGCGCCGCGATCACGGCGGCGTCATCTTCATCGATCTGCGCGATCGCGAGGGCCTTGCGCAGGTGGTCTGCGATCCCGACCGGCCCGCCGCGTTCGGGGCGGCCGAGCGGGTGAGGAACGAGTACGTGTTGCGCGTGACCGGCCGCGTGCGCCGGCGGCCCGCAGGCACGGTCAACCCGGAGCTGCGCTCGGGGGAAATCGAGCTGCTCGCGCACGAGGTGGAAATCCTCAACCCGGCGGCGGCGCTGCCGTTCCAGCTCGATGACGAGAACCTCTCGGAGATGACGCGGCTCAGTCACCGGGTGATCGACCTGCGCCGCGAGCCGATGCAGAGGAACCTCAAGCTGCGCTACCGCACAGCGATGGCGGTACGCGACTACCTCGATGCGCACGGCTTCATCGACATCGAAACGCCGATGCTCACGCGCTCGACGCCCGAAGGTGCGCGCGACTACCTCGTGCCGAGCCGCGTGCATCCGGGCGAGTTCTTCGCGCTGCCGCAGTCGCCGCAGCTCTTCAAGCAGCTCCTGATGGTCGCGGGCTACGACCGCTACTATCAGATCGTGAAGTGCTTTCGCGACGAGGACCTGCGTGCCGACCGCCAGCCCGAGTTCACGCAAATCGACATCGAGACCTCGTTTCTCGACGAGCGCGCGATCCAGGACCTGATGGAAGGCCTCATCGTCCAGGTGTTCCGCGACGTGCTCGGGGTCGATCTGCCGCAGCCCTTTGCGCGCCTCGCCTACGCCGATGCGCTCGCGCGCTACGGCGTGGACAAGCCTGATCTGCGCATCCCGCTCGAGCTGACCGAGCTCACCGATGTCATGCGGACCGTGGACTTCAAGGTATTCCGCCAGGCGGCGGAGCTTGCCAACGGGCGGGTGGCCGCGCTCAAGGTGAGCGCCGAGCTCACGCGCAAGGAGATCGATGACTTCGCACCGTTTGTCGCCACGTATGGCGCGAAGGGCCTCGCGTACATCAAGGTGAACGACCGCACCCGGATTCCCGATGGGCTGCAATCGCCCATCGTCAAATTCCTGTCCACCGAGGTGCTGCGCACAGTGCTCGAGCGCACCCGCGCACAAGACGGTGACGTCATTTTCTTCGGCGCCGACAAGGCGGCGATTGTCAATGCCGCGCTCGGCGCGCTGCGGCTGAAGATCGGGCAGGACAAAAACCTCGTGGAGAAGGCGTGGCGGCCGCTGTGGGTGCTCGACTTTCCGCTGTTCGAGTGGGACGAAGAGGCGAAGCGCTGGTCGGCGATGCATCACCCGTTCACCGCGCCGCGTGACGGGCACGAGGAGCTGCTCGAGAGCGACCCGGCCCGCGCGGTGGCCAAGGCCTACGACATGGTGCTGAACGGCTGGGAGATCGGCGGCGGCTCGATCCGCATCCATCGCGCGGAAGTGCAGCAGGGGGTGTTCAAGGCGCTCGGCATCTCGGAGGACGAGGCGCGCGCCAAGTTCGGCTTCCTGCTCGAGAACCTCCAATACGGCGCCCCGCCGCACGGCGGCATCGCCTTCGGGCTCGATCGGCTGGTCGCGCTGATGGCCGGCGTCGATTCGATCCGCGATGTGATCGCGTTCCCGAAGACGCAGCGCGCGCAGGACCTGCTGGTGCACGCGCCGAGCCCGGTGGACGAGAAGCAGCTGCGCGAGCTCGGCATTCGGTTGCGGGAAAAGCCCCATCCCTGATGCGCGCGGCGCTGGCGGCGCTGCTCGTCGCTTGCAGCACGGCGCTCGCCCTTTCAGGCGCCGTGCGGGTCGAAGAGCTGCCGCCGGAAGCGCGAGAGACGCTCGCGCGCATCGAGCTGGGCGGGCCGTTTCCGTATGCGCGCGATGGCGCGCTGTTCTCCAATCGCGAGCGGCAGCTACCCGGGCGCGAGCGCGGCTACTATCGCGAGTACACCGTGAAGGCGCCCGGCGTGCGCGGCCGCGGGCCGCGGCGCATCGTCGCCGGGCGCGGCGGCGAGTACTACTACACCGACGACCATTACCGCACGTTTCGACGCATCATTCGCCCGTGAGCAAGCTGCTAGAGCGGTTGCGCGATCCGGGCCGCTCGGGCGTGTACCGCGCGAGCGGCGCGCAGGCGATCGAGGAGGCGACGCGCTCTAGCGCGCTAGACGTCGTCACGATCGATGCGGGCGCAAGCGTGTTCGACGCCATGGCGCGCGCGCTTGAGTTCCCGGACTGGTTCGGGGCCAACTGGGATGCGCTCGAGGATTGCCTGAGCGATCTCAGTTGGCGCAGGGGCGAGGGCCACGTTCTGATCCTGCAGGGCCACCCTGCCGGCGACGCGCTCGGCGTGCTGACCGATGTGCTGCGCGCCGCGGCGGAGTACTGGGCCGGGCGCGGCAAGCCCTTCTTCGCGGTCTTCATCGACCCCGAGAGGCGCCTCGCAGTGCCCGATCTCTATCGCGAGGCATGAGCTACAAGATTCCGCGGTCGGTGCTGGTGCTGGTGCATACCGCCGGGCGCGAGGTGCTGCTGCTGGAACGCGCCTTGCGGCCGGGTTACTGGCAGTCGGTCACCGGGTCGGTGGAATATGAAGATGAGCCGCTCGGGCGCGCGGCAGCGCGCGAGCTAGACGAGGAAACCGGCATCGATGCGGCTACCGGCCGGCTCGCGCGCTGGAACGTCGTCTACACGTTCGAGATCTACCGGCAGTGGCGCAGCCGCTTTGCGCCCGGCGTGCTGCACAACGTCGAGCATGTCTTTGCGTTTGAGCTGCCGGCACGCGTGCCGGTACGCATCGCGCCGCAGGAGCACCTCGCCTTCGCCTGGTTGCCTTGGGACGAAGCGGCGGCAAAATGCTTCTCCTGGTCCAACCGCGACGCCATCGTGATGCTCGGTGAACAATGAAGCTTGAGCGGCTCAGGGTCCTCACCCTCAACATCCACAAAGGCCTGTCGTACTTCAACCGGCGCATGGTGATCCACGAGCTGCGCGAGGGGCTGCAGACGCTCGACCCCGACCTCGTGTTCCTGCAGGAGGTGCAGGGCCTGAATCAGCGCTTCGCCCTGCGCTTCGCTGGCTGCCCGGTCGAGCCGCAGCATGCGTTTCTCGCCGGCGACACGTGGCAGCACGTCTATGGCTGCAACGCGGTGTACGACCACGGCCACCACGGCAACGCCATCCTGTCGCGCTACGGCTTTCTCTCGTACGAGAACCAGGACGTCTCCGACCATGGGTTCGAGCGCCGGGGACTCTTGCACAGCGTGGTGGCGGTGCCGGGCTGGCGCCGCAACCTGCACTGCGTGTGCGTGCATCTCTCGCTCCACGAGCGCGGCCGCAGCCGCCAGCTCGAGGCGATTTCAGGCCGGCTCGAGGAGCTCGCCTCGCGCGACCTGCCGATCATCGTCGCCGGCGACTTCAACGACTGGCGCCACCGCGCCTCGTCGATCCTCGAGCGGCGCCTGGGCATGACCGAGGTATCGCTCGCGCGCTTCGGCAGGGCGGCGCGCACCTTTCCGGCGATGATGCCGATGCTGCGGCTCGATCGCATCTATGTGCGCGGCTTCAACGTCGTCGCCTCGCAGGTGCACAAGGGCAAGCCGTGGTCGATGCTCTCGGACCATCTCGCGGTGAGCGCCGAGCTGGAACGCGCCTAGCCGACGAGGTGCAGCCGGGCGTCGTCGAGCGCCGGCACGACGGGAAAGGCGTCGATGCGGCAAGCGAATTCGACCTCGTGTCGCAGTCCGCGCGCGCTCATCATGCGCCCCAGGCGGCACTCGAGCAGCGCCTGCGGCAGCGCCGAGTGGCGAAAGACGGTGCGCGCCGCGCGCGCGGCATCTGAAAAGTCCGCCGCCGGCCCGAGCTCCTCGGCGAAGCGCTCGACGTAGCAGCCGGCGCCGAAGAAATCCTCGAAGTTGAAATTCGCGCCGGAGCCCGCGCACACAAGGAGCACAGTGTCGCGCGCGTGCTCTGCCACGATGTGCTCGACGAGGCGCCGCGCGTTGAGCAGCGCGCCGCAGTACACGCGCCGTGCGCCCGCGGCGAGCGACATGGCGACGGTGCCGTTCGTCGTGGAGTAGATCACCGTGCGGCCCTTCACGCCGTGGGCGACGAGCGCGAGGGGCGCCGGATGCACGAAGCCGGGCAGCGTCTCCGCGTAGAGCTCGCCGGCAAGGACCGAGCTTCCCGCGCCGCGGCGCGCATCTTCGGCGCGGGCGGCCGCCTCATCGAGCACCGGGATCACCTCGAGCGCCCCATGGGCGAGAGCGGCCACCATGGTCGTCGTGGCAAAAAGCACATCGATCACCACGACCACCTTGCCCGCGACGCGCACGCTGTCGAGCTCCTCCTTGCGCGTGAGCACGTGGACCTTGTGGTTCAGTTCAATTTTTACGCTCATTTATGTTTCTGTCGCAGCTGCGGACCATCTTAGCGCTCCGCGCTCGCTAGAATCCGGGACGTGGAGGACAGCTTTCTCGAGCGCATGGACTCGGAACTCGCCGGCTGGGCCAATCCGGTGCAACGGCTCAAGGGCGCGATCGAGAACAACGAGTTCGAGCTTTACTGCCAGCCGATCCTGCAGTTCGCGGGCAACGAGCGCTATCCGATGGCCGAAGTGCTCGTACGGCTGCGCGAAGAGGAGCGGGCGCTCGTGCCGCCGGGCGAATTCCTGCCGGTATTCGAGCACTACCGCATGATGCCGTACCTCGATCGCTGGGTCGTGCGCCACACCGTGAAGCGCCTCGCGCAGGGCTCGCGCATTCCCCGCTTCACGGTGAACCTGTCCGGCCAGACCATCGAGGACCTGGAATTCCCGCGCTTCGTCACCGGCCAGCTCGCCGCGAACCAGCTCGCCGGCTCGCGGCTGCTTTTCGAGATCGACGAAGCCGATATCCTCGCGCGCCCCGAATCGGTCGAGCGCTTCGCCGCGCAGATGAAGTCGGTCGGCACGCCGCTCCTCATCGACGGCTTCGGTTGCCGCGCGGTGTCGTTCACGCCGGTGAAGACGCTCGGCGTGCAGTTCGTCAAAGTCGACGGACGCATCACGCGCCGGGTGATGTCGAACGACAGCGCGCGCAGCAAGCTCAACGCAATTCTGCGCGTCGGCGAGCGCCTGGGCTTCGGCGTGGTCGCCGAATGCGTTGAAGAGCAGGATGTCCTGGTGCGCCTGAAAGCGATGGGCGTGGGCTACGCGCAGGGCTTCGGCATCTATCAGCCCCATCCGATCGACGCGCTCGCCGAGTAAGCGGCTGGCATGGACCCGCTCGTCGCACGCGCCATGGCGAAGTGGCCAGACGTGCCAGCCGTGTACGGCTGGCTGGCGCTCGACCGGCGCGGCAACTGGCTCATCAAGGGCGAACGCATAGCGAACGCCGCGCTGCGCGAATTCATCGCGCGCAACTATGAAGCGGACGCCGATGGCCGCTGGTATTTCCAGAACGGCCCGCAACGCGTCTACGTGACGCTCGCCTACACGCCGCTCGTCGTGCACTACGAAGGCGAAGAGCTCATCGACCATTGCGGCCGCCCATTTATCGTCCGCGCCGCCTACCTTGACGACGAAGGCTCGGTCCTCATGGCGGGCGAGCGGGCAATCGCGCTGCTCGATGACCGCGACCTCGCACGCTTCGCCGATTCGGACGTTTCGCTGCACCGCATAACGCGCGCCGAGATTCCGGGGCGCTTTGGCTTCGTGCCCGAGCCCCAAGCCGCCTGATTCCAAAAGCGCGGGATTTCTTGCACCGCGCCAATTTCCTCTTTATAATCCGGCCTCTTTTTTAGCCCCGGGGCGGCTACGCAGGAGCAATGGTGGCCGCCCGGTTTGTTTCTGGAACCGCAAATAAATGCCCACCGTCAACCAGTTAGTGCGCGACGGGCGCGTTGCCAAGCGCCCGAAGTCGAAAGTACCGGCGCTTGCAGGCTCGCCGCAGAAGCGCGGCGTGTGCACGCGCGTGTACACGACGACGCCCAAGAAGCCGAACTCGGCGCTGCGCAAGGTGGCCAAGGTGCGCCTCACCAACGGCTTCGAGGTGATCGGCTACATCGGCGGCGAAGGGCATAACCTGCAGGAGCACTCGGTCGTGCTGATCCGCGGCGGCCGGGTGAAGGACCTTCCGGGCGTGCGCTACCACATCGTGCGCGGCTCGCTCGACACGCAAGGCGTGAAGGACCGCAAGCAGGGACGTTCGAAGTACGGCGCCAAGGCGCCGAAGTCAGCCTAAAGGTCGCACGCCATGCCCCGTCGCAGAGAAGTCCCCAAGCGCGAAATCCTGCCCGATCCGAAGTTCAACAACGTCGAGCTCGCGAAGTTCGTCAACGTGCTGATGACGCGCGGCAAGAAGTCGGTCGCCGAACGCATCATTTACGGCGCGCTCGAGAGCATCAAGTCGAAGTCGGGCAAGGACCCGATCGAGGTGTTCTCGCAGGCCGTGCAGAACGTGAAGCCGGTCGTCGAGGTGAAAAGCCGCCGCGTGGGCGGCGCGAACTACCAGGTGCCGGTGGAAGTGCGGCCGGTGCGCCGCGTCGCGCTCGCCATGCGCTGGATCCGCGAAGCGGCGCAGAAGCGCGGCGAGAAATCCATGATGGTGCGGCTTGCCGGCGAGCTGCAGGAAGCGGCCGAAGGCCGCGGCGGTGCGATGAAGAAGCGCGAGGAAGTCCATCGTATGGCTGAAGCGAACAAGGCTTTCTCGCACTACAGGTTCTGAGGACATGGCTGTGGCCCGCAAGACTCCCATCGAGCGTTATCGGAACATCGGCATCTCGGCGCACATCGACGCCGGGAAGACGACGACCACCGAGCGCATCCTTTTCTACACCGGCGTGAACCACAAGATCGGCGAGGTTCACGACGGCGCGGCGACCATGGACTGGATGGAGCAGGAGCAGGAGCGCGGCATCACCATCACCTCGGCCGCCACCACCTGCTTCTGGAAAGGCATGGACCTTTCCTATCCCGAGCACCGCATCAACATCATCGACACGCCGGGGCACGTCGACTTCACCATCGAAGTGGAGCGGAGCCTGCGCGTGCTCGACGGCGCGTGCATGGTCTACGACGCGGTCGCCGGGGTGCAGCCGCAGTCAGAGACGGTCTGGCGCCAGGCGAACAAGTACCGCGTGCCGCGGCTCGCGTTCATCAACAAGATGGACCGCGTCGGCGCGACCTTCTTCAAGTCCTACGAGCATATCCGCGCCCGGCTGAAGGGCAATCCGGTGCCGATCCAGCTGCCGATCGGCGCCGAAGACAAGTTCGCCGGCGTGATCGACCTGGTGACCATGCAGGCGATCTACTGGGACGACGCCTCGCAGGGCATGAAGTTCGAGAGGAAGCCGCTTCCCGCCGAGCATGCCGCGGAAGCCAAGGAATGGCGCGACAAGATGGTCGAGGCGGCGGCCGAAGCGAACGAAGAGCTGATGAACAAGTACCTCGAGTCGAACGAGCTCTCGGTCGAGGAGATCAAGAAGGGCCTGCGCATCCGCACGATCAACAATGAGATCGTGCCGATGCTCTGCGGCTCGGCGTTCAAGAACAAGGGCGTGCAGGCGATGCTGGACGCGGTGATCGATTACCTGCCCTCCCCGGTCGATATTCCGCCGGTGAAAGGCGAGACCGAGAATGGCCAGCCCGCCACGCGCGCCGCGGACGACAGCCAGCCGTTCGCTGCGCTCGCGTTTAAGATCATGACCGATCCCTTCGTCGGCCAGCTCGCCTTCATTCGCGTCTACTCGGGTGTGCTCACCTCGGGCGATACGGTCTACACCTCGATGAAGGGGCGCAAGGAACGCATCGGGCGCCTGCTGCAGATGCACGCCAACGAGCGCGAGGAGATCAAGGAAGTGCGCGCCGGCGACATCGCCGCGGTGGTCGGCCTGAGGGATGTGATCACGGGCGAAACCATCTGCGACGTGAAGAACATCATCACGCTCGAGCGCATGGAGTTCCCGGAGCCGGTGATCTCGCAGGCGGTCGAGCCGAAGACCAAGGCCGACCAGGAAAAGATGGGCGTCGCGCTCGGCCGTCTCGCGCAGGAGGATCCGTCGTTCCGCGTGCACACCGACGAGGAATCCGGCCAGACCATCATCTCGGGCATGGGCGAGCTGCACCTCGAGATCATCGTCGACCGCATGAAGCGCGAGTTCGGCGTCGAGGCGTCGGTCGGCAAGCCGCAGGTCGCGTACCGCGAGACCTTCAAGAAGTCGCTCGAGTCCGAAGGCAAGTTCATCAAGCAATCGGGCGGTCGCGGCCAGTACGGCCACGTCTGGCTGAAGCTCGACCCGCAGCCGCATGGCAAGGGCTTCGAGTTCGTCGACGCCATCAAGGGCGGCCGCGTGCCGCGCGAGTACATCCCGGCGGTGGAGAAAGGCGTCAAGGAAGCGCTGCAGGACGGCGTCCTCGCCGGCTACCCGGTGGTCGATGTGAAGGTGAGCCTCTTCGACGGCTCCTATCACGAGGTCGACTCGAACGAGAACGCCTTCAAGATGGCCGCGATCTTCGCGTTCAAGGACGGCATGCGCGCGGCGCAGCCGGTGCTCCTCGAGCCGATCATGGCGGTCGAGGTCGAAACGCCCGAGGAAAAGATGGGCGACGTGATCGGCGACCTCTCGGGCCGCCGCGGTGTCATCCAGGGCATGGACGATCTGCCGGGCGGCAAGGCGATCAAGGCCGAAGTGCCGCTCGGCGAGATGTTCGGCTACTCGACCACGCTGCGCTCGCTCACGCAGGGCCGGGCGACGTACACGATGGAATTCAAGCACTACGCCGAGGCACCGAAGAACATCGCGGACGCCATCATCAAGACGGACGAAGGCGACAAGGACAAGAAGTAACGACGGAGCTCAAGGATCATGGCAAAAGGCAAATTCGAGCGCACCAAGCCCCATGTGAACGTGGGCACGATTGGTCACGTCGATCACGGCAAGACGACGCTGACGGCGGCGATGACGCACATTCTCGCGAAGAAGTACGGCGGCG
>Ga0209577_10006016_pt1 | contig 11240 bp, 9 predicted proteins | sample GraSoiAngelo_109_FD_185874 | JGI IMG/M metagenome (GOLD analysis project Ga0209577, IMG submission 185874) | Grasslands soil microbial communities from the Angelo Coastal Reserve, California, USA - 14_0903_12_20cm (SPAdes) (version 2) | ecosystem: Environmental > Terrestrial > Soil > Grasslands ... | reverse complement strand
CTATGCTCGCGCGCCTCGAGCTTCATGAGAGGGTCGAGCTTCACGAGAGGGTGATGGCAAATGGCGAAGGGGCTGCCGGGTTGGTCGGCGTCTCGGCGATGGCTAGGGCTGTTCGGCGTCTGTTTTGTGCTGGTCGTGGCCTTGTCGGTTTCGCACGCGAAGGTCGCGCGCGCTGAACCGATCCAGGAAGCGTCGGCGGAATGTGATCCGATCGACGCGTCGGCCTGTCTTTTGCCGTGGCCGAACGACTATTTCACCGTCGCCGATCCGACCACCGCGACCGGACTCCGTCTGAACGTCAGCCCGCTTGCGACCCCGCGTAATGCCGCCGGCGCGCCGCTCGATCCCACGGACTGGAACCGGCTCGACGGGTTCAGCCCGGGTTCGCAGGTCGTCACCCACGTTGCCGGGATGGACAACCCCCAGGCGTTCGCCAAGACAAACCCCCCGACGAACATCAACATCGCTCGGAGCCTGAAAAGGACGTCGCCTGTCGTGGTGCTCGACGCGACGACGGGCAAACTGTGGCCCGTCTGGTCGGAGCTCGACCGCTCTCACGATTTGAACGGCAACTCGCCACCGGCGGAACGGACGGCGCTCCTGGTCCACCCCGCAAAGAACTTCGCGGAGGGCCACCGCTACATCGTTGTCTTGCAAAACATGAGGGACTCGAGCGAAGCGCTGATCCCGGCTGCGCCGGCCTTCGCCGCGTTCCTGGCGGGCCAGGGCCAGCCGGCCTCGCGTCAGAGCCATTACGACAACGACATCTTCCCCCAGCTGCACGCGGCGGGCATCAAGACCTCTTCGTTGTACCTGGCGTGGGACTTCACCGTTGCGAGCGAGCGGGGTTTGAGTGAACCGCTGCTCTACATGCGCAACGATGCGCTCGCCAAACTCGGCGACACCACGCCGGGTAATGGCGTAGTTGACGGTAGCGCTCCGCAGTTCGTCATAAATACCACGCCGTGTACCGTCAAGATCGGCGTGCCGCCCGTGAACTGCACCGGTCCGAGCTCCGACCCCCGCGTGCTGACACACATCGACGGCTACGTCGTGGTGCCGTGTTACCTGAACGTTGCCGGATGCCCCTCTGGATCGCGTTTTCAATACCGGACGCCGTCAGACGTCAGGCCGACGCCGATCCCGGGCAACGTTTACGACGCCCATTTTGAGTGCAATATCCCCAGCGGTGCTAGCCAAGGGACGACCTACCGGGTTGCGATGGTGGGGCATGGGCTGTTTGGCACAGCCGACGAGATCAACAGCGACAAGTACCACAGCCTGGGCCAGTATGGAGTCATGTCCTGTGCCATGAACGAGATCGGGATGGCCGAAGAAGACATTCCCAACGCTCTGGCGTCGCTCGGCGACCTCTCAGATTTTCCGACTATCCCAGACCGGCTACAGCAGGGGATGATCGACTTCCTGTATCTCGGCCGCGACGTGCTCAACCGCGCGGGCTTCTGTTCAAGCACGGCCTTTCAGGTCAACGGGAAATGTGTCATCGACACCTCGCACCTGTTCTACGACGGCGGCAGCCAGGGGGCTATCTTCGGAGGCGCGCTCACCGCGATGGACCCCGACTTCACCCGGTCGGAGTTGGACGTCGCGGGCATGAACTACTCGATGCTGCTCACACGCAGCAGCGACTTCACCACGTTCGCGGAAGTGTTCTATCGCACCTACCCCGATCCTCTCGAACGCGAGCTGCTCTACTCGTTTATTCAGAACCTGTGGGACCACGGGGAGGCGGACGGGTACGCCGAGCACATGACCACCAACCCGTTACCGGAAACACCCCGACACTCGGTGCTGATGACCGTCGCCTTCGGCGACCACCAGGTGACCAACTGGGCAAGTGAGGTGGAGGCGCGCACGATCGCCGCTCGAATCCGCGAACCCGTGCTCGATCCCGGTCGCTACCCCGGCCCGATTCCGTACTGGGGAATCTCGCCCATCCGCGCTTTTCCGTTCAGGGGATCGGCTGCGATGGTGGTCGGTGACGTCGGCCCGCTCCGGCCCTGTCCCAACGACGGGATCACCGTGTGCAGCGGATCCCTCGCCGGCACGCCGCCGCCACCGCTCGACAACAATGCCAACCTGGAAGGCGTGGATCCCCACGGCCCCGACTGGGCCCAATGGTCGCCCGAAGGGAACGCGACGATCGCGCAGTGGCTGAGCGTCAGGGGAGAGCTGCCCGCGGTCTGCGGAACCCACCCCTGCTATACGGCCGGGTGGACCGGACCCTGAGGCGAGCTGAGCGCGAAGCGTGTCGATCGCGTCGTGAGGCCGACCGGCGGCATGACAAGTCGCGGCATGCGACGGCGCAGCTGGGAGGCCGATCGGCCTCGACCGTGACCGACGACGGGTCGGACGGCGAACGAAGAAGGTGGCGCGGGCTGCTTAGACGCCTGGCGAGCTCGGGGGAGCTGCGCTGAGCGAGGCGTCGAGAGCGGCCGTCTCGCCGTCGGCGAGGGTCCGACGGACCACGTCCTGCTCGCCCTGACCGAGCGCGGCGAGCATTTCGTCGACCTCGGGCGCGGGCGCGATCATCACGATCGCCGATGAGCCGCGCGGAACGGTCTCACGCAGCTGCTCGGCGAGCGCCTCCGGCTCATCCTCGACTTCCTTTGGGTGGCCGAGATGACCGCCTGCGAAGACGCCGACGAGGAGGCCCACCGCGATCCCCGGGGGCCCGAGGAGCGCGTCGAGGATGCCGCCGGTCGCGGCGCCGTGTCCCGCCCCCTCCTGCGAGAGCCGGTCACCCTCGTCGACGTCGAGATAGTGGCCGGCAAACGTACCGCGGAGGAGCAGGCGACCGTTGTGATGGCGTTCGACGAACCCGACGTCTCGCGTCCACTGATCGTGGGGCTTGCTCGATCTGTCTCGCGCGGCGGCGTACGTCCTGACAGCGGTCTCCTCGCCATCGAATCGGATCACTGCAACGTCGAGGGCCCACGCTGCGAACCTTACGCCCCGGCCCGTCGGCTGTGACGCTCGGCTACCGCCCGCGTGGTTCGCGCCGCTGGCTGGCGCGCACGGGTCTCGCCTCGCGCGGCCGCCGACGCGTCTAGAGTCCCGGTAGTGGAGCCGGACCGTGCCCAGGAGCTGCTCACCGCAAGGCGCGCGGAGATCGAGCGGCATCTGGGTCGCCTCTTGGCGCCCTCAGAGGACCGAGAGCCTGACACTGCTGACCCCGCCGACGTCGCGCCGGAACTGCTCGAGAGCGAGGTCGGCGCGGGTCTCGTCGAGCAGCTACGCGACGAGCTCGAAGCCATCGCGCGCGCCGAGGCGCGTCTCGCCGAGGGGACCTACGGCGTCTCGATCGAGAGCGGCGAGCCGATTCCCGACGCGCGCTTGGAAACGATTCCGTGGGCCGAGCGAACGTCCGAGGAGCAGGCGCGCTACGAACTGAAAGAGCGATAGCGCGCGCGCTCGCTGGCCCTCACAGCACGAACGGGATCAGCATCTTCGTGCGCGCGCGATAGGCCGGATAGGTCGCCGGGAAGGCGTGCGCCAGGTTCCGTTCCTCCACGCGTGCGCTGTAGATGAAGTAGGGGCCCGCCAGCGCGAGCGCGATCAGCGCGTAGAGGTTCGTCGCGAGGCCGGTGCCGAGCAGCGCCAGCAAAAGACCGGTGTAGATCGGATTCCGGACGAAGCGGTAGGGCCCGTCGGTGACGAGCTCGGGCTGCTCCTTCTCGGTCATCGGCATGCCCCAGTTTCGTCCGAGGTGGATCCTCGCCGAGATGGCGAGCCCGAGCCCCGCGACGACCGCGGCCGTGCCGAGCGCTTCCAACGCGACGTCGTTGACCGTGAGGTCCTCGCCGCGCAGGGAGCGCGCCAGCACGACCGCGATCGCGGCGACGCCGATCGCGGGCAACCTCCGGCGGTGATGCAGACCCGGCTTGGCGCCGACTGCGGCGAGCAGCCAGTACGCCCAGAAGGCGATCCAAATGACAACGATTGCGGTCTTCAACTAGGTGTGGCCAGTGAATCAGGGCCAGCCGTCGTTTCTTACGCGGCGGCTATGTGCCCAGGATCGGCGACTCAGCCGCGGACCGCGTCACCGGCGCCGTCGGCCGGGCGCGCGGCGGCGACTTCTGCGCTCTCCCGCGCGTCCGCGGCTTCCGACGCTTCCTGCTCGCTGATCACGAGCTCCGCTGCAGCGAGGACGTCGCGCTCCGGTCGCGGCCCTTCCCAGTCGAGGTACCAATGCCGCGTCACGCTCGCGATCCAGGAGTCTGCCGCGGCGATCAGCCCGAAGCGTGTGATCGTGCGCTGCCGGCCGATCTGGTCGCTATAGAGGAGCTCGATGGACAGCGGTTCGCGCTCGTCGATCGCGCGCGCGGCTTCAGCGAGCAGCGGATCCTCGGGATTGCGCAGGGCCCCCTGCCACATGCCGATGTCGCCCGCCGGGATGTAGAGATCGCGCGTGTGCGCGCGGAACTCCTCGATCGGAGCATGAGTCGGATACTGCCGCGGGGTCCCGAGCGCCGGGCGCATAGCCCAGCTCTGGCAGACCCCAATCCCGCTGCCGACGTTCCTGAGGCTGATCGCGAGGTAGACGTTGCCGTCGACGTGCTCGGCGGCGCCGCGACCGCCCGCGGCGCTCAGCCAGCGCCCTTCCACGAACATCAGCTTCTGTACGGGATCGTCGAGCCGGGAGGGGACCAGGATCGGCCGGCGCTGCTCCTGCAGCGCCGCCTCGGCTATGCGAGCCGAGCGGTTTGACGAACGGACGGACGCGAACGTCGCGAACGCGAGGACGAGCGTTCCGCCGGCCGTTGCCAGCGAGGAGATCGTCGCCCAGTCGGTCGCGAGCACGAGCACGGCCTCAGTTTGTCAGGGGATCGTGTGCGCGCGCGGCGCAATACTCCTCGAGCGATGACGAGGGTTTCCAGCCGGTACCACGCCGTCATCATCGGCGGCGGCCACAACGGGCTGACGGCCGCCGCGTACCTGGCGAAAGCCGGGCGCAAATGCCTGGTGCTCGAGCGCCGGCGTGCGCTCGGCGGCGCCGCGGTCTCCGAGCGCGCGTTCGACGGGGTCGACGCGCGTATCTCGCGCTACGCGTACCTCGTGAGCCTGCTGCCTCGGCAGATCGTCGATGAGCTCGCGCTCCCGGTTCGCCTCGTCCATCGTGCGGTCTCCTCCTATACGCCCGATCCGCGCGCCGGCGCCGCGCGCGGCCTGCTCATCGACGCCGACGACGCAGCCGCGACGCTCGCGTCGTTCCGCGAGGTCACCGGTTCGGGCGCCGATCACCGCGCGTGGGAGCGTTTTCACGCGATGCTTCGCCGCGTCGCGGGAGTGGTCTTCCCGACGCTCACCGAGCCGCTGCGCTCGCGCGCGCAGCTGCGCGCGCTGATCGACGACGACGCAGCCTGGGCGGCTCTGTTCGACGAGCCGCTCGGTGAGACGCTGTCGCGCGTCTTTCGCGACGACCTCATCGCCGGGGTCGTCCTTACGGACGCGCTGATCGGGACCTTCGCGCGGGCGGGCGACGGCGGACTCGCGCAGAACCGCTGCTTTCTCTATCACGTGATTGGCGACGGGACGGGAGAGTGGAAGGTCCCCGTCGGCGGCATGGGTGCCCTCTCCGCGGCGCTCGCAGCCGCCGCGCACGCGGCCGGCGCCGAGCTGCGCACGCGCGCAGAGGTGCTGCGGCTCGAGCCGGCTGCGGACGGCGTCGAGATCGAGTTCGCGGACCGGATCGACGAGCCGGATGAGCCGCGCGGACACGCGGTGCATGCCGACCACGTGCTCGCGAACGTCGCCCCGGAGGAGCTCGATCGCCTGCTCGGCACGTCGCCCGGACCGAGCATCCGGCCGGAGGGCTCGCAGTTGAAGGTCAACATGCTTCTCGCACGCCTGCCCGCGCTGAAGGACCGCGCGACGTCGCCGGCGCGGGCCTTCACGGGAACTTTCCATGTCAATGAGGGCGTCGAGCAAATCGAGCGGGCGTACGCGGAAGCGGCGAGCGGGACGATCCCCGCGACGCCGCCCTGCGAGGCCTACTGCCACTCGCTCACCGACCCCAGCATCCTCGGCCCCGGGCTGCGCGCGTCCGGCGCGCACACGCTGACGGTGTTCGCGCTGCACATGCCCGCGCGGCTATTCGCAGGCGACGCCGAGGGCGCCCGCGCGAGAGCGCTCGAGGCCACGCTGCGCTCGCTCGACAGCGTTCTCGCGGAGCCGATCGAGGATTGTCTGCTGCGCACACCAGATGGCGAGCCGTGCGTCGAGGCGCGCAGCCCGCTCGACCTCGAGGCGGAGCTGCGCATGCCGCGCGGGCACATCTTCCACCGCGACCTGCGCTGGCCGTTCGCCGAGTCTGCCGACGAGATCGGCGCGTGGGGGGTGGAGACGCAGCACCCGCGGGTCTACATCTGTGGCGCCGGCGCAAGGCGCGGGGGCGCTGTCAGCGGCATCCCCGGGCGCAACGCCGCGATGGCGGTGCTCGCGGCGAGCAACGCGGGGAGCGCGCGTTCGCGCGCATGACTCGCAGTCCCAGGCGTCCTGCGCGCGCGGCCCGTGGCGCGTTCGCCGGCCGGGGCCCGCGGCCCCGCGCCTACGCGGGCGCCCGGAGCAGAGCGGTGAGCTCACCCACGGGGTCGGCGCTCGGCAGCCGCTTGACCCACGCGGCGATCTGCGCGCACCTGTCCTCATCGAATACCGCGCCCGCGAGGGCGCGGTACTTCTCCTCGACGTCCTCCCATCGCAGCGCCTCGTCGGGCTCCCCGCGCGGCTGCTCCACGCGCAGCTCGAGCTCGGTGTCGCGCGAGCCCAGCGCGAGCACCGCGCCGGCGCTCGCGACGTCTTCGTCGGCGCTCACCTGCAGGCGCGCGATCACCGCCGCGACGTCGCGATCGCCGATGCGCTCGTAGCTGGCCCAACTGACAGCGCCGTCGAGCAGCGCAACCGCCGTCAGGAAGTACACGCTGAACTGCGCGTCGACGACGTTCTGCGGCGCGAGCTTGTTCGCGGCGCTGCCGCCGACGATCGCGAACGCCTCGGGCGAGATGCGCAGCGCCAGCGCCGCGTCGGCGGGCAGCTCGCCGCGCAGCCGCTCGCGCGCAGCGAACGCGGCGTCGATCGCGCCGTGCGCGAGACGGCACGCGGGATAGGGCTTGATGCCGGTCTCGGCGAGCAGCCAGCGTTCGCCGAGCGCGTCGGTGAGCGCCTCCGCGCGCGGGTCCTCGCAGTAGCTGTGCAGGACCCCGGAGGGACCCTCGAGGGCGCGCGTCGCTCCGACGACGCCCGCGCGCGCGAGCTCGAGCGCGAGCAGCGCGTTGTGCGCGGCGAGCCCCGGGTGCAGGCGCTTGTTCCAGCTGCCCGATTCGAGGTACTGCATCGAGCCCGACGCCATCGAGCCCGCGAGGCCGAATGCCGAGGCGATCTCGTCCTCGCCGAGTCCCTGCAGGTGCGCGCCGGCGACGACGGCGCCGAATAGGCCGGCGACGGCGGTGGGGTGAAAGCCGCGGGCATACGCGCTCGGCCCGAGCGCGAGGCCGATGCGGCACGCGACCTCGTAACCGGCCGCGACCGCCGCGAGCAGCGCGGTGCCGTCAGCGCCGTCGCGCTCCGCCACCGCAAGCGCGGCCGGGATTACCACGGCGCCCGCGTGCACGAGACTCGGGAGGTTCGTGTCGTCGAAGTCGAGGCTGTGCGCGAGCGTGCCGTTGAGCAACGCGGCGTCGCGAGGGGCGAACCCGCGCCGTTCGCCGACAACGGTCGCGGGGCCGTCGGGCGCGCCGAAGGCGGTGACGGCTCTGACGAACGCGGGCGTCGAGTCGGCGTGGACTCGCGCGCCGGCGGCGACGCCGATGAAGTCGAGTAGGCACTGCGCGAGTCGCCGCTGCGCCTGCTGCGGCAGCGCCGTCAGCTCGAAGCCGGCAGCAAAGCGGGCGAGCGCGGCGGTCGCCTGCGAAGTGGCGGTCTCGACGTGCTCGCGCGCGCTCACGCGCGTGTCCCGATGCTCATCGTTCTAAATGATCGCGCTCCGGCGGGGGGAGCGTTTCCGCGCGCGGGTCACGCGGCCGCCGGGCGAAGCCGCCGCCCGGGAGGCACCCGCGCGCGAGCGCCCCGCGGGCCCCCTCGGCGCTCAGCCGACGCTCGCGCGCGGCCGTCGAACACCGGTCCAGCGAAAGCACCTGGACGCTGCTCGGATGGCCGTACAGGCGTCCAAATATCTGTCCCTGCACTCGCAAGCGTCTCGCAGCGCGCGATGAGGCTACTGTGTCGAATTCCCCCAGATCGCGCGGCGGTTCGCGGCAGCTCGCCGGCCGCTCCGTTGCAGCGGCGCTGCTTGCAAGCCTCGTTGCGGTTCTGAGCGCGCCCGCAAGCGCGCTTGCAGAACCCGGTGTAGGCGCGGTCGCGTGGGGCGACAACTCCGCCGCGCAGCTCGGCGCCGGCTACAAGAATCCGTTCGAGGAGAGCCCGGTGTCGGTGCTTGGCCTGTCGAACGTCGCGAGCGTCGCGCTCGGATATCACCTGAGCGTCGCCCTTCTCGGCGACGGGACCGTGCGCACCTGGGGCGGGAACGTGTATGGCCAGCTCGGCGACAAAACGCACGTCGCGAGCGGAAGCCCGGTCGACGTGGGTCTGCGCAACGTCAAGCAGATCGCGGCGGGTGGTGCCCACGTGCTCGCGCTGCTCGAAGACGGCACCGTCGAGAACTGGGGCGCCAACGAATTTGGCCAGCTCGGTAACGGGTTGCTCAACCCGGTCAAACGCACGACCCCGACGGGTGCCGTCGAATGGACGATGCAGGGAAGCGGGAGCGACGAACCGGTGCGCGTCCCCGCGCTCAGCACCGTCGTCGCCGTAGCGATCGACGGCGGCAGCGCGTTCGCGCTGCTCGCAGACGGGACCGTGCGCGCGTGGGGCAGGAACGACCGGGGGCAACTCGGCATCGGCGTACTCGGTCCCCAGGTGTGCAACAGCGAAATCGGCGAAGTTCCGTGCGAGACCAACCCTCAGACCGTGCGGTTGACGAACCACGAACCGCTGCACGGCGTGAAGGCGATCGCCGCGGGCAGCGAAGCCGCGTACGCGCTTCTGACGAACGGCACGGTCATGGCGTGGGGCAACAATGGTCGGGGCCAGCTGGGGAACGGCACCACCGTGGCGCGTGATGTCGCTGCTGAAGTCAAGCGTCTCTCCGGCGTCCTCGCGATTTCAGCCGGTGGTAGCGACGCCCTCGCGCTGCTCTCGAGCGGTCGCGTCGCGGGCTGGGGCGGCGACAACTACGGGCAGCTCGGTCCACAGGCCGACGAAAGCTGTCAAACGCACGCCTGCGTGGAGAGTCCGAGCGTGATCCCTGGGCTGGAAAACATTGCCTCGGTATCCGCCGGACGGGGATTCACGCTCGCGCTCGCGGCCGGCAAGCTCTGGTCGTTCGGCGACAACGAACCGTGGGGACAGCTCGGTACGGGCGGATTGCTATCTACAGCCACACCGAAACCGCTCGAAGGCCTCCCGCCGATCTCCACGATGGACGCCGGGGAACAGCACGCGATCGCGGTTCTGCAGAGCGGCTCCGGCCCCGCGCCGCGATTCAGCGTGACGCCGGCCAGCGGCCGGCTGAACGTCACCTGGACTGTCAGCGCGTTATCGGCGGCGCTGCGCTGGAGGCCCGCCGCCTCCTACGGCGAAGGCGGCACGTGGAGCCCTGCGGTGACCTTCAAGCAGCCCTGCAGCGCGTCAGCGCCGTGCAGCTACACGATCAGCGGACTCTCCCCGGTGTCCTACGAGGTCGAGTTGAACACGGCTCTCGCGAACGGGACCATCGTGAGTCGAAAAACGATCGCGTCGCCGTAGCTGCGCGTCGGGCGAATGCTAACGTCGCCCGCGAGTGGGCGGCTCGGACTCATTCGCGATCGTCGATGTCTTCACGGACACGCCGCTCGAGGGCAACCAGCTCGGCGTGTTCGCGCACGCCGACGCGATCGCCGAGGGGCGCATGCAGGCGATCGCGCTCGAGCTCGGCTTCTCGGAGACCGTCTTCGTGCTGCCCGCGCGCGACGGCGGAGACGCGCGCGCGCGCATCTTTACGCCGACCGACGAGCTGCCGTTCGCGGGGCATCCCGTCCTGGGGACCGCGTTCGTGCTTGCGGAAGAACGCGGCGCTGACGAGATCGCGCTCGAGACGGGAGCCGGCACGGTGTCGATCGCGCTGCGCCGCGATGGCGACCGTCTCGTGTTCGGCCGCATGCAGCAGCCGCTCCCCGAGTGGCGCCGCTACGAGCACGCGGACGCACTGCTTGCGGCACTGGGCGTAGGCGAGTCCGGGCTGCCGGTCGAGGAATACCGCAACGGCCCTCGGCACGTGTTTGTTGCGCTGCCCGACGACGCCGCGGTGGCGGCGCTCGAGCCCGATCAGCGCGCGCTCGCCGGGCTAGAGATCGGGGCGAGCTGCTTCGCCTTCGAGGACGCGAAGGTCAAGACGCGCATGTTCGCGCCGGGGCTGGGCGTGCCAGAGGACCCCGCGACTGGATCTGCCGCAGGACCCCTTGCCGTCCATCTCGCGCGGCATGGGCGGATCGCGTTCGGCCGCGAGATCGAGATCCACCAGGGCGCGGAGATCGGGAGGCCGTCGGTTCTGTTCGCCTGCGCCCACGGCTCGTCCGATCGCATCGAGCGCGTCGAGGTCGGAGGCTGCGCGGTGATCGTCGCGCGCGGCGAGTTCGTCGCCGGCACGCGCTGACGCCACTGACACTCGCTTTCAGTAGATACTCCGGCACGAATGCTCCACGCGACGCGCATCACGCGGCTCGGGTTCGTCAATGCCTATCTCGTTCGCGAGGACGACGGGCTCACGCTGATCGACACGCTTATCCCGCGCAGCGCGAAGGCGATTCGGCGAGCAGCGGACGACGCGCGCGCGCCGATCGCGCGCATCGTGCTCACGCACGCGCACGGCGACCATGTCGGCTCGCTCGACGAGCTCGTGGCGGAGCTGGCCGACGTCGAGGTGTCGATCTCGTCGCGCGACGCGCGCCTGCTGCGGCGCGAGACCTCGCTCGATGCCGACGAGCCGCAGGCGAAGATCCGCGGCAGCCTGCCGGGTGCGAAGACGGAGCCGTCGAGGACGCTCGCGCCGGGAGATCGCGTCGGCTCGCTGGAGGTGATAGCGGCGAGCGGTCACACGCCGGGACACATCGCGCTGCTGGACACGCGTGATCGCACGCTCTTCTGCGGCGACGCCTACTCGACGCTGGGCGGGGTCGAGACCGCTG
>Ga0209577_10006015_pt1 | contig 11243 bp, 11 predicted proteins | sample GraSoiAngelo_109_FD_185874 | JGI IMG/M metagenome (GOLD analysis project Ga0209577, IMG submission 185874) | Grasslands soil microbial communities from the Angelo Coastal Reserve, California, USA - 14_0903_12_20cm (SPAdes) (version 2) | ecosystem: Environmental > Terrestrial > Soil > Grasslands... | reverse complement strand
CGAGCGTTGCTATGGCGACCAGCATCAACAGGGAGCCGATCAGCGAGTAGATGATGAACTGCATCGTCGCCAGCCGCCGGGCGGCGCCGCCCCAGACGCCCATCAGCACGAACAGGGCGATCATCATCACCTCCCAGCCGACGTAGAACAGCACCAGGTCGCGCGCGGTGAACAGCACGACCAGCGCGGCCTGCAGCAGGAGCAGGAGTGAGAGGTAGACGCGGGCATGGTCGCGGCGAGCGTTGATCGCCGACCACACCGCCGATGCGACCGCAACCGCCGTCAGGCCGACCATGAACAGCGATAGGCCGTCCATGCCGACGTGGAACCGCACGTCGGCGCCGTTGACCAGGTTCGAGATCCACAGGTCGTTGGTCACGAACTGCGTGCCATGGCCCACGTGGAAGCGGACGATGGCGGCGGCGACGAGCACGACCTCGGCGACGGTCGCCAGGAGTGCCAGCCCCTCGGTCGCCACCCGCGAGAGCGGCAGGAAGCCGACCAGCAGCGCGGCGACGAACGGCAGCACGATCAGCGCGGTCGTCACAGGTTGGCCTTCCCGAGGAAGTACACCGCGAGCACCGCGGCGCCCGAGGCGAGCACCGTCGCGTACTGGCGGACGACGCCGGACTGGGCCAGCGCCGTAGCGCGCGCGAGAGCGCTGACGACGACGCGGGCGAGCCAGAGCGACCCGCCGATCACGTACACCTCGCCCACCCGATTGAACGTGGTCGCCAGCCACACGGCCGGCCGGTAGCCGATGTTGTCGTAGAGCTCGTCCCAGCCGAACTTGGCCTCGGCGATGATCGCCATCGTCTGGAACCGGCTGCGCATCGCCGCCACGCGCGCCGGGTCGGCGTAGAGCCGCCAGACGAGCAGGATGCCGGCGCCGCCGAGCGCCCAGGCGATCAGCGTGGTGATCACGTCCTGCGAAACGGTCGGCTCGATCGTCGGCGCGGTCTGGGCGAGGAAGTTCCCGAAGTGGTTGACCGAGCCGAAGCCGACCGCCAGGAAGCCGGACAGGACCGTGCCGGCGGCCAGTGCGGCAACCGGCCAGAACATCACCCAGGGCGACTCGCCGTGATCGGCATGGAACGTGTCGCGCGCGAAGTCGCTCATCTCGCCGTAGAACACGAGCCGCATCAGGCGCCCCGCGTAGATGCCGGTGAGCGCGGCGCCCGCCAGCCCGCCGATGAAGACGATCCACCCAACGCTTCCGCCGTGGTGGAGCGAGTCGGCGAGGATCTCGTCCTTGGACAGGGGCCAGAACCCGATCAGGGCGACGGTGCCGATCCACATCAGGACGGCCGTGCGCGGCATCACCGCGCGCAGCCCGCCCATCCGCCGCACGTCCTGCTCATTGGCCAGGGCATGGATGACGATGCCCGCGCCGAGGAAGAGCAGCGCCTTGAAGAAGGCGTGCGTGAGCAGGTGGTACATGCCCGCCGAGTAGGCGCCGATCCCGACCGCCGCGAACATGTAGCCGATCTGGCTCATGGTCGAGTAGGCGATGATGCGCTTGATGTCCGTCTGGACGATGGCGATCACACCGGCCATCAGCAGCGTCAGCACGCCCAGGATCGCCACCGCCTCCTGCACGTTGGGCGCGTTCTCGAACAGCACGTGGGTGCGCGCGACCAGGTAGACGCCGGCGGTGACCATCGTCGCCGCGTGGATCAGCGCGCTGACCGGCGTCGGGCCCTCCATCGCGTCGGGGAGCCAGGTATGGAGCGGGATCTGCGCCGACTTGGCGACGGCGCCGACCAGCAGCCCGAGCGCCACCCAGTTGGCCGTCGACCCGCCCTTCGCCCACACCTCGGGGCCGCGGGTGAACACCGTGTGGAAGTCGGTGCTGCCGACGTCGCGCACCATGAAGAAGATCGAGATGGCGATGCCGACGTCGCCGATCGCGTTCATCACGAACGCCTTCTTCGCGGCGGCGACCGGCTCCGGCCGCTCGTGCCAGAACCCGATCAGCAGGTAGGAGGACAGGCCGACCAGGCCCCATCCGGCCAGCAGCAGCACGAAGTTGCCGGCCATGACGAGCAGCAGCATCGAGAACAGGAACAGGTCGAGGTACGCGAAGAAGCGGCGCTCCTTGGGGTCGCCGTGCATGTATCCGACCGAGTACATGACGATCAGCGCACCGACCCCGGAGACGATCAGCATCTCCACCGTCGACAGCTGGTCGACCTGGATCGACAGCGGCACGTGGAACGTCGGCGACCCGGCCCACGTGTAGAGCGTGTAGATGTGCTGGCGCTGGCTCTCGCCCTCGCCCAGAACGCCGAAGAAGACGGCGGCTGCGCACACGAAGGACGCGAAGGCAAACGCGGTGCCGAGCCAGGCGGCGGCCTCGCGGCTGAGGCGGTTGACGGCCACGGCCAGCACGGCCACGCCGGCCAGGGGCAGCAGCAGACAGAGCCAGGAGAGCGTTTCCATCAGTTCCGGAGCGCGGCCAGCCGGTCGACGTCGAGATTGCCCTTGCGCCGCGCGACGGCGACCACCAGGCCGAGGCCGATCACGACCTCGGAGGCGGCGATGCCCATCACGACCAGCGCGAAGATCTGCCCGGTGTGCGTGCCCCACTGGCGCGAGAACGAGATCAGGGCGAGGTTGCAGGCGTTCAGCATCAGCTCGACCGAGAGCAGGAGGATGAGCGGGCTCCGGCGGGTGAACACGCCGAACAGCCCGATGCCGAACACGATTGCGGAGACGGCGATGAAGTACTCCACCCCGACCTTCATCAGTCGCCGCCTCCATGCTCTGCCGGGGCGCGCCGGCTGACCGGGAAGCCGGTCTCGGCACCCATCACCGCCGCCTGCAGCTCCAGGTCCTGCTGCACCTCGGGCGTCGGGAACTCGTCGGGCTCGTCGATCCGCCGGCTGGGCCGCTTGGAGCCGAGCACGACGCCGCCGACGGCCGCGATCAGGAGCAGGATCGAGGTGGCCTCGAAGGCGAGCAGGTAGCGGCCGAAGAAGTCCTGGCCCACGATCAGCGGGTTGCCGAACTGGTCGCTCACGCTGGCCGCCGGCCCGAACGCCTGGCTGGCCACGGCGATGACGATCTCGATCACGATCGCCGCGCCGGCGAGGATGGACGCCCCCAGCTGCCACGCGGGCACGTCGCGCCGCGGCTCGTCCGCGCGGCCGCCCAGGTAGGCGATCACAAACAGGAACATGATCATCACCGCACCGGCATAGACGATCACCTGCGCCGCGGCCAGGAAGTCCGCCTGCAGCAGCAGGTAGAGGGTCGCCAGCGACACCAGGTTCAGGATCAGCGAGAGCGCCGAATGGAACGGGTTGCTGGAGAGGACGACCCCGAGCGCCGAGATGATCGCGAGGCCGGCGGCGGCCACGAATGTCACCTCGTACATCATGCGGGGCCCTGTGCCGGGACGTCGTAGGGGTCGACCGGGGCCACCGGCGTTCGGCGCGGCTCGGGCGATGGCTCGAGCAGCATCTCCTTTGTGTAGACCAGCGCGTCGCGCGACATCTCGGCCAGCTCGTAGTCATTGCCGAGCGTGATCGCATCGAACGGGCACGCGATCTCGCAGTACCCGCAGAAGATGCAGCGGCTCATGTTGATCTCGTAGATGCGTGCATAGCGCTCGCCGGCCGAGTAGCGCTCCTCCGCAGTGTTCTCGGCCGCGACAACGCGGATGCAGTCGGCGGGGCACGCGGCTGCGCAGAGCGAGCAGCCGACGCACTTCTCGAGGCCGTTCTCGTGCCGGTGCAGCCGGTGGCGCCCGCGGAACCGCGGGTAGACCGGGCGCTTGTACTCCGGGTACTGCTGCGTCACCGGCTTGCGGAACAGGTGCCGGAAGGTGACGCTGAATCCCTTGAGGTTGTCGGTGACGCTCATGCTCTGTACGCCACGATCGCGGAGGTCACGAGCAGGTTGAGCGTCGCCAGCGGCAGCAGCACCTTCCAGCCGATGGTCATCAGCCGGTCGTAGCGGACGCGGGGCAGCGTCGACCTGATCCAGATCGAGAGGAAGAGGAAGATGAACATCTTGATCGCCATCCACAGCGGGCCGGGCAGCACCGGGCCGTCGTAGCCGCCGAGGAACAGGATCGAGGCCAGCGCCGAAAAGGCGATCAGCGCGACGTACTCGGCGTTCTGGAACATCGCCCAGCGCATGCCGCCGTACTCGGTGTGGTAGCCGGCGACCAGCTCGCCCTCTGCCTCGGGCAGGTCGAACGGGATGCGGCTGACCTCGGCCGTCGAGGCCAGCAAGTAGATCAGGAAGCCGATGAACTGCGGGACGATGTACCAGACGCCGTCGCGCTGCTGGGCCTCGACGATCCCGGTCAGCGAGAGCGTCTGGCTCATCATCACGACGCCGATCACAGCCAGCGCCAGGCTCACCTCATAGCTGACGAGCTGCGAGACGGCGCGCATCGACCCGTACAGGGAGTACTTGGAGCTCGACGACCAGCCGCCGACCAGGAAGCCGTAGAACGAGAACGAGCCGAGCGCGAACACCAGCAGCAGCGCCACGTTGGGGTCGGCGATCCACAGGTAGATCTGGTAGTCCGTGAACGGGATGGTCGCCTCTCCGCCGAAGGGGATGACCGAGAACACGGCCAGCGACGTGAACAGCGAGATCACCGGGGCGAGCAGGTACAGGAACCGGCTCGAGCCGTACGGGATCAGGCTCTCCTTCTGCAGCAGCTTGCCCAGGTCGGCGATCGGCTGCAGGAGGCCTGCCGGGCCCACCCGGTTCGGGCCGTAGCGAACCTGGAACCGGCCGATCAGCCGGCGCTCGAACCAGGTCATGATGGCGAACGTCCCCATCACGAGGTTGACGAGCACGAACGACTTGATGGCCGTGGCGATGAACCCGTCAGGCACCGGCCGTCTCCTCCGCCGCCCGGATCAGGTCGCCCGGCCCGACGTAGGGCACGTCGGCGGCGAGGCGCACGACGCCGGCCCGCAGGCGGCGCTGCACCACGGCGGCGCCCGTGCGGGTCTGCTCGCCGAACCGCACCTCCACCCGATCGCCGGTGGCGACGCCGATCCGCTGCGCATCGTCGTGCGAGATCTCGATCCCGGTGCGCCGCTGGAAGTGCAGCACCGGCGCGTGGTCGACACTCGGCCCGCTCATCAGCTGCCGGTAGCCGACCACCACGATGCCGCCCGGCTCGCCGTCGCCGATGTGCGGCGCGGCCGGGGCCGCCGTGCCCGCCGGCGCGGCCGGGGCGCGGGCGCCCTGCTCGCCGATGCCGTGCCAGCTGAGGCCGGCGAACGCCGCGCGGCGCTCGGACATGTCGCGGAACGCGGTCGATGCCTGGTCGGGCAGCTCCAGGCCAAGCCGGCGCGCGAGCTCGGAGGCGAGCGTGATCCCGTCGAGCACGCCGGCCGCCGGCGAGACGGCCGGGCGCAGCCGCTGCACCAGACCTTCGAGGTTGGTGAACGTGCCCTCCTTCTCGAGCGGCATCGCGGACGGCACGATCGTGGTCGCCCACCCGCTCGAGCCGGTCTGGAACGGGCTGACCTGGAGCGCGAAGAACGCTCGCTCCATCAGCGCACGCCAGCGGTTGCCGCCGGGCCATGTACCGACGGGATCGGCTCCCAGCAGCACCACGGCGCGCACGCTGCCCGCTTCGACCGCCTCGAGCGCCTGCTCGGGGGTGTGGGTGCCGAGCCCGGCCGCCTGGCAGCCAAGCTCGTTCGGCGCCTGCGGGGTGGGCAGGATGCGGCAGCCGGCGCTGTGCGCCAGGTGCCCGAGCACCGCCGCCACGGGCCGGCTCATGCGGCCATTCCAGATCAGCACGCTGCGCTCGCCGAGCGCGCCTGCCAGCTCTCCACCCTCGGCCGTGGCGCGTGACAGGGCGGCGTGCGCCGTGCCGGGCGCCGCCGACACGTGGCTCGCGCCCCGCAGGGTGTCCAGCCGGGTTGCGCCGGGGCCGACCGTGACCACCCTCGCGCCCCGCTGCACCGCACGGCGGATGCGAAGCTCGAGGATCGGCGCGCGGTGCACGAGGTCGACGGCGCCCGCGACCACGATCACGTCCGCGTCGTCGAGGTCCGCGATCGATGCCGCGTACGGGGCGAGCGCCTCCCAGCCCGCGGCGCCCTCCGGGCCGCAGACGCTTACGCCGCCGCCCAGCGCCTCCTCCTGGATGCGCGCCCACAGGTGCGCCTCCTCGCTGGTCTGGTCGCCGGACGCCACGATCGCGACCGAGCCGGGGCCGAACCGCTCCACTGTGGCACGCAGCCGGTCGGCGATGTGATCGAGCACCGTGTCGTTCGCCACCGGTTCGAGCCCGCCGCGGATCAGGGGCGCGGTGATCCGCTCGTCGGCGTGCATGCTGGAGTAGGAGTAGCGGCCGCGGTCACAGAGCCAGCCGTCGTCGACGGCCGGGTTGTTGCGCGACAGCACCCGCTGCACCTGGCCCTCGCGGATGGTCGCGTAGATGTTGCACCCGACCGGGCACTCGCCGCAGACGGTGGGGATGTTCTGGATCTCCCACGGTCGAGCGCGGAAGCGGTAGGTGGTCGACGTGAGCGCGCCGACGGGGCACAGCTCGGTGACGTTGCCGGAGAACTCGCCGTCGTAGGGCCGTCCCTCGAACGTGGTGATGATCGATCCGGCGCCGCGGTTCTCGGTCACCAGCTGCAGGTCGCCGGAGACGTTCTCCGAGAAGCGCGTGCAGCGGTAGCAGAGGATGCACCGCTCGCGGTCGAGCTTGATCAGCGGTGAGATCGGCACGGGCTTGTCGTTCGTGCGCTTGGGCAGCGTCATGCGCGTGCGACCGGGGCCGTAGCGGAAGGTCAGGTCCTGGAGCGGGCACTCGCCGCCCTTGTCGCACACCGGGCAGTCGAGCGGGTGGTTCAGGAGCAGGAACTCGAGCACCGCGTCCTGACCCTCGCGTGCCCGGTCCGAGCGGGAGTGGACGACCATGCCGTCGGCGACCGGCGTCGTGCACGCGGTCTGCAGCTTCGGCATGCCCTCGATCTCGACCAGGCACATTCGGCAGGCGCCGACGGCTGCGCCCAGGCGCGGCTCGTAGCAGAACACCGGGATCTCGATCCCGGCCTCCGCGGCTGCCTCGACCAGCGACAGGCCCTTCGGCACGGTCGCCTCGCGCCCGTTGATGGTGACCGTCACCGTGTTCGTCTCGACCGTCGCCATCAGGTGCCTTCCTCTTCGACCTCGACGTCGGACTCTTCCCACAGCTTCTCGGCCAGCTCGATCTCCTCCGGCGCCTCGGCCGCCGCGATCACCTCTGGCACCACCTGCTCGGGATCCTCGCCGGCCTCCAGCCGCTGCCGCGCGCGCAGGAACGCCTCACGGAACTCGCTCATCGCACCAGCTCCAGGTCGTGGTAGAGCCCGGTGATGGGGCTCTTCTCGACGAACGGGCACCCGCCCTCGTCGATGTGGCGCTGGAACTCCTCGCGATACTTGGTCACGTAGCTGGCCACCGGCATCGCCATCGCATCGCCCAGCGGGCACAGGCACTTGCCGAGGATGCGGTCGCAGACGTTCAGCAGCAGGTCGAGCTCGCCCTGCCGCGCCTCGCCCATCTCGATGCGCCGGATGATCTCGACGCCCCAGCGCGTGCCCTCGCGGCAGGGCGTGCACTTGCCGCAGCTCTCGTGGCGGTAGAACTCGGCCACCCGCAGCGCCAGCTGCACCATGCAGGTGCGGTCGTCGATCACGACGATGGCGCCCGACCCGGCCATTGATCCCGCCTCGGCGATCGACTCGTAATCGAGATGGGTGTCGATCTGGTCGGGGGTGAGGATCGGCGTCGAGGAGCCGCCGGGGACGATCGCCTTGATCGTGCGGCCGTCCGGCGCGCCGCCGCCGTGGCCCTCGATCAGGTCGCGAAGGGTGGCCGTGAGCGGCAGCTCGTAGTTGCCGGGACGTTTCACGTTGCCCGAGAGCGAGAAGACGCGGGTGCCCTTCGACCGCTCGGTGCCGATCTGCGCGTATGCCTCGCCGCCCATCGCGAGGATGTAGGGCACCGATGCGAGCGTCTCGACGTTGTTGACCAGCGTCGGCGCGGCGTAGAGGCCGGCGACCGCCGGGAACGGCGGCTTCGACCGCGGCTGGCCGCGCTCGCCCTCGAGCGAGGACAGCAGCGCCGTCTCCTCACCGCAGATGTAGGCGCCCGCCCCGCGGTGCAGCACGACGGTCGCGTCGTAGCCCGAGCCGAGCACGTTGCGGCCGACGTAGCCCTGCTCGCGCGCCTGCTCGAGCGCCGAGCGCAGCACCTCGAACTCGGTGCGGTACTCCCCGCGGATGTAGATGAACGCCGACGTGGCACCGATGCCGTAGCTCATCGCCAGGATGCCCTCGATCAGCGCGTGCGGGTTGCGGAGCATGATCTCGCGGTCCTTGAAGGTGCCCGGCTCCGACTCGTCGGCGTTGACGCACAGGTAGGCCGGCTTGCGGTCCTTGGGCAGGAACGACGCCTTGCGGCCGGTCGGGAAGCCGGCACCGCCGCGGCCGCGCAGGCCGGAGCTGTCGACGGCGGCGACCACGTCGCCTGGCTCGCCGGCCAGCGCCTTTCGCAGCTGCTGGTAGCCGCCGTGCCGCTCGTACTCGGCGATGTCGCGCCGGTGACCTTCGAAGTCGAGCAGGATGCGGACGTCGCTCATGCGCCCGCCTCCGCGTCGGCACGCAGCGAGGCGACCAGCTCGGGCACCTGCTCGGCGGGGAACGGCTCGTGGTAGCGCTCGTTGACCGAGACCACGGGCCCCCAGCCGCAGCCGCCGTAGCACTCGACCGTCTTCAGGGTGAACAGCCCGTCGTCGGTGGTCTCGCCGCGGTGGATGCCGAGCTCGCGCTCGAACGCCCGCACCGTGTCCGCGGCGCCGACCAGCGCGCAGGAGATGTTCGTGCAGACGCAGATCTCGTAGCGGCCGACCGGGTGCAGCCGGAACATGTCGTAGAACGAGGCCACGCTCTTGCAGTACGCCGGCGTGAACCCGGTCGCCTCGGCCACCTCGTCGAAGGCCTGCTCTGACAGCCAGCCGTACTGCTCCTGGGCCAGCCGCAGCGCCGGGATGACGGCGGACTTGCGCTCCGGGTAGAGCGCGATCACGTCCTGGATGCGGTCGTAGAGCGGCCGGGGGTCGTCGTCGACGGGCAGCGGGGCGGGCAGCTCGGGGCGCGTCTCGCGGGCGCCGGCGAGGGTCTCGGCGTTGGCCTCGGCGTACTCGCCGTTCAATGCTCCTCCCCGTGGCGCTGGTTCGGAGATGGCGAGCGAAAAGCGAGCGATGCAAGGAGGAAGACCGGTGACAGTGCTTCGCACGGCGCCGGTCGACGACTCAGCAGCGCGACGCTTTGCAGCCGGCAGAGCGAACCGTGTGTCGCCGGGAGGAGCATTACCTGTCGGCCTCTCCCATGACGCCGTCCAGCGAGGCAACGACCACGATCAGGTCGGCGACGTAGCGGTTGACGGCCATCATCGCCGTTGACTGCAGGCTGACGAAGCTGGGCGCGCGGAAATGCGTGCGCCAGGGCTTCGTCCCGCCGTCGGAGACGAGGAAGCAGCCGAACTCGCCGCGGGGCGACTCGACCGGGTAGTAGATCTGCGCCGGCTTCACGCGGAAGCCCTCGGTCACCAGCTTGAAGTGGTGGATCAGCGACTCCATCGAGGTGTGCAGCTCGTGTCGGGGCGGCAGCACGTGCTTGCGGTCGTCGGCCAGCACCGGGCCGGAGGGCATGCCCTCGAGGCATTGGTCGATGATCCGCACCGACTCGTACATCTCCCGCGTGCGGCACATCAGCCGGTCGTAGGCGTCGCCGCGATCGCTGGTGATCACGTCGAAGTCGAGCTTGTCGTAGGCCAGGTACGGCTGCGCCCGGCGCAGGTCGTACGGCACGCCGCTCGCCCGCAGGTTGGGGCCGCTCAGCCCCATCGCGATCGCCGTGTCCGCGTCGATCACCCCGATGCCGCGGTAGCGGTCCTCCCACACGGCGTTGCCGGCGACCAGGTCCAGGTACTCGTCGATGCGCTGGGGCATCTCGTTCACGAACTTCTTGGCCTCGGCGTAGAAGCCCTTGGGCAGGTCCTCGGCCACCCCACCGAACTGGGGGTAGCGGTCGTGCATCCGCACGCCCGTCACCATCTCGAACAGGTCGAGCACGGTGTCGCGCTCGCGCAGGCAGTAGAAGAACAGCGAGATCGCGCCCAGCTCGACGCCGCTCGTGCCGAGGAAGATGAGATGGCTGTGGATGCGGTTCAGCTCGGCGAACAGGGTGCGGATCCACTGCGCCCGCTCCGGCACCTCGATCTCAATCAGCTCCTCGACCGCGCCGACGTACGCCAGCTCGTTCGCGAAGAAGGCGAGGTAGTCCATCCTCGGCGAGTAGGGGATGCCCTTCCAGTAGGTCTTCTGCTCGAAGTTCTTCTCGAAGCCGGTGTGCACGTAGCCGATGTCCGCGTCCAGCCCGACCACGACCTCGCCGTCGAGCGTGACGATCAGCCGCAGCACCCCGTGGGTGGACGGGTGATTCGGCCCGAAGTTGACGGTGATCAGGTCCTCGCCCTCCGGCGGATCGATCTTGCTGGGGGCGCCGTCGGGGATCACCGCCGGCGTCCACAGCGGTACGACCGGGGCGGACTGGCGCTCGGTGGTCGACATCAGACGGCGTCCGTGAACTGCACCGGCTCGCCGCCGATGGGATAGTCCTTGCGCAGGGGATGCCCGTCCCAGTCGGCCGGCATGATCAGCCGGCGGAGGTTCGGGTGGCCGTCGAAGACGATCCCCATCAGGTCGAACTGCTCGCGCTCGTGCCAGTCGGCGGTCGGCCACACGGGCACGACGCTCGGCACCGACTCGCCGTCGTCGACCCGCACCTGCAGGCGGACGCGCTCGGGCGGGCCGTCGCCGACGTGCGCGAGGTGGTACACGACGGCGAAGCGCTTGGCCGGCGGCGCGACCGTCTCGGGCGTGCCCCAGCTGCCAGTGCGGTTGATGTCGCGCCCGGACTCGGTGCCGAAGTACCCGGCCACCTCGTCGCCGTAGCCCAGGAAGTCGACAGCCGAGACGGCCGACAGGAAGTTCTTGCCGTGCGCATCGCGCAGCAGCCGGCACACGTCCACCAGGTGCTCCCGGGCGATCGTCAGCGTCGGCATGTCTAGGCCGTCCTCGTGCGCCTGCACGGCGCCCGGGACTGCCCCTTCCACGGCGGCGGCCAGCTCCTCCGCGTTCACGCCTTCGACTTCTCCAGGTCGTAGGCGGGGGGCACGCCGGCCCGGATCTTCTTCTGGATCAG
>Ga0209577_10006013_pt1 | contig 11246 bp, 10 predicted proteins | sample GraSoiAngelo_109_FD_185874 | JGI IMG/M metagenome (GOLD analysis project Ga0209577, IMG submission 185874) | Grasslands soil microbial communities from the Angelo Coastal Reserve, California, USA - 14_0903_12_20cm (SPAdes) (version 2) | ecosystem: Environmental > Terrestrial > Soil > Grasslands... | reverse complement strand
CACCCCTCCTCCCGCGTCGAGCGAGAGCAGCGCCGGGCGGTCGGGGCCGCTCGCCGCCTGCCGCTCGAGCACGTCGAGGACGAAGTTGAAGCGCTTCGGCATGTCGAGCCGGAACCGGGCGCGCTCGGCCTCGTAGTCGGTCATGTTCGGAGCCGCGTCACGCCCGGGCCGCGCCTTGACCACCATCGTCGTCCTCCTCGCAGGGTGCTAGTAGCCGAGCGCGCGCAGCCGGGGCAGCACCTGCTCGGCGTAGAGCCGCAGGAAGCGCGCCTGGTCGGGCCCGGGGTGATGGAACACCAGGTGGGTGAAGCCGAGCTCGAGGTACGGCCGGATGCCCGCGATCTGCTCCTCGGGATCGCTGGAGACGATGAACCGCGAGGCGGTGCGCTCCACCGGCAGCGCGTCGGCGAGCCGCTCCATCTCGATCGGGTCCTCGACGCCGACCTTCTCGTCGGGGGTGAGCGCGAGCGCCCCCCAGAACCGGGTGTCCTCGAGGGCGCGACTCTCGTCGGTGTCGAACGAGACCTTCATCTCGATCATCAGCTCGATCTCGGAGGGATCGCGCCCCGCCTTCTCCAGGCCCTCGTGGACCGCCGGGATCAGGGTGTCGCGGTAGAGCTCCGGCTTCTTGCCGCTGGTGCAGATGAAGCCGTCCGCGAGCCGCCCGGCGAGCCGCGCCGCCGCCGGCCCCGAGGCCGCGATGTAGAGCCCCGGCGCGGGATCGGGGCGGTCGTACACGGTGGCGTCGTGGGTGTGGTAGTAGGTGCCCTCGTAGGTCACCCTCTCCTCGGTCCACAACCGCTTCATCAGCTCGCTGGCCTCGCGCAGCCGCGCGAAGCGCTCCTTCTGCTCGGGCCAGACGACGCCGACCGGCACCTCGTTCATCGACTCGCCGGTGCCCACCCCGAGGAACACCCGCTCCGGGCTCAGGCACCCGAGGGTCGCGGTGGCGTGGGCGACGATGGCGGGGTGGTAGCGGAGCGTGGGCGTGACCACGCTCGTCCCCATCCGCACCCGGCGGGTGCGCTCCCCGAGGGCGCCGAGCCAGGAGAAGGAGAAGGGCGCGTGGCCGCCGGTGTGCCGCCAGGGCTGGAAGTGGTCGCTGATCACCACCGAGTCGAAGCCGACCTCCTCGGCGAGGATGCCGAAGTCGAGGAGCTCACGGGGGCCGAACTGCTCGGCGGACGCCTTGTAGCCGAGGGTGAGCATCTGAATCTCCGAGCCCGACGGGACCGACCCGGAGATGATGGCGGATGCGGCCTCAGCCCAGCAGGCGCCCCACCGCGACCGTCGCGGGCTCTCCGTCCAGGGGGGCGGCGTGGACGTCGATCTCGGCATCGCCGGCGCAGAGCCGCGCGACCAGCTCGGGCTCGTCGAACGCCGGGTGCCGGGCGGTGTAGGCGCCGAGCAGCTCGCCGCCGCTGAGCAGCAGCACCCCGACGTCGGTGGGAGTGGTCACCCGCACCCCCCCGGTGACCCTGGTCTCGACGAGGTGCTCGAGGAGCGCGGGGAGGCGCACGAAGGACGCGTGCATGCGGCGGAAGCGGCCCACCAGGTTGACGAGCTGGCCGAGCGCCACCGCGACCTCGGGGCGGTAGACCGGGACGGTGAGGTCGTGCTCGCACTCCTGTCCCGCCTCGGGGAGGCGCAGCGATTCGAGCCGCCGGGTGCCGCTGCGCCCGGCGGCGAGCAGGGCGAGGACGCTGCCGCGGTGGAGCACCGCCGCCTGGGCGCGCCCCTCGCCGGCGGTGACCAGGGCGCCGCTGTGGCCGCGACGGCCGAGGTCGCGGAGCAGGCTCGGCCCGTCGACATAGCTCGAGCGCAGCGGACCGAAGAGCAGGGCGCCGTCCGGGAGCGGGCAGGGGCGGATGATCGCCGCCGGCGCCAGCGGCCAGTCGGAGGGCGCACCCTCGGGGAGGGGCTCGTCGCGCTCGGGCTCGGGCTCGGGCTCGGGGAGCGCGGGGACGAGCCGCACCCGCGCCGGGACCGCGGGACGCAGCGCCGGGGCCGGTGCCGCGGCGACGGCGACCGCGGCGCCGCCGTGGCTGTGGCGGCCGGTGGCCTCCTCGATCCACCGGGCCGGGATCGAGCGGAGCTCCGCGGCGACGAATCCGGCGACGCTGAGCGGTCGGGCCTCGGGGGTGGCGTCCGCGACCGGCTCGAGCTCCGGCAGCTCGAGCCGCGCCGTCGGTACGGCGGGGAGGAGGAGGGAGGGCATCGCCGGCTCGGTCTCGTCGACCTCGGCGGCCGGTGCCACCGGGGCCGGCGCCGGGGCCGCCACCGGCTCCGTCGCCGTGACGGGTGGGACGGGGACCGGTGGCATCGGGCCCCGTCCCGCCGCCCGCCGGCGGCCCCAGGATGAGCCACGACCCCCGGCCGAGAGGGAGTTGAGAGCCGAGCGCAGGAGTCGGACGAAGGAGTGCATGCAGTGCCCGCCGAGGGTGTCCGGGTCGACCGGGGTCGTGGCCAGCCCCCCAACATCTTGGGGAGCCGGGCGAACCGTACCACAAGTTGTGGGGGAGAGGGAACCCCTGTTCGGGGCCGGCGGTCAGCCGTCCGCGGCCCACCTCCGCAGCACCGCGGCGGCGTCGGCGAGGCTGGTCACCGAGGCTCCGGCGGCGCTCCGCGGCGCGCGCTCGGCGCCGGGGGCGACGCGCAGCGCCCGCATCCCCAGGACGAGGGCGGGGAGCACGTCCTTCTCCTCGACGTTGCCGATCATCACGCACTCCCGCGCCGCGCAGCCGGCGGCGGCGGCACCGGCGACGAGCATCGCCGGGTCGGGCTTGCGCCGGCGGAGGTCGACCGAGGAGACGATCCCGTCGATGAGCCCGCCGACCCCGAGAGCATCGAAGTCGCGCCGGTACGCGACCGCGTCGCGCCAGTAGGCGTTGCTGACGATCACGGTGCGGAGCCCGAGCTCGCGCAGCGTCAGGAGCAGCTCCGGTGCGCCCGGGAACATCGTCACCAGCCGGTCCGCGTGGGCGTTCATGGCCCGTCGGACGGCGAGCGCGGTGGCGACGTCGAGGTGGAGCCCGAGCCGCTCCGCGACCCGGGTGATCAGCGCCTCGGTGTCCTGGACGAGCTCCGCGGAGAACGCGGTCACCGCCTCCTCGAGGGCGGCGCGCAGCCGCTCCAGCAGGGTCCCGTCCTCGTCGGGGAGGACCGCGGCGAGGCGGACGAGGGTCTCCGCCGGTGGCGGCGCGGTGGTGCTGCGGTCGGGCCAGAGGGTGCCGCCGACGTCGACGAGCGCGGCGCGGAGCGGCATCAGCCCAGCCTCGCCACGGCCAGGCCCGCGGCGAGCGCCACCATCGACCAGGAGAGGACACGCAGCGCCTGCTCGAGCGGCCGGAGCAGGTCGGTCGCGTCCCACCGGAGGGTGCGGCCGTCGTCGAGGACGAGGTCCGCCGAGACCTCGACGACGTGACGTCGGAGCAGGCGCGCGGGGGTGCTGAGCCGCCGCTGCGCCCAGCTGAGGCCGAAGGCCGCGGCCGCCACGATCACCGCCCCCACCCCCAGCCCACCGGTCTGGGCGAGGTAGGCGGTGAGCACCGGGAACGCCCCCCAGCCGGCGGCGAACGCCGCGGTGCTGTGAAGGCGGCCGCCGAGCAGCTCGAGGTCGTAGCCGAGGACGAGGACCACCCCCACGACGATGAAGGGGACGAGCGCGAGCCCGACCCGGCCGACCCCGGCGACGCCGAGGCCGACAGCGCCGGCCAGGGTGACCGCGGACACCGCCACCAGCGTGGCGGAGGGCACGGTGGTGCGAAGCGGCCGCCCGTGGAGCTCGTCGAGCAGGTGGGCGGCGACCCCGACGGCGAGGAGGAAGGCGAGCAGGGTGGCGAGCAGCCGGCCGGTGTCGACCCGGGGCGCCAGCGAGGCGCCGATCACCACGTAGGAGAGATGCCAGGCGGTGTACGGAGGATGGAGCAGCGTCCACCACTGCCCGAGTCCTCCGCGCCGGGCTGCGTAGAAGGCGGGCCGGTGGTCGGCGTCGCTCATCCCTCCCTCCTCCCCCACATCACCAGCCCGCCGCCGAGGCTCATGGTGCGCATCCCCACCGCCTCGATCCCGGCCGCCTCCCATGCCCGGCGGTGCCACTCCAGCGGGTGTCGCCGGTAGTGCTCGGAGATGCTCGGGCCGAGGAAGCGTCCCACCTCGAACCATCCCCGCCCGAAGAGCGCGCCGGCGGCGGGCAGGAGCAGCCGGGTGTACAGCCACCAGCAGCCGCGCAGGACCGGGCTGCCGGGCACCATGAACTCCAGGCTGGCGACGGTCCCGCCGGGGCGCACCACCCGGGCGAGCTCACCCAGGGTGGCGGCGGGGTCGGCGACGTAGCGGAGGAGGTAGGTGAAGGCGAGGGCGTCGAAGCTCGCGTCGGGAAAGGGCAGCCGCTCGGCGCGTCCGACGAGCAGGCGGATCCGCTGCGCCCGGCCGCGGCGCCGCACCCGCTCCGCGCCCTGGCGGAGCATCGCCTCGGTGAGATCGAGCCCGACCACCCGCGCCCCGGTCCGCTCGGTGAGGAGCAGGGCGACGCCCGCGGTGCCGGTGGCGACGTCGAGGACGGTCGCCGGCGCGGTGGCGGCGATGCGGGCGACCATCGCGCGCCGCCAGCGGCCGTTCTGGCCGAAGGAGAGCAGCTCGGCGAGCAGGTCGTAGCGACGGGGCAGGGGCGCGAAGAGCCGTCGGGCGAAGGCCGCGGGGTCGCTCCTCTGCATGCCCCGACATTAGCTGCCGGTTGCGTCGCCGGCCGGGGTCACCGTAGCGTCGCCCCATGGCCGCCCTCACCCACGACGCCGTCGTGATCGGCGCCGGGCCCGCCGGCGCCCTCGCCTCCCTCCACCTCGCCCGCCAGGGCCGCCGGGTCCTGGTGCTCGAGAAGGCGCGGGCCGGCCGCGACAAGCCCTGCGGCGGCGGTCTCACGGTGCGCTCCTGGCGCGACCTCGAGGTCCCCATCGACGACCTGGTCGTCGGCCGGGTCGGCACCGCCGACCTGCGCTGCGGGCCGGGGCGCTCGGTCCGGGTCCCCCTCGGCGCCAAGGAGGTGCTCATGGTCCGCCGCCGCGACCTCGACCGGCGGATCGGCGAGTCCGCCGAGCAGGCGGGGGCCGAGCTCCACCACTGCGAGCCCGCGGTCGCCATCGAGCCCGGCGACGGCGCGGTCGAGGTGCGCACCGGCCGCGGCCGCTACCGCGCCGCGGCGGTGCTCCTCGCCACCGGCGCCGAGGCGCCGCTGCGCTCCGCCCTCGGCTTCACCCCGCCCGCGGGCACGATGGCGGTGGCCCTCGAGCTCGAGGGCCCGGCGCGGCGGGCGCCCTCCGCCGTCGGCGCCTTCGTCTTCGACTACGCCGTCCCCGGGGGGTACGCGTGGGCCTTCCCCAAGGTCGGTTACGAGGGCTGGTGGAACGCCGGCATCGTCACCGGCCACACCGGGCTCGGCCCGGAGCTGCGCTCCCGCCTCGCCCGCTTCCTCGACGAGGTAGGCCTGGGCTTCGCCACCCTGACCCCCGAGCGTGCGACCGGACGCCGCATCCCCTTCTGGGGAGGCCGCCGCCCCCTCCACCGCGGCCGCGTCGCCCTCCTCGGCGACGCCGCCGGCCTCGCCGACCCCTTCTTCGGCGAGGGCATCGCCGAGGCCCTCGCCAGCGGTCGCCTCGGCGCGCGGACGGCCGGCGAGGTCGTCGACGGCCGTCGCACCGACCTCGCCGGCTACACCGCCGCCGTCGACGCGCACATGCGCACCCACCTGTGGCGCATGCGCCAGGCCGCGCGACTCGTCTACACCGCCCCGAGCACCACCCTGCGCATCCTCTCGACATCGGCGGCCGCGCGTCGCCTGGTCACGCGTGCGGCGACCGAAAGGTTGCGCTGAGCAACGCGTGACAACCGGCGCGATGCACAAAGAAAAGGGCCGGCGCTTTGGCCGGCCCTCGTCTTCGTAAGAAGCCCGACTCTCATGAGCCGGGAATCGGTCTGAGTACCGTGATGTCGGTCGCTGCCCCAGACCATCCGCGAAGGGGACCCTTCACTCGCGTCTGCGTCCTTGCGGCGCAGACTGGTGGTCGGGGCCCTAGCGCTCGGCCCGACCGCGCCTCAGGCGCTGCCAGATGGTTCGCGTCACCAGGCGATCCTCCGACAAAAGCCAGTCTCGTGCACCCTAGGATGCCCTGAGGAACCGCTCCCGTCAAGCCCTGTGCGAGGCACTGTTACAGCCGGATGGCGACCGCGCAACGAGTCCGGAGTCAGCCCACGCGTTCGGGCATGCGGGCCTCCACCCAACAGCGCAACGCGTCACAGCTCTCCCACGACGTGATCAGCGAGTAGCGTGGCGCCGGGCCGGGATGCCAGACGACGTGATAGAGACGCTCGGTGTCGATGAGAATCTGCATGCCCCTGTGCAGCCTGATGCGCGTCTCGGTGCTCGGATCCTCGCGGTCCTCGCGGAGCACGAAGTACGAGCCGGGGCAGTCGGAGAGCTCGAGCCACGAGCGCACCACCCAGCCCTCCCCGTCGGGGTTCAGGCGGTTGTTGTCGTCGAGGTGCAGCTGCCGCAGCGCGGCCGCCTCGGAGTCGTACGGGTTGAGCTTGATGACGCGCACCCTGCCGAAGCGCACGCCGACGCTCTCCACGTAGTCGACGAGCGTCGGGCAGATCTCCCGGTTGCGCGTCCAGATCCCGTCTTTGTCCGGCTTGCCGTGATCCCAGAACCCGCCGCACTCCATCTCGCCGAGCGCGGACGCGATCGGCGCGAAGTTGGTGTCGCCGCCGCTCTTCCAGTCCATGTACTCGAGACCGAGGAACTCATGATCGGGCACCGGCGGTCCGGCGTAGTCACGGAGCACGACGAATCCTCTCTCGGCGAGGACATCGAGCTTCTCATGCATGGGATGTCGACCTCGTACTGATGTGCGGTGGGCCCGGGTCGGCCGTCAGGGTAGGACAGTCAGCAGGGCTGGCGGAGGGCCTCGAGGACCGCGTCGTGGAGGATGCCGTTGCTGGCGACGGCGCTGCCGCCGTCGATCCGCGGCCGGCCCTCGAGGTCGGTGAAGCGTCCCCCGGCCTCCTCGACGATGACGATGAGCGGGGCCAGGTCCCAGGGTGAGACCTCGGGCTCGACGGCGACCTCGACGCAGCCCTCGGCGACGAGCACGTGCGACCAGAAGTCACCGAAGCCGCGGCTGCGCGCGCAGCGGCGGGCGAGCGCCAGGAACCGCTCCTCGAGCCCGCGCACCGCGAAGCCGGGCACGCTGTCGTAGGCGAGCTGGGCCTGGTCGAGCGAGGCCACCTGCGAGACCCTGACCCGCCTGCCGGAGGCATGGGCGCCGCCGCCGCGCGACGCCCACCAGCGCGCCCCGAGCGCCGGCGCCGACACCACCCCCACCTCGACGCGGCCGGCGACCTCGAGGGCGATCAGGGTGGCGAAGACGGGGATGCCGCGCACGAAGTTCCTGGTCCCGTCGACCGGGTCGATGTACCAGCGTCGTCCGCCCCCGCCCTCGGTCCCGTACTCCTCCCCGGTGACCGCGTCCTCGGGGCGCGCGATCGCGAGACGGGAGCGGAGCTCGCGCTCGACCGCGCGGTCGGCCTCGGTGACCGGCGAGCCGTCCGCCTTGCGCTCCACGGAAAGACCGCCGCGAAAGGCGGCCATGCTGATCCGATCGGCGCTGCCGGCGAGCTCGAGGGCGAGGGCGAGGTCGGCGTCCGCGGCTACAGGTGGATCCCTCGCATCAGCCGACCCAGCGCCCAGGCCTCGGGGCTCACCGTCGCCGGCTCGCCCTTGCCGTCGGCGTCCTTCCGCGGCGCGCTGTCGGGGAGCACCGCGAAGGCGGCGCTCATCAGCAGCTGGGAGAGGCCGGGGCTGATCGCGTTGGTCACCTGCCCCGCCTTGCCCAGCCGCGTCGACACCTCGGGCGGACGGGTGATCATCGACTGCACCACCATGTCCGCGGCCTCGTCCGGGCTGATGGTCGGGAAGCTGCGGTACATCGAGGTCGGCGCGATCATCGGGGTGCGCACCAGCGGCATGTGGATCTCGGTGATGGCGATGCCGTCGCCGGCGATCTCCGGGGCGAGGCAGCGGGAGAAGGCGTCGAGCGCCGCCTTGCTCGCCACGTAGGCGGCGAAGCGCGGCGGATAGGTCTGGGCGCCGATGCTCGAGATGTTGATGATCTGGCCGCGGCCGCGCTCACGCATCCCCGGGAGCACCTCGAGGATGCACGCGATGGCGCCGAAGTAGTTGAGCTGCATGGTCCGCTCGAAGTCGTGGAAACGGTCGAGCGACTGCAGCACCGCCCGCCGGATGGAGCGCCCTGCGTTGTTCACGAGGACGTCGATGCGGCCGAGATCGGCGTGCACCCGCTGCACCATCCCCCGGCAGGCCTCGACGTCGCTGAGGTCGGTCGGGTACACCGCCGCGCGGCCGCCCGCCGCCTCGATCTCCGCGCTCACCTCGTCGAGCTTCTCGCGGCCGCGCGACACCAGCACCGTGGTCGCGCCCGCCGCGGCGACGCGCAGCGCGACCGCGCGCCCGATCCCGCTCGAGGCGCCGGTGATCACCACCACCTTCCCCTGCAGGACCCGGCGCAGGTTGCGCTCGGTGGGGAGCTCGGGGTCGAGGTGCCGCTCCCAGTAGTCCCAGATCCGCCACGCATAGGTGTGCAGCGCGGGACAGGCGATGCCGGTGCCCTCGAGCGCCTCGAGCGCGTTGGCGGCGTCGAAGCTCGCCGGGTAGTCCATGTACTGGAGCGCCGCCTCGGGCACCCCCAGCCGCTCGAGGAGCTGGCGGCGCACCCGCTGCACCGCGGGCAGCTCGCCGATGACCCCGAGCGCGTTCTTCGGCACCAACTTCGCCATCCGGCGGTCGAACCGAAGTGCGAACTCGGGTGCGTGAGCGGCGCGGCAGAAGGTGTTGAGGGTGTCGCCGAGGCTGAGCGGGGCGGGGTCGACGAGCTGGAAGACCTGGCCGTCACGCCCGGGGAGGTGGGCGATATGGTCCATCGCCCGGGCCACGAAGTCGACCGGGACGAGGTTGAGCTCACCGCCCTCGGGACCGGCGAAGGGCATCCACTGAGGAAAGGAGTCGCGCAGCCGCTGGATCAGCTTGAAGGCGTAGTAGGGGCCGTCGACGCGGTCGGCCTCGCCGGTCTCGGAGGAGCCGATCACCATCCCCGGCCGGTAGATGCGGTAGGGCACGGTGGCGTCCGAGCGGACGATCGCCTCGGCGGCGTGCTTGGTGCGGAAGTAGGGGTGATCGAGCTCCTGGCCCTCGTCGAACATCGACTCGGTGAAGCGACCGCGGTACCGCCCGGCGACGGCGATCGAGCTGACGTGGTGGAGGCAGCCCGCGCCGATGGCGTTGGCGAGCTCGACGGTGTTGCGGGTGCCGTCGATGTTCGCCCGGTCGGACTCCTCGTCGCCGGCGGTCAGGTCGTAGATGGCGGCGAGGTGGAAGACGTGGGCGCCGCGGAGCCGCTCGCGGTCGGCGTCGGAGACGCCGAGACCCGGCTGGGAGATGTCGCCCGCGACCGCGCGCAGCCGGCCGCCCCCGGGGTCGAGGCGCTCGCGCATGGCCTCGAACCGCGCCATCGACCCGGGACGGACGAGCAGGGCGATATCGCCCTCACGGCGGAGCAGGAGCGGGAGCAGCTGCCGGCCGATGAAGCCCGTGGCACCGGTGACGAAGTACTGCACGGCCGGTCCTCCTCTTTCCCCTCACTCGCGCCGCCCGGAGGATACGGGGCGCACCACTCCGGCCGTGCGCCGACCGCCCGGACGGTCGGACGACGCGCAACGACCGCACCGGCCTATTCTTGACACCGGTGTCATGCCCACCCTCCGAGGTTCGTCATCCCATGCCCGAAGCCGTCATCGTCGCCGCCGGCCGTTCGCCCATCGGCCGCGCCTTCAAGGGCTCGCTCGTCGACCTGCGGCCGGACGACCTCGCCGCCGCCGTGGTGTCGCGGGTGCTCGACACCGTCCCCCAGCTCGACCGCCACGATGTGAACGACCTCATCCTCGGCTGCGGCCTTCCCGGCGGCGAGGCGGGTTTCAACATGGGCCGGGTGGTGAGCCTGCTCGCCCATCTCGACGTCCCCGGCACCACCATCACCCGCTACTGCTCCTCGTCGCTGCAGACCACCCGGATGGCCTTCCACGCGATCAGGTCGGGCGAGGGCGACGCCTTCGTCAGCGCCGGGGTGGAGTGCGTGAGCCGCTTCGTCAACGGCAGCTCCGACATGCCCCAGCTGCAGAACCCCCGCCTCCAGCCGGGGAACGCCGAGGGCTATCCCGACGTGTACATCGCCATGGGCCAGACCGCCGAGAACGTCGCCGACCTCGAGGAGATCTCCCGCGAGGAGATGGACCGCTTCGCGGCGCGCAGTCAGAACCGCGCCGTGCAGTCGCAGACCGACGGGTTCTTCGAGCGCGAGATCATCCCGGTCGAGCGGCCGGACGGCACCGCGGTGGGCCGCGATGACGGCCCGCGCCCGGACACCACCGCCGAGGTGCTCGCCACCCTCAAGCCGGTGTTCCGCGAGAACGGCAAGGTCACCGCGGGGAACTCCTGCCCGCTGAACGACGGCGCGGCGGCGGTGGTGGTGATGTCGGACGAGCGCGCCCGCGAGCTCGGCATCACCCCGCTCGCCCGGATCGTGTCCACGGGACTGAGCTCGCTCGCGCCGGAGATCATGGGGCTGGGCCCGATCCAGGCCTCGAAACAGGCGCTGCAGCGCGCTGGGATGAGCATCGACGACATCGACGTCGTGGAGATCAACGAGGCGTTCGCCGCCCAGGTGATCCCGTCGGCACGGGGGATCGGGATCGACCCCTTCGACGACCGTCTCAATCCCTTCGGGGGCTCCATCGCGCTCGGCCATCCCTTCGGAATGACCGGCGCGCGCATCACCTGCACGCTGCTCAACGGCCTGCGCACTCTCGACAGGTCCATCGGCCTCGAGACCATGTGCGTCGGCGGTGGCATGGGGATGGCGATGGTCCTGGAGCGGCTCAATTAGGGTCGGACTCGTTGGACTGCGAAACCTCTGTGTGGGGAGGGGCGTTCTGGCTTGCAGAGCGCATCGCGCGGCGGGCGCGGTGGTGTCCGGATCCACCAGGGGTGTTACGGTTTCTCCCATGATCCCCACGCGTCCCCGCCCTCGCTCCACATCCGTCCTCGCACTCGTCTCGCTCGTCTCCGGGATCGCGCTGACCGCCTGTTCGACCGGCTCGTCCGCCTCGGGCGCGAGTCA
>Ga0209577_10006012_pt1 | contig 11247 bp, 9 predicted proteins | sample GraSoiAngelo_109_FD_185874 | JGI IMG/M metagenome (GOLD analysis project Ga0209577, IMG submission 185874) | Grasslands soil microbial communities from the Angelo Coastal Reserve, California, USA - 14_0903_12_20cm (SPAdes) (version 2) | ecosystem: Environmental > Terrestrial > Soil > Grasslands ... | reverse complement strand
GATCTCCTCGAGGCTGAACACCTTCTGGTACTGGGCCAGGGGGTTGAGGCTCGAGTGCTTGTGGTTCTTCTCGGCAATCTTGGCGAACTGCTCGAAGCCCACGCCGTCGTTCTCCGCCGCGTAGGCCATGCCTGCCTGGGCGAACACGCCCGGCATGACGCCGGTACCGAGGACGCCCTCGACCGGCATCACGTTGCCGTATCGGCCGTCGGGCTCGAAGACGTTCTTCTTGTCGCGCGCCTGGCCGGCGTTGCCGAGCAGGCCGGCCTTGCCCATCTGCTCGGCGCCGATGGCGAGTCCCATGTCGGCCTCACCGGCCTTGATGGCCATGATCACCGTGCGCACCGCCGAGGCGCCCGTGGCGCAGGCGTTGCTGACGTTGTAACAGGCGATGCCGGTCTGGCCGATCTGCTTCTGCACGCGCTGGCCGAGCGTGAACATCTCGAACTGGCTGCCGACGGCCATGACGTTCATGTCGTGGATGGTGGCGCCGGCGTCGGCCATGGCGTCGAGGGCGGCGTCGGAGGCGAGGTCGACGACATCCTGGTCGGGGTAGCGCCCGAACTTCGTCATCGCCGCCCCGATGAGCCACACGTTGTCAGCCATCACGCACTCCCTTCTGGTTCGAACCCGAACGCCACCGCTTCGGTGCCGTCGTCATCGACGCCGGCGACGAACGTCGTCATGCGCACCGGCATGTTCAGCTGCACGTGCTCGGGGTCGGGCTCGACGTTGGCGATGTTGGTCTTCACGTCGCCACCACCTTCGAGATGCACGATGGCCGAGACATACGGCACCTGGATGTTCGGCGCCGCCCGGTGGACGATCGTGTAGGACGCCACCTTGCCCCGGTCGGCCAGCTTCTTCTTGCCGAAGGCGGTCTTGCCGCACTTGGCGCAGGCGTTTCGGCGGTCGAAGTACAGAGCGCCGCACCCCTCGCACGCGTTGGCATTGAGGTACGGCGCACCGTCATCGATCACCAGATAGTCGACGATCGGAACTTGGCTGCCCATGTGAGGGACTATAAGCGGGCATGACAAATTTCGACCTCTCCGGTCGCGTCGCCCTCGTCACGGGCGGAAGCCGCGGGCTCGGGCACGCCATTGTCCTCGGACTGGCCCGGGCGGGCGCCGACGTCGTCATCGCCAGCCGCAAGCTCGACAACTGCAAGGCCGTGGCCGAGGAGGTGGAGACGACCACCGGCCGCCAAGCCCTTCCGGTCGGCTGCCACGTCGGCCACTGGGACCAACTCGACGCTCTGGTCGATGCCGCCTACGACCGTTTCGGCAGGGTCGACGTGCTCGTCAACAACGCAGGGATGTCGCCGCTCTACCCGAACCTCATGAGCGTCACCGAGGAGCTCTACGACAAGGTCTTCGACGTCAACCTCAAGGGCCCGTTCCGCCTCGCCGTTCTCGTCGGCACGCGCATGGCGCAACAACGAGGCGGATCGATCATCAACGTCAGCAGCATCGGCTCGCTGCGGCCCTACGGCGGCATCGTCCCCTACGCGGCGGCCAAGGCGGGGGTGAACACGATGACGGTGGGGCTGGCCGAAGCCTTCGGACCGACCGTGCGCGTGAACTGCGTGATCCCGGGCTCGTTCCGCACCGACGTTGTGCAGCACTGGGACGAGGCCACCATGAGGGGCGCGGCCGAGCGGCCGAACCTCAAGCGCATCGGCGAGCCGGAGGAGATCGTGGGCGCCGTGCTCTACTTCGCCAGCGACGCCTCCAGCTACACGACGGGCACGCTGCTCCGCGTCGACGGCGGCGCGGTTTAAGAGTGGGCAACACCTATGTCGTCACCGGGTCGGCCTCGGGCATGGGCGCGGCGACCAAAGCTCGGCTCGAAGCGGACGGCCACGAGGTCATCGGCGTCGACGTCCGCGATGCCACAGCCAACTTCGACCTGGGCAGCGAGCACGGACGAGAGAACGCCGTCGCCGCCATCTACCAGTACGCCGACGGCGCCATCGACGGGATCGTCACCTTCGCGGGCCTGGCGGGGACGAGCACGCGGCCCGGCAGCGTCGTCGCCTCCGTCAACTACTTCGGCCCCGTCGCCCTGCTCGAGGGCCTCCGCCCCGCCCTCGAGGCGGCCCGCGGCGAGCAGGCGGCCGCCGTCGCCATCAGCTCGAACTCCTCGACCGTGCAGCCCGGACTGCCAGCCACCCTTGTGGACGCCTGCCTGGCAGGCGACGAAGCCGAAGCCCGCAGGCTTGGCGACGAGCTGGGGGCACCCATCGCCTACCCCTCGTCCAAGCTGGCGGTGGCCCGTTGGGTGCGGCGCAACGCACCGAAGACGAAGTGGGCGGGGGCGGGCATAACCCTGAATGCCATCGCTCCCGGCTACATCGAGACACCCATGACCGCAGAGATCAAGCGGGACGAGAAGATCGGGCCGCTGCTCGACCAGTTCCCGATCCCCGTCGGGAGGCCGGGCCGGCCCGAGGAGATCGCGGCCCTGGTGGCCTTCCTCCTCGGCCCCGACGCCCGCTATGTCTGCGGGTCCGTCCTGCTCGCCGACGGCGGATCGGAGGCCGTCCTCCGCCCGGACCATTGGCCCGCGGCCTGGTAACGACCTCTACCCTTTGCAGTAGAGGTGACGGGGGATGGGAACGGACTGAGAGCATTCGGGGTTGATCGGAAGGTGAGCAGCCAGCCGCTGGTGGACGCGGACATGGCGACGACGCAGGTCGACGCCCCCCCGGCGCACGCCCACACCCACACCGAACACAGTTGGAAGTGGTGGGCCCGACGCGTCTTCGGCGCCGTGCTCCTCGGGTTCGCCATCGCCCTCGCCTACGGACGACGCCACGAGCTCCACCAGGCCATCGACCTCCTTGGCCACCTCCGCATCAGCGGCCTGTTCGTCGCCCTTGGCTTGGAGGCGGCGTCCCTGGTCGCCTTCGCTCGCTTGCAACGCTGGCTGCTGCACGAGGGTGGCGTCGACGTCGGCCTCGTACCGATGGTGCAGATCACATTGGCGGGCAACGCCCTCGCGATGTCGCTGCCCGGCGGGGCGGCGTGGGCCGCGGCGTGGGCCTTCGGTCAGCTGCGGCGCCGAGGCGCCGATCGGGTGCTGGCCGGGTGGGTCGTGCTCGTCGCGGGTGCCCTTGCGAGCTACGCGCTGTTCATGCTCCTCGTCGTCGGCGCCCTCGTCGCCGGTGGGCGGGGACCGGTTGCGTCGGTACGGCCGCTGCTGATCGCCCTGGCCAGCATCCCGTTCATCGTCACCGCTCTGGTCATCGCCGCCAAGCGCTTCCCGGTGATCGACAAGCTGATTCCTCTCGGACAGCGTGTCTTGGAATCCCTGCCCAAGGGTCACGAAATGAGCGGCGCCCTCCAGCGCACGTGGGAGCGCCTGCTCACAGTGCGACCGAGCCGTCCCGCGTGGTTCGAGGCGTTCGGGCTCGGGGCTCTGAACTGGATCGAGAACTGCGGCTGTCTGGTGGCGTGCCTCTGGGCCGTGCACGCCCACATCCCCTGGCACGGGATCCTCGTCGCGTACGCGCTGGCGCAGGTCCTGGCCAGCGTTCCCATCACGCCCGGCGGACTCGGTGTCGTCGAGGGCGGGCTCACCGCCCTTCTCGTCGCCTACGGACTGCCGACGAACGTCGCACTGGCGAGCGTCCTCCTCTACCGGGCCGTCAGCTTCTGGGGTCTCGTACCGATTGGATGGGGCGTGTGGGGCTACCTCAGCTGGCAGAGTCGCAAGCCGGCGCGTGTACAGAAGCGACCGCACCCGTGGGCGGTGCACACGCACCGAACGCGCGGCGCCGTCGAGACACCTCCGCGCAGCGCGCCTGACGTCCTCCTGCCTGCCGAGCCGTGCCAGGGCTGCCCCGACCACCCCGACGAGGTGGTGCACGAGACAGAGAAGGTTTCCGTCCCGTGAACATGTGGCACCGACTTGACGGGGCCGACGGGCAGAATGAAGACGTGGCCCGTAGGCCTGGGTACCGAAACGTCCTCCGCTTCCGGCAACGACGCCAGAAGCCGAAAGACAGCGGCAAGGTCGCCGTCGTGCTCTCCGGCGGCGGGAATCGCGGCGTCGCCCAGGTCGGCATGCTGAAGGCGCTCGTGGAAGCCGGCGTCCGCCCCGACGTCGTCGTCGGCACCTCTGTTGGTTCGCTGAACGGCGCTGCTCTCGCTCGCGATCCCACACGTGCTGGCATCGACGACCTCGAGGCCGTGTGGCTCGGTCTCAGTCGCGAGCGGCTCTTCGGCGACGGGCGGCTGACGCGGGCGTGGCGGCTGGCCAGCAGGGCCAGTCACATCTGGAGCAACGAGGGCCTGGCCGAGGTCATCGACAGCTTCGGGGTGGCCGACTTCTCCGAGCTGGCCGTGCCGCTGCGCGTGATCGCCACCGACCTGGTCAGTGGTGAGGAAGCGGTGTTCGCCGCCGGCCCCCTCAAACCGGCACTGCTCGCCAGCTGCGGCTTGCCCGGCCTCTACGCGCCGATCGAGCACGACGGCCGCATGCTCGTCGACGGCGGCGTCATCAACAACGTGCCGGTGTCACATGCCCTGGCCGGTCCCGACACCCGTGTGTACGTCTGCGACACGGCAGCCGACCTGGAGGTCAAGCCGCCTCGGTCGGCCATCGAGGTCATCCTGCGCTCGTTCGCCATCGCCCGCCAGGGCCGGGCCCACCGAGACCAGCAGCGTTACGAAGCCGATCCGCGCGTCACGTTCCTGCCTCGGGTCGTCGACCGCCGCCGCCCCTTCGACTTCTCGGGCGCCGCCGGCCTCATCGACGCCGGCTACACGGCGGCGCGCGACTTCCTCGCGGCCGACGACAACGTCCTCTCGCTGACGCAGTTCGCCTAGCGCGTCGCGTCAGACGCGATGCGCCTGGATGTAGACCTCTACGGCGTGCACCTCGATGCCGGTGGTCTGGAAGCAGTAACAGGTGAACGGCGCGTAGGCCAGCGTGCCGTGGATGTCGACGGTGTGCGGGAGCCTGGCCCAGTTGCCTGCAACTGCATTCGTGAGGTCGATGGTGACCGGCCGACCAGTGGCGTCGAAGTCGTTGTGCTGGGCGTCGAAGACCGGCACCCCGTTGACGAAGAGGACGAAGTTGCCATCGGTCTGGAACTGCCGGTGCATGCGGGCGTACACCCGCACCTCGACGTGGTCGATCGCCAGCCCGGCGCCCGAAGGCGATTGGTAGGCCAGGCTCAACGTGCCGTCCGACGCTGCCGTGGAGCTGAACGGAGCGAGGTCCGCGTACGAGTCGGGGTGCGAATCGTTGCGGCCGACCGCCCCGCCTTCCTGGGTCCACGAGCCGGCGGGCGAGGCTGCGGCCGACGAGGCCCCGTAGTCCGGTCGGATCACCTTGGCGAGGGCCGAGCTGGCCCCCGGCTGCCAGTAGGGCGCGCCGTACTGGTAGGCACCGATGCTCGGCGCCTTGTCGACGTACCCGTCGGTCTCGCCGGGGATCGACAGGCCGGCGGACCGGGCGGGCGAACCGTCCGCGGGCCGGAAGTCCCGGGCCGCCTCGTCGACGTAGCCCGGATAGCCGGGCGCGCCCGACCCCAGGTTGTCCGATCCGGCGGCAAAGGCCCGGATGTTCCGATCCGAGGGGGTGGATCCGCCCGGGTACGCCGCGTCCTTCCCGTCGTCGATCCAGAGGTCGCCGAGCGTGTTGCGAATCAGGGTTCCCGGGGCACGGGTTGTGCGGTACACGAAGACGCCGCCATCGTTGTTGTCGATGCGATCGTTGGACGCGGGCCCGTTCACCAAGGCGATGGTGCCGTGGTTGTTACCCCATCCCACGTTCGAATGGACGAGCTGGTTCGACGAGCCGCCGTCGAGGTAGATGCCGATGGCGGCCGAGGCACCGACCCCGGCCATGTCCTGGGGTTCGTGCACCCAGTTGTGGTCGATCGACGAGCCTTTGAAGTCGAGATTGCAGCAGATGTAGATGCCGCCGAAGTCCTGCTCGAGGCGTCCGTATCGGGAGATGTCGTTGTAGGCGACGCGGTTGTTCTGGAGGCTGGTCGCGGTCGCAGGGGCGACCTGGGCGGTTTCGATCCCCGCTCGTCCCACGCTGTAGATCGTGTTGTGGGTGATCGTCTGGTCGTGTCCGACCAGGTGCACGCCGGCCGGACGCCCGCCCGACGCGTCGACGTCGTGGATGACGTTGTTGGTCACCGTGTTGTCGTGGCCGAGCATGGCCACGCCGTTGCCGCCGCTGTCGGAGATCGCGCTGTCCCGAATCGTGTTGTTGCTTCCCCGCAGGATGACGCCCGTGGTGGTGACACCGCCGCCCAAGGAATCGCAGCCTGTGTTGCGACTCACCGTCGTCTTGTCCGGATCGGGCACGAAGTCCGTGAAGTGCGAGGGATACCGCACGTCGAGGGCCGACAGGTCAACCCGCTCGCTGCCGTCGCCCGTGCGGACGGTCGTGCCGAAGAAGCGGAGGCCGGTGACGGCCGTGTCGGTGACGCCGCTCAGGTCGAAGCCGTAGCTGCGCTGCTTGACGGTCACCGCGTCGGGGGCGGGCTGGGTGCCGTCGGGTGACCGGAGGTAGAGCGTCTGGGAGCCTCGGTCGTAGTACCACTCCCGCGGGGCGTTCAGCTCCTCCAGCTTCCCGTAGAGGAAGTAGCGCGTGGAGTTGGGGACGATGGCGCCGCAGGTGTCGTTGGCGTTGAGCGGCGTGACGGCGACGCTGCCGGGCGTCGACGCCTGCACGACACCCGTGAGAGCAACGAACGTCGTCTGCTCGTAGACGTGGGCGCCCTTCCAGTACCCCTCGGGCTGGTTCAGGGCCGCGTCGGCGATGCTCGAGTTGTTCGACCCGCCGCGTGCGACCTCGACCGCCGGCTCGAGCGGGTCGGGCGCTGGATCGGGAAAGGCGGCCTCGCTCATCGATTGGTCGCCGAGGAAGACCTGGGGAGCGCCGACCGACGAGTCGATGGGGACGTGGGTCCTGTACACGGTGCCGGCGTGCACGGCGGCCGCGAATGGTGACTTGGACAGGAACGAGTCACCGGAGGCCAGCTTGACGACGTCGGCATCGGCCACGGGACTCCAGGTGGCGACGGGGTCGGAGCCGTCGATGCGAACGGTGCCCGGCGTCTGCGCCTTGAACGTGATGGGGTGGCCCGGCTCACCCGAGTGGGTGGCCTTCACCGCCTCGCGATAGGTGCCGGGCATGATCACGCACGTGTCGCCCGCATGTTGCGCCTCGTCGGCGCAGTGCTGGATGTGGGCGAAGGGGTGGCCGCTGTCTCCCGCTGCGTGATCGTCGCCCGTCGGAGCCACGTAGTACGTGGCCGCGGCGGCGTGGGCCCTCGGGGTGGCGGCGAGCGGTCCCACCAGGCCGAGCAGGGCTGCGAGCGCGATCGGGCCGTAGCGGCGGATCCGCTCGATCTCCATCCCACTCCCTTCGTAAGGCCGGCGGGGAGATTCCTGCCCGCGCGGAACCGAAAGGAATCCCGCCTCAGACGCCCGGGACTCTAGGAGGGCCGCCTAGGAGACCGGCGCCGGCTCCCGGCGGTAGCTGGCCTCCATGTCGGTGGCCGTGAGCCACCCGCCACAATCGGGGCAGGCCAGTTCGGGGTGCACAACGTGGCCGCACGCCTTGTGCCTGACCTCGACCGGCGGACCGGCCGAGCCCGTCGCCCACTTGTCGCCCCACCGCAGGAGGGAGACGAGCACGGGCCAGAGGTCGAGGCCCTTCTCGGTCAGCCGGTATTCGAAGCGGTCGGGGCGCTCCGAGTAGAGCCGCTTCTCGAGGACGCCCTCGTCGACCAAGGTCTTGAGGCGGTCGGCCAACAGGGGTCGCGGCGCGCCGGTGCGCTCCTGGAAGTCCTCGAAGCGACGCACGCGCATGAAGGCGTCCCGCAGGATCAACAGCGTCCACCGGTCGCCGACGACCGACAACGCCTGGGCAACCGAGCAGTCCAGTTGATCGATCTCGCTCCACCGCATGATGTGTGACGTTAGTCCTCTTGCGTTCAGAAATCAAACTCACTAAGTTCAAGTTATGAACGGACGGGACCCATACCCAGCGCTGACCGTCCGCCCGGTGCAGGCCGACGACGCCGAGCGCGTTCGGAGGCTGTTCGAGCGCCTCTCCCCCGAGTCGATCTACCGCCGCTTCTTCACGCTCTTCCCGGCGCCGCCTCTCAACGTGGTGCGCCACCTGACGGCGCTCGACCACTCCGACCACGAGGCGCTGGCCGTCCTCGACGGCGGAGAGATCGTGGCCCTGGCCAGCTGGGACCGGATCGCCCCCGCCGGTGCCGAAGCCGAGATCGCCGTCCTGGTGGAGGACGCCTGGCAGCACAAGGGCCTCGGCCGCGCTCTCGTCCGCATGCTGAGCGGCGAGGCGGCGCGCCACGGCATCACCGTCCTCAACGCCACCGTGCTGGCCGACAACCATCCGGCCCGTCACCTGGCGGCGAGCGTGGCCCGCCCCGACCGCGTCGTCCTTGACGGGCCCGAGACCTTCTATTCCTTCAGCCTGGCGTCATGAGTGCCGTTTCCCGCGCGATTTTGGTCGTGCTCACGGCCGGTTCGTTCCGTTTCGGCGACCAAAATCGGCGGCCAAACCGGGGACTACTGGGCTGCGATGGCGTCCAGCACGTTGAGCCGGGCCGCTCGGCGAGCGGGCCGCACGCCGGCGATAACGCCGACGAGCGCACCGACGACGAGGACGACCGCCAGCTGCTCGACAGGCAGGGCGAACACGCCGAGGTTGCGGGCCGGTCCCTCCGACGCGTTGGCGTGCGAGGCCACCGTGACCAACGCCCAGCCGAGGAAGCCGCCCACGCCGAGTCCGCCGACGGCGCCGAACGTCGACACGATGATCGACTCCCATCGCACCATCGACCGGAGCTGGCCGCGGGTCTGACCGACGGCCCGAAGCACGCCGAGCTCGCGTGTGCGTTCGTAGATCGACAGCGACAGCGTGTTGGCGATGCCCATGCCCGCGATGAGGATGGCGAGGAACAACAGCACGTAGATGAGGCCGAGCACCATGTTCACGCCCGACGCGACCGAGGCGATGTATTCGTCGCGGTCCTGCACCGTGGGCGCACCGTACGGCGCAACCACCCGCTCCACGGCCGCCCGGCCCGACTCGAGCGATGTCCCAGAACGCAGGCCCACCAAGACAGTGGCATCCACGTCCTGGGTGGCGTGCGGCGCCCACGCCGTCCGGCCGACGAGCACTTGTCCGACGACATCGGTGGTGCCGTACAGGGCGCCGACGGTGAACTGCTCCGTCGCCCCGTCGGCGAACGTCACCGGCACCGCCGTGCCGACGCGCCAGCCGTTGTCGTCGGCGATCGTCTTCGCGACGGCGAGCTGACGGGGGCCGAGGTCGGCGACGGAGCCTGAAGACACGTCCAGATTCACCAGCCGGCTCAGGGCAGCCGGGTCGGCGACCGACAGCCGTCGGTCGGTCGCGCCGACGCGCGCCACGCCCCGACCGATGCCGACCGCCGTCCCGACCTCGGGCAGGCGGGCGACATCGGTGGCGATGCGCGGGCTGAGTGACGGGTCGCCGAACCGGCCGCCGCCGATGACCAGGTCACCTCCGAAGGACTGCCGGACGGTCTCGTCGAGCGATGCCTTGATCGAGGCGCCGAACGTGGTGAAGAGGGTGACGACTGCGACGCCCACGAGGAGGGCAGCCGCCGTGGCCGACGTGCGGCGCGGGTTGCGCGTGGCGTTGCGGCGGGCCAGCGACCCGGTCATCCCCCGCAGTCGGGCGAGCGGAAGCGCAATGACCCCGCCCACGGGGCCCGCGACCACCGGCCCGAACACCACCACGCCGACGATCGTCAGGAGGGCGCCGAGCCCAGCCCAGCCGAGGGCACCGCTCCCACCGCCCAAGGCGCTCGCCAGCACGAGGGCCACGCCCGCGCCGGCGATGCCGAGGCCGGCGAGGATGCGACCCTTGGCGACGCGGGGCGCTTCGGCCGCCGCCTCCCGGAGGGCGGCCATGGGCCGGATGCGCGATGCCCGAACGGCGGGGGCGAGCCCGGCCACGAGCGTGACGAGCATCCCGACGACGAGGGGGACCACAGCTGATGTCAGCTTGAACGTCAGTCCGCCCGCGGGGAGCGCAAACCCGAAGGAGTCGAACATTCCCTTGAGCAGACCGGCCACGCCGATGCCGCCGGCCAAGCCCGCGAGTGAGGCCACCGCTCCCACCACGGCCGACTCCAGCAGGCCGGAGCGGAGCACCTGGCCGCGAGTGCTCCCGATTGCGCGCAGCAGAGCTGCCTCCCGGGTCCGCTGGGCGGCGACGATCGAGAACGTGTTGTAGATGCTGAACGTGGCGACCAGAAGGGCGATCGCCGCGAAGATGACGAGGAACGTCCGGAGGTAGTTCAAGAAGATGGCGTCGATGGCGTCGGTGTTCTCCTTCGTCAGCTGGGCGCCGGTGATCGCCTCCGTTCCGGTTGGAAGCGCCCGCTGCAGACGCTGCACGAGGTCGGCCTGGGACGTGCCCGGTTCACCGCGCACGAGGATGTCCGACACCTGACCGGGCCGAGCCATGAGGTGCTGCTGTGCGGCCGGCAGCGTGAAGGCGGTGAAGGTGGCGCCGCCGAAGCCCGGTTCTGAGCCGAAGTCGGCGATGCCGACGATGTGCACGGGCACCGGGTCGGGCGTCTGCACGGTCGTGGTGTCGCCGACGTGCAGTTTCCCCGTGTCGGCGGCGCTGCGGTTGACGACGACCTCGTCGGGCGCGACCGGCGGGCGCCCCTGGACGACGCGGTACGGGTTCAGGTCGGCGTCGGGGATCCAGTTCCCGGCCAGCCGGGGCGGTCCGTTGCCGCCGAGGGCCTTGCCGTCACGGCCGAGGAGCGCGCCATAGCCGGCCACCTGGGGTTCGGCGGCGGCGACACCTTGGACAGCGCGCATCTGCTGTACCAGCGCGGCGTCGAGCGATCCTCGGACGTCCTGGCCGCCATCGGTCACCTTCGCCGAGGTGCGTACCACTGCATCGGTGCCGCGGGTGACGCTCGAGAACAGGGTGTCGAAGTTGGCGTTGACGGTGTCGCCGAGCACGAGCGTGCCGGTGAGGAACGACACGCCGAGGAAGATGGCGAGGACCGTTCCGAACATGCGGCGCTTGCGCACCCACAGACTCCTAAGGCTGATCTTCGTCATCGTTCGGCCGTCGCTTCCCCGTCGCCGAACGACTTGAGGCGGTCGAGCACCCGTTTGGCGGTCGGGTCGACCATGCTGTCGACCAGGTGGCCGTCGGCGAGGAACAGCA
>Ga0209577_10006009_pt1 | contig 11249 bp, 8 predicted proteins | sample GraSoiAngelo_109_FD_185874 | JGI IMG/M metagenome (GOLD analysis project Ga0209577, IMG submission 185874) | Grasslands soil microbial communities from the Angelo Coastal Reserve, California, USA - 14_0903_12_20cm (SPAdes) (version 2) | ecosystem: Environmental > Terrestrial > Soil > Grasslands ... | reverse complement strand
GCGGCGGTTTTGCACCGACACCAAGCAGCCCATCGAGAATGACCAGCGGCGCGGCAGTGCTCGCATGTGTCTCTGCTGCGATTGATTCCTGTGCCCCCCGCGTCTGCTCTGCGACCCTCACCGAGGGTTCGATAAGCGTGACGCCCGGATCGACATCTCCGCTATTGGAGGGGACGCCGCCCAGAACTTCAGGTGGCCTGCGTCGCAGGTCCGTAAGTTTTTTGCGCATCAGCTCGCTGCAATCCGCTTCGTTGAAGGCGAGCCGGACTTCGATCTTCCATCCGCACCGCTGCAGACATTGGGCCGCGAACAAAGCATCGCCTGCGTTATGCCCTTTCCCAGCGAAGGCGATGCACAAGCCAGGTTTCGCAAAAAATTTCGTGACCGCCTGCGCGACGCCGGCACCGGCCTTGTTCATTAGCGCTTCAACTTGCACGCCTCGCCCAAATGCAGCCTCTTCTGCGGCCCGCATCTGCGCCGAGGTCAATATTGGCAGGTCCAATCAGCCCTCCCGATCTGATGTGCCGGTGCGCGCTTCTGAGTCGGCCGGTTTCGAAGAGCTTTTTTTCTTGCGTGCGCTTTTCTTGTGTGACCGCTTCGAGCGCCGACGTTCAGATTTCGCTACCTTGGTTTGATCAATGTATGGTTGGAGCGGAATGCTCTCAGCCGTTGCGACTCGCGTCGTACTGAAACCGCCCCCCACGGAATTGCGTCCGCGGATTCCGGCCGCAATTTCGTCGGCGAGCTTTTGCCGATAACCAGCGCTCTGGGCGTACGCGGCCTCGGTCGGGTTCGTCAGGAAACCGCATTCCACCAGCACTGCTGGAATGGCCGTCTTTCGCAAGACGTAGTACCCACGGCGCCGCACTCCGCGATTGGCCGAGGGCGCGCCGCCAGTGACATAATAATGAATTGCTGACGCGAGCGGCAGGCTATCTCGGCTGTAAAAATATGTTTCTATGCCGCTGGCGCCGCTCCGTCCTGTGGCGTTAAAATGGATGCAGACGAAGACGGCATTTCGATAGGAATTGGCGATTGCCACTCGCCCTCCCAACGGAACAAAGACGTCGCTGCTCCGGGTCATCACGACGTGGTAACCATTGGCTGAAAGAATATTCCTGAGGCGCAGTGCCACGTCGAGCGTCATGTCTTTTTCTGCAATTCTTTGACCGGGAATTCCACCGCGATCGTGGCCCCCGTGTCCTGCATCGATTACTACAGTGATGGGCGAGCTATCCCCGCCGGAACTCCTGCTGCTCCTTGCTGCGTGCGAAGCAGATGACAGACCTGTGATCAACAGACCGGCTGCTAATAAAGCGATTCCGAAAAAATTCCTGCGCATTATTGGTCGTTTGTGGGCTCCCCGGGAGGGCGAGCGGAAAGTTTGGGCACCTTGCTGGCCGAGTTTCGCGCAGGCGCTTCGATCACCCCGCCGCGCACGGCTATTTCGCCATTCGCGGAATGAACAAGGCGCGGCCGCGTTTTTGTTTCCATGAATGACGAGTGCTCCAGCAACTCGCCGTTCAAGCCAACCCGCGCATACGACCAGGCGCGCGGAGCCGCGCAATGCAAAACGTGCAGTTGATTGGCGCGATCAATCTCCGCCTGCGGTTGCTCGAAAGAAATAGTGCGGCCTAACGAGTAAGTGGCATAAACGACTCCATTATCTTTGTCCTGCACGCGCACGTACAAGGAAGTATGATCCGGAAAACGATTGGTCATTAACGAGTACGTGCGCACCTCACCGGATCCGGCAGTGCCCTCTGGAACTCCGACTGTTTGCTGCCAGATCGGCCGCGCATCGGTGACTTCGAAAACCCGGGTTCCAGAGTAGAAGAATTTCCCCAAATCCGCGAAGTAAACATTCGTTCGCACATGGTAAGCGCCAAACTCGTTCACGGGATAAAGCGGCGTGAGATTGATTTGCCGTGTGACCCTCTGCCCGGCGGCGATTTTCAAAGCCGGCTCCGCCTTTGCGCCGCTGAGGGGCGCGATCGGTTGTTCCTCACTGCCGCTGAGCTCGAATCCCAGCCAGGATTGGCCGTCAGCATCGTGAAGCTCAATATCGCGTCCAGCCAGATTTGTGATGGCAACCGTCGCCACGACGGGTTCATACGCAATGTATTGCAATCGCTTGAATTTCAGGTCCACCTGGATCTGCGCCTCTGCCGCATCGGCGAGAAGAAAAACGGACGACGCGAGAAAAGTGAGGCGGATGACATTGCTCAACAGACTCCGTCTCGTTCGGATGCAAACAACACATCCTCGAAGCAATTCCGTCATCGGGCCGATGGATTTTTTGAAGGAGGAAACTGCTGCAAAAGCCGCGAGGGTTCCGCCTGGACAGCTTGCAACTCGTCGTCGTAATAAACCCGAACGATGTAGCCAAGGTATTTCCGTTGTCCGGTGTCCGCCGCGCCTTTTGAGCCGCGACTCTTTTGGCCTGGTCGCACTTTTGCTGCCGCTTCGGAAAGCGACGATTCAGATAAAGCGCCGCCCGTTTTCGCGCGCACATAGCGCACTAGGAGCACTTCTGGATTCGTGTCTGACCAATCATGCTTTGGCGTCACCCACTCGTTGGTCACATCTGCATCGGTCAGCTTAATGTCTTTGTCGTTCACAATGTCGTAGAGGAAGACCAGAATTTTCACCTTGTCGTGGTCCACAACTGCTCCCGGCTCTTTCTTTATCCCGATCTCAAGCGCCAGATTGGTTTCGGCATCCGCGTCTGGCGTTACTGTTGTTTTGACATCCAAAATGCCCATAATGGGGCCGTCTGCGTTGCCGCCAATATCTTTGCGTGGCGTAATGTCCGTTTCTGGCTTGGTGCTGGCTGGCTCAGTCGGGGCGGTAGCCGCAATTCCGACCTTCAATCGGCGATCGGCCAATTCATACATCGCGCTATCGGATGGGCTGATCTGCTTGATCCTGCGCCAGACATCGTTCGCGCGATCGAACAACTGCATGGCTTCATAAGTCTGCGCCATCTCCTCCAGGACGCCGGTGTTCTCCGGTTCGCTGTCCAACGCCTCCTGGAATCGTGCCAGCGCGTTTGTGGTGTCGCCGCGCTCTCGTAATTCTTTGCCCTCTCGCAACAACTGGTCAACGATCGATGGAGCAGGCGAAGTTACCTCTGCTGCTGGCGGGACCGCCGGCTGCGCCAGCGCCGGCGCTGGCGAATATACCGAAGCGGGTGAAGCCGCTCGAGGACGCGCGATCGCATTTGCTATTGCCTGTCGCGAAACGCGGTTCGCCCGCGCTCGGCCCACATAATATGAAGTTCCAAAGAAAATCTCGACTACTCCGAGGATTACAATCAATCCCAGCGCGACGTGGAAACTTGGATCGATTTGAATAGCCCGTGAGAGAAGAGTCCGCATGGGGAGCAATGAATCAGTTTTCTAAGCGTGCAGCTGCCAGCCTGTCAACAATCTGGCGGATATTTGACCGCTGAAACATTAAAAAGTTAGAATGGCAACAAGTTTCCTCGTGTGTCACGTGAGCGGAGCGCTGCAACGAAATGCGAAGCGTGAGGCCAGGCTTTCAAACAGCTCTGAGCTCCGATTGTCGGCGGCCCGACACCGAAACAAAGAGATCCGAGATTGACAGCCTAGCCTCGCCCCGAACGCTTTCGGGGCTGCGTTGCAGTTTTGTTCCATTCAGAGTGACAACGCAATTGTCTAACGGATTACCTATCGCGTGATGTCATCCTGGCTCAGCATTTTAAATCCTTCACCTGTGAGCACGGAGCTGGCGCATTCCGTATCGTCAACGTGCAAAGCGATTGCAGAAAAACCACGCGGCCGAATCAGCAGCGGATAAGCGAAATGAACATTGACCTCCGCCATGACCAATGCCGCGAGCAGTTTAACCAGTTGCGTGGCCACTTCCCGCATTTCAACCACCACCACCTGGCTGACGCCGAAACCAACATTGTTTTCCCTAAATAATTTTTCCACGCCCTGCGGGTCGCTCGCGATGATCCGCGCAATCGCTGAATCGGTGGATTCCGACACGCTAAGCGCAACAACGTGCGTGTGATGCGTGCTAAGCAGCTTCACAATTTCCAGCATCGCCCCCACTTTGTTCGGCAGAAAAACCGAGAATTGCTTCACTAGCGGTCCGTCCAGCTTGGAACTCGTTTGAGGCAGGTTAGCAGTCATTTGAATGATGGCAGCGCGACTGAAGCTCGTGCGGGCGCGCAGCCCAAACTATCTCATTGTAGGTGTTTGATTGGCAAACCTAATATGTTGGTTTGGAGCGTTGAAGCCAGCAAGTCGAGCAACACTTTCACGATTTGGCGTGGCGAAGCACGCGCCGCGCCTTACATTCGCTGTCCGGATATGGAAGATGAAAATGAGTTGATCGCGCTCAGACGAAAAAAACTTGAGATGCTGCACGCGAAAGGCATCGAACCATTCGGCACCGGTTTTGATATCAGCGGATCGATCGCGGAAGTGCACGAGCAATTTAAGGAAGGTGAAACACTTCGCGTCGCCGGCCGTATCACTGCGCATCGCGACATGGGCAAAAGCCATTTTCTTGACCTGCGTGATGCCACCGGACGCATCCAAATCTATATCCACACAAAAGAAGTTGGCCCGGAATTGATCGAACTTTTTCGTTTGCTGGACATCGGCGATTTCATAGGGGTGGAGGGAACCTGCTTTCTGACAAGAAGCGGTGAACCAACAATAAAAGTCCACAGGTTCCGATTGCTCGCGAAGACGTTACGGCCGCTTCCAGAAAAATGGCACGGGCTTCAGGACATTGAAGCGCGTTACCGCCAGCGTTATCTTGATCTTCTCACCAACGAACGTTCGCGCGCGGTGTTCGAAAAGCGTATCGCCATTGTTCGCGAAACTCGGCGTTTCTTTGAGGAACGAGGCTTCGTTGAAGTGGAGACGCCGATTTTACAAACGACGGCTGGGGGTGCAGCAGCCGAACCATTCAAAACACATCACAACGCACTCGGCATCGACCTTTATCTGCGCATTGCGCTGGAGCTTTATCTGAAACGCTTGTTGGTGGGCGGGTTCAACAAGGTGTTCGAGATCAATCGCAACTTTCGTAACGAAGGCATCTCAAGAAAACACAATCCGGAATTCACGATGCTTGAAGCCTACTGGGCCTATGCCGATTTCGAAAAAATGGCGAATCTCGTCGAAGAATTGGTTTGTTATCTAGCCGAGAAAATATGCGGCTCGCTGGCCATAGAGTATCCAGAGGCTGACGGGAAGGTTGTTCGCACCATTAATTTGAAACGGCCGTGGCGCCGCGTGCGTTACCGCGATGTGATGCGCGAAGTGGCGGGCAAGGATTGGTTTGACCTCTCGCCCGAGCAGCGGCGTGAACGCGCAATACGCGAGTTTAAACTCGATATCCTGCCGCAGCTCGCCGATTTCGAGGTGACACAACATGTGTTCGAAAAACTGATCGAAGAGAAAACGATCGATCCGCTGTTTGTGACGCATTGTCCGAAAGAGCTTGTGCCGCTGGCAAAGCAAAATGTGGAAGACAGCTCGCTCGTTGACGTTTTTGAACTGGTCATTAACGGTGCGGAGATTGCGCCAGGTTACAGCGAGCTGAATGACCCGGTGGCGCAACGTCAGCGTCTGCTCGAACAGGCCGGTGAGGAAAGGCAGAACATCGATGAGGAGTTTCTGCTTGCGCTCGAGCACGGCATGCCGCCCGCAGGCGGCATCGGTATTGGAATCGACAGGCTCACGATGTTGCTCACCGGCGCCGAATCCATCCGCGACGTGATTTTGTTTCCTTTGCTCAGACCGAGGAAACTGTAGCCGTCGCACTGTGAGCGACGTGATCTGGTGACTGCGCCGCTGAACCGTCGCTACAGTATCCACGGCTACACTCACGGCGGACTGGAGACCGCCGTTCCTTGTCTTATGATTGCACCGATGCATCGAACGATTGCACTGGGGTTTTTCCTGCTTTCCGCATCCGCCCTAGCAATCATGCCGGCTGAACCAGAGCGCCACGTCGTAATCGTCGTGTGGGACGGGATGCGTCCGGATCTTGTGAGCGAGCAAAATACTCCAATGCTTTGGAAGCTCGCTCGTGAGGGCGTCACTTTTCGGAATCACCATGCGGCCTATCCCAGTGCGACGATGGTAAACGGAACGGCCATGGTGACCGGTGTTTATCCCGGCAAGAACGGTATCATTGCAAACCACGTCTATCGGCCAGATATCGATTCTCACCGTACGCTCGATGTCGAATTGAGATCTGTGGTGGAAAAGGGCGATCAACTTTCGGGTGGAAAATACATTTCAGCTCCAACGATTGCCGAATTGGTGCAGCGCACCGGCGCTCGCAGCGTAATTGCAGCCGCAAAAACTGTCGGTCTTTTGTTGGACCGACAATTCGGAGTGCAAAGAGACAATGGCGCAGTCCAGAGCAGCGTGACGCTGTTCGCCGGGCAGTCTATTCCGACCGGCGCAGTTGCGCCGATCACTCATGCGCTCGGTCCATTTCCGTCTGCTCATTTGTTAAAGGATTTTTGGACGACCAAAGCGTTGATGGATGTCCTTTGGAGAGACAGTTTGCCGACATTTTCAATTCTGTGGCTGGGCGAACCGGACCTCACGCAGCATGAAAACGCGCCAGGAACGCCGGCGGCCATCGCCGCAGCCAAGTCTGCAGATGAAAATCTCGGCGTTGTTCTCTCGGCGTTAGATGAACAAAACGCGCGCGCAACAACGGACGTCTTTGTCGTTTCGGACCACGGTTTTTCCACGATCAGACGCTCGATCGATCTGAGAAAAATTCTCAATCAGGCGGGCTTCACCGCGATGACGGAATGCAATCGTGAACCGAAACCGGGAAACATCATACTCGCCGGCAACGGTGGCAGTGTTCTCTTCTACGTTATTGGAAACAACTCAACAGTGACTCGTCGGCTGGTCGCGTTTTTGCAACAGTCGGATTTCGCGGGAGTAATTTTTACAAGGGAGCCGATGGAAGGCACGTTCGTGCTGGACGAAGCCAGAATCCAAACTGATCGTGGGCCCGACGTTGTGATGGCGTTCCGCTGGGACAACTCGAAAAATCGATTCGGTATTCCAGGAATGATCGACGCCGATTGGCAACGTGCGGCAGGGAAAGGGACGCACGCTACACTCAGCCGGTTGGACATGCATAACATGTTGGTCGCTGCCGGCCCGGATTTTACGCGTGGCCAAATGGATGATCTGCCGAGTGGAAATATCGATCTTGCCCCAACAATTTTGCAGATCCTCGGCATTAAACCGCCGTCAACAATCGATGGCAGGATTTTGTCCGAAGCCATGTCCCGTGCAATTTCAACCAATGGCGATTCGCGGCCAGACGTTGTTTCGCAAAAAGCAGAGACCAAAACAATCGAAGCGATAAAACATTTTCTAGGTGGCACATGGCGGCAATCGCTTCAAATCTCGCGCGTCGGCGCCACCGTTTATCTCGACGAAGGAAACGGCTCTTTTGTTGCGCATGAAGCAGCCGCAGACGAATTAAAGAGCGATCGCTGAGCGCATCGCGTCAATCGGCGCCGCCCGGTTGAACCAGAAGGAAAACGAGAGCGCCCCCTGATGCAGCAACATCGACAAGCCGTTCGCGCCACGTGCGCCGGCTTCGTCTGCTGCGCGAATAAACGCACTTTTCGACGGCCCATACACACAGTCGAACACCATGTGGTGCGGCGCGAGCGATCTGGCCGGAATCGGCACGGGATCGCTCGGGTTCATTCCCAGCGCCGTGGCATTAACGATCAGGTCGATGTCTGCGAGTTGTGCCCGCACTGCGGACTCGTCCCACGGCACGGCTTCGAGACGCGCGACGGGACCGAGCACGCGCGGTCGCGCAAAGAACGGACGCAACCGCTCTACAAGTGTGTTTGTCTTCGCCGGCGTGCGATTCACCAGGACCAGGCGCTCGCAATTTTCCAACGCGCACTGGCAAGCGAGGGCATGACCTGTCCCCCCGCCGGCGCCGAGGATCATCACCCGTAGGTCACGCAAATCGATTGAGAATTCGCTGCGCACCGCTCGTGAGAATCCTTCGCCGTCGGTGTTCGAGCCGATCAACTTTTTCTCGTCGAGGCGAACCGTGTTCACGGCGCCGCACAGGCTTGCCGATGCTTCCGCGGCGTCAATCTGTGCAAACCCCGCGATCTTGTGAGGCACAGTGAGATTGATCCCCACAAAATCTAGCTGCCGCAAGAAACGTAGTGCTGACCGCAATTCATGTACGCGGATATGAAACCACCCGTATTGCATGTTGATCTCACAGGCGCGCAGTGCCGCGTCTTGCACTTGCGGCGAAAGCGAATGCGCCACAGGATCGCCGAAAATGCCGAGGCGAATAGACGGATTGATGTCGCGCGTGATGTCACTCCAGTGCTCCAGATCGGCGAGCGTGTAGCGGCAGGTAGTCTGTTTTTCTTCGTTCATGTGGCTGAGTAGCGTCCCTGAATAATTTCGGTACGCAACGGGGAGCGCGAGCATTCTGTTCGCTTTGGCTGGCATTTTGCCAGCCAGTCTTCAAGGCCTGTTCGCACGGTGATCGACTGTTCGACTGTTGGCGTATTTAGACGCAATCCGGCAACATGCCGGATCAAGCGAGCAACATGCTCGCGGTCCCCCGACAACTCAGCGACTAGAGTTGTCGATCTGCACGTTCGCCGATAGCTTTGCTCGCTACGATGACGACTGAAACAGGCAGACCTTCCGACTTCATCCGCGATATTATCGCGGAAGATCTGCGCACGGGAAAATATGAGAAAATTATTACCCGTTTTCCGCCGGAGCCGAACGGTTACCTCCATATCGGTCACGCGAAATCGATCTGCCTGAACTTTGGGATCGCGTGCGAGTTTGGCGGCATCTGCAACATTCGGATGGACGACACTAATCCGATAAAAGAAGAAGCAGAATACGTCAGGTCAATCATGGCTGACGTGCATTGGTTAATCGACGGCTGGGCAGAGAAACAACTCGGCGGCGCGCCCTTCTATGCATCGGATTATTTCGATCGGTTTTACGAGTATGCACTGGATCTTATCCGCAAAGGGAAGGCGTACGTTGACGACATGACTCCCGAGGAAACGGACGCATATCGCCGTCTCGGAAGGGCCAGCAGCTTTCGCGAACGTTCGGTCGATGAAAATCTCGATTTGTTTGCGCGAATGAAAGCGGGGGAGTTTCCTGATGGCGCGCACACACTGCGAGCAAAGATCGATGTGAATGCGGCGAACGTTTGGCTGCGTGACCCAGTGCTCTACCGGATTCGGCACGCGTCGCATCATCGTACCGGGGACAATTGGTGCATCTACCCGATGTACGACTGGGCGCACACGCTCAGTGATTACATCGAAGGGATCACGCACTCGATTTGCACCCTCGAGTTCGAAGCGCACCGGCCCCTCTATGATTGGATTCTCGACGCGCTCGAAATTCCGGAACCGCGTCCGCATCAGTACGAATTCGCGAGGTTCAATCTGACGTACAGCGTGATGAGCAAGCGTAAATTGATCCAGCTTGTGAACGAAAAACTCGTCAACGGCTGGGACGATCCGCGCATGTTGACAATTTCCGGTTTGCGCCGGCGCGGTGTGACGCCAACCGCGCTGCGCGCGTTGGCATACAATGTCGGGATCACCAAATACCCCAGCATGACCAATATGGCCCTGCTGGAACACACGATACGCGATGAACTCAATCGCACCGCGATGCGCCGCCTGGTCGTGCTGCGGCCAATCAAGATTGTGCTGACGAATTACCCGGAAGAAAAAACCGAAGAGCTCGATGCGATCAACAATCCGGAGGATCCAAATGCAGGCACGCGCAAAATTCCGCTCAGCCGCGAGCTTTACATTGAACGCGATGATTTCATGGAAACGCCACCTCCGAAATATTTTCGCCTGCGACCTGGGGGCGAGGTGCGCCTGAAATACGCTTACATCATCAAATGCGAGGAAGTGATGAAAGATGATGCCGGTAACGTGACCGAGCTACGATGTAGTATCGATCTGGACAGCAAATCAGGCGGGCCGACTGCAGGCCGGAAAGTCAAAGGGACGATTCATTGGGTAAGCGCGGCGCACGCAATGGATGCGGAAGTGAGATTGTATGACAGGCTTTTCACTGTTCCAGAGCCGGATTCCGGCAGCGATTTCAAATCATTTATAAATTCGAATTCGCTGCAAGTAGCGAATGCAAAATGCGAGCCAACACTTGCGAATGCGCGTCCGGAAGAAAGCTATCAATTTGAGCGGCTCGGCTATTTTGCGCTGGACCCAGATTCGACGGTGGAAAACCAAATGTGGAATCGCACGGTTACGCTTAGAGACACTTGGGCGAAGGAAGCGAAGAGATAAGGGGGAGCGCTAGCATGTTGCTCGCACCATCCGGCATGCTGCCGGATGGTTGTAAACGCTCCAATAACTCACAAAGCGATCACCGTAGGAACACGCGCGAACGCTGGCTGGCAACATGCCAGCCAGAGCGAGCAGAATGCTCGCGCTCCCCCTCAGAACATCCCCAGTGCTCGGTCGATGCGCTCGCGCACTTTTTCTTTTCCGAGGACTTGTAGTAAGTGATACAGGCTCGGTCCTACATTACTGCCAGTTACAGCGAGGCGTGTGGGGTGAACAATCGCACCGAGTTTTACGCCGAGCTTTGCCGCGGTAGTTTTTAGTGCCGCTTCGATTTCTGCAGCATCGAATTTTTCAAATGAACTCAAGGCATCGCGAACAGCCTCAAGCCTCGGCTTATTTTCAGGAATGAAATGTTTGGCTGCGCCTTCCGGATTGTAACCAAAATCATCTGTGAAGTAGAACCCGCAATACGCTGGCAACTCGTCGAACGTGTTGATTTTCCCTTTGCACGTTTGCAGCGCGGCGCGCACGTATTGCTCCTGATAATCATCCACCTTCACGCCGCTCAATTTCAGGGCTGAGACGGCTAGTCCATTAAACTCCTCATCGCTGAGTTCGCGCGCGTATTCGCCGTTTAACCAATGCAGTTTGTCGGGATCGAAGGTGGCCGAGCTGCGGCCGATGTTTTTCAAATCGAAAATGCGGATGATCTCGTTAATGTCCAACTTCTCACGATTGTCCTTCGGCGACCAACCGAGTAGGCAAAGATAGTTGCGCAGCGCTGCGGGAAGGTACCCGCGTCGGATATAGTACTCCACGCGCGCACCTGCGTCGCGTTTGCTCATTTTTGTGCCATCGCGATTGAGAATAAGCGGAA
>Ga0209577_10006008_pt1 | contig 11250 bp, 10 predicted proteins | sample GraSoiAngelo_109_FD_185874 | JGI IMG/M metagenome (GOLD analysis project Ga0209577, IMG submission 185874) | Grasslands soil microbial communities from the Angelo Coastal Reserve, California, USA - 14_0903_12_20cm (SPAdes) (version 2) | ecosystem: Environmental > Terrestrial > Soil > Grasslands... | reverse complement strand
GGTCGTTGGATCCGGAGCCGTTGGGCCTGACGCTATAGAATCAACTTTGTCGCCAACAACATCCGAGATAATCAGAGTCAATACGGTCGCTGGATAGAGTCTCTCCGCAAGCCTGCCTCCTTTTACCTGGGAGAGATGTTTTCGTACAGTGTTGATCTCCTCGATGCTAGCCCCTGATCCTAGCAGTAATGATGTGAGCTTTGCCTCGTCGTCCAAGTTTATTCCTTCAACTGGTAAGGGCATAAGGGCTGAACCTCCTCCTGAGACCAAGACGATGACTAGATCGTCTCGCGAAATGTCATCGACTAAGCGTAGCATTGCTAGAACACCCTCCACGCCCTTCCGGGTCGGTATCGGATGGGTCGCTGGGTGATATCTTATTCGACGAGTTCGAGGGTTCGGCCGCAGATAATCTGGAATTATCACCAGCCCTCGTGTAATCCAATTCCCCAGCAATTTTTCGATCTCCTCAGCCATGTAGCCTGAGGCTTTTCCTCCACCTATTACGAAGATTCGTCGATAGTCTTTGAGTGGATACTGGAGCTTGCCAACATGGAGTACGGATCCAATGAGTTTCAGGTTTTTCCTGATGATCCACGTCGGGTCGGCTGCAGCGAGGGCTGCGTTCATTGCGTGAAGAACGTCACGGTGTAGCTTGTCTAACCCGCGTCTACGCTGAGTCCGAGCGCGGACCCGTATCATCGTTCCAGGCTAATCCTTCCACGTGTCTTTGACGACCCAGACAGGTTCGTCGGGGTTGAAGTACTCCTGTCCTTCAGCCCTATCGGGTCGGTACCTTGGTTTGACCGTTCTCGACTTTTGACTGGTCTTTTACCAATTGTCTCTTCCAGGTTGGGAAGCAGTCGTAGAATGATTCTTGAATGAGGAAGTTGGGAAGCGCGGCGTCGATCTGTACGGTTACTGCGTTCTGGATGGGTCCGAATGCGTTGTGAAAGGCCATCTCTACCCCATATGCCTCTGCCATAGCTGCGACTTTGCGAGCGATGGTAACTCCGCCAATGTTTGTTATGTCTATTTGCAGATAGTCGGTCAGATTGTTAGCGAGGATGAAGGCCGCTTGTTCCTTGGTAAGTATTCGTTCGCCCAGGGCTACTCTAACGTCGGTTGCTTCTCGGTATTTTCGAAGCCCTTCGAGATTATCTGGATGGACAGGCTCTTCCATGAATAACGGATCGAACTCGTCGAGCTTCTTCGCGATTGCAATGGCCGCGTTCGGGCCAAATCTTCCATGGTGTTCTATCAAGAGCTGGACCCTGCTGGCTGTTGCGTCCTTGACAGCCTTTACTCGCGCGTAAGCAGTTTCCAATCCCTTGGCATCAATGGAGTCGTAGTGTGCCCCGAAGGGATCAAATTTAAGAGCGGTGTAGCCCATCGCTGCGAATTTCTTGGCCCTCTCGCCAAACTGTTCGGGCGTGACGCACTTGTCATACCATCCGTTCGCGTAAACCCTGACACTGTTTCTGAAGCTGCCCCCGACCAGCTGGTGTATAGGAGCGCCGAAATGCTTCCCGACAATGTCCCAGCATGCAATATCGAACGCGCTGAGGGCTGATGTTGATTCGAAGGAGACGGGGAGGTAGAAGTCGTGCTTGTGCCATTCGCGAATGTTCAGCTCCGTGTTCATCGGATCTTTTCCCTTGTACACTCTTGCGACTTCATGTAGTGACCGGATAACTGGTTGGACTCGTAGTGTTGGGACTGCTTCTCCGTAGCCAACGGTGCCGTCGGATGTCGTGAGCTTTAGGAGAATGGAATTTCCCGCCCAAGTAGCACTCCCTTGAGATGAAGGCTCGCCCAGCTGGTAGACTTCATAGTCAGTAATTTTCAAGTTGAGGCTCCGATGCTCCACGGCGGACCTTTTGACATTTCAGTATTGGCCCCAATTCCCGAGACCTCAAGGATTTCGTCAAAGGAGTAACCTACCATCAAAATGATCCTGACCTAATCTTGACCAGCACCTATTAGCACGGAATCCCACCAGGTCTCCTGCAAGTCTTATTGCCATTGTTTCAGGAAGCCCATTCAGATGCCACGGAAGTCTTAGAGTTGGCTAGGGTTCTCTCTCCATCAGAAACCTCCTGGAGACGCCTTCTATGGTACGTTCTCGCAGGGTCTCGAGGAGGACCAAACCGAGGGAGAATCGTCACTCTGCTAAGAGAGGGACCGAAGAACGTGAATCAGTTAGCCCAGGCTCTCGATGTTCACTATCGAGTCGCGGAACATCACATTCGTGCTCTGGAGAAGAATCACCTAGTCTCACCTTCAGGCGAGAGATATGGACGCCTGTACTTTCTCTCGCAGGAAATGGAGGCGCACCTTCCGATCTTTGACGAGATCTGGGTCAAGATCCAGCCCGGTGCTAGGGAGGTGAAAAAGTAATGGTATCACTGATGGACGCTAGTCTTTACACGGCCGCCATCAGCGCGGCACTACTGCTCGGACTCATTTTCACCTACGCCAAGGTCTACAGAGACACTAGAGCACAGTTCAGCTTAGGCCTAATGATCTTTGCAGCGATCCTCTTCGCCCAGAACATACTCGCCGCATACTCGTTCGTGACAATGTCACCATTCATCGGAGACCCGTTTCTACCGTACCTCCTAGGAATAAACATCGCGCAAGTCCTTGGAATACTCGTCCTCTTCAGGACAACCCTCCGCTAGAACAGGCCCAGATCTAGACCAAACGTCCGCCCCATCTCGCTAATCCAAGAAATACTCAGGCACCAATATCGCGGACGAAAAACTGGGAGGTCTAATGCAAGAAATTGAAGATAGCGAAATTGCCTGTACTTCTCGGAGTCGCCGCAATGCTTGTTTTGGGCCTGGCAGGGGCCAGAACGACCGTCGCCGCCGCTACTGTCGCTATGAACTCTGGATTCTATGACCATCAGATCATTCAATACGAAGCCACTGCTGAAGTTACGTCCTCGCCGCAAGCTGCGCAGCTAATTGCTCACGGAAACATTGTATTCGACGTTGTCGGATCTGACGGCGTCACCCCGACCGTTCAGTGCGCCCGATTGCTTGCAGCGCTGCCTAACGATCCTACGAGCTGCAATGTGCTCAACTTCATTCCCACGGAATTCGGATATGCTGGTGGAGCCTGGAACCTTCAAGTCTTCCACTGGAAGCAGGGAGTTACCCCTACTGAGCTCAGCAAGGACGACGACATCAATGCTGCAGTCGCCAGTGGCCTCGGAACTCTAGAGATGACCTCGACCCTCGTTCGCTGCTCCGTCGTAGACTTCGCAAGCCTAGGTAAGGCCGTAGCTCAATCCCGTTCACCTCTTCCCTTTTTTTCTCAGTTCATCCTAGAGACGGTTACGAATAGCAGGTTTCACGGCCCCTCTTCAGTCCAATGCGAACCAAAATACGGTTCTTGACTAGACTTGTTTTTCGGAAAAAGAAAGTCTGACAACTGCTGAACACTCCGAAACTCATAGTCAGGATGTTCAGTCGTAGGGTCTCCGCGATTCTCAGGACTCCACAATGCAGCTCCCGTCATTACGCCAGCCCGTCTCCCAGCAACTATGTCTGCCGGTGAATCCCCAACGTACATAGAGTCTTTCGCATCGGCCTTGATTCGGCTCAGCGCCAGATTGATTCCTTCTGGATCAGGCTTGCTCTTCTGGACGTCGTCAGCGGTAATGCGGACTTGGAAGAATTCAGATAGCTTGAACGGGTTCAGAGTGTACTCCATCATCGTCTTCTCAACACCTGTGAAGAGAGCCAAGCGAAGTCCAGACTCTTTGATCTTGTGTAGCAGTTCGGCGATACCGGGAAATACGAGTCCCCGAATGGAGACATGAGTTCGATAACATTCGTAGTAGTCTGACACTGCTCTGCCTTGAACGCCCTCAGGGAGAGTCCTAGTCATGTCTCTGATGATCGTGTGTGCCGGTGGTCCAAACTTTGAGATTACGGCTTCAAGGGTCAGCGAGGTCTTGAGATATTTCAGAGAGATCTCATTCTCGCAATGGTAGATCACGGGGAGGCTGCTTACCAGGGTCCCGTCCATGTCAAAGATGACAGCTTTCGGCGGCAAGATCCGGTGACTTCGGCCTTCGTGTTTGGCGACTTAGTCAGCGGATCATTGCTTGTGAAAGACGGGGAGATCTTTGACGTAGAAGTAGTCATCGATTTTGAGTAGAAGAGAGGCCACTTCGAAAGTTCTCCAAATCGTAGCTTTGTTTACCGACGCCAGCTCCACGACTTTTGCCCTTTCCATATCTGTGGACCCGTGTTCCCCAACGCCCATCGACTCCATGTTGTTTGAGTGATCGCTCCGAAGCTGCATCACAGTATCGATAGGGTCCAAGCCATAGTTGATCGAGAGCCACTTGGGTATTGTCTCGAGAGCGTCAGCGAATGCCTTGATCGCAAGTTGTTCTTTTCCTGAGAAGGTCAGAGCGAATTTTCGTAGCCGCAACGCCAACCTAATGAAGATCGCACCGCCCCCAGCGATGACCTTGGGTTTGGCCCTGGCATGTTTGAGGATTAGGAGTGCTCTTCTCACAATCTTTTCGAGCTCCTCGACAAGTTCGGGAGAGCTGCCGCGGAGCAACAGCGAAGCTCCTTCGTCGCAGTGGAGAATCGCGATTCGTTCCGGCGGGATCTTGTCCGCTTCAAGCCTTCTGGCGATTCCGACATGGCTTGGCTCCAGTAAATTGACATCTCCAACTATTCTCGCACCGGTGATTCTTGCCACCTCGTCGACGTCTTTTTGATCGACCATCTGCATCGCGAAAATTCCTTCCCTGCTGAGCTTGTCTGCGACTCTCTCTTCAATTCGTGATCTGCATAGCAGAACGTTGGCTCCTGACGACTTGACCTTCTCGACCATGCGGGTCCTTAGTGAACTCTCTTCTCTCTTGAATTCTGCTAGTTGTCCGGGTTCTGTAACATTCAGTCTTGCAGGGAAGGGTCCTTCTCCGATGGCAAGTTGTTCGAAGGGTTTGACCTCCATCTTCTTGTTGACAAGTGCGATTACTGGTTTTTCGACCTCGTCGGGCATGGACCGGTGTGCTTTTTCCTTCTTGATGATGATCCCGCGGACTAGCTGGGAGTCGTCGATGGACCCGCCAAGTTTTTTTTCTATTTTGATCCTGCTGAGGTCTACTGTGCCCTCATACTCCGCCAGCTTGACCGCTTGGGATAATTCTCTTCTTAGGTTCCCGCTTAGCAGACCTCTTCCACAATCGACCAGATTCAAAAGACGCTCGTCCAGCTCCCCGCTGAAATCTTTAGCGGCCTCATCTATGATCGTGATTGATCTGTTAGCCGCCTTCGCGTACCCATCGAGGACAGCGACAGGATGGATACCTGTCTCGATTAATTTGTCAGCTTCTTCCAAAAGTGCCGAGACAAGAACTAGGAGAGCAGAGACCCCATCTCCCGCATCCCGTCGGTGTATCTTTGCCGCTTCGGTGAGTGTCTTGATAGCTGGATACTGAACGCCAAGCTCGTCAACAATGTCGACAGCATCCTTCGTCACTTTGGTCATAAGCATTGGTCCTTTGTAGTAGGTGACGAGTTTGTACCCTCCCATCGGTCCCATAGAGCTGGCGATTTTCGACGCCGCAAGAGACGCAAGCCGAAGGTTAGTGCTCCATGCGTCCTTCCCGCGTTCTCTTCCAAGGTTCTTCGAGAAGACCGGATAACTCGTCGAGCCTATTCGCTGATTTGTGAGCATGTTGGACTAGCCGATTTTATGATGACGCCTCGCATTTGCCTCGTTGATCTTCCGCACGCGGTCCATCCAACCGAGACCCATGTAGAGCTCGGTCTTGAGCTGCAACGGGACCACCGGCACTTTGACACCGACTACGTACACGTATTCAGGCTCGTAGTCGAGCGGGTCGCCCCAGTCCCATTCACCGACCTTAATTCGTAGGTCTCCATGGACATCGAGCCTCTGGCCGTCGATATTGAACCGTCCAGCGAAGCTCTTGATGCTTACCGGGGGTTGCTTGAAATCAATCTCCGCTTTTCGTGCCAGCTCTCTTTCGACGATACTTGGAGGCTCAACCTCGAAACTCTTAAGCCTGGTGCGAATCTCCTCGACTCCTTCAGCTGATGTGAGAACCGCAATATAAGCTGGTTCGATGTTGACACCAAACAACAACTCCCCTACGTCCCCAGCAATCGCCCATTTTGCTCGACATTCTCTCAGTGCTTCGCCTATCTTTATCGTTGCCTCAAGTAGGGGTTTGCTGAGTACTACAAATTCCTCGGGCTTGGGAACTCTGCTCTCCAGTACAGGGATAGAGACGATTCTAGATTTGTCGGGTACTTTCAGTGCGGGTATTGGTCTTCCCTGACGAAATTTGATGATCTGGGTTGTCTACGTCACCAGGAAATTACCGCGGGATGATTGAAGGTACTTCACTATTCCCTCTGCGGCTCTGTAAGATTGTGCGCCCGCGACATGAGTGCCCGAGGGAACGGTGTCACCAGTGGTGTTCGTGATCTCGCCTGCGGCAAAGTAGTTCACTCCATGGGTCGGATCAAGCCACAGCTGATTGTACCCAGAATATACTGACCACGCAGGGTCGGATCCGATTCTGCATCCACCACGCAGGTGGTGTCCCCACCAGTCGTTATTCGCGGCACCAGGGTTGACCTGGTTCCCAATTGTGATATTCTGTGCTCCCATCTGTTGTAGGATGGCTTTGACCTTGTTCACGAGATATGTTGCTCCATTGTATGTGTTTGGAGTCCAGTCAAAGGTGAGCCTTGACACGGGGTCGCCGTATGCATCAGTGTAGTGAGGATCCAGGTCGACGTAATTACTCGCGTTGGGAAGATCGGGCGCGAAAGGAGTCGAACTCAATACTGTTTTTGTTTGCAAGTACTTGTCCTTCTGAGTCGCCTTGAAAGTACTTCCCATGCTGGCCGAACTAACTCCGCCCGCGAACGTAATATTTCCCGGTCCTCCACCAGCATAGCCCCCAAAACTAATCTCGGAGCCTCCAATGAAGTTCAGACCGGTATGGATGAAGTTGTCGTCCATAAGGTCGTAAATGTCGAACCCACCTCCACTGGCATTACCCGCTGAATAGCTATTGGCACCAAGGTTGGGAAGTGTCCCCGAGACATTCGTCCCCTTGAATGGGGTATAGCCGTTGGTAAGTCCCCTTCCAACAGTTCCTGTAACCGTGGTTGGATTATAGGGAACCCCTACCCCCGACAAGAGCATGACTCGTATCATGTTGTATCCCCACATTCCATTGAAGAAGACGTCGCCAGGTTGGCGGTGGATGTTTCCGTGCGCATCATAGTAGAGGGCAGCTGTTACCAGATTGGTTGAAGTGTTGTATTCTAGCCGGAAGATGTAGGCGTTCGTCACCAGCGTGAACTTTCCGGTCTTCATCGCCGCAGGGATGGTTCTGTATGCGGCATTCGCCTTGGCCCCAGTCTCGCAAGCGTAATCACATAATCCTCCGCAGTAACCGTCGTAAACGCACGGGTTCACCGTAACTCCGTACTGGTTAGTGTAAGGCTGCGATGCAAGCGCACTTACGTGAGGGAATGGATGGTATCCCAACGCAGAAGCAGCATCCCGGAACGTTGTTCCAACTTCAGTGAACGGAGCCGGAGGGATTGGATAATTCTCGCTCATCCAAGGAAAATTATTGTCCGAAGAACTGTTTGAGGAGCTGCCATTGTAATTTCCGCAAAGTCCGTGTGCCTTCTCCCACGCCACATAGTACGGCTCGTATTGAGCATACGTTAATGGCCAATCGTGAGTATCATCTTGAGGATTGATACTGCTCGGAAGCGGCGTTGTTAGTGGTGTCACGCCAAGATCCTGATTTGTTCTAGAAAGCATTTGATATCCCCACGGACCCTGACGTCCCATCGTGCCACCATAATGCTGGGCTGCGCCACCCACCCCGTGCCCCAACGCATGATACTGGATGGGCATTGTGTATCTCCGCACAGGAAGGGCAAACTGGGTACCGTTGTTCCTAATGGTCGTAGTCTGTAGCGGAAGCGGGCTGTCATATTTTCTCCCAAGCCCGACTCCCCACTCGTCATATTTGGTCGTGGAAAAGTCGTTAACATAGTCCCAGTAGGGACCCTTTGTAACCCCAGCGACCGTGTAGCCGGCGAGGGCCGCTTCGACCGCTATTACTCCGCTCATAAATCCAACGCCGAGACATACGACGTTAACTGGTGGCTCTTGGATGATGTTGGAGGACATTCCTATGCTCCTCCAGATGCTTTCTGCTGATATTGAGCGAGGCTGGCCGGCGTGAGTCTCTTAGGAGTGGTTGCCACCATGAGCGACTTTTGATCTAGGCCCTCGCCGTAGAAGTTGCCGAAGTTGACGCCGTTGAATCCGGTATAAGCCCAGCCGACCATGTTCTGGTTTCCACCGTAGAGGGGGTCCATGAGAAATCCGGCCCAGGTCATGAATGTAACCTCATAGGCAAAGTCTGATGGAACAATATTGCTGAAACCGGTCAGATCGTCGGCAGTGGCGTAGTTGGTAGTTGGGAGGTTCCCCCAGATATCCTGGAGAGCTTTCAACTGGTTTGTCGCTGATAGCGTCTCGAAGTTGCCTCCGTAGGCGGCGTTGGCGTATTTCTCCAATGCAGCTAAGCCGACTCGCCAGAACTCTCGGAGATTCAGCGCATACTGATAGTTGATGCCTGAGCCCACTCGAGGGCTGGCAGTGATTCCATGTGTAGAATCCCCTGTATAAGATATCGGAGCGGTGGAACCTCCCCCGCCTCTCGGCAACGGCAAGAGGGCCCAGCCTAGACTAGGGTTAACCATGAGGGGAGTAGCGCTGTTGGCCGGTAATTTGGTGGGTATGTGGGGCGCGTCCCTGAACATGTTGGCGCTCTGGCCATAGTCCGCCGCGAGTTGTCTGTCGATGAAGTAGATCACGCCCGCCTCTTTTGCTCCCGGACCCGAGCTATCCGAGGGAATGATCGTCTCCACTATTGCTTCTACGAGAGTTTGCTCGCTAACGCTCAGGCTAACGAAGCCAGTGACGGTATTGATCCTATTCTTGAGATTGGTTACTTGGGTATTCGCGCTGGTCAACTGGTTCTGGAGAGATGAGTTCTGGCCTCCGAAGAGGGGAATCTCGATACCGGACGCGGCAGCCGCACTTGCTGCAGCGGCTAGACCGAGCTTTAGAAATTCACGCCTGGTCTGACTGACCATACGGCTCGCGTGAGTCTTGGGCTACTAGTATTTTAGATTGCACTAAGGTTCGATACGACAGTTGCTTCCATTCGAAAGTGTTATTTTCTCATCAATTCGCTACGGTTGATGGGTGGTAAGTTGGAAACCGGTCCGAAGAAACCAACCAATTACACTCTCATTATTGTCCCAGTCCTGATCGTCATTGCGATAGGCGCGTGTATAGGTCTCGCCTCTGCAGGAATATACCAGCTCGCGACAGGGTCGCCTATCTTCTCACTCGCAAGCTCAACAACGGGCGGAAGTTCGGTAAGCGTTTCAATCCCAAATGGAGTAGGCAGCTCCCAGGGCCTCAACTATGTTCCCGCGAGTGTAACCGTCGCAAAGGGCGGATCGGTTGTCTGGAAGAACAGTGATCCGGTTCCCCACACGGTAACTGCAACTAGCTGGCCATCCGGAGCTAGCAGCTTTGATTCAGGGAACATGAATCCAAACGCTACATACACGGTCACCTTCACCGCGTCTGGTACCTACCAGTACAAATGCTCCTACCATCCATGGATGACCGGGACAGTAATCGTCACGGGATGACACCAACGCGAGTGGAGAGTAGTCTACTCTTCCTTTTTCCAGCTTCCATTGACCTGAGGCTTAGAGGTCTAGGGGCCGCAATTGACCCAGATTCTAAGGCCTAAAGTGGCTACCGGCCAAATGCCATTCTTAGAAATCGACAGTTAGCTTCAACTATCAGAAAGCTGGTCCCAATATGCACCCCATGCAAAGGCGAGTAGTTGTCCTAGCAATTGCAATCGTTGCTGTACTAGCAATTGCGATAACAGGCTACATCTATCTCTCATCACTCTCACCGAACAATGGGGCGGGCAATCCTAGTGTCACGATGATCCCCATTCCCGCGGGGTCATACATCGAACCCTCAGGCTTCAACACGACGCGCTTCCAAGAATACTTCGCGACGGGTCCCTATCCATACCCTGTCAACAAGACTGTCACAATTGGAGTCAACAATACGATAGAATGGGTGAACAAGGATACTCAGCCTCACACGGCCACTGCCATAGTAAGCCCTCAACAGCCGTTGTTCAACTCGGGACTGATCCTACCCGGAAAGATCTTCTCCATCACTCTGACAGTTCCGGGGACTTACCGGTACACTTGTGCTTGGCATAACTGGCTCGCCGGCCAAATAATTGTCAAGCCAGCATAATACTCGAAAACGCGCTAAGGCTTGAATGGAAGCAATTCCGCCCTTGTAGCATCATAATGTCATCTACAGAAAATGCTGCTCCGGGCTGGCCCGGTATCGCACCTCGATGGACTTCTAGCGCCAAAGAAGGGGTCGGAACATCAGCTAGTCATCAGAGCAAGGTCTGGTTCACTATATCTCACGGAATCCTGAACGAGGTCTACTATCCGAGAATAGACCAGGCAAATACTCGCGACATGGAATTCCTTGTCGCTGACGGCGACCAATACTTCTCCGAAGAGAAGCGAGATACAAACAGAAGAATCTCACCCCTAGAACAAGGCGTACCCGGATACAGACTCGTCAACTCCTGCAAGAGAGGACGTTACAGAATGACGAAGACCGTCATCACCGATCCAGAGCGAGACGTGCTCCTACAGAAGGTCCACTTCGATGCTGGCAAGGGCGGACTCGGAGACTACGGCGTCTATGCTCTGCTCGCCCCGCACATTGGAAACCGTGGATACGGAAACAACGGATGGATCGGCAACTACAAGGGTACACCGATGCTTTTTGCGCAGAGAGAAGGAGTCTCCCTCGCCCTTGCTTGTTCGATCCCGTTCAGGAAGATGAGCTGTGGATACGTTGGTGTCAGCGATGGTTGGCAAGATGTCAGTGCCAACAAGAAGATGACATGGGAATATTCCGCAGCGTTTAACGGAAACATTGCTCTGACCGCAGAACTCGACTTGACGAGCAATGATGGCGAGTGTGTAACCGCTATTGCTTTCGGACGAACGCCGGACGAGGCGGGACAGCAGGCCCGGAATGCCTTGTTGAAGGACTTCGATAGGGTCCAGAGGA
>Ga0209577_10006006_pt1 | contig 11251 bp, 12 predicted proteins | sample GraSoiAngelo_109_FD_185874 | JGI IMG/M metagenome (GOLD analysis project Ga0209577, IMG submission 185874) | Grasslands soil microbial communities from the Angelo Coastal Reserve, California, USA - 14_0903_12_20cm (SPAdes) (version 2) | ecosystem: Environmental > Terrestrial > Soil > Grasslands... | reverse complement strand
GACGGACGACCGTCGAGAGGGCGCGCCGCGCGGTCGCGAATTCGAGCTGACCGTCACGGGACGCCCCGCGAAGCTCCTGGGCCGCCTGCTCGACGGCTCACGCCGGCGGCCGGACGGACGCTGAGTGGACTCGGGGAGTGGAGCTAACCGGGCTCGAACCGGTGACCTTCGCGCTGCCAGCGCGACGCTCTCCCAACTGAGCTATAGCCCCGTGGCTCCGCAGTATATCGGCGCCCTCGCCTAGGGGATGAGCGGAGACGCGGGCCGCACGGCCATGCCGCGCGGCTCTGCGAGCCGCTCCAGCACCATCGCCGTATCCGCCACCGCCACGCCCGACAGATGCTCGTCGCGCGCGGCGAAGTCGGCCACGATCGCGTCCACCGCAGCCCGGTACCGCCCCGCATCGCCCGCTGCCAGCGCCGCCAGCGCTTCGCCCGCCGGCCTGAACGCGCCCCCCGCCTCCAGCATCGGCTCGACCTCGGGCGTCTCCCCCAGGGCCACCGCCGCAAGCGCGCGGGCATACGCCGCCGCCGGCGAATCCGCCGAGGCGGTCTCCGCCAGTGCCCGCCGCGCAACCGGCTCGACATCGCCTCGCGCGAGGATCGCCATCTTCAGCGCACCGATCAGACGCCCCCAGCTCTGCGGGCCGGTCTCGGCGTGCGACGCCAGATACGCATCGCGTGCCGCGCGGTAGTGGTCCGCCGCCGGCCTGCCCTCCAGCTCCGCGCGGTATCCGGCCGCCTCCTCCGCCAGCGCCTCGTCGAGGAACCGCCCCGCGCTCAAAGCGGCCGCCGTCCGGCGAAGCCGTCCTCGGGCGTGTGCCAGAACGCAATCCGCGGTTCCCCCACGTGCCAGCAGAGCAGCGCCTCCTCGCCGTCCACGACCGACGGGAAGTCGAGCAGCCCCTGGCCGGGATCCTTCACCTGCACCCCGTGCGAGGCTATCTCTCCCATCAGGTCCTGCACCTCGGCCTGCCCGGCCTCGAGCCGCTCGCGCAGCTGCCCCGCCCGCTCGTGGTCGAGCCCACCGCCGTTCGAGCCGATCGCGATCAGGATCTTCTGCCACTGGCGCTGCAGCGGCCCAAGCTCCGTGAAAAGCGCCACCAGCCGCTCCGCCAGCGGCCGGATCGTCTCGTCCAGCAGCGCCTGTGCCTCGGCGAGGGTGAAGGTGCGGTCAGGCACCCTGGGCGTACGACTCGCTGGGGACCTCACCCCACAGCGAATCGAGCCGGTAGAACGATCGCGCGTCGGGCGTGAACACGTGCACGATCACATCGAGGAAGTCGAGCAGGATCCAGTCGCCCTGCCGCTCGCCGTCCACGTTTCGGGCGAGCACCCGGTCACGCTTGAGCGCCTCGCGGATCTGCTCGGCGATCGCCTGCGTCTGCCGCGCGTTGCGGCCTGAGCAGATCACGAAGTAGTCCGTGTACGTGACCACTTCGCGCATGTCGAGGATGACGATGTCCGTTGCCAGCTTCTCGGCCGCCAGCGAGGCGACGCGATGTGCGAGTTCCAGGCTCGTTGTCAGACGATCATCTCCAGGGCGGTCTCCGGGCTCAGGGTAGCACGGGGGTCTGCCGGTAAAGCCCCTCGGCCCTGATCAGCTCGAACACCGCGGCGGACACCTCGTCCGAGCCCCGGCCGGCGCGCAGCGCGGCTCGCACACCGGTCGATGACACGTCCACCGGGTCCATCCGCAGCACGGTCACATCCGGTCGGTCGAAGCCGTCCATGTCACCCCGCGGGGCGACGGCCAGGCCCGCGAGGCGCAGCACCTCCTGCGACTCATGCCACCGCCCGGACAGCAGCTGGGACGCCTGGTCGGCGCCCAGCACCAGCACGAGCTCCCCGACCGGCTCGAGCGCCCGCAGTGTGTCGACGGTGTAGCTCGGCCCATCCCGGTCGAGCTCCATGCGGCTCACCTCGACGCCCGGCTCGCCCGCGAACGCCGCGTCGGCCAGCCGAAACCGCGTGTCGGCCGGCGTTGACGACGACTCCCGGTGCGGCGGCCGGGCGGTCGGCACCACGATCACCCGATCCAGCGCGAGCTGGTCGCGGGCCGTGCGAACCACCGCCAGATGCCCGAGGTGCGGCGGGTCGAACTCACCGCCGAACACCCCCACCCTCATGCCGTCTCCTCCGCTCCGGACGGCGGCTGGAACGTGAAGCTGTGCGCTCCCAGCAGGATGTCGTCGCCGCGCTTCGCGCCGGCCGCGCGCAGGGCGTCCTCCACTCCCAGCCGCTCGAGCTCGGCGGAGAGTCGTGCCACCGCGCCCGGGTCGTGCGGATCGAGCCCCGACGCCAGCCGCTCGAGGTCGCGTCCCGCGACACGCAGCGTTCCGGCGTCCCGGAGGATCTTGAACTCCCGCCGGGCGGGAGGTGCCGGACGGTAGACCAGGTAGTCGGCCAGATCGTCGTCGCCGCGGAGATCGGCACCGGACGGCGCCGGCAGGCCCGGGACCAGGGCGAACAGCTGCTCCACCAGCGCCTCCACGCCCTCCCCGGTAGCGGACGACAGCGCCAGATCGGCGCCCGTCGCGGCGACCAGGCCGGCGCGCCGCTCCGGATCGACCAGGTCGATCTTGGACAGCACGAACAGCTGCGGCCGATCCGCAAGGCCGGCTCCGTGCAGCGCCAGCTCCCGATTGATGGCATCCCGGCGGCCCAGCACGTCCGCGGGGTCATCGGCGGCCTCGACCAGGTGGATCAGCAGGCGCGCCCGCTCGAGGTGGGCGAGGAACTCGTCCCCCAGGCCGACGCCCTCGTGCGCCCCCTCCAACAGGCCGGGGACGTCGGCGACGGTCAGCTGGCTGCCGTGGTCGGGCGAGTCCACGGTGCCGAGCACAGGCTCGATGGTCGTGAACGGGTAGTCGGCGACCTTCGGCTTGGCGTTCGAGATGCGGCGCAGGAGCGAGGACTTGCCCGCGTTCGGGAACCCGAGCAATGCCGCGTCGGCAACCAGCTTGAGGCGCAGCTCGAGCCAGCGCTCGTCGCCAAGCTCCCCCACCTCGGCCGTGGTCGGCGCCCGCCGCGTCGCCGTGGCGTAGCGGCGGTTGCCGCCGCCGCCCGCACCGCCCGCTGCGACGACCACCCGCGCGCCGGGATGGGCGAGGTCGGCGAGCAGCGTCTCCTGCTCCCGCAGCCACACCTGCGTGCCGACCGGCACCGCGAGCACGGTCGGTGCGCCGCGGCGCCCGTGCTTGCCCGAGCCCTGGCCGTGCGTGCCGCGCTGGCCCTTGAAGTGCGACGCAAACCGGAAGGCGGTCAGGTCGCGCAGGTCGGGATCCGCGACGAGCTCGACCGCACCGCCGTTGCCGCCGTCGCCGCCGTCGGGCCCGCCGCGCGGCACGTACTTCTCCCGGCGAAAGCTGACGCAGCCGTCGCCGCCGCGGCCACCCTGGACGTAGATCGTCGCATGGTCGGAGAACACCGAAGAAGCGTAGTTTGCAGCCGGTGTCGCGGTCGCCGAGATGATCCTGCTCGACAACGAGGCGCCGTACGCCGCGGCACACGTCGTTCCGCATCTACCACGCCCGCAGGCCGCGTCGTTAGGACACCTCCCAGACGGAGACGTGCTTCTCGCTCTCGCCGGTGAACGGCTCGCGGCGCCACCCGCTCCAGCGGTCACGCAGCCGCATCCCGGCCAGCCGCGCCATCAGGTCGAGCTCCGCCGGCCATGTGTAGCGGAACGGCACCGAGATCGTCCGGGCGGTGCCGTCCGGCTCGATCGTGAGGTGGTGTGACACCAGGCCCTGGACGGCGACGTCGTACTCGTCGAACCCCAGCCTTCGCTCGCTGACGTGGAACGGCACGTACCGCTGCCCCGGCGGTAGCCGGCGCAGGCTGGGGATGCCGTTCTCGATCAGGAAGCAGCCGCCCGGGCGCAGGTGCGCGGCGGCGTTGCGGAAGCAGGCCACCTGGGCGTCCTGCGTCGTGAGGTTCGAGATCGTGTTGAACACGAGGTAGACGAGCGTGCAGCTGACGTCGACCGTCGCGGTCGCGAAATCGCCGATGGTCACGCTGATGGCGTCAGCCCCGGCCTTCTCGCGGAGCCGGGCAACCATCGCCCGGGACATGTCGATGCCGTGCACCTGCACGCCTCGCTGCGAGAGCGGCAGAGCGATCCGGCCGGTGCCGATGCCCAGCTCGAGCACGGGGCCGCCTCCAGCCAGCTCCGCCAGCAGGTCGACAACCGGATCGACAGCCTCCGGGGCGTAGATCTCCGCGTCGTCGTCGTAGCGGCTGGCGACGTCCTCCCCGAACCAGCCGTCGTCGTGCTGCGCCATGCGGCCGACGATAGCGCAGGCGCTGCCACGTCTATGATCGGGCCCGTGTTCGAGGTGGCCGCCGACTCCTACGACCGGTTCATGGGCCGCTACTCGGGGCCGCTCGCGGCGAACTTCATTGCGTTCGCGGGCGTGCAGCCGGGCTGGCGGGTGCTCGACGTCGGAGCGGGACCGGGTGCGCTCACCTCGGCGCTCGTCGACATGCTGGGCGCCGGCTCCGTCGCTGCGGCAGACCCCTCGCCCCCGTTCGTCGAGGCGAACCGCGAGCGGCACCCCGGCGTCGACGTGCGCCTTGCCGGCGCCGAGGACATGCCGTTCGCCGACGGCGCTTTCGACGCCGCGCTCGCGCAGCTGGTCGTGCAGTTCATGTCCGACCCTGTCCGCGGCGTGTCCGAGATGGCGCGGGTGACGCGGCCCGGCGGCGTGGTGGCGGCGTGCGTCTGGGATTTCGGTACGGGGCGCTCCCCGCTGAGCGCGATCTGGGGGGTGGCCGCGGAGATGGATCCCTCCGTCGAGGATGAGGGCGACCGCGTCGGCGTGCGGCCGGGCCAGCTTGCCGACGTCTTCGAGCGGGCCGGGCTCGATGCGGTGGAGGAGTCGGAGGTGAGCGTGACCGTCGAGCACGAGAGCTTCGATGCGTGGTGGCAGCCGATGACCTTCGGCGTGGGGCCGGCCGGTGCCTGGCTGGCCAGGCAGCCGCCTGAGATCCAGGATCGGGTGCGCGAGCGGTGCCGCGACCTGTATCCCGATGCGCCCGGGATTCGAACCGCCGTTGCATGGGCGGCTCGCGGGCGGGCCGCACCGCGATGACCGCCCGGCGCCGGGATGACCGCCCGGCGCCGGGATGACGGCGCCGGGCGGCCGGGGGCGGCTAGCGCGCGGGCACCAGATAGAGCAGCTTGTGGCCGAAGACGACATCCTCGGTCGGTGTGACCGCGACCGTGCTGCGCCCGAAGGCGGTGATCAGATCGCTCGAGCGCTCACCGTTCTGGAACATGTTCAGCAGCCCGGCGAACGTCTTCGGCGCCCCGCGGAAGGGCTCGCCATAGGAGCAGTAGGGGCATCCGCGCGGCGGCTCCCCGCCTCGCAGCACGAGCGGGATCTCCCGGAAGTGCCGCGGAGCCTGCACGATGAGCAGGATCTGCGTCGAGCTGCCGTCCGGACGCGTCAGGTTCACCCGCAGATGCACCCGCCCGCCCGGCTGCACCGCGACCACCCGCCGCACGCCCCAGCTGCGCTGGACACGGGTCTTCGACTCCACCTTGGTGATCGTGCCGGTGAGGTCGGCCTGCGTCACCGTGCCGTTGAACTGCACGCCCGTCACCTGCACCGGCCCGTACAGGCCGGAGGTGATGGCACCGAGCTCGCCCGTCAGCTCCCAGCCGGCCATGTAGTTGATGTCGTACTGGTCGGTGGCGATGTCATCGCGGGTGAGGGTGAACGGCTCGCCCTGGTAGGTGCCGGTGATCGTCCAGTTCATCGTCTCGGAGCCGCTGCCCTCGCGGTCGAAGCCGACCACGTTCTCCACATACAGGGCGTACTGCGCGATCAGCGCCATCTGGGTCTGATCGGCGACATCGGTCTCACCGGTTCGCGACGAGCCCAGGTCGGCGTTTGAGATCGTGCTCTTGACACCGGTCAGCGCCGGCATCTCACCGGTCATGCCGCGGATGCCGGCCAGGCGGTCCTGGTCGACGAGCCCCTGGAAGCCGGTGATGTTCGCCAGCTTGAACGGATAGTAGGGATCCTTCAGGATCGTGATGGTGCTGGCGTTGTTCATGCCCAGCGACGTGCCGCCGGTGAGGAAGAACGGATGGCCGAAGGCGACGATCTGGTTTCCGCACACCGCCGTCGCCGTGCCCAGGCCGTAGAAGGTGAGATCGCCGAAGCTCTGCGTCGCAGCGAAGTTGCTGCCGGCCTGGATCGGCGGGCCGGAGACGCCGTTCGGCGCCGCGGCCGAGCCGCCGCGGAAGGCGGTGTAGGCCAGGCCGTGGCGGTCGAAGAACCGCTGCAGCCGCTGCAGCCCCGTGTCGGAAAGCCCGGACACGCCGACCGGCAGCTTCAGCAGCTGCATCGTGGTGCCGGTGGACGTACCGGCGGCGCTGTCGACCGTGCGCTGCAGGCTCGTGGGCAGCGCTATCCGCTTCGGCATGGCGGGTGCCGTTGCCGCGGCCGTGCCGCCGCCGGATGGGTACCCGAACAGCTTCATCATCGGTGCCGCGGGCGTGAGGCCGGCGATCGTGTTGTCCTCGCCGAACGTGTAGGAGACCGCGCCGAGCAGCTTGCCGTTGACGTATACGGGGGAGCCCGAGATGCCCTCGAACGCGCCGCCGGTCTGGTTCATGACGGTGCCGCTCAGCTGCACGACGATGAGGTCGAGCCCCGGAGCGATGCCGTCGGTGAGCACGCCGAGTACCTTGACGTTGAACGAGGAGGGTGTGGTGCCGGAGACGACCGTCTTTCCGGTGCCAAGCAGCCCGGCGTGCACCTGATCTTCGGGGTACACGGCGGGCGGGTTGACACACGTGCTGCCGGCCGCCGACGCCGACGGCGCATGGGAGCCCGCGAGGGCCACCCCAGCCGCAATGCACCCGAGCACGGCGAGCACCGCGCCCAGCGCCGCTCGAACACGTCCCATGACTGCCTCCCCGACGATTGCGCCGCAACGGGCCGCTTTTCGCCCCGAGTCAGCGTGTGTCGAGTGTAAACCGTGACAATCGACCCGTATAGACCACGTCTATGACGGTTGTGTCACGATCTGCCTGTGGTTCGGCTCAGGCGGTCTCGGCTGCGACGACGTTGATGAAGCGCTTGCCGTTGCGGCGCGTGAACTCCACCATGCCGTCGGTCGTCGCGAAGACGGTGTCGTCCCCTCCCAGCCCGGCACCGACGCCCGGGTAGAACCGGGTGCCGCGCTGGCGCACGATGATCGAGCCGGCGGTCACGTCCTGGCCGGCGAAGACCTTGACGCCGAGGCGCTGTGCGTGCGAGTCGCGGCCGTTCTTGGAGGAGCCGAGTCCCTTCTTATGTGCCATCTGCGTCCTCCTTCGCGGCCGTCTCAGTCTTCTTGCGCGTGGCGCGCGGCTTCTTCGCAGCGCCGATCGAGGCGATCGAGATCCGCGACAGCTCCGAGCGGTGGCCGCGCGCCTTCTTGAAACCGCGCTTTGGCTTGTAGGTGAAGACACGGATCTTGTCGCCGCGGACGTGCTCGAGCACCTCGGCGGTGACCGTGCCGGCAAGCTTCGAGCGGTCGGTGACGACGCTGTCGCCCCCGGTCATGAGCACCTCGGGGGTGAACGTCGCGCCGGCATCCAGGGGCTGGCGGTCGACCAGGAGCTTCTCGCCCTGCTCGACGCGGTACTGCTTGCCGCCAACCTTGATCACTGCGTACATACCGGCGCTCTCCACACGAAAATGCCCGCGGTAGGACGGGCGGGATGATGGTAGCAGACGACCGGAGGGTCGGGCTTCAGCCTGACCCCGGTTGAAACGCCACGGCCACAACGGGGGTCAGCCTGAAGGCTGACCCCATGACTACTCGCCCAGCAGCCTCCCGAACAGGCCCTTCTTCGGCGCCTCCGCCGGGGGCGGCGGCTCCGTCGGCGCGCTCGCAGCTGCCGGCTCGGCCGCCGACGCCGGCTCGCCGTTCGCCACCGCGGCGTCGGCCGCAGCCGCAGCGGCAGCAGTAGCAGTAGCAGTCGTCCTCGGCTTGCGGGCCCGCGGCTTTCGCGCGGGCTTCGGCTTTGGCTCCTCGGCGGCAGCGTCATCGCCCGGAACGACCGTCGGCGGCTCGATCAGGGCCCCCTCCGTCTCGGCCTGGTCCGACGCAGCGCCCTCGGCCGGCTTGCGCGTGCGGCCGCGGCCTCCGCGGGTCCCGCGACGGCGCTTGGCGGCGGGGGTCGGCTCATCGGTTTCCGCGTCGGTGTCTGCGGGCGTATCCCTCTCCGTCGTGCCGTCGGCAGCGGGCTCCTCACCGTCCGACGGCGTCTGGGCATCGCTCTGCGCGGTGCCGGCCTTCGACCGGCCGCGCCCGCCGCGGCTGCGGCGCCGCTTCGGCTTCGCCTCCTCCTCGGGAGCGGCCTCGGCATCGGCGTCGGCTGCCTCCACGACCTCGGGCGCCTCCGCGGCCTCCTTGTCGGCCGCCGCCTCCTTGGCCGTCTTCCGCCTGGTGGTCGTGGTCGCCGCCGGGCGGCGACGGCGGCCGCGCGTGCGCTCCTCGAGCTCCAGCCGCTCCCCCACCTCGCGGTCGAAATCGGGCAGCTCGAACTCGCCCGGCTCGGGCGGCAGCTCGATCGGAGCCGGCTTCGCGTCGAGCAGCGTTGCGTATGCGGTCGTCCGCGTCGCCCGGTCGATCCGGACGCGGTGCTCCTCGCCCACGTAGCTGATCGCGCCGCCCACGATCACCGGGTAGCCGCCGTCGATACGGGCAACACCGTCCGAAAGGTTGAACATGTGCGGCTCGGTGATCTTGAGCCGCTGCTCGCTGCCCTCCTTGACCGGCAGCGCGTCACCGTCGATCTCGGCACGGGTGCCCTCGTCGATGACGTCGACCTCCTCCAGCGGCAGTCGCATCTCCGGATCGAGCGTGAAGAACTTCCTCGTCTCGCCCTCGAGCTCCAGCAGGCGCGTGCCGCCGGGCCCGGCCAGCTTCGCCGCCACCTTCGCGTTCAGGCGGATGCGAAATGCCTCCGCGGACGAGGTGCGGGCCAGCTTGCGCAGCTTGCGCTCCGCCTCCACCGCCATCGTGTCCTGCGAGAGCACCCGGCCCTCGCCGCCGCAGGTCGGGCAGATCGACGTTAGGGTCTCGCGCACGCCCTCCGTCACGTTCTGGCGCGTCATCTCCACCAGGCCGAGCGGCGAGATGTCGACCAGGTAGGTCTTGGTGCGGTCCTTCGCCAGCTCCTCCTGGAGCACACCGAGCAGCTCCTTGCGGTTCTTCTCCCGCTCGAGGTCGATGAAGTCGATCACGATGATGCCGCCGATGTCCCGCAGCCGCAGCTGGCGCATCACCTCGCGCGCGGCCTCGACATTGGTGCGCAGCGTGGTCTCCTCGAGGTGGCTCTGGCGGGTGGACGAGCCGGAGTTGACGTCGATCACCGTGAACGCCTCGGCGTAGTCGAACAGCAGGTAGCCCCCGGACGGCAGGTCGACCCGCCGGTTGAGGGTCGAGCGGATCGCGGCCTCGACGCCGTACTGCTCGAACAGCGGCTGGCTGCCGGTATGGAGGTGGATGCGGTCGGCGAACTCCGGCTGGGTGGTGCGCACCCAGCCGAGGATGCGACGGTACTGGCGCTCGGAGTCGACGACGACCTTGTCGACGTTGCGGGTGAGCAGGTCGCGGATGATGCGCAGCGAGAGGTCGCCGTCCTGGTGGATCAGCGTCTTCGTGGGCGCCGTCTTGGCGCGCGCCTCAACCTGGGCCCACATCCTGCGCAGGAAGCGCAGGTCGCGCTCGAGATCCTCGAGCGTCGCGCCGGCAGCCGCGGTGCGGGCGATGACGCCGAAGCCGTCGGTCTCGAGCTGCTTGACCAGCTTGCGCAGCCGCTCACGCTCGCCGTCGGGCAGGCGCTTGCTGACGCCGGAGCCCTCGCCGTCGGGCGTGAGCACCAGGAACCGCCCGGCGATGGACAGCTCCATCGTCACGCGTGCGCCCTTGGTCTTCATCGGGTTCTTCTCGATCTGCACCAGGATGTCCTGGCCGTTCGAGAGCATGTCCGAGATCTTCTTGCGCCGCCGTGTGGTGGCGCTCATCCCGGGGACGACGACGTCCTTGACCTGGAGGAAGCCGTTCTTGGGAGCGCCGAAGTCGACGAATGCGGCGTCGATGGCGGGCAGGATGTTGTCGATCCGGGCCTTGTAGATGTTGCCTGCGATGGAACCGGCGCCGCGCCGCTCGATGTAGGTCTCGACGGTGCGGCCCTCCTCGAGCACGGCGACTCGCAGCTCCGACAGGTCGGCGGAGATGAGGATGGTCTTGATGGTGTTTGCGATTACGGTCACGTATGAGCTCCTACCGCGGCATCGCGCAGCACGATCTCCGTGCGCACGATCCGGGTGATGGTCGGGGTCGCGCCGGTGGTGGCGGCGACCGCTGTTGCGACTTCCTCCGGCCGGGCTGTGCCGGCGTCGGTCAGTTCGATCTCTGCTTCCAGGCCGGCGCGCACAGGCTGCAGGCGCCCGCAGAAGCGGCGCACGTCGACCCGCTTGTCGGCCTTGTTCGGGGCGGTGCGGGTGACGACCGCCTCGTCGCTCTGCAGGTAGCGGGCCACGGCGTCGTGCCAGTCGACACCGTCCGCGGTCTCCACGAGATAGCGGACGGCGCGGACGCGCGAGGCGGCCTGCTTGCCCTCGGCCGGCTCGACGACGAGCAGGTCGAACCCGGCGGGGAGCTGCGGTCCCAGCCGCTCGCGCAGCTCGGCCGGGTCGGGATCGCTGGTCAGCTCGATGTCGGCCAGCTCCCCCTCGCTCTCGACGCCTACCGCTCGGGGCAGGGCCAGCGCGATCACCGGCCGCGGCTTCATGCCGCGCGAGAGGGCAACCTGGTATCCGGCCCGGCGGATCGCCGAGAGAAGTGTGTCAACGGTTTCGAGGTGCGAGAGGAAGCGTGCCCGGCCCCTCACCGCAAACGTGAAGCGATATGTCAAAGAAGAAACTCACTTGAAGAGGAAATCTCGGTCCTGGAGCGGCGCCTGGGGCTCGACGACCCCGGCTGCGGATCGCTCCGTCTGGTACCAGTGTAGCGGGGACGTCGGTCGTCGGGCCAGGCTTCAGCCTGACCCCGGTTGAGACGCCACGGCCGCCACCGGGGTCGAGCCTGAAGGCCGACCCCTAGTTCACCAGCAGGTTGCGCACCGGCCCGAAGCAGGCGCCGCAGTCGGCGCACCCGTCCCAGCGGCAGTCCCCGGTCGCGATCTCGGCCTTGCTCTGCCACCACTCGTCGAGCAGGAACTCCTTCGACACGCCACT
>Ga0209577_10006005_pt1 | contig 11252 bp, 10 predicted proteins | sample GraSoiAngelo_109_FD_185874 | JGI IMG/M metagenome (GOLD analysis project Ga0209577, IMG submission 185874) | Grasslands soil microbial communities from the Angelo Coastal Reserve, California, USA - 14_0903_12_20cm (SPAdes) (version 2) | ecosystem: Environmental > Terrestrial > Soil > Grasslands... | reverse complement strand
TGCGGGCCCCATACGAGCTGGGCCACATCGCCGAGGACCAGCTGCTTTCCATTGCGCTTGGCAACGGGCACTTGAGCAAGAGTTTCCGGCGTCGTGGTCGCCAGAATATGATGGACAGGAAGACGCAGGTCGCCAGTGTCGATAAAACCGCCGGTGCCGATATGCGCGCCGCCGGCATAGCGCAGCAGCCCTACGTCCAGCGCGTCCGATGTCTTTTCCATGACATGATCAAGAGTCAGGCCGAGCTGCCCCAGCCGCTCGGGATCGACCTGGACTTGAAGCATTTTCAACCGCTCGCCCCAGATTGCGACGTTGGCAACCCCGGGCACGCTGAGCAGCCGCGGCCTGATCTTCCAGTAGGCGAGCATGGAGAGGTCCATCTGGGACCTCTCCTTCGTCGTGACGCCGATCTTCATCACACGGCTCGTCGACGACACGGGCGGCATCATGACCGGCGGGGCTGCCCAGGTCGGCATACCCTGCGTCGCGATGGCGACGCGCTCCGTCACGAGTTGCCGGGCGGCCAATTCGTCAGCGCCGCGCTCCAAGATCGCGGTGACGGAAGAAAGCTGCGCAACCGAGCTCGATCGGAGGATCTCTACGCCGGGCACGCCGTTCATTGCATTCTCGATCGGGACGGTGACCTGCGCCTCCACCTCGGCCGGCGACAGCCCGAGGCAGAGAGTCTGGACCTCCACTCTTGCCGGGGCGAATTCCGGAAAGACATCGATCGGAATATCTCGCAGCCGCTGGGCACCGAAAAAGGTAAGACCGAGGCCAAATGCCACGACGATGAAGCGAAAACGCAGGCTGTTTCCGACGATCCAGCGAATCATGAGTTCAGCCTCTCAGTCGCTATTCGCCGTTGACGCCTATCTCTGTGCCGTAAAGTTCCGGCACCCCCTCCGTGACGACTCGCGTTCCGGCAGGCGGACCGTCGGTAAGGTAGGCGTAGTTTCCGTTGACCCGCTTGATCACGACAGCCGCACGGACATAGGTGAGCGGCGCCGCAACGGCGTACACGTAGGCATCGCCGTCGCGATCGTAGATGATCGATGAATATGGCGTGATCTTCATGCCCGGTTGCTTTTCGGTGATTTCAGAGGTCTGAATTCCGAGCCTGCGGGCCGCGTTGGGCAGCAAGGTGATCTGGTTCAGGCCAAACCCCAGACGCTTGATGGTTGCCTGCGATTCAGGTAGCGGGGGAGCGGGGGAGTCGGCCCGCGCCTCAGGCGCCAGGGCTTGCAAACCCACAGCGATCATCGCGACAGCGACAGCAGCAGCATTTTTGAGCGGCATAGCGTATGTCCTCCACCTCAGACTTCCCGGGAAAGGGTTCATCAGGCCGGCTCCGCAATCCACGGACCTCTCGTGGCTGCGATCGCGGCCGCAAATCGCGGATACAAGGCCGGCAGCACGAACAGCACGAAAATTGCCGAAGTCACCAAACCGCCAAGAATCACGACAGCCGCCGGGTGAAGAATCTCCAGTCCGGCGACGTTGCCCAGCGCGACAAAGGGGAGAACGATCGCGCCGGTTGTGATGGTGCTTGCGACGACCGGTCGCAGGCGCTCTTCCACCCCTCGCAAGATCAGACTGCTGCCACGCCCTGCCTCCTGCTGTTCGAGATACTGGAACCGCTGGATCTGGATGATCCCGTTGCGCAAAGCAAGGCCAAGAATCGCGAGAAATCCCAGGAACGAGCCGAGCGTGAGCACCCCGCCGCCGAGAGAGGCCGCGACGAAGCCTCCAAGCGCCGCCACCGGCGCGCCAAGGATGAGGAGAGCGGCCAGCCGCCAGCTTCCCAGAGCGGCGTGCAGCAGCAGAACGATCGCCACGACGGCCGCAATTAGGTAGCTGTATACCGAGCGCCAAGCGGCGCTCCGCTCGACATACTCGCCGAGCACTTCCGCGTGGTACTCGAAGGGAAACGCGACCTCCCTGATGCGACGCCTGGCTTCCCGCGTCACAGCGTCCACCGAGCGTCCGCTGACCGCCGCCTCGACGTCAATCCGCCGTGACACGCCTTGACGATGGATCACGCTTGGCGCCGCGACGCTGCTCACCTTGGCAACATCTCTCAGCCTTACCTGCGCACCGGACTCGGTATCGATCAAGAGGTTCTGGACATCGTTGAGGTCCTTGCGGATGTCCGGATGTCCCCAGATCACGACGTCGAACACTTTCTGCTCTTGAAACAGGCTGCCCACCGTGATCCCGCCGATCAGCGCCGACGCAGCCCGGCGCACGTCACCGGGCTTAAGACCGTATTCCCGGGCTTTATCGAGATCGACCTCGACGGAGATTTCCTGTTGCTCCGGCTGCGGCTCGACCTCCGGGCTCACGACTCCACTGATCCCCGCCAGAACCTGCCGAATCTCTTCTGCCTTGGAGCGGAGAATGCCAAGATCTTCCCCGTAGACGCGCACGGAGATCGCCTGATCCTCGCCGGTCACGCCCTCGCGCATCTTCTTGGAGAGATAGGCCTGCACCTCGCCGTCGACTCCCGGCTGGGCAGCGACCACTTGCTGCACGGCCGCAAGCGTCGCCTGGTAGTCGGCCTTTGGATCCAGGCTTACCCAGACCTGCGCCGAATTCGCGTCGGAGACATCATGCGACAGCAGCGCGCGGCCAATCTGCGCCGCCGCATTGCGCACTCCTGGGACCGCTCGCAGATCGTGAATGAGCGATCCCGTGAGGCGATCCATCGCCCGCACGGATGTGCCCGCTGGCGCCTGCAATTCGACAAATACGTCAGTCTCCTTGAAGGACGGGATCAGCGAGCGTTCCAGCTGCCACCAGGCAAGAACCGCAACCACGATCCCGGCTGCCACACAAGCCAAGGCGAGCGCCGGCGAGCGCAGCGCGGGCCCAGCCATACGGCTATAAAGCCGCTGGATCCCACCCAGGAAAGCGGATCCGCCCGACAGCGGCCCGGATGCGCGCGCTGAAAGCAACATGGTCAGCGCCGGCGTGACCGCCGTCGCGACCAGGAGCGAAACCACTATGGCGATGATGTAGGACCACACGAGAGGCTTGAAGAATGCCGCAGATAACCCTTGCATCAACAAGACCGGGGCCACCGCGACGACGCCGATCAGGGTTGCGTAAAGCATCGGTCTGCGGATTTCGATCGCCGCATCGGTAATGATGCGCCATGTCGGCGGCCGCGATCCTCCAGGATTCCGCTCGCGAAGGCGCGCGAGGATATTCTCGACATCGACGATGGCATCATCGACCACCGCGGCAATCGCCGTCAGCAGGCCCGCAACCACCATCATGTTGAAGTTGGCGCCGCGCAAGTAGAGCACTGAAGCGGCGGCAACCAGCGACAGGGTAAGCGATGTTGCCGCCACCAGTGTCGCCCGCCAACTGCCGAGCACAGCACTCAGCGCGACAATCGCGAGGAAAGCAGCGATCAGGCTCGCAGTGGACAAGTTGCTGGTCGCCCGCTCGATAAAGCTCGCGGGTCGATAGATGGCCGTGTCGACGTCGATCCCGGTCATGCCAGGCCGCAGTTCGTCAAGCGCAGCCTCTACGTTCTTGGTAACCTCCACCGTGTTGTACCCAGGGGCCTTCTCGATCACAAGCAGGAGGCCAGGACCATCCTTAAGGATGGCGTCGCCGATAAGCGGCTGATGACCTTCGGCTACATCGGCGACCCTGCGCAACTCGAGCGACGTTCCGACTACCGGGATGCTGGCGAAATCCTCGGCCGCCGTGATGGGAAAGACGTGACGTATATTAAGTCTCTGGTTCGGCGTATCGATAAACCCGCCAGTGCCGGGAGTCGACGAATTCAGATAGGTCAGCGGCGATGACCACACGGCTTCACCCGCCGTCTTGACGACTTGGTCGAGCGTGACGCCGTTACGATGGAGCTTGACGGGATCGACTAGGACCTGAACCTGCCGATTGCGTTGTCCCCAGATCGATACATTGGCGACGCCGGGCACGCCGGTCAGCCGGGGCACGATGGTCCATTGCGCCAGCACGGACATATCGATCAGCGAGACGGACTTGGAACTCAGTCCGATGTTCATGATGCGGCTTGCCGTTGCCACCGTCTGTAGCAACGTCGGCGGGGTCGATACGTTCGGCAGGGCGCGAGCCTGGGTCATCCGCTCGTTGACCATCTGTCGGGCACGCATGAGATCGGTTCCCGGCGCGAACAACAGGTCGATCGAAGACACGCCCGTTATCGATTCCGACTCGATGGATTTGAGCCAAGGCACGCCAACCAAGAGATCGGCCTCGAGGGGCACAGTGATTAGCGACTCCACCTCCGCCGCCGACAGCCCAAGCGCCTCGGTCCTTACCTGCAGAGTCTCGGGCGAGAATTCGGGCACGACATCCAGCGGCGCTTGACGGATTTGCCAGAGCCCGGCCGCGACCAGGACGGCCGCGACCGCAGCGACCACGATGCGAAGACGCAAACAGGCCAATACGATATGTTCCATTGACTCTCCCCTGCACTAGTCCATCGGGCACCCGTGAATTGCCCGCGACTCGCGGATTCGGCGAGTGTGGGCCATTCGACGCCTATCGCATATCAGGGGATCCCTGCAGATTCATTGCGGAAATTCATTGCATTCCTCATTGAGAATGGTTGGCAGAACTCTGTGTTCTTTGTGCCTGTCACTTGCCGCGAACGACTTCCAGATGCTTCAGCAATTCAACCGCCTCATCCCTCGCCTGCTCAAGCCAGCGAGCCTTCTTTGCCGATTCCCACTTCTTGACGAAGATGTACTGATGCGCCGGACCGACCACTAATTCGAGATAGGCCCGCTCCTCGCCGAAATCAGCGAGCGATTTCAACGGAATACCGAGGGCGTCGCCGGCCGTGCCGCTCTCGCCCCACTTCTCCTCGATCTCGACGTCGCTCATCCGCTTCATCGCCTGGGAATCAGCGATCGCCGCGTCCATCAGCTTGGCGTATTTGGGATGGCTGGCCCCGTATTCCTTCAATCCGACGATGCCGAGTGCGATCATCTGGTCGAGGCGGGCGAGAGTTGCCTTGCTGTCCGCCAGACGTTTGGTGTTGAGCTCCGCCAGTGTCGCCTCGGCGCGCGCTTTGAAGCCGCCGCGATCGAAGGCCCAGGCGGCGGACGGAGCGGCTCCGAGCACTAGGAGGAGGGCCAGGGTGCCGGCCGCCTTGGCGAACTGAGCGTTCGGGTGCCCATCCACTTTGCGGGGATCCGAACGCTCGCTCATGCGTCTTTAGCTACGCTGGACGTTTAGATAAAAGCTACGCTGGCCAGATTTGGGCGTCTATACGCCAAAAGGACTACGCGCGAAGAGTGCAAGCCGCAGGCAGCGCTGTCGTCTGGAGGTTCGTGAAGACGTCTTCTTCTTCTAAAGGTCAGCGAGATTCGGACGAAGTTGCTCGCAAACCGTGTGGATTTGCTAGCGTTGTAGTAGTCCATCGGGCACCAGTGAATTGCCCGCGATTCGCGGATGCGCGAGTGTGGCCCAGTCGACGCCTATGGCATATCAGGGGATCCCTGCAGATTCATTGCGGAAATTCATTGCATTCCTCATTGAGGAATGCTGCGCCAACGCGGGTACTTCTTGTTCGCCTGCCGGGTCAGGCACTCGCCGCAACTTTCAACACGGCAATACGCTCGAATCGTGGAGTCGTGGGTGTCCGAGACCAGTACGGTTATTATCATTCTCTACATCAACTACTTAGGTAAAAAATGATCATCGACAAGCAGGAAGATGTTACCCGCGCGGTGCTGGAGGAAATGCACCGCACGCCCGATGCGCGCACCCGTGAAATCCTGTCGGCTCTGGTGAAGCACCTGCATGCCTTCGTCCGCGAAGTGAAGCTCACCGAGCGCGAGTTCGAGGAGGCGATCGGCACCCTCAACGCGATCGGGCAGAACACCACGCCGAGCCACAACGAGGCGATGCTGATGGCGGGCGCGCTCGGCGTCTCGAACCTGATCTGCCTGCTCAACAACGGCCTGAAGGGTACCCGGCCGACGCAGGCGAACAACCTCGGGCCCTTCTACCGAGCCGGCGCGCCGCGCTGCGAGAACGGCGCATCAATCGTGCGCTCGCCGACGCCTGGTCCCGCGCTCTATTTCCGCGGCTCGGTGCGCGACCTGGACGGCAGGGCGATCGCCGGCGCCACGGCGGAGGTCTGGCATCCGTCGCCGGTAGGCCTGTACGAGAACCAGGACGCGACGCAGGCCGAGATGAACCTGCGCGGCAGGTTCACCACCGACGCGAACGGCGCCTTCAGCTTCCGCAGCGTCAAGCCCTCGGGCTACCCGGTGCCGACCGCCGGGCCGACCGGCGCGCTGCTGCGTGCCCAGAAGCGGCACAACTTCCGCCCGGCGCACCTCCACTTCCTCATCCACAAGCCGGGCTTCAAGACCATCGCCTCGCAGGTCTACGACCCGAGCGATCCACATCTCGAAACCGACAGTCAGTTCGGCGTCACCCGCGCCCTGATCGGGAACTTCCAGAAGAACGGCGACGAGTATTCGCTCGAGTTCACGTTCATCCTCGAGCCGGGCGAGAGCTGGCTGCCGAAAGCGCCCATCACGCAAAAAGTCGCGGCCTGATGCCGCGCATCCTCCGCGACACGCTGATCTCGGTGCGGGACCTGGTCCTGACGTGGGGCCCGTTCCTGCTCGTCGGCCTGGGGCTGCTCGTGGCCGCCTACTTGCTGCTCGATCCCGCGCCGCCGCGGCGCGTCGTGCTCGCCACCGGCCCCGAGCAGAGCGCGTACGCGGCCTTCGGCAAGCGCTACCAGGCCGAGCTGAAGCGCTACGGCATCCAGGTAGAGCTGCGCCCGACCCTCGGCTCGCGCGACAACCTCCACCTGCTGCGCGATGAGAAGCAGGACGTTGACCTGGCGTTCGTGCAGGGCGGATCGAGCGAGGCGACGCGCCTGGTCGATGAAGACAAGAGCGGTGTGCCGCTCGCGTCGCTCGGCAGCCTTTTCTATGAGCCGGTCTGGATTTACTACCGGGGCAAGATGGCTAACATCGCAGATCTGCGTGGCAAGCGCGTGAACACCGGCGCGCGCGGCAGCGGCTCGCCGGGTCTTTTCGCCAAGCTGCTCGGCGCCAATCACCTCGAGCGCGAGGAGCTCAAGCGCAGCAACCTCGAGGAGACCCCGGCGGTCATCGCGCTGCTGGGCAACGAGCTGGACGCGCTGGTGCTCGTTTCGGCGCCCGAGTCGCCGATGGTGCAGATGCTGCTGCAAACGCCTGGCATCCGCCTCTACGAGTTCGCGCAGGCTGAGGCGTATGCGCGACGCTATCCGTTCATCAGCCCGGTCACGCTGCCGCGCGGCGTCGCCGATCTCGCTCGCGACGTGCCGCCGCGCGATGTGCCGCTGATCGCGACGACCACTTCGCTCGTCGCGCGCGAGCGCACTCACCCGGCGCTGATCCAGCTCTTCGTCCAGGCCGCGTCGCGCATTCACAGCGGCGCCGGCTGGATCGCGCAGGCCGGCCAGTTCCCGACGCCGCAGCACAGCGAGTTCGCGATCGCGCGCGAAGCCGAGCGCTTTTACCGCACCGGGCCGCCCTTCCTGCAGCGCTACCTGCCGTTCTCGCTCGCCAACCTCATCGACCGCATGTGGGTGGCGCTGTTCTCCATCGTCGCGGTGCTGATTCCGGTGTCGCGATGGGTACCGCCGCTCTACCAGTTCCGGGTACGCTCGCGCATCTTTCGCTGGTACCGCATCCTGCGGCAGATCGAGGACCGGATGGAGCGCAAGGCGGAACCCGCGGACGAGCTCGTCGCCGAACTTGACAAGCTGGATGCCAGGGCCGCCCGTGTCCGCGTCCCGCTCGCCTACACCGACCAGTTGTACGCGCTGCGCGGCCACGTCGACCTGGTGCGCGAGCGCCTGCGTAAGGCTTCAACTACTGCTTGAGCAGGCCGATGCGTCTCAGGATTTCAGTGTGCAGCTTGTATTCGCGCCACAGGTCGGCGCGCAGCGCTTCACCCGGACGGTAATCGACGTCGATGCCGCGCGCGGCCATCGCGCTCGCGAACTGCGGGTCTTCGATGGCGGCTTTTGCGGCATCGTGCAGGTGCTTCACCACCTGCGGCGGGGTCTTCTTCGGCGCCATGAGGAGGTACCACACGCCGTTGGCCACGTCCCAGCCCAGCTCCTTCGCCGTCGGCACGTCAGGGAACACCGGGTGGCGCTGCGGCTGGAACGCGACTAGAACTCGCATGCGCTTGCCGTCGACCTGTCCTTTGAGCTCGCCGGGCTGCGCCACCAGCGCCTCGATGTGACCGCCGAGCAGCGACGGGCTCGACTGGCCCCAGCCAGCGTACGGAACGTGGATCATCTTGACGCCGGCGCGGTGCATCAGCTCCTCGAGGTTGAGGTGGCTCGAGGTGCCTTCCCCCGGCGAGCCGACGCGGATCTTGCCCGGGTTTGCCTTGGCATCGGCGATAAGCTCCTGGATGGAGTGATAGGGCGACTCGGTGCGCACTGCGATCATCGGGTAGTACGCGACCAGGTTGATGAATGGATCGTAATCGTCGGGCGTTTTGTAGGCGAGATCGTTGATCTGCGCGGCGATGACCAGCGCGGAATGCGGCGTCAGCACGACGGTGTAGCCGTCGGGCTGGCTGCGCGTCAATTCGGCGACCGCCACCGCGCCGGCAGCACCGGGCCGGTTGACCACCACGACGCCTTTCGGAAACCTGGCTTTCATGCCCTCGGCAACCAGCCGCGCGACAACGTCGACCAGCCCGCCGGGCGGGTAGCCCGCCAGCAGGGTCACCGGGCGCTCGGGATACTGCGCTGCCGCGGGCAGGCTCAAAGCCAGAAGCGCGAGCACTGCGATACGGATCATTGGCGATGCTAGCATTTCAAGGACAGACCACGATTATTCTGGTTTGTCTGTTGCTGGTTTGTCTGTTGCTGGTTTGTCTGTTGCTGGTTTGTCTGTTGCTGGTTTGTCTGTTGCTGGTTTGTCTGTTGCTGGTTTGTCTGTTGCCAGCGCCGAAAAGACGAGCGCATACGAGCGATGAGGGCCCTGGTCATTATTGCGCCGTAGCGTTCGCGATGACGTGCACCATGCGCAGCGCGCTGCGGCGGGCGGACGGTGTTGCTGTCGATCGCGTGGTTGGGTACATCAAGTACTCATTTCTTGCGAATGGGCACGATATTCGGATTGGCTTCCTGAGAGGTGCTGGATTCGACGACCCTGTGCAACAAATGTGGGGCGACATTCCAACGCTCTCCTGCCTCCGTGATGACCGTAACCGACTTCTTGTTGTAGCGGGTCAGCATGCCAACCACCATGGCTCGGCCCTCGGGCTGAAACGAGACGCGGTCTCCGATTTTGAAATCCAGCATCCGCCTGTGCGACCGCGCTTGATGCAGGAATCGCAGTCGTTCGACGATTCGGTTGTTGAGATCGACGAGTTCTGCTTCGGTGAGGCTGTCGATATCAATTTTCATCACTTACTCCCTGCCTCCAACAAGTTTGGGCCTCCAATCAGCTGCGGTTCTGATGCGATCCAACGTCGATAATCAACGGCCGCCGAAGGCGGTGGGTTGCATTCTGAGTTAGGGCACGGCGCGCGAGATGACACGCTTACTTCTTCCCCGCGGAGCTGTTGCGAAGGCGCCCTTCCTGCGCACGAAGCTCCGGCGTGAGCGCCGCGCCAAAGTCATCCGCTTCAAAAACCTGGCGAAGTTCAATCTCGGAATCACCGGGCATGGGATTGGGGCAGCGCTTAAGCCATTCGATGGCTTCTTCCTTGGACTTCACCTGCCAGAGCCAGAAGCCAGCCACCAGCTCCTTGGTCTCGCTGAAGGGTCCATTAATCACTGTACGCTTGCTCCCAGAGAAACGAACGCGCACGCCCTTGGAACTGGGGTGGAGCCCCTCACCGGCGAGGAAGATGCCGGCTTTCACGAGTTCCTCATTGTATTTGCCCATCTCGGTGAGGAGTTTCGTGTCCGGCATGAGGCCCGCTTCAGAATCCTTGCTTGCCTTCACCAGCACCATGAATTTCATGTGCGTCTCCTTCTGGACTGGGTTTTCCAGCGGCCTGACAGCGCCCAATCACCGCGGATGCAAAGCCCTAACCGTCCCGCATCAGCCGCGCGCTGCTATTGCGCGCGTGGTTTGGATGCGGTTATGCCGCGATGTTGATACCGAGCCAAAGACACACGCCCTTTTCGACGGCCCGCAACTGCTCGGACGTGAGCACTCCGAGGCGATTCATAAGCCTTACCGTGGGTACGGTGACTATGCCCTGAGCGTCGAATGCGCCCGGACGCAAGAACCTGGGCGATGCGGCGACTTCGAAGCGAGATTGGCGAAGCGCGGTCGTGTGAGGTACCACCGTAACCAGAGAGCGGTCTGATTCTTCGAGCGGCACGCTAAGAACAAGGCATGGGCGCACCTTTGCAGCGAGCCCTAGGTCGACCATGTAGACCTCGCCGCGGAGGGGTGTCCTCACCCCTTAGCTTCGCGGCGATCAAGCTCTTGAAACACTTGATCGGCTGCGCGCAAGAGCTCGTCGTCGGAGGGGAAGGAGTAGGGCAGCTCGGCGGCGCGACGAAGCAGTTGCTCCAAGACCTCGCGTCTATCGGCCTCGGACAACGCCTCGAACGATTTCAGCAGATGCCGCGCTGCGTCTCCCATGGGTGATTATTCTACGCCTGTCCTCTTCCCAGCATAACGTCCGCAGCCACCGGCGCGCGGCTTCGATGGCGAAAAGAAGAACGCCGCCTCCCGCGCGTTCGGGTGGGCTGCGCGGTTAGCCGCGCCCTTTGGGATGACGCGCAGCGTCTAGTGCGATGCCGACAAACAGAAGCGCGACGACGACCAACAGCACCGCGACTACGGTCTCCATGGCTATAGCTCCTTCAAGGGGCGCGGCTGCGCCGCCGCTTCGTCCAGGGCGGGGCGCCCCGCTCAGCGCGGCGCCTGCCAGGCAAGAAAGCCGCCGCCGATGACCACCGCAAGCAAGCGCACGAACCATCGACGGGAGAGCATGGCGAAATATTAACGCACGCGCTGCCCTGCCTCTGAGTCATTTCGCCAGCGGCTTGTAGCGGATGCGGTGCGGAGTGTCGGCGTCCTCGCCGAGACGCTTCCTGCGGTCCGCGAGGTAGTCGGCATAATTGCCCTCGAACCACACGGCCTGCGAATCGCCTTCGAAGGCCAGGATGTGCGTCGCCACGCGGTCGAGGAACCAGCGGTCGTGCGAGATCACCACCGCGCAGCCCGGAAAGCCGAGCAGCGCGCCCT
>Ga0209577_10006003_pt1 | contig 11256 bp, 10 predicted proteins | sample GraSoiAngelo_109_FD_185874 | JGI IMG/M metagenome (GOLD analysis project Ga0209577, IMG submission 185874) | Grasslands soil microbial communities from the Angelo Coastal Reserve, California, USA - 14_0903_12_20cm (SPAdes) (version 2) | ecosystem: Environmental > Terrestrial > Soil > Grasslands... | reverse complement strand
TAGGATAACGGAAAGCGGTTCTAAAGTTCTAGAAAGGAGCTAACCACAGAGGGCACAGAGGAACACAGGGGGAAGTACGAATTACGAAGTACGATTTCCCATTGAACCGCGACCTCGCTGCAATGCTTTCTCGTTCGGCAACGAAATACCTCGGTGTTACTCTGCGTCCTCTGTGGTCAAGGGTCTTAGAGCGTTCTTTTAAAAAGCGGTATCGCGATGCTCAACGTTACGAATGCGAAAATGGAAAGATAGATCATGTCGGGCACGATCGCGCTCAGGCTGGCTTCTTTGAGCAGCAGCGCTTTGAAGCCGTGGACCGCATAGGTGAACGGGTCGGCTTTAGCGATGGCTCGCAGCCAGGCGGGGAAAGCCTGTATCGGATAGATGGAGCCGCTGGGGAAAAAGAGCAGCGTGTTGAGAATGCCGAACATGGCGCGCGGAACCAGTGGGTCGTCTATACGCACCATCATCAGAAACATCATCGTGTTGAAGGCAAGCGAGGTCAGCAGGATCATCAGCAGCAGGCCGAGGACGGTGAGGGGATGAAAAATCGTGCTCACGCCCGCGAGTAACGCTCCGATAATCGTAATTACTACTCCGGTTAATACTGCCTTGATCGCGCCGGCAGCATTCAGGCCGAATACCAGCTCGATTTTTGTAATGGGCGTGACCAGGTAACCTTCATGCACGCCCCGGGCCTTGTCATCGATGTACAACATGCCTCCGCCAATCATCACTGAGACGAACATGGCCAGCGTGATCGAGCCGGGCAGAAGATATTTCATGTACTCGATATAAGGATAGAGTTCGACGACGTCGAGCGCGGTCTTTTGCAGGATTCGCGGCTCTACATTCGGCTGGTTCAAGGCGTTGGTCACGTCTGCCAGTTCGCCTTCCAGCGTGGAACTCATGAAGTTGTCGCTGTTGTCCACGATGAGCGCAATGCGCGGATGGTTCTCCTCATAGACGCGGCGCGAATACTGCGGTGGAATGACGACAGCGCCCTGGATTTTACCGTTGCGCACATCTTCCATAGCTTTCCTGTCGTCGTTGTAATAGATGGGGACGAAGGTGCGAATATTGGCCCGAACGGAATCGAAGGCCTCACGGATTTTCAGCGCCTGCGTCCCGCCGTCCTGGTCCACAATGCCGAGCTTGGCGTCGCGAATCTTTCCGCCGAAGGCGTTGCCCAGCACAATCAGCTGCACCAGCGGAAATATCATCGACGCCATCATCAGCGCCGGTGAGCGGAAGAACTTGCGCATTTCGCGCTCGATAATCGCCATCATTCGGTTCATGGTTGTAAAGGCCTCGACGGCATGACAAAGGCGTAGGCTTTGACGAGTTCGTCGCGTAGTTGCCGTCCGGTGTAGTGGACGAAGACGTCATCCAGCGTGGTGTTCTGGACAGAGAGCGTCTTAATCGGTACACCCGCCTGTACTGAGGCTTCGACCAGTTCGGTCGTCGTGCGGGAGCCCTCGCTGCTGAGAATGCGGTACATGCCCGCGCCTTCGTGCTGGACTGAGGTGACCCCAGTCAATCGGTGCAGCCGCTCTTCCCAATCGGCCGGCGGATTTTGGAACTGCACTTCGATTACGTTGGATCCCGGCACGCTCGCCTTAAGCGCGGCCGGCGTATCAAGGGCAACCAGCTTTCCGTGATCGACGATAGCGATGCGGTCGCACAAGCGATCAGCCTCGTCCATGTAGTGAGTAGTGATCAGGATGGTGAGCTGCCGGCCTTTTTTGATGTTGGTCAGCATTTCCCAGACAGCGACTCGGGAGACGGGATCAAGGCCGGTGGTCGGCTCATCGAGGAAGAAGATACGCGGGCTGTGTACCAGGCCGCGGGCGATTTCCAGGCGACGCCGCATACCGCCGGAAAGTGTTTTGGTCTGCGCATCGCGCCATTTGGTCAGGTCCACCAGCTCCAGCAATTCGTCGATTGACTGCTTGCGCTTTTTTGCGGGTACGTCGTAAAGCTTGGCGTAGATATTCAGATTCTCTTCCACAGTGAGATCGATGTCGCTGGTCAGGGCTTGCGGAATCACGCCGATGGCGCGGCGGGCGGCGTTGGGATCTTTCTGCACGTCGTGTCCTAGGACGCGGGCTTTCCCGGCGGTGATTGGGATCAGCGTAGTCATCATGCGGATGAGAGTAGACTTGCCGGCTCCATTCGGACCGAGTAGCCCGAAAATTTCGCCTTCCTTAACGTCGAAAGAAACATCATCTACCGCGGTAAAGTCTCCATACTTTTTGACGATGTGCTCCACCTCGATGGCCTTAGGCACCACACTGGCCGATGATGTGTGGCCATTGCCGGAACTGGCGCCTGATTCCTGCGGCCCATCTCGCGCGTTGAAATCCGCAATCATGGATGCTCCACCGCGACCTGCTTATCAGCCGTTCCGTTGATCTGTTCGGGCGAGACCAGCACCTCGGCGGTCATTCCGGGGACGTACGCGCCCTTCGGATTGTCGAGCCGTACCTTGAGAACGATGGTTTTGATGTCACGCTTACGGCGGCCCACGTCACGCTGGGTGGCGAAATCGGCTTCGGCTGATTTGAAAAATACTTTGCCTTTGGTTACCGTCCCGCCAGGAAGCTGCACACGCAGCGTGTCTCCCAGGCCGATGTGGTCGGCGTAGGTCTCCGGAATAGCGGCGCGCGCCCAGGTATCGCTCAGGTCGACAATGGTGACGATCGGCTGTCCGGGATTGAGCACTTCTCCTTCCCGTGCTGCCCGCACTGAGACCGTCCCGCTGACCGGCGCGTAAATTTTCGTGTAGCCCAATCGCACTTCCGCTTCTTTGAGCTGCGCTTCCGCGTTCGCTAACTGGGCGCGGGTGGACGCGACTGTGCTTTGCGCGGCGTTCGCCTGATGGGTGCGCGCAATGGCAGAGTTGAGATCAGCCTGGGCCGCGCTTACCTGCTCGCGCAGGGAAAGCACGTTGGCCTCTGCGGCTTTCAGATTCGCCTCGGCTTGTACTTTTTCCTGATCCGAAGCGACACCTGCTTTCGCCAGCTCAATGATTCGGCGGCTGTCGCTTTCCGTGCGTTGCAGCGTCGCCTCCGCTTGCAAGAGCTGTGCGCGCATGGCCTGCAACTTCGCCTGCGCGTTCACCACGTCACTAGAGGTCGAACCTTTCGTCACTTTTTCCGTGTATTGCGTCTCGGTCACCTTGGAGCGCATGCTCGAGATCGTGGCTGCGGCGGCGCGCTCCTGGGCTTCCAGTTCCGAAGGATCGAGCGTGGCGATCAGGTCCCCGGCTTTGACCTGGGTTCCTTCGTCCACCAGCAATTTCGCGATGCGGCCCTGCATCTGGGGGCTCACGATGACCTGGTTGGCATCCACTGTGCCGATCAGCACTAAGTCTTTGGAGCGTGGCGTGGAGACGAAGTAATAGACCAGCGCGATGCAAAAAATCACGCCCAGCACGATGAGAAATTTATTCCGTACGCTCACGGGTACCTCCTTTGCTGGCGTCACTCGGATTGCGGAATAAGGCAGCGGAGATGAAATCGAGCACGAATGCGCGACGCTCGGCTATTTTCTCTGGCGAAAGCGGATTAGCATGCGTCATCAGTTGGATGACGGGAGCACTGCTGAAGTAAAAAACAATCAGCGCCACGATGGAAGGAATGAAGTGCATCGGGTCGACAGGCCGGAAATCACCGCGCTCGATGCCCTCTTTGAAAACAACCGCCAGCCGGCCGAATATCGGACGGAAATACTCTTTGACGATGTGCTGAAGATTGGGCGACTGGCCTTTGCCGGCGCGCATCATTTCGCGCTGCACCAGGCGGGGATAAAGAGGATTGGCCGCGATATAGTCGAAGTACGCGCCGGTGTAGTTCAGGATTTTTTCTCGCGGAGAGGCATCGCCCTCGAGTGACGCAAAAACGCGCTGTTTGAGCCCCGTGAAGACCTTGTCGAGCACGGCTCCGTACATGGTCTCTTTGTCTTTGAAGTAGTAATAGAGCAGGGCTTTGTTGACGCCGGCGGCGCGGGCGATGGCGTCAGTACGGGCACCAGCGATTCCGTGTTCGGCGAACTCACGTACGGCGGCTCGCAGGATGGCGGCGCGGCTTTCTTCCGGCTGTCCGCGGGATCCGAGACGGGGCTTGGTAGGCGCGGCTTTGGTGGCCATGGCTCCTCTTAATTAACTAGTTAGTTAGATTATGCCACAGGCCGGCAGGTCGCACAAGTTACGGTGGCGAAGTGCCTCTGCAGCAGCGGCTTAAGAGAGTGCTGCTTGAAGTCGCGACCGCTTCGCTCGCTGGTTAGCCGCCAGCGATTGACGGCACCAGCAGGACTTCGTCGCCATCCTGGAAGGCGTAAGCGGGCCCACCGAGAAAGCGGATATCTTCTTCGTTGACGTATACGTTCAAAAAACGGCGCACCTGGCCGGCTTCGTCGCGTAGGTGAGGCTTCAGGTCGGGAAATTTCTCGTCCAGCGTGGAAAAAAGCTCATGAAGATTTGCGGCGGAACATGAGATTTGGCCCGTGCCACCGGTGTGACGTCGCAATGCTGTCGGAATTTGTACGGTAATCGCCATTTCAAACCTCCACCGTTTCCTGAGTCTCGACTGCATCGCGAAGATAGCTTTCAAATGCAGTGAGCTTGGGCAAAATCGCTGACGCGGTTTCGTAGCTGCCGGCGAGGGCATCGGTCGTTTTCAGGCCGTTGCCGGTGATGCAGAGAACCGTGGTCTCTTCCGGGCTGATCCGGCCCTGCTGATAGAGCTTGCGGGCGGTACCCACCGTCACGCCTCCTGCGGTTTCGGTGAAGATGCCCTCGGTTTCGGCGAGCAGTTGGATAGACTCCACGAGTTCGGTGTCCGCGACATCTTCGGCCCAGCCGCCGCTCTTTGTGATCGCCTTAATTGCATAGTGGCCGTCGGCGGGATTGCCAATAGCCAGAGAGCGGGCGATCGTAGCAGGCCTTTGCGGCTGAAATTCGGATTCGCCTGCCTTCACCGCGGTGGAAATTGGGGAGCAGCCGGTCGCTTGCGCTCCAAAGAACTTCACCGGCTTGGCATCTACCAAGCCGAGTTGGACCAGTTCGTCAAAGGCTTTCTTAATTTTCGTGATGAGCGATCCGCCGGCCATGGGAACAACAATGTTATCCGGCAGCCGCCAGCCGAGTTGTTCGGCGATTTCGAAACCTACGGTCTTCGAGCCTTCGGCATAGTAAGGACGCAGGTTGACGTTCACAAAACCCCACCGATGCTCGTCAGCAATTTGCGAGCACAGACGATTGACCTGGTCGTAGCTGCCGGCAATGGGAACTAATCGCGCTCCATAGACCTGGGTGCCGAGAATTTTCGCCGGTTCGAGATCGGCGGGGATGAATATCCACGCCTTAAATCCTTCACGCGCCGCCTGCGCCGCCACCGAGTTGGCGAGATTTCCCGTGGACGAACACGCGACCGTATCGAATCCGAAGCTGCGCGCGTTGGCGAGGGCGACCGCCACAACGCGATCTTTAAAGCTCAGCGTGGGCAGGCAGACGGCATCGTTCTTAATGCAGAGCCTCTTCGCGCCTAGCTGCTTGCCTAAATTTGGCGCGCTGACCAGCGGCGTGAACCCCACCGGCAAACTGGGATGGTAGTTCTCCGGCAGAGGCAGCAGTTCCGCGTAGCGCCACATGTTGGGCGGGCGCTGGGCAATGCGCTCGCGCGTGAGGTGGGCGCGTACGGCGTCGTAGTCGTAGGTAACTTCGAGGGGAGAGAAGCAATCGTCGCAGATGGAGCGGGGCTGGTTTCCCCAGGTCTTGCCGCATTCACGGCAGCGTAGTTCGTATCGGGTCATCAGCTACTCTCTTCTTCAAAGTAGCCGGGGGACGAGCCTGGAAAAGAGTCCCTAAAAAACGGAAACCTCTTTTCCGGATCAAAGGAAAAGAGGCTGCGGAATGCGAATACGCTGCACCCCGAATCTCATGTTCCCCGTTTCCGGGTCGAGAGTTGGCACCTGACGATGGGCTTGCGCCCGATCCGGTTGCCGTGGCGTCGCAGGGCTCGTCCCTCAGCCACTCTGCATGAAATCCAGGTCTGCTCCGAAGAGCGGACTTGTAGAGGTAATGCTACTTGTCACAGGGGGGTGTGTCAAGGGAGGGCGCGAGCGCGGTCGGGCGGGGCTCGATGAATTGTTGATTGTTGATTTTTGATTGTTGAATGAACGGCTGCTGAGCGTTTGGGTTTTCATTCAACAATCAAGAATCAACAATTGCCTACCGGTTGTACTGGTTCTTCTTCTTTTCGGCATGCCGCTCCAGGCCAAGCTGAATCAGCTTTTCGATCAGGTCGGGATAAGCCAGGCCCGATGCCGCCCACAGCTTGGGATACATGCTGATGGCGGTGAAACCAGGCATGGTGTTGATCTCGTTCACATAGAGCTTGCGGTTCTTGGGATCCATCAGGAAATCGACGCGCGCCAGGCCGGAGCAGTCGACGGCCTGAAATGCTTTGATGGCGAGTTCCTGAATTTTCTTGGTCTCGGATTTCGTCAGTTTGGCGGGGATGATGAGTTGCGAGCCTTCGTCAAGGTACTTGGCGGTGTAGTCGTAGAATTCCTTGCCGGGAACGATTTCGCCGGGTACTGAGGCTTGCGGGCGGTCGTTGCCCAGGACGGAGCACTCGATTTCGCGGGCTTTGTGTTTCTTTCCGCCTACCCCTTCTTCGATAACGATCTTGCGATCGAACTTGGCGGCTTCGTAGATTGCCGGACCGAGTTCTTTCCGATCGCGGGCCTTGGAAATTCCGACCGAGGAGCCCAAGTTGGCGGGCTTTACGAAGACGGGGTATTTCAAATTTTTTTCTACGAGTTTCTCCGCTTTCCTGGGATCGGTTTCCCAGTCGCCGCGGAGGATGGTCACGTGCTTCACAATGGGTAGCTCGGCGTTGCGAAACAACGCCTTCATTACATCCTTGTCCATGCCGGCGGCTGACCCCAGCACGCCAGCCCCGACGTAAGGAATATCAGCAAGTTCAAGCAGCCCTTGTATGGTGCCATCTTCGCCGAAGGTTCCATGCAGGACAGGAAAGATTACATCTACATTAATGGCGCGATCGGCGGCCCGGCGCGCTAGCATTGACGTCTGGAACGGAATCATGCCCTGCTGGCGGTGCGCTGGTTCGGGCGGGACAACCACGGCTTCGCCCCTGGCCAGCACTGCGGCGCCGGGAGTCGCTTCGGGATCCCCAGCGCGGAGATGGCGTGCTTCTTCGACTGGCTTGCCTTGCAGCAACCGCTCGGCCTCGCCTGAGGTGAGCCAGCGGCCTTCCTTAGTGATGCCGATGGGTACTACTTCGAATTTATTCTGGTCGATGGCTTTGAGAACCGAGGCTGCGGAAAGCAGAGAGACTTCGTGCTCGCCGCTGCGCCCGCCGAACAAGATTCCGACGCGAAGCTTTTTCATGCTCCACAAGTCTGGAGAAGCGCGGCGCTTCCGTCAACCTTGAAGGGATGACCGTTTGGGTACAGGTGGGTTAGCACTACAGGGTGCCGCCCCTACGGGGCTCGATCATTTTTCGGGGGCGACCCAGCGCTTACGCGCTGGCCTAATGAATTCCGCCCTATCGGGCTGGCGAGATTCGGGGGACTCGGGCGGCCCTTAAAGAATCTTTTTTCCAAAGGCTGACAGCGTCAGTTCCACCGCCAAATCGGCGGTGCGGTTATGCTCGTCGATTACCGGATTCACTTCCACAATTTCGAAGCCCAGCATACGGGCGTGATCCGCGATGATTTCCATGGCGAGGTGGGCTTCCCGATAGGTAGCGCCGCCGCGGACGGGCGTTCCCACCCCGGGGGCGTCTTCGGGATCGATCCAATCCATGTCGAGGGAGACGTGATATCCGGCGGTGCCTCTTCCGGCCATGCGCAGCGCTTCTTCAATAACCGCGCGCATGCCGCGCTCGTCAATGTCGCGCATGGTGAAGACTTCCACTCCGGCGCGGCGGATGTTTTCTTTCTCGATGGCGTCTATATCGCGTACCCCGACCAGTACGCAATTTTCGGGATTCACCTTGGGCGAAAAGTTGAAGATGTTGGACAATTCGGGCGGCCCCAATCCCATGATGGCAGCCAGAGGCATGCCATGGACGTTGCCGCTGGGCGAACTGTCGGGGGTATTAATGTCGGAGTGAGCGTCAATCCAGAGGAGGCCGATCTTCTGGTTCTGGCGGCGATGGAATTCCGCGACTCCGGCCACGGTGCCCGCTGCAACCGAGTGATCTCCGCCTAGGACTATGGGCACTTTGCCGGCTTCGAGAGTTTTCAGCACCAGTTCCGCATGCTTGGTGCAGGTCGCGGTGATTTCTTTGAGATATTTGGCATGGGAATCGCCCTCTTTTTTCTGCTCCGCAATAGCAACGGCGATATTGCCGGCATCCTCAACGACGTGCCCTAGCGCTTCCAATCGCGCCTCAAGACCGGCCACGCGGACGGCAGACGGCCCCATGTCCACGCCGCGGCGGGACTGGCCGAGGTCAAGCGGCACGCCGATTACCCGGATTTTGCGAGGAGTGATGTTGGAGTAGGGCAGCGCAGTGACCGTCGGTTTGTCTTGCTTGGTTGTTTCCATAGCAGTCGTGCTTAACGGCTAACTTGCGACAATTCTGGAATTTCCAATTTTCAATTGCCGATTGCCAATTGAAAATCACGGCTTTCTAAATTGCAAATTGGCAATTGACCATCGAAAATCACGGATACAATCTGTATAGCATCCGGGGGAACGGAATCGTCTCCCGCACGTGCTCCAACCCACAAATCCACGCCACCGCCCGTTCAATGCCCATGCCGAAGCCGCTGTGCGGCACGCTGCCGTACTTGCGGAGGTCGAGATACCACTTGAATGCTTCTTCCGGCAGATTGTGTTCGCGAATGCGCTTCAGCAGCAGATCGTAGGATGCCGTGCGCTGCGAGCCGCCGATGATTTCTCCGTAGCCCTCAGGGGCGAGGACATCCACGCATAAGGCGAGTTCGGGCCTTTGCGGATCCGGCTCCATGTAAAACGCTTTCACTCTCGCGGGATAGCGATGCACCATTACCGGCTTCTCAAACTTTGAGGAAAGGTAAGTCTCGTCCGGTGAACCGAGATCGCCTCCCCATTCAAACTTTGTTTCGAGTTCGCCCTTGGCATGGCCTTCCTGGAGAAGTTTCACCGCTTCGTCGTAAGTAATGCGGGGAAATGGCGGCACAATCTTCTCGAGCTTCGAAACGTCCCGCCCAATGGTCTGCAAATCGACGCGCCTCTTGTCGAGGCACCGCTTTACGACGAAAGAAATCAGCCCCTCGGCCAAGTCCATCAGGTCATCGAGCGTGGCATAAGCAATTTCCGGCTCGACCATCCAGAATTCGGTCAGGTGACGACGCGTCTTGGATTTCTCGGCGCGGAATGTGGGGCCGAACGAGTAGACCTTGCCCAGCGCCATGGCCGTCGCTTCGATGTAAAGCTGCCCGGACTGCGTCAGGTAAGCCTGGTCTTCGAAATAATCCACGGGAAACAGCGTAGTAGTACCCTCGCAGGCTGCGGGCGTAATAATCGGTGGGTCGGTTAACGTGAATTCACGTTCGTCGAAAAAATCCCGTGCGGCTTTGATGATTTCGGCGCGCACCCGCAGAATCGCCGCCTGCCTGAGCGAGCGCACCCAGAGGTGGCGATGCTCCATAAGGAAGTCCACGCCGTGTTCTTTGGGCGTAATCGGATACGGATCGGAGTCCGCGACCTTTTGCAAGACCTGCACATTCACAACGTCAAGTTCGTACCCGCCAGGGGCACGCTTATCGGCCCGCACTTTCCCCTCGACGATCACACTCGATTCCTGGGTGAGGCCCTTCACGGCATCAAAGACTTCGGGTGCTACCGCGTTCTTGGGCACCACACCTTGAATCGTGCCGGAACCGTCGCGAAAAATGGGGAAGAGCAGTTTCCCGCTCTCGCGCTGGTTGTACAGCCAGCCGCGGATGGTAACGGTCTGGCCTTCGTGTTTTCCGATTTCGGCGATGGTGCTTACAGGAGCGGACATCATTTTCAATTTTCAATTTTCAATTGCCAATTTTCTCGCGCCAGAAACATGTGTGCAAAATTGGCGATCGAGAATTGGAACGCAAATCACGCCTTTCTATTTCAGTGCCGTTGCGTAGCCTGACTAGGCTGTTTCCAGCTTGCGGTAAGCTTCCGCCATGCCATCCACAGGGTTGGCCTTTTCTTCTCCCTCAATCTCGAGCAGCAGCGGCGGAGTGTGCGGAGCCGAGCGCAGCAACTCGACAGCTTCCTTCCAGTCGATTGACCCCTTCCCCGGCCACAGGTGCGAGTCCTTGTCTTTGGCATTGTCGTGTACGTGGGCGGAGCGGATTTGCGGTTTCAGAATCTCGAACGCCTCCGCCACGCTGCTCATCATGTGGGCATGGCCCAGATCGAAGCACACGCCAACATCGTCAAAATGCGACGCATGGATGAACTCAATCAATTTGTCAGGTGTGGAGAGCTCGTTAGGAATATTCTCCAGCAGAATCCGCACCCCCAGCGGTTTGGCAAACGCGCGCAAGTGTTCGATGGAGGTCATGGCTGCCTCGAATTTGTGATCGCTGAACGTTTCATTGCTCGTGCCGATGTGCTGTACCAGAAAACGAAATGGAATCTGCTCGGCAATTTCCAGTGCGCGCTTCACTTCGTCCATGGCCTCGATGCGGCCCGCGCGGTCGGTGGAGGCGACATTCACGGGCGGCGCGCCAGTGCGTCCCCAGTCGTAGTCGGCATACAGGGGAGAGTGCACGGAATTCAACGGAATGCCGCTGGTGCGGAACCACTCGGCGATTTCACGAATGTGCTGCTTGCGGTTGGCATAGTCGAGATGCTGCCGAGCGGCGAAAATCTCGATCGCTTGCGCGCCGCCACGCACCAGTCCGTCCAGCAGACCGGGATGCAGCCGCTCTTTGACGTAGACGTATGTGGACATTGCCTTGATCATCGAGTAGTCCTGTTTTGTGCACCTGTCATTTGCAGAGGTTGCAAAGTTTCAAGGTTGCAAAGTTTCAAGGTTGCAAAGCCGAACGCCCGGAACTTTGAAACCTTGCAACCTTTGAGACCTTGAAACCTTTGACTTTCAGAAGCCGAGTGCTTTTCCATTGTTCCTTCCGTCACTGGCGCCCAGCCGCTCTCCGGTCTTGGGGTCAATGGCGATACATTCTCCATCGCTCCACTGATGCTGCGTCACAGTCTTGTGCCCCATGCCCTCGAGCATTCTTACAGTA
>Ga0209577_10006002_pt1 | contig 11257 bp, 8 predicted proteins | sample GraSoiAngelo_109_FD_185874 | JGI IMG/M metagenome (GOLD analysis project Ga0209577, IMG submission 185874) | Grasslands soil microbial communities from the Angelo Coastal Reserve, California, USA - 14_0903_12_20cm (SPAdes) (version 2) | ecosystem: Environmental > Terrestrial > Soil > Grasslands ... | reverse complement strand
CGACCTCGACCTCACGCTAGAATATCTAGAAACCCAGGGCGTCCCCGTCATTGGCTGGCAAACGGACGATTTCCCCGCGTTCTACGTCCGCCACAGTGGGCGTCCCCTTGCCCATCGCGCCGATAACGTTGACACAATCGCGGCCATTGCTCGTGTCCAATGGGAGTGCCACCTCAACGGCCTGATTGTTGGCTGTCCCATCCCCCAACAATATGCCATGGATCCCGCCCCCCTGGAAGCTGCCACCGACGAGGCTCTACGCCTGGCCCACGCGCAAGGCGTACGCGGTGCCGCCACCACGCCCTTCCTCCTCGCCCACGTCGCGAAAGTAACCGCCGGTGAAAGCGTCGAGTCAAACAAAGCCTTGCTCATCAACAACGCGCTCTGGGCAGCCCGCTTCGCCCGCGCGTATTACAGAAGAGAGAACACGTCAATTTGACAACTTCCCCAAACTAAGACTATCATGCTATATAGCAACCAACACCGCCAAACTTACCAGAGGAGCATTTTCATGACAGATACCACAGCCAACAATAATGGCACTGTGTTTCATACTCACAAACTCAGCAACGGCCTGCAGATCCTCGGCCAACCCATGCCCGACTTCGAATCGGTGGCCGTCTCATACTACGTACATACCGGCTCACGCGACGAGCCAGATCCCAGCATTGCCGGTGTCTCCCATTTCCTGGAGCATATGGTATTCAAGGGCACAAAAACGCTGGACTGGCAAGAGATCACCCTGGCATTCAACAAAATTGGCGCTGAACTCAACGCCTTTACCTCGCACGAGGCCACCGTCTACTACGCTCGTGTCCTTGGCGAGTACCTGGACCGCGCCGTCGAGCTTCTCAGTGACATGATGTATCCACGCCTTGCCGAGAGCGACTTCGAGACAGAAAAAGAGGTCATCGTCAACGAGATCGCGCGTTCAGAGGACCAGCCCTATAACTCCACCTACCGGCGCATGATGCAGACCTATTTCGGCAACCACCCCCTGGGACACGATGTGCTCGGTACTCCTGAGAGCATTCGCAATATGCGCGTCAACCAGATGCGTGAGTACTGGCAGCACCGCTACGCCGCCAACAATCTGATTCTCTCAATTGCCGGTAATTTCGATTGGGATCACATCGTCCAACTGGCAGAAGAACACGCCAACAACTGGCGCCTCGGTGACGCCGGGCGCAACGTCGATCATTATGAGCCACCACACTCCATCAACGACATTGTGGTCGACAAGAAGCTCAAACAGCAGATCATGATCCTCGCTATGCCCTCCGTAGACATTAAAGACCCCGACTACTACGCCGCTAACCTGGCCGCCAGCATTCTGGGAGATGGCGAGGGCTCGCGCCTCTACTGGAACATCTACCAGAAAGGGCTCGCGGAATCTGCCAGCGCCAGCATCTGGGCTATGGAAGGCACCGGCATCCTGTACATGCAAGCCAATTCAACGCCGCAAGAGGCGCCCCACGTACTCAAATTGCTGCGCTCTGAACTGGATAATTTCCTGGATGTAGGAGTCTATGAGGACGAGTTGCGCCGCGCCAAAAATAAATGGGTCAGCAGTACCGTTCTGAGTAGCGAGTCAACCTTTTCCCGCATGTTCTCTCTCGCCTCCGACTGGATAACCGAGGGCCGCTTGGTAAGCGTCGAGGAAGAGATCGAGCGCATCGAAAAGGTGACCGCCGAAGACGTTGTCCGTTCGCTCAAACGCTTCCCCATCCGCGAAAAGCAAGTTCTAACAGCCCTTGGGCCTCTCAGCGAAGCGGAACTCCTGGCATAACCTGTAATGAACTGGCCCATCAACTCGGCGAAGTAGGGGCGATCCCCATAAGCGTTAACTTAAGGGGCCAAGGCGACCGCAAGGTACACCCCTACTATACAACGGATCAGCTCACCAAGCCCGTGTATAGTAGGGGCGATCCCTTGCGGTCGCCCTGGGGCGGGGCCTCGCTGCAACTTGCCCTTGTATCCCTGTGGTCGCCCTCTGAAGGCTTCACCACACCCCTCTATCCCACACTTGAACGCGAACCATCAGTTCGTGGCGTCGCGCTACTGCCACTCGGGGCCCTGGGATTTTCCACCTCCACTTCCTCTCTCACCTCATCCACTATCCTATCAAAATTGTCCGCGAGTTCATGTGCAAGCGAAGACAGTCCTCGAGTGATTTCGTTCCCGGCAGACATGAAATGTTCCCTCGGCTCTTCTGGCAATATATACATAGGTGCCATCGCCAGGTGTACCCCCGCTCGGAATAGACTGCGGATGAAATACTGTGAGGCTTCCTTGAGCTCATCGAGGTCAGATTTGTAGAACGGTGTTTCAGATGTCTGTGCCTGCTCCTCTTGTTTTGCCTTATTTTCTGCCATAAGTGTACCTCCTACCTGTATTAAACATTCACCATGAGTTAGTTCTACTGCTATTATAAACGATTGACTCGGTTTATGCTGCCTCTGAGCTACCATTTTACCGTAAAAAGCACCTCATTAACCATAAAGTAGCAATAAAATCAAAGGGCGCCCTCACAACAGAAAGCGCAGCGGAGCCATGATCCGCTCACTCAGCTTGATGTACCAGTGACGACTCTTCCACTCTGGCAGCGTCTGCTCAAACACGCCAGCAGTATCACTATAGAAAAGGTCCTGCATTTGCCGCGCCAGCTGAGCGCTGTAAATCTCGACATTGATCTCAAAGTTGCCGATAGAACTCAATCGGTCCAGGTTAGCAGTACCCAGCGTGACCCATTGGCCATCAACCGTGCACGTCTTCGCATGCAACATAGCGTAAGTGTAGCCAAAGACGCGAATGCCCCCTTCAAGGCACTCAGTAAAGTACCCGCGTGCCAGCCAATCTGCCACGATATGATTGGAGTACCAGGGAACCAGAACCCGCACGTCTACACCTCGTGCGGCTGCCGCCTTCAACGCTTCCAGCAAGATATGATCGGGTACAAAATAGGCATTGGTCAACAGGATAGAGTGCTCAGCGCGGTCGATAGCCTCGATATACATATCGCGTATAGGAAAAGTCAGCCTGAACGCATCGTTACTGCGTACAGTGATGAACGAATCAAAGTGGCGCACGTAATGCCTTGTAATCTCTTTTCCCTCCCCACAAGACCGGTTCCAGAAGCTGACAAACGAATGCGCGAGATCAGCTGCCGCTGGCCCCCGTATACGCAGGTGCGTATCTCTCCACTCGGTTGCGTAGAGGTCCCCCAGGTTGTAGCCCCCAATAAATCCTACGGAACCATCCACCACCAGTAATTTGCGGTGATCAAGAGCCAAACGCCTGGGATCCAGTACGTGCCAGGGACGATGAAGAGATTGATACTCTAACATGTGGATACTTGATGGGAATTCTTTGAACGCGCGCGGCACCACCAGGTTGGCAAAGGCATCGAAGATGACGTACACATCTACCCCCTGCTCCGCTTTCTTTGCCAGGTGCTCCTTCAGCTCCCGTCCAACAGTATCACCCTTCCATATATATGTCTCCAGGTAAATGCTTTCCCTGGCACAATCAATGGCCTCAAGCATCGCCGCGTAGAGATCGCGCCCATAACCATAAAGCTGCAAGCAATTTTCGCCGACCCGCACCTCATCCAGCTGCAAGTGAGGAAAACTCACCTCGTGTTTGTGTCTCCTACGCAGAACCGACACAGCTTGTAGCACAATTGCCGTAATAACCTGTAGCGTAAACACGGCGATGATAACATCCTGCACCAATCGCACAATGTGAGTTCTCTGCCAGAGACGTTTGAAGCTCCGAATACGCGCCATAGTATAACATCCTTGTTCTCTTTCACTGCAAACGAGTCAAACCACCATTTTGCCTCAATATTACCATAGCACCACCAACCTTTTTTCCTCTTTTGGCGAAACAAGCAGTATAGAGTTAATAGCACCTGCGAATCATCAGCGCTGCTACACTGTTGCTACATCCTTTTTTTACCGGTGTGTGTTATAATCTCCACAGAGATGTGGTTGTTTGACCAGAAAGGCGGTTTTCCTGTGCCAACTCAAGAAGAGAGACTTTCTGCATTCGAGCAAACCCTGACAGCTTTAAGTAGAGATATCAAGGATATCAATCATAACGAAACAATGTTGCTCGGTATGTCTATGAAGCAAGGCGAAGACATTCGTGAAATAAGGTCAAACCTCGCTTCTATGTCTACGAAGCAAGGCGAAGACATTCGCGAAATAAGGTCAAACCTCGCTTTTATGTCTACGAAGCAAGGCGAAGACATTCGCGAAATAAAGTCAAACCTCGCTTCTATGTCTACAAAGCAAGGTGATGACATTCGTGAAATAAAGTCAAATCTTGCTTCTGTGTCTACAAAGCAAGGTGATGACATTCGCGAAATAAGGTCAAACCTTGCTTCCATGTCTACAAAGCAAGACGAAGACATTCGCGAAATAAGGTCAAACCTTGCTTCTCTCGGTGAGCGTTTGAATACTTCCGATCAGAGTGTAAACAGCCGCTTTGAGGCGCAGGACAAAAAGCTCGATCAGGTCTTGCTGTTGCTCAACACGTTTACCGCCAAACCAGGACAGGAAACAGAATAAACAGAACGCCTCAAGCAGTTTGTGGTCTTGCTTGAGGCGCCTTTAACATTTCTTGAGGAGCCGATGGTCGGACTCGAACCGACGACCGGCGGTTTACAAAACCGCTGCTCTACCACTGAGCTACATCGGCATGACAACAGTATACCACGGGCAGTCAAGATGCTTTGCCTCCCAAAACCCTTCCTTTTCATAACCAACCTCCTTCAAAACTGAAACACTCCAAAAGGAATACCCCAAAAGCATTCCCCGTTGCTATTAAATGTGAGATTATTGTACATAAGTCATAACACATGTCAATAAAAAAACAGAAGCAGTGGAAAAGCGAAAACAAGCAAAACACATACCCCGCGGAGAAACAAACATGAACATAATAGCAGGCATCATCTCAATAATCCTCATCGTCATCATTCTGCAAGACTCTGTCGAGACAATCATACTACCCCGGCGCGTCTCACGCCGCTTCAGACTGACCAGAATATTCTTTATCTCCACCTGGCGCCTCAACTCATTCATTGCCAAAAAAATCAGCTCCGACGACCGCAGAGAATTTTTTCTCAGTTTCTTCGGCCCCGTATCTCTCATAATGCTCCTGATCCTATGGGCCATATGTCTAATCTTAGGTTTCGCCCTGTTCCAATTTGCTCTTGGTTCCGCCCTCATTGCCCCCGAGAAAATCCCGGACTTTGGCACGGATCTCTACATGAGCGGCACCACCTTCTTCACTCTTGGGCTCGGTGACGTAATACCACGTACCGGCTTAGCCCGCACCGTGACGGTCATTGAGGCAGGAACGGGCTTTGGCTTTCTCGCGCTCGTCATCGGCTATTTGCCGGTCATCTACCAGGCATTTTCTCGGCGCGAGACCGGCATCTCTTTGCTCGATGCCCACGCAGGCTCACCCCCCAACGCCTTAGAAATGTTGCGCCGCCACTTCCGCGGCCAGGTAATGGACGAACTCAAAGAGCACCTGCACGAATGGGAAAACTGGTCGGCGGAACTGCTGGAGAGCCATCTCTCCTACCCGGTTTTAATGTACTACCGTTCCCAACACGATCGCCAGTCCTGGCTCGCCGCTCTCACTGCCGTCCTCGATGTTAGCGCCCTCTTGTCGGTTGGCATCGACGGGATACCCGAGCAGACGGCAGTGTTCACCTTCGCTATCGCCTGTCACGCCGCCATAGACCTGGGCCAGGTCTTATCCCTCTCGCCAGACGATATGCGCATACGGCGTCTTGCCCACGCAGAATTTGAACGCTTACAAGAAGCGCTCCACGAAATAGGCATATCTTTACATGATGAAGAAACCGCCGAGGATCGGCTTGCCGCTATGCGTGACCAATACGAACCGTATGTCATCGCCCTCGCAAGATACCTGCAAATGCCTCTCTCCGGCTGGGTGGAAGAGCCAGAAACTGCCGACGACTGGCAGACCAGCGCCTGGAATCACAGAAACAAGAGTGTAGCAAGCTAGCTTATCTCCCTACGGTGCCAGTCCGTCAACTGCTGGTAAGCATGCGCGATACGCAAAACCGTCGCTTCCTCGAAGGCTTTGCCCACTACCTGCAGCCCGACCGGCAGATTATTGCTGGTAAAGCCACCGGGAAACGAGCAGGCAGGCAGCCCCACCAGGTTAAATGGCATCGTCAGGCTCAGGAGAGAAACCGTGGCATTTACCTCCACCCCCTCGATGCGAATCTCCTGGTCCATCTGCGCTATCGGTATCGCGGGCACTGGGATCGTCGGCAAAAACAACACGTCGACTCGTTGCAAAACCGACCGCACCGCGCTTGAAAAGAGGCGCCGTTCATATTGAGCGCGCAAATAATCCACCGCAGGAATTTTCTGTCCCGCCAGTAAGTGCTCTCGCGTGCGCCTGGTGTAGAGATCAGCCTTCTTGCTGAGCCACCCTTCCTGCATATGCGAAAACGCCGCCTCCGGCCTCTGAATTGTGCGATACATCTCAAAAGACGGGTATGGCAACTCTACATCCTTCACCACCTCCGCACCCTCTTCCTTCAGGACCAGCAGCGCCGCCTCCCATGCCTGCCGCACTTCGGGGTCAAGCGGTCCGATAAACGCATCGTGCGGCAAGCCAATCTTCAACCCCTGTAGAGAAAGCGGCCCGCGTCCCTCGGGCCCATTGATCAGCATTGCCGCCGAACTGCTTGGAGGACCCGTAACACTATTGGGGTCCCGCGGATCATAGCTGGCGATAGCATCAAACAGGATCGCGCAATCTTCAGCGCTGCGACCCAGCGGTCCCACGTGGTCCAGCGATCGGCTCAGCGGGACTACGCCATAACAACTGACGCGCCCATATGTCGGCTTGAGCCCGGTCACACCGCAACACGCCGCCGGTATCCGGATCGATCCGCCCGTATCGCTGCCAATCGCCCCCAGGCACATATCCGCTGCCACAGCCGCTGCCGAACCACCGCTTGAGCCCCCGGGAATGCGTGTCCGGTCCCATGGATTGCGCGTCGGAGGCGTATACGTCCCAAAAGCGAACTCATGTGTATTGGTCTTCCCAAGGATAATCGCCCCCGCCTTCCTCAACTGCTCAACCACCGTGGCATCCTCCGGCGAAACATAATCAGCCAGCACCTGAGAACCAGCCGTCATGCGCACGCCCTTGACCGCAATAATATCCTTGATACCTACAGGAATACCGTGTAGCGGGCTGCGATAGAATCCCATTCGTTGCTCAGTCTCCGCCCTCGCCGCCTCCGCCAACGCCTGCTCGCCCAAAACAGTCACAAAAGCCTTGATCTCCCCATCCAGCAAATCAATCTTTTCCAGCGCCTCCGCCACCAGCTCTGTAGGAGTCGTCATCCAGGACCGCATATCTTCTGAAGCTTCGCGTATAGAAAGGTATGGCATAGTCATCAACTCTCTTCTTAACAGCATTTGGAAGTTGGCATCGCCCATGTAAAATACATATTGCCAGGAATAGCAAATGGTTTTACCTGCCTTATTGTATCAGGTCAGGGAATAAAGTACACATTGTCTGCATCTATAGCATCACCCCACAGCCAAAATTAACAACTCCTGAAAAAGGTTCGCTAATGTCGCCTATTATCCTCATTATCGTTCAATAGATACAATACAGATGTAAAAAAAGTACTATACTAATCAATCAAATACGTAGTAAAATAGATCCAACAAATTGAAAATGAATACGTCACAGGGGGGAAGCGATGAGTAATAATTTCGATAATCTCAACGGCAAAACTTTAGGAACCTGCATTCTCGAAAATCTTATTGGGCAAGGTGGTATGGGCGCTGTGTATCTCGCAAGGCAAATCCGGCCCTCTCGTCATGTTGCCGTCAAGGTTTTGCTCTCCAACGTAACAACAAATAGCTCTTTATACAAAGAGTTCCTCGTTCGTTTCAGGCATGAGGCCGATGTTGTCGCCAGACTTGAACAAATCAACATTATGGCTATCTATGAATATGGGGAACAAGACGGAATTGCATACCTTGTGATGCCGTACTTCCCCGGCGGAAGTCTACGTGACTTGCTAGCACGAAACAGCGCACTTTCTCTTCAGGAAGCGGCCACCTTTATCGACCAGGCCGCTGCTGCGCTCGATTTTGCCCATGCTCACGGAGTAATACATCGTGACTTAAAGCCCGGCAATTTTCTACTCTCAAGCGACGGAAGATTGGTGCTGGCCGACTTCGGTATTGCGCGCATGTTATGGGATAGTGACAGCACTTTTAGAGCGGCATTGACCGGCACAGGCGCGTTCCTTGGCACACCGGAATATATGGCCCCAGAGATGCTCAATGGTGAGCCAATTGATCATCGCGCTGACATTTACGCACTGGGTATCGTTCTTTTCCAGATGCTCAGCGGGCAGGTTCCATTCAGAGGAAACACGCCTTTTGCAGTAGCAACAAAACACCTTCAAGAGCCTCCGCCCTCATTGCATCAAATAAATCCTGCTATTCTACCAGCGGTGGATAGTATCATCCAAAAAGCTCTTGCCAAAAAACGCGAAGATCGCTACGTTTCAGCTGGTGCGATGGCCCAGGCGCTGCGTAACATTGTCCCCCCACCTGGCTATCTTTCAGAAACCCAGCAGCGCAACGCCCCAACCGTGATATCGCCCCCACGAGTCGGGCTACCACCTTCGGCCGTAGCCAGGCAAGAAACGCCCCCACCAGTCAGCCAAACGGTATACGCGAGCTCAGACACCTCTGCCCCGACAAGGGCAAGCAGCAATCCTTCTAGTGGAGGGTTCTCGAATAGTGGGTTCTCGCAGCCAATCACCCCCTATCCTGCCCCGGTGAACAGGCTCCAACCCTGGCTGATATTCATTGGACTACTCCTTGTCCTCATCCTTGTTATTGGCGGTGTTCTTGTTGGCCTGCAACTTAATAAAGGAACAATCGGCACAACTCCATCAACAGGGTCAACCACCACGGCAATTCCATCCACTGGGGCACAGCCAACATCGCCGTCTAAATTGGGATCAACGCCTACCTCACAGCCCACAACTCAATCTACAACAACACAACAAACCAGCGTACCCAAAGGTAGCCAGCTCTACTCATCCACTAATCCTGGTCGACCATGTGACTCCAACGGGGGACATTGGGCAAACTATAACAGCGTAATGCTTACGTGCCAGGGCACAGGAACACAGATTACCAACTCTCATCCACAGTCACCCAACCTGGTAGGCACATTACTAACATCTCTACCAAACAACGGCGCTTTCCCCTCCAATTATGTTATTGAAGCACAGTTACAACCGCTTAACGGATCTCAAGCAGATTATGGCATCTATTTCCGCAATCAGCTAGGAAACCAGGAAGGCGTGTACACCTTCTTCATTCACTCCAACGGAACGTGGAGCACCTATGTCTATGACAATACCACAGGCGCTCCAACAGAGATTGCGCGAGGAAGGCTAAGTGGAGCATTTGGAACCGCTACAGTAGATGTGGTAGCCGCCGGTTCTACTTTTACCTTCTACGTGAACGGACAACTCGTCGGCAAAACCAATGACGGAACATATCCTTCTGGCACCGTTGGTATTGCCCTGGATGCGGGTGGCACAATCCTCGCCAGCAATTTTGCTCTCTATTCACTGGCCACGCAGTAACATCACGCCTCATCTGCAAATGAGATGATGACGCCAATCATTTCCTTTTGTTGGATAACCGCGTCAATATCGATGCTGCATTTCGTCGCCTGTTCCTCGTTTGAAGTTGGCTCTAGCGCTACACCCAGATCTCGGAGGTGCAGTCACCACCGGGATAACGCATCTCGTGAGCACGAGCAGGACCCGCTGGCTCTTTGCCAAAGTCAACGTAGAAATTCTCGTTGATCTTCAAGCCGCCGTTCTGTGTGTCACAATCAATTTGCAGCAGATAGGAACCAGTTTGCGCGATATCAGGGTAGAATTGATTGTCCCACGTGCTATAGAGCGAGTTGGTGACGTACAGTCGCTTGCCATCAAGGCTCAGTTGGAGCATTTGCGGTCCACCGTTGAGCTTGTGACCCTGGATGTTGCCGCTTTTCCCAAGCAAGCCACCGCACCACACTTGTCCAGTCAGTCTCGGATGTGAGGCATCGCTGATATCGTATTGGCGAATATCACCATGCAGCCAGTTGGAAAGGTAGACATACTTGTCGTCCATCGAGACCAGGAAATCGGTGATGAGCGACGGTACTGGAATGGGCCAGCCCTCTACCTCAACGGAGGGGATATCGAGAACCTTTTCAAGGTGCCACTGACCGTTGGACTTGTGCCAGTGCCACATGTTGCTACTGAGTGCGGCCCCAACGAAGCCGTTGGGGCTGTCAGGATTATGATGGAAGCGCACCTCCAGCGGGATCAATCCTTCCTCACCCAGATCAACACTTTGAACGAGCTCATGCTTCTCCCAGTCCCAGAAGTGCAGGTGGTGACCGTACTTCCCAATTGCGACATCATCCAGATCGAAGCCTTTGGTATAGGTGTTAGGCGCTGCCCATTCACTGCTGACCATAACATTGTGGCGCGGCTGGTACCAGAAGTCATAGTTGTAGTGCATGCCCTCGTTTTTGTGTTCCCAACGACCAGCTATGTTGAACTCCTCGTCAAGCAGCAGGAAACCACCGGGAGCGTTGCCCTCCTTGTCACCGAGCATCGATATCATCACATGACCATCGGCTAGGCAGTGAACAGTGTGGGGCGCAGTGAGATTCACCTTTTCCTTGACCTCTTCAGGTTCGATCACCTTATGCAGTTTTGGGGCTCGTTCATCAGAGACATCTACAATATGAATACGGCTAGACAGATTGCCCGGAAGGATGAGAAAACTTCGCGACTTACTTTCATCTTCATGGCAGGAGCTACAGGCATTCCAGCCAAAATGGTGGAGCTCGTCGCCTACGTTGGGCATGGGGGTTCGGTAGATCACCTGCGCATAGGTTGGAGATGCAGGATCAACATCGATGGTTGCCAGATAATCCGGTTCTTCGATCCCTGTTCCTCCATAGAGTGCGATGCTGTAGAGCACCTTTTCGGGCTCGGCCTTCATGGCCTCTTCGGGCGAAGCATACCCGGGTCCATAGTGGGAATGATCTTCATGATGCATTGCATGTTCATCTGTCATGCTTAGTTATCTCCTTTGGCTGTATGGGAGGACGTTGACGGCGTTGTTCCCCTCATGTATCACATGCTCTT
>Ga0209577_10006001_pt1 | contig 11257 bp, 14 predicted proteins | sample GraSoiAngelo_109_FD_185874 | JGI IMG/M metagenome (GOLD analysis project Ga0209577, IMG submission 185874) | Grasslands soil microbial communities from the Angelo Coastal Reserve, California, USA - 14_0903_12_20cm (SPAdes) (version 2) | ecosystem: Environmental > Terrestrial > Soil > Grasslands... | reverse complement strand
CAACTACCTGATGGGCGAGAAACCGCCCGCCTTCGACATCCTGGCCTGGAACGCCGACGGCACCAATCTTCCCGCAGCTCTCCACGGGCAATTCCTCGACATCTTCGCCAACAACAATCTCTGCACGCCGGGCCGCCTCTCGGTGCTGGGCAGCCCGGTAGACCTCTCAACGATCACAGTTCCGACCTTCGTGACCGGTGCTGTGACCGACCACCTGACTCCGTGGAAGGGCTGCTACCAAACGACCCAGCTGCTCGGCGGCGAGAGCACCTTCGTCCTCAGCAGCGCCGGCCACATAGCCAGCCTTGTGAACCCACCCGGGAACCCGAAAGCCACCTACCACCTGGGCGGCCGGCCGGGAGTGGACCCAGAGGTTTGGCTGGCCGGCGCCGACCGCCATACCGGCAGCTGGTGGGAGCCCTGGGGAGACTGGGTGACGGCTCGCGCAGGGACGCAGCGCCCGGCTCCTGAGGTGCTAGGCAGCCGCCGGCATCGACCTCTGGAAGCAGGCCCCGGGCTGTACGTTCGTGACCTCGAGCCGCCTACGACCCCACGCCGGCGCCGATCGGCGGTCGCCGGCTGAGGTCTGTCCATCGTGCAGGCAGCGGGCGCAAACCGCGCAGATCGGGCGTAGACCGGCAGGTCGATGCAAACGGAACGATGGTCCGAGTACGGGTGGCAGGCACGGGCCGGCCTCTCCTGCTCATTCACGGCTTGGGTTGTGGGATTGACGCCTGGGAGCCACTTGCGGAACACCTTCCGGACTTCGAGCTGATCAGCGTCGATCCCCCTGGGATCGGCGGCTCGCCGGGTGGGTTGCGTCCCCTAACGATGCGCGGACTGAGCCGCGTTCTGACGTTTGTCCTCGACAGTCTTGAGCGCCCGCTCGTCGACGTGCTCGGCCTCTCCTGGGGTGGACTGCTGGCCCAACAGTTCGCCCACGATCAGCCGAATCGTGTCAGGCGGCTGATCCTCTGCGCGACCGGATGTGGTTTGGGTGCGGTGCCTGGGGACCCACGCGCACTGATGTCGATGCTCACACCCCAGCGAATCGACGCGGTCGCTCCACTCCTCTACGGCCAGGAGATTCTCCGAAATCGCGACGCTCTCGACCGATTTCTGCGCGCTCGGGATCAGCCCTCGCTCCTCGGGTATTACGGGCAGCTCGTGCGCGTCTTCGGCTGGAGCAGCCTACCCTGGCTCCATCAGCTGCGGATGCCGACCCTTCTGATGGCAGGGAGAGACGATCGAATCGTGCCGCCGATCAATGCGCGCGAGCTTGCGTGGCGAATGACCAACGCACGCGTGCACTGGATGGATGGCGGTCACCTCTTCCTGATGCTGCGTCCGACGGAGTCAGCCGCGGTGATCAGAGAATTCCTTCGCGAACAGCAATGAATTGGCTAGGGGTGCAGCTCCAGACAACCAGCTTTCAGAAGGAACTGACGATTCGCGAGCTGGTGCGCCTCTACTCCGGCCTCTATGGAGCTTCGCGATCGAAGTCCGCGGCCGACGAACACCTGGCGGCGGTCCATCTCGACGAGGAGGCCGGCAAGCGCTTCGGCCAGCTGTCCGGCGGCCAGCAGAGCCGTCTCGCGCTGAACCGTCGAAAGCGCTAACGATCGGCATACGGGGTCTCGCTACGCTCGGGTTCGTCCGGGCTCGACGTGATCCAAAAGCAGCCGTAACGGCCGAGGCAGCCGGGATGGATCGATCGTCTCGACGATGGCCCGGACATATCGGCTGTTGCGCTCCGAGACGCTCCGAATGAAGCGGCGGAATTGCTGATCAACGGGGCGGCCGCGCCACGCGTGCTGGTTCCGGAACGTCTGCCACGGGTGCACGTCGCCCTCAAGCTCGATCAGCCTCGTCAGGGCGGATTCGCCGGTCGCCCGGATGAGCTCGTCCTCCAGGTCCGCGATGCAGGCGAAGAACCCAATCCCCTCCAGCCGGCTGCGATCAAGATTTGGACCGTAACCCGCCCGCTCCAGGGCCGCTCGGATGACTTCCTCCTCGCCTTCGTCATAAAGGCCGGCAACCTTGGCGCCAGGTTCCTCGGCAGCCGCCTGCCGCAAGAACCGGCTGATGGCGTGAGCGCCGTTGATGGGGACGACGGACACGCCCTCGGCCGCAAGGTCGCGCCCCGATCGCCGGGCCGCCAGCGACAGGGCGAGCTCGTCGGTCACACCTTCGACGAAGACGATCGTGCGCGCCGGATCCCTAGATACCGCTGGGAACCACAACAGCGTCCCCGGCCGTCGGGGGCTTCGGAGCCCTCACCGTCCCGCCGTCCACAGCGCTCGTGGCCAGCATCTCCTCGACCATGCGATCAAGCTGATCGGTGGTTCGATTGATTTCGGCGGCCAGCCGCCGAACGTCATGGGTTTCGAGACGCTCCGCATCCCGCATCGACGTGGTCAGGCGCTGGATCGCCACCAGCGCGGTTTTGAACTCTCGGCTCAATGTGCCGCGGGACTCCTCGCTCTTGGTGAGCATCTCAAGAAACTCCCGTCGCTCGATGATCATGTTCACCGTCAAGAGAACGGCGAGGGTCGCCGTCAGCGACGACATGAAGAGGTCGAGCTCGTGTCCGGACAGCGCTGAATACACGTCGCCGGCCGAGGCCGTGAGCAGCGTCATCCAGGGAAGCGCGAGCTGCCAGAGATCGAGCGGAGCCTGCTCCGTGGCGAGCCTGGGCGGCGCCGACGGATAGATCGCGGCCAGTCCGATCATCAGGAAGCCCGCGAACCATCCCGTGTCCAGCACATTCCCGACCGCTCCGAACGCGCCTTGGGCCGTGAGATAGGAGAACGCGCTGTCGGCGAGCGAGTAGGCGGCGATACCGCCGAGAAGCAGGGCCATCCGGCCCTTCTGCTGGTGCGTCGCGCGCCGGATGGCGAGGATCAACACCGTGCCGATGAGAATGTCCGAGACCGGGTACGCAAGGTTGAGGACCTTGGTCGTCAGCGGCTGCTGTGCCTCGTATACGGTCCGCAGCCCGAAACCCCACGCGGTAGAGGTCAGCGCGAGGGCGACGATGACGCCGTCGAACCACACCCGCCAGCGCGCCGACGTGCCTCGGGCGTCACTCCAGAAGGCGCGAATCCCGGCGATCGCGAAAGGCACGGCCGACAGGAACCCCACGTCCGCCAGGGACGGGTACGGGACCGCAACTCCCAGCCCCACCTCGTAGATCGACCAGGTGACCTCCCCCGCTGCCCACAGGCCGGCCGAGACGCCCATCAGCGTCCATCCCAGCCTGTCCCTACCGGAAGCCCGGCTCGCAGCCCAGGCGCAGGCGACACAAGCGAGCGCCGCGGCGACGGCCTCGCCGATGTCGTCGATCGCCGTCACGGCGTGCTGCCCGAAGAAGAGGTAGCGGATGTTCAGCGCGTAGGCCAGGGAGACAACGGCGACTATGGCCGCCGCCGCGACGAAGCCCCTGCGCCGGCCGACCAACGGCATCCAGCTCATTTGACGAGCGAAGGTAGCACGCGGCCGAATCGCTGAGGGCTCTTCGTGTGAAGTTCAGTTCCTCAGCTCACCGCCTTCTTCACGAGCGCGGCGATTCTCGCCTCGTCGGCCGCGGTCAACTCCGTCAGTGCGAAGGCGACCGGCCACATGGCACCTTCGTCGAGGTTCGCGCTGTCGTTGAATCCGAGTGTCGCGTACCTCGTCTTGAACTTCTGCGCGGGTTGGAAGAAGCAGACGATCTTGCCGTCCCTGGCATAGGCGGGCATCCCGTACCAGGTTTTCGGGGAAAGGCCCGGCGCACTGGCTTTGATGATGGCGTGGAGCCGCTGGCCCAGGGCGCGATCGGGCGCCTGCATCTCGCCTATCTTCGAGAGCACCTCAGCTTCCCCGCCCGCCTTGCGCGCGGATGTCTTCATCTCTTCGACGCGATCTCCCATCGCGCCTCGCTCCTCCTGCGTGAATCCCTCGTACCTCTTTTCCTTCACGGTGGTGCTCTTGGCGGACTTCTGCCTGTTCTTCATTGGAGGTCTTTTTTCCCCTGTGAGGATTTGATGTGAACGACCCTCATGCTAGGTTGCCTGTGCGGCGGGGGCTTCTCGAAAACTGCTCGATCAAGAGCTCCCTGGTGTTCGATACGATTGCCGCGGAGTCGCAGGGGCTCGGCAACGAGACTCACAGCGCCCTCCTGCAGGGCTTCATGCCGACGCTGCCGCGGCCCCGAGGTCCGCGTGCCTACCATGGAGGCGTTTCCATGGACATCCGCGACCTCGTTAGGCTGCGCAAGGCGAAGGACCGCGTGGATCGCGAGTTCGACCGGCCGCTCGACGTGCCGGCCCTGGCGCGGTCGGCGGCGATGTCGACCGGCCACTTCTCCCGCAGCTTCAAGGCGGCGTTCGGCGAGAGCCCGTACAGCTACCTGATGACCCGCCGGATCGAGCGGGCCAAAGCCCTGCTCAGGCGCGGCGACATGTCCGTCACCGATGCCTGCTTCGCCGTCGGCTCCACGTCGCTGGGCTCGTTCAGCTCGCGCTTCAGCGAGCTCGTCGGCGAGTCGCCCAGCGCCTATCGCGCGCGCAGCCACTCGGCGGCCGCGCCCATCCCCTCCTGCGTCATCATGGTGATGACCAAACCGATCAGAAATGAAGAAGCGGCCTTGGCGCAGCGCACCTAGGCTGATCGCATGCAACTGAAACTTCACGACTGCTTCATCTCGGTCCACGACCACGACGAGGCGCTTGCGTTCTACCGAGATCTGCTCGGGCTGGAGGTTCGCAACGACGTCAAATACGAGGGCATGCGCTGGACCACGGTCGGGCCCAAGAGCCAGCCCGACGTCAACATCGTCCTGGAGCCGCCACTTGCCGACCCGAACGCGTCTCCGGCCGACCGCAAGCTCATGAAGGAGATGCTCGCCAAGGGTCTGCTGCGCGGTGTCATCTTCAGCACTGAGGATTGCGATGCGACCTTCGAGCACATCCGGGCCGGATCAGGCGAGGTGCTGCAGGAGCCGATGGATCAGCCCTACGGCGTGAGGGACTGCGCGTTCCGCGACCCGTCCGGCAACCTCATCCGGTTCAGCCAGCGCAAGGACTGAACCGCAGCCGCGGTCAGGCGCGGACGCACCGAGAGCAAGAGCACGATCCCAATCGGGATGGAGAGTCCGAACGAGAGGTTGGCAACCAGCGCCGCGCCGTAGGCCGCAGCAACACCCAGGGCAGGACTGTGCGCAGGTTGGAGTCTCTGTCAATCACGTTCAACAAACCTCCTCAGCCCGTGATCCCGAGACTGCGACGGCTGTGCTGATCCCCCGCGGCCGCCTGGACCATCCAGGCCGCCACGTCCGCGCGCGAGATCTTCTGCGACATGCCCCGCCTGGCCGTCTCGGGAAGCTCAGTCACAGATCCCTTGGCAGGGCCGTCGTCGAGCACGCTTGCGTAGACGATGGTCCAGTCGAGGTCGCTTCGTCGGAGTTCCTCCTCACCGGCGCTCTTGTCCTTGATCATGGAACCCATGCCGAGGCCGCTGAGCACCCGGCTCACGGTGTCAAGGCGACCGCGCTCGACCACGAACGACGAGAGCACGACGACCCGGTTGACTCCGGTCTGGCGGGCGGCTGCGACGATCGCCGAGGTTGAATCCGCGATCACCGATCCACCTCCGCCGAGGGTGCTGATGAGGGCGTCGGCACCCTCCAGCGCGCGCGCGACAGCCGTGGCGTCCGTCGCCTGGCCGGCGACCACGCGAAGGTTTGAGCTGCTCGTGGCCAGCTTCTCGGGCGAGCGGACGAGGGCGGTGACGGTGTGGCCGGCGGCGAGCGCCTGCTCGACCACGAGGCGGCCGGTCCGACCGGTGGCTCCAAGGACTACAAGTTTCATCTCGATTTGCTCCTGGGTTCAAATTCTCGAAGTTGAAGCTTCAACACGCTACCCTATACTTAGTTGAAGCGTCAACCTATTCCAAGGCGCGACCCGGACGCCAAGCCGGACCCGCCCAGATGGCTGAACCACCAGGAGTGGAGCGCCTGGCTTCAGCTCCTCGGGACCGTCACCCTGCTCCCGGCGGCCCTCGATTCCCAGCTCCAGCGCGAAGCCGGCATGAGTCACTTTGAATTCGGGGTCATGGTGGCGCTATCCCGCCAGCCGGACCGGAGCCTTCAACTCAAAGACCTGGCCGTGGTCGCCAACGGCTCCCTGTCGCGGCTCTCGCATGTGATCTCGCGTTTGGAGGGGCGGGGTTGGGTGCGGCGGAGGAGCGGACCGAAAGGTCGCGCAACTCACGCCGTACTTACCGACGAGGGCTACCGGACGTTGATGGTGGTGGGGCCGATCCACTTCCGCGAGGTGCGCCGGCTCGTCTTCGACGTGCTGACAGCGGAGGAGGTGAGGGCGCTCAGGCAAGTCGCCGGTCGCATCAACTCCGGTCTGATCGGCGAGCTCAACCTCGGAACGCTGGCGCGGCAGACCCGAGAGCGCTCGAAGCGCCAGTCGAGCTGATGGTTGCGGGCCTGAGACGAACTACGACGAAACCACGCCCGCGTTCGCGTTCGAGCGCGGCCGCGTACGGCCGGCCATCCGGGCCAGGCCGGATACCCGTGAACATCCCCATCGTCGGATTGGCCGCCAGCATCAGTCGCAGCAGCTCCTCCATTGCAAGCGGCGCGGCGACGAGCTCGGGTTCAACAGCGATCCAGGTGCCACGAATGCACACCTGGGCGGGCCACCCAGCGCCAAGGTTCTTCGACCAGGCACCGCCACCGGGCACCAACAATGAGCTGCCGTCAAGGACGTAGCTCACCGGGGTCGTACGGGATCGCCCTGTCTTCCGGCCGGTGAAGGTGAGGAGCATGAGGCGGCTGCTCAGCAGAGGATGCAGGCGCGAGGCCAGGATCGCTTTGGCTATCGGGTTGAAGTAACGCACAGCTCGTTGGAGGACTTGGCTCAGGTTCATGAGCCCACCCTGCGGGCGAGGTTTGAGCGTCGTGTGAACGGGAGGCGAAAGTCTCTTGAAGGAACCCTTGACATTCGCCGCCAGCCGATACATACTCGGCATACATACTGAGTATGGTTAATCGAGAGATTGTCGCTTAAGTACGGCGTGTTGGGGCTCCTGAAGGGGGAGCCGCTCCATGGATATGAGGTGAAGAGCCGCTTTGAGGCGATGCTGGGTGGCACCTGGGAAGTCAATATCGGCCAGATCTACACGACCCTCCAGCGCCTCGAGCGCGACGGGCTGGTCCGGCCGGCCGGGCCTCGCGGCGACCGTGGAAAGCTGCTCTACGAGCTTTCGCCTCAAGGCCAGAAGGCGCTCGACCAGTGGCTCGGCGAGCCTGATTCCGGGCCCCAGCAGCTGCACGAGGACATCTACGTGAAGCTCCTTCTCGCGACCCGCGTCGCGAACGGCGACCTGCAGGGAATGCTCGCCCGCCAGAAGCGCACCTACCTTCAGCGCCTGCGGGACCTCAACCGGCTGGAAGAACGGGCACGCCGTGACGGCCGCCTCGACCTGGCGCGGCTCGTGCGCGGCGCATTACTTCACGCGGAGGCAGATCTCAAATGGATGGACGAGCTCTCGTCGGAGCGTTTCGGGGCGGAGGGTGCAAGAACGGAATGAGCGAGCTCGTCCGGCTCAGCGACGTCACCAAGGTCTACCAGGGCGGGATCACCGGGGCCCTCAACGGGGTGTCGGTCACCGTCGAGAAGGGCGAGTTCACCGCGATCATGGGACCCTCGGGCAGCGGCAAGTCGACGATGCTCAACCTGATCGCGGGGCTGGACCGGCCGACCTCGGGCGCCGTCATCGTGGGCGGTACCGACCTGGCCAAGCTGGGCGAGGCAGGCCTGGCCAGGTTCCGGCGCGACCACGTCGGCTTCGTCTTCCAGTTCTTCCACCTGCTTCCGAACCTGACCGCCCTCGAGAACGTGCTCATCCCGGCGCAGCTGAAAGGCAGCGAGGTGCCTGGGCGAGCCCGCGAGCTGCTGGGCCAGCTCGGCATCGAAGAGGTCGCGGATCGGTACCCGGCGCGCCTGAGCGGCGGTCAGCAGCAGCGCGTCGCGATCGCGCGCGCGCTGATCAACAAGCCCACGCTGCTGCTCGCCGATGAGCCCACGGGGGCGCTCGACACGCACAGCGGCGAGCAGGTGATGGATCTCCTGGTCCAGCTGCACGGCCGCGGGCAGACGATCCTGCTGGTCACCCACGATGCGAAGCTGGCGACCCGTCACGCGGCGCGAGTGCTCAGCGTGATCGACGGCAAGGTCGTGGACGACGCCCGGCTCGAGGGCCCGGAGCGGGCCGCCTCAGAGGTGATCCGCGTCCGCACCGAGGAGGCATCGCGATGACCGCGGTCCTGGTCAAGGCCTGGAGCGATCTACGCCGGCGGCGGCTGCAGGCCGCCGTCATCTTCCTGACGGTTTTCCTCTCCATGGCAGCAGGGACCATGGCTGTCACCTTGATGTCGCAAACTCGCAGCCCCTACGAGGCCGCCTTCAACAAGCAGCGTGGCGCGCACCTCCAGGTCGGATTCACAGCGCTGACCGACCCGAAGCTGCTGGCGCGGACGCCGGCCGCCATCGGCGCCTCCGCGTTTGGCGGGCCGTACCCGGTCACCAACATCCAGTTCAAATTCGGCGACCGAAAGTTCTACCTGGACGCCGTCGGCCGGGACAATCCGGGCGGGCTCGTCGAGGTGCTCAACGTCACGTCCGGGCGCTGGGTACACGCCAACGATGAGATCGTGCTGACGCGGTCGTTCGCGGAGCTCAACAAGATCTCGGTCGGGGACCGCTTGAAAGTCGTCAGCGTTGCCGCAACACCCACCCTCACCGTGGTGGGCGAGGTGGTCGACATCGACGAGGGAAGCGCCGACCTGAGCAGCCAGCGCGCCTGGGTCCTGGCGGCCGCGGCTCCGGCGCTGTCGACGCCGGACTCGTCGTACTACCTGATGGACTATCGCTTCGCCGGCGACCCCACCGCCGCCCAGCTGCAGGGCCACGTCGATCGCCTGCGCGCCAGCCTCCCGCCCGGAAGCATCAGCGGGGCGCAGAACTACCTGCTCATCCGAGGCATCTTCAACATCACCAACCAGATCCTCACCGGTGTTCTAGGCGCCTTCAGCGCCTTCGCGCTGGCCGCGACCATCGCGATCGTCGCCATCCTCGTCACCGGGATCGTGATCTCGGCCTACCGAGAGATCGGCATCATGAAGTCGATCGGGTTCACCCCTGCCCAGGTCGTGGGCGCCTTCGCCCTCCAGATCGTGATCCCGGCGCTGGCCGCCTGCGTGCTGGGAATACCCGCCGGGACGCTCGCGAGCCAGCCGCTCCTGGCCGGCAGCTCCCATGCCCTGGGACTGGCCTACACGCCCACCTACTCCATCGGCCTCGACCTGCTGCTGCTCGCCGGTGGACTGCTGGTGGTGGCCGCCGCCGCCACCCTCCCGGCCCTCCGAGCCGGTCTCCTCAAACCGATCGCGGCAATCGCCAAGGCGTCAGCGCCGCGCGGAGCCAGCGGGCGGGTCCTGCGGACCGCCGCGGCGCGCGCCAGGCTGCCGAGGCCGATCGTCCTCGGCGTGGGGGACGCCTTTGCACGTCCCTTTCGCGCGATCCTGACGCTCGTCACCGTCCTGCTCGGCGTCGCGACGGTGGTGGTCGCGATCGGCTTGCCGCGCAGCTTCCTTCTCATCAACAACAGCGAGACCGGCGCCGGCAGCTACCAGGTTGTCGTCAACCGCAGCGGCGCCTACCCGGATTCGGACCTGATGCGGCTCCTGAACGCGCAGCCGGAGACCGCCCAGGTGGTGGCGGTCGGCGGGCAGAACGTGACGGTCCCGGGTGTGGGCGACCCGGTCAATTCGCGGCTTTACCGCGGCGACTCGTCGCGGCTGGGCTACCTGGTCATCGCCGGGCGCTGGTACTCCGCACCGGGTGAGGTTCTCGCCCCTGCGGCCCTGCTTCACGACGCCCACCTCAAGATCGGTGACAGCTTCACCGGGACCGCCAACGGCCAACCGCTTCAGCTCCGGGTCGTCGGCGAGATCTACGACATCAACAACCTGGGCCATTCGCTGTTCATGGACCTGGCCACGATGGCGGCGATCAAGCCCGCGGTCGAGCCGTCTCAGTACGACGTCACCCTCACCTCCGGCGCGGATGTCGCCGCCTACGTGCAACGAGTCGCCGCCGCCGAGCCCGATCGGATCGACGTGCACCCGGCCGACACCTCGATCATCGCCCCCGTCAAGATCATCGACGTCGTGCTCCTCGCGATCGCGGCGGTGCTGGCGTTGATCGGGGTCGGCGGGGTCTTCAACACCCTTTTGCTGAACACTCGTGAACGGGTCCAGGACACCGCCACCCTGAAGGCGCTGGGCATGAGCCCCCGCCAGGTCGTCGCGATGGTGGCGGCGTCGGCCGCCTTGCTGGCGCTCATCGGCGGGCTGATCGCAATCCCTGTGGGCCTCTCGCTGCATCACTTGCTCAACGACGTGATCAGCACCTCGGCGGGAAACGAAACACCGCCGGCCGCCTACGGCGTCTTTGCCGCCTGGGAGCTGATCGCGATACCGATTGGCGGCGTGGTCGTGGCGATCGCCGCCGCCATGCTCCCCGGGCGTTGGGCGGCGCGCACCAACGTGGTCGAGGTCCTGCACGCGGAATGAAGACCGACCGTGGTGGGCGGGCGCTTCGTGCCCTCTAGCTGCGGCGGTAGCGCAGGATCGCCAGCGGCGCGAAGACCGCGACGATGACCGCCGCCCAGGCGAGGGCGCGCACCACGAAGTAGGACGTGTCATGTCCCAACATCGCCGGCGCCGCGCTCACGACGAGATCGCCGAGCTCGCCACGCAGTTCCTGCCGCCGGCTGAAACCACCGAGTTGGCGACCCCGGACGGGGGCAGAAAAAAGAAGGGCTCGCCCTTCCGGCGAGCCCTTCGTTGAGTCGAAGACTTCAGGTCCTGTTCAGACGCCTGCCTTGAAGATGAACACATCCTCGTCCGGGCCGAGCGAGGCGCTGTGGTTCCGGGTGTCGGACCAGACCATGTAGACGACGTCGCCCGCCGGCGACGCTGCGATGCTCGAGTAGTCGCCCAGGAAGCCCCGCTGGGTGGGGTTCGCGTAGGGGCTCGGATTGGCTTGACTGTCGCTGGCCGATGCGTAGGTGTAGCCGGCGGTCTTGACCAGGAAGCCGTAGCCGAAGGTGCCGTCACCGACCGTTGTCGTGTGCAGGGCGGTGTTCGCGCGGTAGGTGCTGACCACCACCTTCCCCGACGCGGCCGTCACCGCGACCG
>Ga0209577_10006000_pt1 | contig 11258 bp, 7 predicted proteins | sample GraSoiAngelo_109_FD_185874 | JGI IMG/M metagenome (GOLD analysis project Ga0209577, IMG submission 185874) | Grasslands soil microbial communities from the Angelo Coastal Reserve, California, USA - 14_0903_12_20cm (SPAdes) (version 2) | ecosystem: Environmental > Terrestrial > Soil > Grasslands ... | reverse complement strand
TTTATTTTGTATCGCGTGAGATTGCGCGACTAAATACTGGGAGCGCGGGCGTCCCGCCCGCATTTCCTGTCCTGCTAAGAGTGTTGGAACCGCAGAAATGCGGGCGGGACGCCCGCGCTCCCAGTACTTATTTCTCGCCATTAGCTGACGGCAGTTTCATCTGATCGCGAAACAGGTTCAGCAACAGCAGAGTGCCGATGCCGCCGCCGTCGCCCGCACCGCCTCCTGACGCGAGCACATCCGGAGTGATACGCACGCCTTTCTCGCCGATGACCTTAAGCGTTTCGATCACCGCGACGCCTTGCGCCCCGAGCGCGTTTACTTGTTCGTGATAAGCAACGCCTTGCGCTTCGCCCATCAGACGAACTTTCTCAGCCTCGGCCTTACCGGTTTGCAGAATGTAATGAGCTTCGCCCTCGCCTTCAGCCTTGCGTTGTTCAGCGCGTTTGCCGGCGATCTCGACGCCCACGGTTGCCCCCATCAGGTCCTTCTGATTGTCAGCTTGTGACTTCGTCCGCTCGAGCTGAATGCGTTTCTCCTCGGCCTCCCGCTGGGCGTTATACATGTTCTGCCGCTGCTCGGCGAGAATCTTTTCGGTCTGCGTCTTCATCAATTCTTCGGGAAGATGAATGTGGCAAATCAAAACATTGACCACGTCGACGTGATACTTCAGCAGGTGCGCGCGCACGCGAGCTTCGGCGCGTTCCTGCTCTTCGTGCCGATTTTGCAGATAAGCCATGGCCGAGGACTCTGAAGCCTGGTTGCGGAAAATTGAATCGATCAGCGGATGCATCACGTTCTGAATCAGACGATCGATGCCGCCGATCTTTGCGACCATGAACGGCGCGTCTTCGGGCTTCACGCGAAAGACCACACGCACTTCCAACTGCATCGTGAAACCATCTTTCGAGATCACTTCAAAGGGATTGAAGGTGTTGACGACTTCGCCCGACGTCCACTCAACTGTCTGGTTGGTTGTGGGAATAACAATCGGCGTAATCGCCAGCGTGTTGACATAGTATCGACCAGGCCCAACCACGGTTTCTTGGATCCCGCGATACCCTTCGGGCACGACATAGGCTTCATGGGCGCCCTCGTCGAGCCTTCGATCTGCCGGGTCGCCGCTCATCAATTCAGTTTTGATTTCTTCCGCATCGGCCTTGTCCAGGTGCTTTGCCGATTGCGCCTGCTGTTCTTTTTCTTCACGCTCCATGCGCTCGCGTACTTTGGCGGCCATCTGGCGGCGAATGTCATCCGAAGGATCTTTGCCGGTATTGGAGACAATCACTGCCACTTCTCCCGGCTTAATCTCTTTGGCGGTTTCGAGAATTACTTTGAAAAGCAGAGGATTGATGTAATAGGTGCCGGGCAACAGAATGTCTTTCTGCGGACCGCGCTGTCCCTTACCATCGATGAACTCATGACCGTCCTGAAAGTTGTCGTGGCCCGCCACGGACTCAGCGACGTAATCCCCGGGATTCAGCGGCGCACCATCCAGAGCTTCGACCAGACCGATCTGGTTTTCGCTGATCACCGTGGCATCGTAGAGTCTGACCGTGAACAAACCTGGTTTCGCGTCCGTGCCGCCTTCGAGCGGTACTGATTGTGACAAGATGCGATAGGTTCCGGGCGTGAGGATGTCGACCTGAGGACCACGCTGACCGCCCGATGAAACAAACAGCTCGGCGTTCTGAAAACTCAGATGGCCTTCTATGGCTTTCGCGAGCAGACGACCTGCGTCAAGCGGCGCGCCGTCGGCCGCTGTGACGATGCCAACCTTGCCCTGCGGAATGACCGTCGTCTTCCCAACCGAAACGCGAAAGAGATACGGGTGTATGGGCCACAGACCCGGCGGCAGAGTGCGGAGTTGAATGCCTTTGACCCCACCCTGTTTGATGAAGGCGATTGGATCTTGAAAGTTGTTGTGCGCGTTCTGTGCGCGATCGGGAGCGAAGATTCGGCCCGGCGGCATTGGCTCGCCATCGACTGCTTCGACTATTCCCAATTCGTCAGCGCCGATTTCGATCAGCGGCACTTTGCGGACGATACGCTCGAACGGGTACTTGATTAAGTGCAGACCCGGCTTCAGCACCTCTGCCTGAATACCGACCTCACCTTCGGTGGCCACCACCCGGCCCGGCGGCATGCGTCGTCCCATGTAGCGCCGTTCTTTGATCGCAATTTCGCGCGCGCCGACGTTGACAAAGATGCGCCGCAGAATCAGCAGCAGCACAATCAGCAGGACGAAACCAACAATCAGCGCGGGAAGGATTGAAAAGATATCAAAGTTATTCATGACAGACCTCCATGTCATCAACTATCGTTTCGAGTAGGTTGGCAGAGAATTGATTCATTGCTTTGCGCTCGCCGCTGCCAGTTCACGGCGCGCGCTTTCGAGTGTGCGCTTCAAAACAAAACCTGCGCCTGAGCTTCTTGCACGCGCAGAGAGTATCCAAAACTCGCCGTCAAATAAAGCCCGCAGCTCAACTGGCTTAACGTCGGCTAATTTTTCTTCGCGCCACAATTCCAGCGCATTCTCGACGGCCTCGCGATAGAGACCTGCATCATCAGTCAGGGCGGCAAAGTGGAGCGCCACCGAAGTCAGACTACGTCCAGGAGCTCGCGACAGCGATGCGATTACAGCTTTCGCCAGACCGGTGTTGACCGCCAAATCATTTTTACCGACATGCGATATTAACAAAAGGAGCTTTGCATCCGTGTCGGACCACCGTACCAGTTCGGTTAGCACCTGATCGTACAAAGCTCGATCGCCGGTCCCTTGGGCCAGGTTCAGGGCGGAGCGCTCACCGCTGCGTGCGCGGCCCAACAGCTCCTCCGCCAATTGGCTCGCAACCGTCGCAGATTGTCCGGTTTCTTCTTCCCCAGTCGAGGCGTTCTCAGCGAAGAGGCCTCGAGCATCGGGTCGCGGTGGCAGTACGTTTCCAGAATAGTCCGACGAAGGCTTCTGCCAAAAATAAATGCCGATTCCAATCAGGGCGAGAATTGCAAACGCGGTAATAAGAAGCTGACCATTTCGGTCCCCGACCAGTAACTGTGTGTCAGCTTTCCGTCCGTCGGTTCAAAAGATTATACGCCGAACCCTTTTGAAAGGTTCAAGAAGCCATAATCACTGGGACCGCGGGCGTCCCGCCCGCATCGAGAGCTTAAGCTTGCCCATGTTTTGTTGCTCAACAGTCATGCGGGCGGGACGCCCGCGCTCCCAGTGATTTGCCGCGCACGAAACCATGCGCTACTGAAAGGCCAGTCTTCAGGCCTGGGGCACAATTTGGCTTTGAGAGGATTGTTCTCGATGTACCTGACCGTGGCTGCGAAATGTTTCGCGTCGCGAATGTAGCGATCGAAATACTCTTCAAACCAGAACTGCCCGCTGCGGCGCAGCATCTTGTTCGCTTCATGCGAAGTGTACGACTTGAAAGAGTGTAAAATCCTCGAAAGCTCTTCGTTCGCCGCGCGCGTCAACAGAAAATGAACATGATTAGGCATCACGACCCAGGCCGACAGTTTGTAGCGTGTCCCGTCAAAGTGCAGCAACGAGTTTTGCACCATGTTGGCGATGCGGTGATCTTTCAGCCAGGCGTTGCCGTACCCTTGGTCGAGGTATCGCTCGATTCGTCTATGCAGAATTATCTTGCTCTCGTCTGGCGGCTTCTGGGCCAGTTCTTGCCTCCACCGTGCGAGCACGGATTGAGGCATTGAGTCAGCGAGATGATCGGTAATGAATTGGGGAAGTTCCCGACCATCGAAATGCGGAATGTAACCCCGGCTATGCCATCCAGCTTCGCGGAGCTCTTTCTCGAGTTGGGCTTTGATTTCATTCATAAAACGTGGCGGTGTAATTACTAACTTTGCGACGAGGCTTCTCTTCGAAGTATTGACTCTTGGCGGGCGCGCCGTTTCACTGGGAGCGCGGGCGTCCCGCCCGCCTTCGCCTGATGCTAACTCTAACCTTGACTGTTTTTCTCACGCGTTGTTGTACTTCGCGCTCTTGCGGGCGGGACGCCCGCGCTCCCAGTGTATGCGCACTCATTTACCAGAAATCGCATTGAAGAACAGCGGATAGGTTGCTAGCGACTGGCCGCGATACTGCGGACGAAAGCCAAAGAGAATGATGCGGCCTTTGCCGATGCCGACTACCACCAGCGCGGCCTTACCCTTTATGCGATCGCCGCCGAGCAGCCAACCGGAGAGCAAAGGATCTTTGTCTTTCGGATACCAGGCGATGACTTTCACTGAGGCTGCGTTTACTGGGAGCGCGGACGTCCCGTCCGCCGTTCGTTGCTTTTCGCGCTGCCCGCTCATTGCAGGCGGGCCCGCGCTCCCAGTATTTAGCACTTCAAATACTGGCGAGTTCTCAGCCCAGGCGATTGATTCTTTCGCCATTCCCGCCGTAATTGGGTTCGAACTATCGAGTTCAATTCGCAAAATCGATCCCGGCACGTAGAAGTCTGTGCGCGGCAAACCATCGACTACATCGCGCACCGGCAACTTGAACTGCTCAATCGCGAAATCCGACGCGCGATTGAGACAGACGAGTGTGCCGCCCTGCTCGACAAATTCGCGCAGGGCTTTTACGCCTTCCGCGCCAAGTCCGCCGGTGTATTCAGGCGGCATCGTGCCAGCGCGGTGGCCGTTGAGAATCGCGGCGCGCGGTTGGTCGGGGATAATGATGGTTTTTAATGACGGCCCATATTTCTTTTGTGAGAGCCGCTGAATTCCTTTGTCATCCAGACTCACAAACTTGGTGCTATCTTGCCGCTCAAGGACAAACCTGCTCCAGCCTTCGTCCATCGACGGCACGTGCGATCTATAGATGCCAATATCGGGCGGGCGAACTAATTTGACATCAAGCGTTACATCAGGAGGCCTTTCTCGATAGCTAAACGGGACGAAGACCCTTTCGATTTCCACACCCATCAAGAGTGGTAACGCATGGGCAGTAACATCATAAGGTGGAATCGGTTGGCCGGCTGAATTTCGGAGATTTGGGTATTGCCGTGGTTCCAGCAGAGCTTTCGCAAAACTTGCATACGGTTGATTGACAGGAACTACGAGGGTATCAGCCAAGTACCTTTTTCCTCCCAAAGTAAACGGCGCGACCGGGTGAACTTCAACGCCCCCACGCTGCAGAATCGCCTCCACCGCCCACTGATTCCTGGTCGCCTTTGGCGGAAGCATAATGTATGCATACAACTCGCCTTGCTTCCTTGGCCGCACCGCTTCTTTCTCGATCTCATAAAACCTTTGCAACCAGTGCGTGCGATTTTGCGCGGCGTGCCTCAATAAAAAGAACGCAACGGTCGTCATGGTGTTCGTGATGTCGCGGATGTGCCATTCGCCGCCACGCCAGATGGGACCGAAGTTGGGCGTCTCTTTTTTCGGATCGTAACCTTCACCCGGACGAAGTTGATCGAACTTCAAGGTGAGCGGAGTCGCCAGCCGGCACGAGGCGGTTTCCTGCAAGATGCGCACCCCGCCGTGATAGTGCGAATACGCGCGCGAAGGCGACCAGGCATCGTAAGTTGAATCGGTCGTGATGCCTTTGAATCCGGCGGCGCGCATTTCTTTCGCTATGTAATTTCCGAGTTCGGTGTAGCCTTCGACGATCTGTTTCGGCACGTTGGGTTCGACCGGCTGCATGTACGGCGGCAGAAACAGGCGCGAGCCGAACGCGCCCTGTTGATGAATGTCGTGGACTATCTGCGGATGCCAGACGTTGAGAATCTTATCGACGACCAGTTGCGTCTCCACCTGTGTAAACGCGTACCAGTCGCGATTGTCGTCGTGGCCCGTGTACTTGTGATAAAGCTCGGGCGGATCGGTGCCTTCGTAGGGTGTGCCCAGAGTTCTCTGGTACCAGTTGTTGACGATGTCCACCCCGTCAGGATTCGTCGAAGGCACGAGCAGAATGATCGTGTTGCGCAGAATCTCCTGAATCTCAGCATCGTTTGACGAAGCGAGCCGATGGGCGATCAGCATGCTTGATAGATACGAGCCGACCTCAGTCGAGTGAATACCGCAGGTGATCGCCACGATCGTCTTGCCGCGCGCAATCAACGCCTGCGCTTTCCGATTCGCGAGTGCGGGATTCGTCGACGAGCCGAGAATGCGTGGGTCGGCCAGTTGCCGCTGAATTTCTTTGAGTTCATCAAGCCGCTTTAAATTCTCAGGCGCGCTGATCGTCGCGTAAACAAACGGCGCGCCCATCGTCGACTTGCCAATCTCTTCAAACTTTACGCGGTCGCTGGCGGCGGCAAGCTTCTGAAAGTACTCGACGACTTTGGCCCAACTTGCGAGTTTGCGATCGTCGCCCGGACGAAAGCCGAGCACGTCTTCGGGCGCGGGAATAGATTTGGTTTGCGCAGTTGCGGCGGTGGAAGAAAGGAGGGCGCCGGACTGAATCGATAGAACGGCGAAGAGAACCGAGAAGAGTATCAGCAGCAGACGTTTAGGCACGGCTTTTTCCTCTGATAGTTTGTGTATCCTAACCGGGCAAGTCTTTGGGATAATCCGCCCGCTTCCGCAGGCGATTCAGACCTGATGATAGAGTCACACCGCCGAATATCGTCAGCAATGCCTGCATCGGAAGGCCATAGCGAATGTGCGTGTGCAGCAGCGAGCCAACCACCAGATAGTAGAACACTGTAACCATCATCAGCGCTGTTGCGCGTCGATCAAAACGGAAGGCCAGAAACACTCCGACGATCATGAGCGGCAACAGCACATATCGCAAGACGCTCTGAAACATTCCGAGGACGTTGACAAGGAATGCAAGCGTCCCGCCTTGCCACGGCGGCGGCAGACACTTCTTGCTGGTGATGTTGATGCCCGCACTGCCATAGATGCCGTTTGGCTCACCCGCATATTTTAGGACCGCAGCCATGCGGCGAACCACTGAGTCGGCATACCAGAAAGGATGATGAGCGATTATTGTAAGCGCTCGTCGCGTTCGCGCGCGATCGCGCTGAATGCCGTCCGGATAATAGAGATCAAATGGCGCGTCGGTAGGCACTTTCAAAGCCGTGCGCTCCTGCTCGATCAGATCGCGGTCGTTGGCCGTAATGCCGAACTCTCTCGCTCCACGCTCAGTTTCGCCGATGCCTGCTAAAAGGTTGGTTCCGGTGCCGAGTCCAGTCGGCACGAAGGCGTGAAAGACGAACGCATTCCGTACCACGACGGGTGCGATGACGAGCACTGCGCCGACGACCACTGTTGCAGCTAACAACATTCGCCGGCGCCAACTTGCGCGCGCCGATATGACAATCGCCATGGCCCAGAAGAAGGCTAGCAACATCGCGTTGGCGCGCAGCCAGCACGAAACGCCAATCAGCGCGCCCGCGCCCAATGCCCAAGCAAGACACTTTCGCTTGACTGCCAATAGCAGCATCCACGCAGCGCCGAGAATGATCCAGCTTGTCGGCGCATCAGCCAAAGGGACCGCGCCGTACGTTGCCAGCAAAGGCCAAAGCGCCGCAATTCCTCCTGCCCATAATCCAACGCGCCAACCAAATGCAGTCAGACCGACACCCACGACGAGCAGCACAGCAAAAGAGTCGAGTACCCACTGAATATTTTGTATTGTGGCGGGAGATCGTGAACCACTTAGTTTGTAGATAAGAGCGAGCCAGAGCGGGTAACCTGGAGCATAGATTGCCTTGTCGGTGCGCGACGGATCGTCAATCCAAAAAATAGACGCCCGATGGTCAAGCCAGTCCTGCGCGGGGGCGTCAAATGCTGCGTAAATACCATAGGGAAACCATCCTGGGTCATTGAGGTGAGCGCGAAGGAAATTTGCGGTCAGCGCGCGCACGGAAAAAGCGAGCATCACGATCAAGACGAGCAAGAGCACGCGTTGCCGAGGAGCGGGGGTAAACCACCCTTCCCGACCTTTGAGAAGACTAAAGATTCTAGTTCCTCCTTGGCTTCTAATCCCTTGGGGAAACGCCAAAACACTAAACACCTCTCAGGTAAGGAAGGGCGGTTTACCCCCGCTGCTCATTAAAAAGACACCTGAGAGCCTTGGACAATATCTGCTTTCACGCACGATCGACCGCGGTCGGTCTGACTACTTTCGTGCGGAAATAATCACGTTCCAGCCCAGGCTTCGCCGCAGACGTCGAAATAATCCTTCCGGAATTATGCGTCCGATGATGTAAAGCTCCGGCCGCGTAAGCTGCTCAACCTGCACCTTCACTTCGCGGAACATTGCAAATAGATCGCGCGCTTGCCTGCGGCTGTAAACTTTCACCAGCGGACGTCCGCCGCTCTCATTAAACTCGACATACTTGCTCATGATGTCCGCGGTAGAATTCCCGCGCAGAAACTCTCCCTTCAAAATGCCATGACGCAGGATCACCTCGCCCCAATATGCGAACGACCTTCGATGATACAACATGACGCGCGCGTGACCGCCGGGGCGCAACACCCGATGTATCTCACCCACCGCGCCTGCGGTGTCGGGCGTGTGATGCAGCACGCCATTGGAATAAGCAACATCGAAACTGTCGTCGGCGAACGGCAAAGTCTCACAGTCGGCAATCGCAAAATTACCGGACTCTCCATAGAGAGCCAGATGTTGGCGCGAAATTTCGATCGAGCGGGGCGTAAGATCGGTACCGGTGACTTTCGCGCCGCCCCGAGCAAACTGCAAAAGATCAGTACCCATGCCACAACCAATCTCAAGCAGCTGCGCGCCGGCGAATTCATCAAAGCCCATCACCTCGGGCATCCACGGAGCGTACTCCTGATAACGATGATGCTCGACCGCGTCAAAGAATTCGCGCGTGTCGAGTTCATGTTTCCGCCCGTGGATCGCGCCGCAAGGATCTTTACCCCATTGTTCGCGCGCGCGTAACTTCTCGGTGTTCATATTTTCTTTCAGCCGAATCCCCGCTCCCCTTGGGAGAGGGAGAGATATTCATTAATCACACGCTGCGCGTTTTGCTTCCAGGTATGTCGTTCGATCGCAGCTCTGCGCGCGGCCGCGCCCAGACGTTCTCGCAATTCGCGTGACTTCATCAATCGCAAAATCGCATCAGCCAACTGTTGCGCACTTCCCGGCTCGATCAGCAACGCATTCTGTTCATCAGCCAGGACGTCTGCAATCTGACCAAGGCGACTGGCCACGATTCCTTTGCCCATCGCCATGTACTCAAACAGTTTCGTTGGCGAGCCGAAGAATTCGCTGCCGTCTTCCAACGGGACGTGTGGCGACAGCAGAATGTCGCACGCATCGAGCAGTGCCGGTACTCTCTCATGTTGGACGTGTCCCGCGAAAATGGTTTGTTGCTCTCGCCCGCCTTGACGAATGATGTGTTCCACTTGCTCGCGAAACCTACCCGCGCCAACCAGCAGGAATCGAACGCGACATTCTGCCGGCAGCAAACAGATCGCTTCCGCCAGAGTTAGGACGCCATGCCAGGGGCCGAACGTGCCCACGAAGCCCGCAAGAATTTCATCTGGGCCTATGCCGAGTTCGCCACGCGCTGCGGCGCCACCAACATCGGGATGGAATGTCTGAGTATCGACTCCATTTGGGTTGACGATAATCTTTTCATTCGGCACGCCTGCGCGTAACACATTGCGCCGCTCAACTTCTGAAACGACGAAGATACGCCTTGAGGCTAAGAGATTCAGACGCTCGAATCGCTCGAGCAACGAGATCATTCCCGACGTATCCCAATGTTTTCCGATCCAAACTTCCGAGCCGTTGTATTCAAGAAACAGCGGCACACGCGCGCGCAAGCTCGCCTCAACGCCGGCCCAGGTGAAGCGTCCATAGCGCTGGTAAATTAGATCGACCGGCCGGCGTTCAATCTCTCGCAGCACCCCCGCGGAAAAAATGAGGTTGTTGCGCAAATCAAAAGCTGCGCGCGTAATTCCTATCGGCTGAGGATCGATTAGCATCAACCTGCTTTCGTCGAGTCCGGCAATGTTGTCGTTGCTGATCACATTGATCTGCGCGCCTAACTCGCTGGCCGCGTTTATGAAGCCGTTGATGTGTGTCGCGGCGCCACCCGCGGGCGTGCCGGGACTAGGCGTGCTGCGAAGGTACGCGATGCGGATCGCGTCCGGGGCTGGCTGCCTAGTTAGCGCTTCCCGTTGTTGAATTGCCCGCTCGATTTGTGTCAGACGCAGGCGTGATTGTGCGATGGCTGCCGCGCTGGCCAAACTCTCAGCAGCGAAGCGAAACGGCGCCCGCGCAAGAATGCCGACGCCACTTTCCTTGCGCACACCGCCATAGCTGTCGATCAGCACTACCTGACGCGCGCCGGCCAACGCGCCAAAGGCGAGCATCGCATTCTGGCCACGCTGCCACGCCAGCCGTTCGGTGGCGATTACGAAAATGTCCGCGCGTAATTGGCGCGCCGCGCGAACTCGTCCCAGGGCACTGTGTTTCTCGAGCTGGTAACGAGAAACAATTTCGAGTGAAGCTGAAGCATAATTTTGTTTCAGCCAATCACGCGCGGTTTTAGCATCGCCGCTGAGAACAAGCAAGACTATCTTCAATGAAGATTCATTCATGCACTTTTCCGAGCAACGACGAGAAATGAATTTTAGCCAGCACGTTGCGCAGCTCGCTACTATGCAGCAGGAATATTTCTTGCGGTTGCCGCCCCGTCTGGCGGCAAAAATGGACAGCCACAAGAACAAATATCAGGGCATAGCTCAGAGTTGAATTCAAAGCTGCGGCGCGCGCGCCCCAAACGGGTACGAACGTGAGGTTCAAAGCTACGTTGAGGACCATCGTGATGAGCCAGAACAGTGGAATCGCGAAGGGCAATCCGGTTCCGGTGAAATGCTGGACCAGCACTGATTCAAGTCCTACCAGATAAACGCCGGGCAAGAGAATCAATAACTGATTTGTCGCGTCGGCGAAGGGCGCACCATAAATCAGCGGCAGGGCAAACGATCCGGCGGCCGCCGCCGTGCACATAATCAACATCACGAACGACGCGTGGCGCGTAACCTGAACGGCAAATTCACCCGTTGGATCCTGACGCGTAGCTACCCGGGGAAACAACAACGTCGCGATCACGCCGGGCATCATCAACAAAAGAAACGAAACCTGCGAGGCCACCGCATAAATCCCAGCCTCGCCGGCACCGCGAAAGTGATTCACGATTAGCAGGTCGGCACGAAAAATCACGAAGCCCGCCATGATCGAAATGTAGAACTTCATTCCGTAGGCGAGCATTGTCTTAAACAACCGAAAGTCCGGTCTAAACTTACGACCCTCT
>Ga0209577_10005996_pt1 | contig 11262 bp, 8 predicted proteins | sample GraSoiAngelo_109_FD_185874 | JGI IMG/M metagenome (GOLD analysis project Ga0209577, IMG submission 185874) | Grasslands soil microbial communities from the Angelo Coastal Reserve, California, USA - 14_0903_12_20cm (SPAdes) (version 2) | ecosystem: Environmental > Terrestrial > Soil > Grasslands ... | reverse complement strand
TGCCTTTGCAGGTCCTTCGGCTACTAAGGCCACAGCCCCGCAGGTCGCATTTCACACCATCAATATGGCAAGCGTTCCGACTGCAACAGGGAAGTCGTTGAGTGCTACCTCCAGGGCCATGCCTCTCCTGGGTGTCAGGCACTCGGCACAGACCGGAAACGCTCCACATGTACAAAATGCCAAGACCAGTGTGAACACTCCAACAACCTCCGCCAAGTTCCAGGGGATGGCCGATTCTACTTCGATCTGTCCCTACTATAGCGGCTGTGAACCACCCGACCAGGCGCTGGCCGCCTCACCTAACTGGGTACTCCAGGGAGTGAACACATCCTTCGCCGTCTACAGTACCACCGGTACCCTCCAGGTAGGGTGGCCCAAGAATGCGCAGAACTTCTTCGGCGTTCCCAATCCTGGCACTTGTGACCCCCATGGTCCATTCTTGAGTGACCCTCGTGCGTTTTATGATCCCAAAGACGGTCGTTTCTGGGTAGCTGAATTGCAGGTCGAGGGTGCCTTTGGCTTGAATAGCTGTCCAGAGCAAACACTCTATTGGATCGCCGTCAGCCAGACGAACGACCCGAATGGCGTGTGGAATGTCTACGCCTTCAATATGGCCATCAACGTCTCTGGATCCTGCGCTACCTGCGCCGCGGACTACACCGAGTTTGGCTTCGATCAGACGGCCATCTATTTCTCCGGCAATATGTTCAATAAAAGTGGCTCCGCCTATGACTATGCGGAGTCATTCTCTGCTCTCAAGTCCACAATGGAAGCCGGTAGTTCCGTCACTGCCTACGGATTCTTCAACTTCAAGGCTAATGGCGTTCTGCTGGATACTCTACAGCCCGTCGAAAGCGAAGCTATCAACAGTCCAGGGGCAGGCTTGCTGATTAACTCATTCGACATCAATGGAGATGGCACCCACGACTGTTTGTCGACAGCATGTTCAGGTCTTGTGGTCTGGGCCATCAAAAATGCCGGCAAGTCCACGATCTCTGAATCTGGTATGGTCGTCTCAACCAGTACCTACATCAGCCCTCCGCTGGCAGACGAGCCGGGCTGCGCGGGGTGTATTGAGACACTCGATACGCGCATCAGTGGCACGCCTGTCTTCCAGAAAGGGCTTATTTCGTTTGCACTGGAAACAGGCGCGAACAACGGTACGCAGGTCGTTCCGACCATCTTCTGGGGCCAGGTCAAGCCGACCGTCAGCAGCGGCGTCCTCACTGGCGCGACTGTGACCCAAAGCGGCTACTTTGGCTTTACAGGCGATCAGGCAGCCTCATTCGGCGCACTGATGGCGACGAGCGTCGGGAAACTGCTCATGGTCTTCGATACGATGAGCAGCACCGTCAAGCCAGGCATCATGTACACCACACGTCTAACAACTGATCCGCCTGGCACTTTCGAGGCTCCCCGTACTCTCAGGGCAGGAGGAGCGACGACAAACAACACTCGCTGGGGTGACTACGAGGCCACTTCCTATGATGGAGCGACAACCAACAATACCTGGTTTGCCGCTCAGTACTCACCGTCTAACCATGATTGGTCCACCTATATCGGGAAAGTACACTTCTAGGCCAGACTGGTACGCCCACTCTAGTAACACGAAGCGCACTATCGTGATTAGTCATCACGATAGTGCGCTTCTTTTCAGGCCTCTCAACATTGGCTTAATATTAATCGTCTTGAGGCTGGCATTTTTCTGCTGCACTATGCGGCTGATCACTCCACATGAGTCTGCTCATACTGCTCTTCCAGATGCTAGCTTTTTTACCCATCTGAGAGCAACCGGAGAGAGGTGAAAGCGGTACCTCTTGCAACAGCGTTGTAATAAGTCGATGCTACTCTTATACACATCAGGACAGGAGAGCAAGCTCTCCATCAACGGATGAACCGGTGCAAGCAGGACACAAAAGGTCATCTACCTTATGCTGGAAGGTGCCGTGAAATTTTGCCTGACTTTAACATTCTCTTAATATTCCGATAACACAAGTGCGATACGATTGGATTGAGATATATGAACGTTTGAAACTTATCCTTTAAGCAAGGAGTATTGCTCATTTATGCTAGTAGAAGAAAAGGTTGACCTCTCAAGTATAGAGAAGCATTTGACACCAACTCATGCCGTTTTAACCGCTCTTGATGAAAGTGCCTTCACGGGGTTCCACTGGAAAGCGATGATCACCTCCGGCATGGGCTTTTTCACCGACGCCTACGACCTCTTCATTATTGGTGTGGCCCTGTCCGTGCTCACTCCACTCTGGCATCTCAATTCGTTGGAAGTCGGGCTGTTGGGCAGCACCTCGCTGCTTGCCGCCGCCTTCGGAGCGCTCCTCTTCGGGCGGCTCGCCGACGCTATCGGTCGCCACGCCATCTATGGATTGACCCTGGTCGTGCTGGCCATCGGCGCCATTGCCTCGGCCTTCTCACCGAACGTCTTCTGGCTCATTGCTTTCCGCTTCATCCTCGGGCTCGGCATCGGCGGAGACTACCCGCTCAGCGCGACGCTCATGAGCGAGTACGCCAACCGCCGCGATCGCGGCAAGATGGTCACCATGGTGTTCTCGATGCAGGCGCTCGGCCTCATTTTCGGTCCCCTGGTGGCGCTGCTGCTGCTGGGCTCGGGCATCAATCACGACCTGGTCTGGCGCATCATGCTCGCCCTGGGCGCTGTCCCGGCTCTCGCCACCTTCTACCTGCGCCGCCAGATCGACGAGACGCCCCGCTACGCCCTGACCATGCGTGGCGACCACGACGGTGCCTCGCGCACCATCAATGCCGTCACCGGGAAAGCACAGCGCAACACGCGGAAAACAGCCCAGGCTTCTGTCAAAAACACATCTCAGAAGCCCGCACGCCGGAGAAAATCCTGGCTGTCTCTGCTCTTGAAACCGCCCTACATTCGCTGGTTGATGGGAACGGCGGGCTGCTGGTTCCTGCTGGATATCGCCTACTACGGGACAACCATCTCCAGTCCGCTCGTCCTCAAGGCGCTCAATTCCCATACCTCGCTGACCACGAATACGCTCTATACGCTGCTCATCTTCGTGATTGCCGCCCTGCCCGGCTATATCCTGGCCGTGTTCACCATTGACCGCCTGGGCCGCAAACTGATCCAGTGCCTCGGCTTCGCGCTCATGACCCTGGCCTACAGCCTGATCGCCTTCGCCCCGGCGCTCTCGACGCTGACGCTACCTTTCCTGCTGGTCTACGGTGTGAGCTACTTCTTTACGGAGTTCGGGCCGAACGTCACGACCTTTGTCTACCCGGCGGAAGTGTTCCCCGTGATGATCCGCACGACGGGACATGGTATCGCAGCCGCCCTGGGCAAGTGCGGCGCCTTCCTCGGCGCGTTCATCTTCCCATACCTGCTGAGCACCTTCCATCTATCGGGGGCCATGGGCTTCGCCGCCATCGTCTCCTTCCTGGGACTGCTGCTCACCGCTTTGCTCCTGCCTGAGCCGAACCAGCGCTCGCTGGAGGAGATTTCGAATGAACACGCAGTGCTGAGCGCGGGCGCAGAACCAGTTCCCGTCGACGCATGAGATGGGAAGCTTCTGCATTTACCGGATGATCTTTCAAATAAATATGCGGACATCTCTCCTCCTCAAGATATCCATGCTATAATAGCTTTCATCTGCGCTGAGAAGGAGAGATACAGTGACAAGAAGCACTCTAGATACCCAGGTATATGAGATCAGGACGAGGATCATCCGTCTTGGCACGCTGGCTGAAACAGCACTCGAACAAGCCATTCAGGCGGTACAAAGCGGCGACCAGGCCTTGTGCGGGCTGGTGATTGCATCGGATAGCACCATCGACGAGGTGCGTGCCGAGGTCGAGCGGTTGGTTTTTCAGTCACTCACGCTGCAACAACCATTGGCAGGGCTCGATCTGCGGTTTCTTTCGTCGGCACCCTTGATGGCAGGAGACCTGGAACGGATGGGAGACAACGCGGCGGGGATTGCCAAGTTACTGGTGCGTATGGCCCCGCTGCATGCCGCGGGCATGAGCCAGGTCCAAATGGCTTCTCCGAACACTGCCGCCAGAGACCGGAAACGCCCATCGGACCGCACGGTGACAGAAGCGTCTATTGTGTCTGGGATTGCTGATCTCGGGCAAGAGGCGCGGCGCGTGTTGCAGGGGGCAATGGATGCCTTTGAACAGAACGACGCTCAGGCAGCGCGCGTCATCTGGCAAGAGGACGACGTCGTCGATGTGCGCTACCATCTGGTCCGCCATGATTTGATGACAATGCTGACCGACATCCACGCCATCCCAGCACTGCAGCAGGATGCGCTTATTATGCAGCGTATGACCTACTGGCTCTGGATCGCTCACAATCTCGAACGCATCGGGGACCATTGCACCAATATTTGCGAGCGAATCGTCTTCTTCCTCGAGGGAGAGGGAACCATCAGACCAACAGAAGCAGAGTGATGGTTCCCTGAGGCTCAGGTTCTGTTAAAACAATGCCGATGCTCCATTAGAAACTACGCTATGCATGGTGACCCTTCGGCAATGGAGGACATCCTGCCTCGCAAAACTGCTATGATACTTTGAGAGAATAAATTTATGGAGCACACAACCAGAGATTATGAGCAATGCAGAATCGAGTAAACCTTCTACCACAAACACAGCAATGTTTCACATGGGTGTGGATGACCGGCACCGGCTGGAAGGCCTTCCCTGGCACGCTCCTATAGAGGAATGGCCGGAACATGGGGTTATACCCCTGATCATCCGGCGAGGTGAGTCGCGTCATCCCGTGATTTTTGTGGAGCTCGAAGGCATACGCTACGCAATCAAAGAGACCACCCCTTTCATGGCCGAGCGCGAAATTCGAAATCTGCGCGAGATTGCGCGGCGCGGCATTCCGTCGCTCAACCCGATAGGAACCGTTACCGTGAAAGCGCCGCCCCTGCTGCTCGGCACCCAGGGACCCGGTGGACTCCCCCAGTACACCAGTGGAGATCGTGGCTATACAGTGACGAGCTTAGCTCCACGCGTCGTACCACACGTTCTGCTCTATCGCCTGCCTTTTACCCGGCGTACGAAGCGACACCTCCTATCAGCGGCCGCCGTACTCCTGGTCGAGCTACATGAACATGGCGTGTACTGGGGCGACCCATCACTCGCTAACATCCTGATGCGCATCGACGGAAGACGTATACTGGCTATCCTTGCCGATGCAGAAACAGTAGAGCTTTTTTCTGGTCCGGTCAGTGACGAACTACGCGAACAGGATATCGCCTTATTTTCTGAGTCCCTTCTCTGGCAGGCAGAAGACCTGCGCCAGGCACAGGGGAAAGCCGAAGATGAGGAAGTTGTGGATGACAAAGATGTTCGCTATTTTATCCGGCGCTATCGCTGGCTGCGGCAAGAACATGCCCGATTGGCGGCATCTCCATCATTTACCACTCTTTACCAGGTCGAACGCCTGCTCGACAATTTCAACAATTTAGGTTTTTCCTTGCTGGATATGGGTGGACGCGCTCTGCAAGAATTTACTACCGTCTTACCCGGCTGGTATGCTCGCCGTATCCACGAATTGTTGGGGATCAACGTTCCACGCAGATATGCTCGCCGCTTCTACAACACCATCCTTGGTCACCAGGTGTTGATGAGCCAGCACGAGGGACATACAGTGAGTATCGAGGAGGCGGCAAAGGACTGGTATACACGCTATCACCTGCCCGCGGTCCTGCTGTTGCGCCAGCACCTTACCAGTGGGCAAGACCCGATGGACGCCTACTTCTCGATTATGGACCACAACTGGAAGCTCAGCAAGAAAGCGGGCCACGAGATACCGTTGGATGAGGCAGTAGTGGACTGGGCCTTACACCAGGCGAAGACAGATAAACTCGGCGCAGTTGACCCCGCTACCATTGCTAGCTGGTGGCACGAACGCCAACCGGTCACGCAAGCCCTGGAACCACCACTGATCGAAAGCAAGCAGTTAGAGCCTCTCCTTGCAGAAAAAGAGCAACCACTTGTCCATCTCTCACCTCCGGAACTGGAACAACATTTAAACGGGATTCTGGAAGATCAGCAATCAGGAGAAGCATGATTGTCTTCTGTGTAACTGGGAGGTCTTTTTTAAGCTCTCGCTACATCTGGAACTTCGCTTGCTGCTGTTGATGAAAAGGCGCGAGGGCAGCATTAGCAGTAACAATGGTTTGCAATCGCGCTAGCAATGACGCGAACTCGCCGCCAGGGATGGTTAAGACCAACTCGGATGGAGTGAGTCCGGTGTAAGTGCGCGCGCCAACGCAACCAAAGCTCATTGAGACTTGCCCGGTTTGCAAGGTGCGTGGAATCACAGCGCAGGTTGGGCGACCAAAGGCCGATTGTCCGCCCTGCAACCAGTTCATAGTGCCTATTGCTTCGGCAACTAGCATCGCTTGCCGCGTATCAATGATACAAAGCACGACATCGGCTTCCAGCGGGAACTGGTCGAGACGCCCATACACAATGCTCGTATGAGGCTTCTGCACAGTTGGGAGGGCAGCGACCTCGGCGGGTGAAAAATATTGCACGCTTGCCATAGTATTCACTAACGCCTGCGCTCGCTGCTGGTCAGACTCTGGCATAATAAAGCCCATCGTCATCATGCCAATGGGACACTCTTTGTGATCCTGGGCAGTGGCATAGAACACGCCTTGCTCGGCCAAACGCCAGAATGTACAGGCTGAGGGTACTCCTCGCGGGGAATGCTGTATACCCATTGGTACATCCTCCACAAACGCCATACCCACCGGTGGCTGCTGAAGTTGAAGCAGTTCAGTAAATTGTCGCACCTGGTCTTGATACAAGATATTGCTACTTTCTATGATGCTATGAATGTGGTATATCCACCTCACGCCATTCTATCACAGAAACTCTCTACCCCTTCAGGAAAGGCGTACAACGATTGCACCCAGAACCGTCCTCTGATATACTTCAAAAGGCTCAAACAATAGCAAAACCGAGTTACTTCATTTTTTTAAGGAGAAACAACGTGAGTAGCAAGAAAGCCTGTCTGGTGATTGATCTTCGAGATGGAGTGAACATCCCGAAAGTAGCCGACGTGACTGCGGTCCTGGCGGCTGCAGGATGGAAAGTGGACCTTGCCCTAAAAGTATACGGTGGTGAGAGTCAGCAATTGGCGGCCAAAGCGAGCACGAAGGGCTACGATGTCATTATTCCCTATGGCGGCGACGGGACTGTGAACCAGGTGGTCAATGGCGTGATGAATGCCAAAGGGAGCAGCGCAGTGGGCGTCGTCCCAGGAGGCACCGCCAACGAATGGGCCACTGAAAGCGGCGTTCCCCTGGAACCCTTTCAGGCGGCTCTCGCTCTCGTCAATAGTGAGCCGAGAGAGGTTGATCTTGGCTATATAGGTGTGCAGGGGCTGGTTCCTGAAGCGGCGCAGAACAACACGAATGCGCAGGGATCGGCATCTCCTCAAGCCACTCAGAGTAGCAAAGCAGGAGGTTCATCTAACAAATCCCCAAAAGCAAAGAAGAAAAAAGGAGATAACGCCAAACATCACTTTCTACTTATGGCCGGATTGGGGGTTGACGCTGGCGTCATATCTCGTGTCTCCAAAACGTTGAAATATCGTGTGGGACAACTCGCCTATGCTCCGGCGGCAGTCGAAAACGTTCCTGAAACACATCCGTTCCCTATTGAATTACGCGAAGTGACCGGCACAGGCGATGATAAGCTGCTCTGGCAGGGCGATGCCTGGCAAATCATCTTTGGCAACACTCGTCTGTACGCGGGCCTGGTTGAATTGACCCCGCAAGCCTATGTTGATGATGGGCAGTTGGATGTTTGCGTGATTAAGTCCGGCGATATCTTGACAACAGCAGAGGAGGTTGTCTCGCTGCTGTTCCAGCGCCGGTCTGCCCCGTCAGATACGGAGACTTTCCGGGGTGCGCGTTTCTCCCTACGTGCCCCTGCCTCCATCGGTGCGCACATTGATGGCAGCGTCGTAGAACTGAAAGACTACCTCAGTAAAGCGGATGCCCAGCGGCTGGCACAAGCAGGCGATCCAGAAAAAGTGATGGTCGAGTACACCTTCGCGGCTGAGCCTGCTGCTATACACATGACCATCCCTCTTACCTATTCAGGCGAGCTCTTCTCAAAGCCGATTGCCGCGCCACCTCAGGCTAGCTCAACTCCCGCGCAACAGCCGTCCAGCAATAGGAACGCGCAGGCTCAACCGGAGACGGCAGAGCAGATCAATGCTCTGGTGGCACAGGGCACGAAAGTCTCCGTGGTTGGCGTCGGCCCTAATCCCGATAAGCAGCACACGTACATCATCGCGGGCACTACCCAAAACCAAACGACCGGCGACACCTCGCCAGTGGCAGTCCGCGTGAACGACAAGACCGCCATTCTCCGTCAAACAGGCGAACCTGTGACGCTTGATACCGTGCAAACGCTGCAAGAGGGTGCAGAAATCGTGGCCGAAGGCAAGAAGAACAAGCGCGGCGCAATCAAGGCGGCTCACCTCGTGCTGCTTTAGTCGCGCTAACTTTCACTCTAATTGCCGCACTAGAGGGATGGCTGCCGGTGGCAGCCATCCCTCTAGTGCGCTTCCTCCGCCTGATAGACACGCATATACAGAGCCAACGAGATGCCAGCACAGACACCAACCAGCGCAAAGTATCCAACCAGGAGCGTCCATTGAAGGAGGATCAGCGATCTTATTGTACTGCTTTCATCACATGCTGCATACATCTTGTCCTTTCCTCCTACTGAACCGTAACTAAGAACCTGCGGGGAGCCGCCACATTATACAGGAGTGATCGTTTACGGTGTAACTAATAAGGCTGGTGAACAGATCACTTCCGCTTCATGTGATTGCACCCCGCACTCTCAGCGCTCTTGCGAGCCTATTTATTGTGAGGCTGGCAGGTAGGTCGCGATCACGACGCCCTTGTCTGTTGTCGAGGTCGCGACGAGCCGGAGCGTGACTGCTGCGCCGCCATCGGGGAAGAGCCGGCGCCCTGATCCCAGAACCAGCGGGTGAATCAGGAGTATGTAATCATCGATGAGGTTGGCCCGCATCAGCGACTGGATCAGTTCTCCGCTCCCCATGATTAAGAGATCCTTGCCCGGTTGCTGTTTGAGCTGAGAGACGGCCTGCGCTGCATCGCCTTTGAGCAGCGTGGAATTGCTCCATGGGAGCGGCTCCTGTAACGTCGTCGATGCCACGTATTTTGGAATAGTGTTTAAAAACCCCGTGTAGGGGCTATTGGTTTGCTTGGGCCAGACGGCGTAGAAGTTCTCGTAGGTTCGTCGACCAAACAACAGGGCACCGGCAGAGGCAAAGTTATTGCCGGTGGCTTCCATCGCAGCGTAGGGTGCTGCCCAACCGCCATGCTCGAAACCGCCCCGGCGATCCTCGTCTGGTCTCGCCGGACCCTGCATGACCCCATCGAGGGTCAGATTGGTGAGGACAACGACTTTACTCATGAATAGTTACCTCCTCGTTGCTATTGTATTGTAGTCTACCATTGTCTCTGTTGTTGTAGTATACAATTGGCAGCCCCTTGAATATCAGAACATCATGCGTACTCTCCTCTTCATTCTCATACTCCCTCTGAAAGTCGGCAACGGTTTAGGTGATCAATCCTGGCGGATGTGAGTGCCAGGTGAAGGCCATCACGAGTATAAATTTACAAATGTCATACACCAAAAAATCCTCCTTTGAGCGTACAGAAAGCGAAATGTGAAATTGTTGGCAGAGCGTTTTCTGAGATGGCCTGTGAAACATGAAGGAGCGCTTGACAGGAACCCGGATACGGCATTGCCAGGCACCCCCACTCCTAAGAAGGAGGCACCTTTGGCTATACAACCAGACATCCCCATCATTTTCGTCCCTGGCACGAGCGGAACTTCGCTGGACACCAGCAATTCTTTCAATCATGAATTTACTGGCGACCGGCACACGTTTCCTGAGATCTGCCTGACATGTTCATTGGGTTCTAGCACGCACGGTGATGAAGTGTTTCAGTACAATCCCGCGGGAAGCGACCCCGCAGGCCCACGCATCTGGATTGGGCCGGAAGCAGTAGGACACCTGCTGGCGGAAGCGGTGAACGCTAATCGAGGCAGTCACTACTTCGATGTTTTGCAATTCGATGGCTCAGGACAGAATACGCTGTTCCCACAGATTGGAGCGGGTACGGTTCTGCAAAAAGTCAATCTGGATCCCGCCGGAATCATCACCCATGGGGTCTATGACTCGTTGGTTAACTTTCTCACCATTGACATAACCGGCCCCAGGAGGCCACTCAATAATGGGTCCAATGGTCTCTACCTCTTTGCGTACGATTGGCGTGGCGATCTGCCAGATCAAGCCCAGCAACTGGGCCTGTTTGTGGGCCCGGTGGCTCGTGCCTACTACCTATCGTCTCCTGCGAATGCCGCTAAGGTGGACCAGGTTATCAGCCTCGCTGGTGGGTTCGGCGGTATTATCCTGCCGATAAAAATTCTCACCATGGGTGACAACTGGACCCTCGGCTTTGGTTCTGGCCCGATAAGCGTGGGCTTCGCTGATTGGGAAGGGCAGGCCCTGGCCCAAAATTGGGGTACCGCCTACTTCCAGATACCCAATTCCGACCTATGGTTCTCTGATGATACACATAACGGAGGAACATTTAATCGCGCTTACATTCGCGATGATCGCCAGGCGCCCATCCTCACTCACTCAGCCAGCATGGCCTGGCTCCAACTGTATTACAATACGCTTATTACCAACAGCGCCGAAACTTTCTTTACAAACCCTCTCCTGCCAGCCATGGGCGACTTCCGAGGTGGTACCGGTAATATCCCGCACCACCGTATTATCAGTAAAGGCATCACCAATACCGTTTTAGCAGTGCATATCTCGATTGGGACATCTGACGAGTGCCAGTTTTTAACGCAACTCGGACTGCCGGTGGATCCGGCCGAATCTACTCCCATCGTACGCTACGATGTGGTGACCGGCGATGGCGATGGCACGGTTCCTTATCATGGCCTGCTGGGTAGCATAGCAGCAAGCGAAGATCGTGTATATATCCTGGACAATGTTGACCATGTCGGGTTAACCGCAAACGCTGATGTACACACGCTGATCCAACACTTGCTCGACGGTACGGTGACCAGTCAGACGCAGGTTTCGGCAACGTTCCATTCCCCGTTCGATGCGGGCGTGCATGAGTTACCATAAAGTTCCCTGGGAGGTATAACCATGGATCACATGACCAACACCAGTCAACC
>Ga0209577_10005995_pt1 | contig 11263 bp, 11 predicted proteins | sample GraSoiAngelo_109_FD_185874 | JGI IMG/M metagenome (GOLD analysis project Ga0209577, IMG submission 185874) | Grasslands soil microbial communities from the Angelo Coastal Reserve, California, USA - 14_0903_12_20cm (SPAdes) (version 2) | ecosystem: Environmental > Terrestrial > Soil > Grasslands... | reverse complement strand
GAGTGGGGGGGACTTGACCTGATGCAGCTCCTGCAGGAACCGGAATATTTGCCTTATCTTGTCGCGATCTTTTGCCGAAGCGCTCATGAATTCCTGGTGGGCAGGCGTGGTTATTGGTTTCACCATCGTCTCATAGCCGAGCGCGACGACGGTGAGGACTACATCACATTCCGGGGTTTAGCCGCCAGCCTGCTTGGTTTATCAGGCGACCAGGCGATCACCGCGCGATTTCGGCCTGCTCTTCCCGCTGCAAGCGCGAAGGATCGAGGTATAACCCTTCGACCAGTCCGGCGGCATCAGGCAGGGTCGTGGATCATGGTGCGCGAATTGCGCACGCTTGCCGCGGAGCAGGTACTGGTCGCGCTTCGGCTTGATCGGCTTGACCGTGCAGGGAAATGCGTCGGCCGAGCTCATTGCGTTCAGAAGCGGCGGCCGGCCGAGGTCCGAATCGTTCTTGGCCGAGTAGTGCAGCGCGCGGCAGTCGTGGATCGTCAGCGAACCCGCCGGCCCGGGCAGGTACTTCATCTTCGAGGGGTCCAGCTTCGCGACATCAGCGTCGGACAGGCACCCGGTCCAGCTGCCTTCGGCCGACGCCTGCGGCACCAGTCGAACCGGCGAGCGAGTTCGCCGCGCGGGCGAGCCGCCTGGGCGCGGCTGGTTCGCAAAGTCTATGAAGCCAATCCCCTGCCCGAAGTGCAAGGGGTCGATGCGCGTCATTGCCCTGATCGACGATCCGGATCCGGCGCGCATCCTCGAGCACCTGGGGCCAGGTGATGCCCGGCGCCGAGTGACCGCTACGCCCCTCGTCGGCCTGGAACGCCGCGATCGGCGCGGGCGCGAGAGAAAAGCGCGATTGATCTTTCTATCTGTACCGCTCCGAGGCGGACGAAGACCTTGCAGCGCGAGAAGGAGAAGAGGATGCGTTCAGCGAGACGCATCCAGCCTCCGCCGATCTGAAGGAGAAGCTGGCGCGCGCGCGCAGCCAACCGCAGTCGCGCAGTACATGGTCCCCTTCCCGGCGGACGCCCTTGGGTGACGAGGAGCCCTTGCGCAGCGGCGATCTCGAGTACATCCCGGCCGCTGATTCCTTGGAACTTCGCAGCGTGTGTTCTGGAAAGCGCAGACGCACGAGAACAGACGAGTTGTATCGACGCCCGAGGGCTGGACCAATCGCATGGTAGAGATCCCGCTTCGGTGATTTGGTCACTGTATCGGACTGGCCTTCAGGTGAATCAACGTGTCGAAGCACATGAGACCATGGATCGACATGGCGATGTCGATGTTCGGAAATGCGACCGGCGCGGGCACGACGCCGCTGTCGAAAGAGACGAGCGCTGCGGAGTCCGATGTCCTCAGATCGAGGAACATACGCTGGCCCGGCAAAGGATTCGCCCATGGACCAGGCACGTTCTGTCGATAGAGCCCAAAGCCCTGATATGACGTCTGATCGCCCGTTGGCGTCAGGACGTTCCAGCGCACATTCACGACCGCATATTCATTCACCTGTTCCGGCCCTGTAGCCGAAGACGTTCGAATCGGCACCAGCGCAAAGGTGCCTGTCATTGGTTGAGGCGACTGCACGGGGCATTCACAGGGCAACCAGCAGCCGACTTGATGCGTGCTGCCGTCATCCACGTCATACTCAGATATCTCCGTGGCCGGCACGGGAGCCGCCGCAACGCCGAACACCCTATCGAAGCCGACCATCATATTGATCGAGACTGTGAGATCGATCTGCGGAAAATTCACCGTCGACTGTACCCATCCGCTATCGAAGTGCTGCACCGGTTGCCCCTCAATCGTGAGATCGAGTTCCAGTCGCTGCGCTCCTGGCGCGAACGGCCCGACGCGATGAAGTACGCCGGAACCCGTGACGCGCAGCTCATTGGTCGCGTCGTTCTCGATGCGCACCAGCCAGTTCACATCATCGACCCGATAGTCAAGCATCGTGCCCGCCGAACGCGCGCTGTAGATCGGTGTAAGAGCCATCGTCCCGCGGACCGTGCCTTGAAACATGATCGGACAAAGCGCTGGCGGGAAGCAGCCTTGGGTGTAAGCGGCGGCCGGTGAGAGGCGGTACACCGTCGCACTGCGTGTGGCGGGTGACGGCGCCGCAATCGCGACAGAAACCGCAATGACGAACGACATCATTGCCCATGCAATCCCGGCACGGGAGAAGCTTCGCAACATATGTGCGCTCCTTTCCGTGAAAACAACCGCAGTTATCAACTTGCGATCGCGTAGGAGTCTGTCACAAAGTCATGATCTCCGACAGCCACGTGCACGTCATCGAAGCGCGATTCCCGCTTCCGCATGGAAGGGCCATCGCTCAACGGGTAGCTATGTGCGGAAGAGATAACCGCTGAAAGCCTCTAGGCGGGAAACTTGCCTCGAGATGAGACTTCCCGGGGGCTTGACCCCCCTGAAGGGTCGTCCTAGACCAGGACGTTGATGGGCGGGATGTGCAAGGGCCGTAAGGCCTTGAGCTAACCCGTACTAATTGCCCGTGCGGCTTGACCCTATAACCGTGAGCATCGCGCTTGCAGATCGCTTGGCGGCTGTTGCGCCGGGCCTGAGGCCCGCCGCCTGAGGCAACGGCGTTGCAACTCGCGTAACGCTGCGCGCACAATGCCCTCCGCATGGTCCAAGGCTCCTGACCAAACCGCGCGATGAGGCGCGCTGCGTTGCTGCTGGTGCTTGCCGTGCTCTGCGGCAGCGCATGCGCGCAGCCAGTGGTTAACGTGTACTCGTCGATGGCGGAGAAGGATCTGCGCCGTCTGGTGGCTGAGTTCGAGCGCCGTCGTGGCATCAAGGTCAATCTCTGGCGCTCGGGGAAGAGTCGTATCCTGCAGCGCGTGCTGTCCGAAGCGCGCGCCGGCCGGCACGAAGTCGACGTGATCCACAATCCGGCGCCGGAAATGGAGGCGCTGCACCGGGAGAAGTTGCTGCAGCCGATGCAGTCGCCGCGCTTTGCCGAGCTGATTCCGCAAGCCGTGGCTGCGCATCGCGAATGGGCGGGCCCGCGCCTGTACCTCTTCGTGCAGGCCTACAACACACGGCTAGTGGACAAAGCCGAACTGCCCAAAACGTACGTCGACCTGCTGCATCCGCGCTGGAAGGGCCGCATCGCCATCGAGGGCAAGGAGCAGGATTGGTTCTACACGCTCGTGCAGGCGATGGGTGAAGCGGAGGGGCTCAAGTTCTTCCGTGCACTCGCGGCCCAAGGCCTGCAGGTGCGAATGGGCAGCGCATTGCTCACCAACCTCGTTGTCGCCGGTGACGTGCCCTTCGCTCTTACTCTGTACAGCTATTTGCCGGAGCAGCAGCGCCGCGCGGGTGCACCGGTCAACTGGATCGCGCTCGCGCCAACGATCGCCGCCACCGACGCCGTAGGAGTGGCGGCGCGCGCGCCGCATCCGCAAGCCGCCGCGCTCTTCTACGAATTCATGCTCGGCGATGGCCAGTCGCTGATGGCGGAGATGGGCCACGTCATCTCCCACCGGCGCATCGCGCCACAGCTCGAGCGCTACCAGCTGAAGTTCATCGATCCCGCCGCCGTGATCCAGGATTACGATCGCTGGACGAAGATCTTCGAGGACACGATCTACAACCGGCAATGACCAGCGCAAAGGAAAACGAGCTTCTGACCCGTACTGGCGCTGGTACGGGCAGCTTCCTGCCGGTGGCGAACCGGCGCAACGATTACCTGATCGACCGCGCGGCGCAGAAGGCGCGATGCACCTTCTCCGGCGCGCTGGGAGTGGGCGTGCAGACGCCGCGATCCAGGAAAGCATGGGCGTCATCGCCAATCGGCCAGCGGAGCATCTCATGGCGACCGACAAGGGCATCGTCATGGCGCGTCGGCGCCTCATCGATGCCGCGAACGGGCTCGCCGGGGGCGAAAACCCGCCGGGCCGTGCGCGCCATGCCGCGCGTGGCGCCGCGCGCCGTGCCGGTGGAAGAGGTGCTCGCGTGAGCGTGAAGCTGGACGTCATCGGCGCCGGGCTCAAGCCGCGCCGCTGCAAGCTCGACGAATACGGGCGATGAGATGGCTTTGCGCATTGCTGTACGCGGCGCTAACACCGGCGGCCGCCATGGCCGACGCGGTGTCCGCCATTGCACTCTATGAGGGCAGCGACCGCGCCGAGCGCCTGGTTGACGGCGCGCGCAAGGAGGCGACGCTCAACCTCTATACCTCGCTCACGGTCGAGGACATGGCCGCCCTGAATTCCGTCTTCGAAGCGAAATACGGCATCAAGATCCGCATGTGGCGCGCGGCCTCGGAGAAGGTGCTGCAGCGTGTGCTCACCGAAGCGAAGGCCGGGCGCCATGACGTCGACCTCGTCGAGACCAACGCGCCGCCGCTCGAATCGCTGCATCGCGAAGGGGTGCTTCAGGCAGTGCGCTCGCCCCAGCATGCCGGGCTGATTCCTGCGGCGCTGCCCGCGCACGGGGAGTGGGTCGGCTCGCGGCTCAACGTCTTCGTGCAGGCTTACAACACGCGGCTGGTGGACAAAGCGGAGCTGCCCAAGAGCTACGCCGAGCTTTTACATCCCCGGTGGAAAGGCCGCCTCGGCATCGAGGCCGGCGATGAGGACTGGTTCGCCGCGGTGGTGACGGCGCTCGGCGAGGCCGAAGGGCTGCGTCTTTTCCGCGAGCTTGTGGCCACGCACGGCATTTCAGTACGGCGGGGGCACACGCTGCTCACCAACTTGGTCGCCTCCGGCGAAGTGCCGCTTGCCCTTACGGTGTACAACTTCACCGCCGAGCAGCTCAAGCGCAAGGGGGCGTCGCTCGACTGGTTCGTGATCGCGCCCGCCATTGCGCGCGCCAACGGCGTCGCCCTCGCGCGGCGTGCCCCGCATCCGCATGCGGCGCTCCTCTGCTACGACTTCATGATCAGCGACGAGGGCCAGCGCATTCTGCAGGAGCGCGGTTTCGTGCCGGCGCGCCGCTCGCTGCAGGGTCCGCTCGGCGCCGAGCCGCTCAGGATCGTTGATCCGGCGCTCATGCTCGATCACGCCGGGAAATGGGCCAGGCTCTACGAATCCATCTTCCTTTCCGAGCGGCGCTGACGTTGCGTGCGCGCGACGGCTTGCTAATCCGTTTATCCGGCTCGTTGCGCCGGCCCGAAGCCCGCCGCCTGAGGCAACGGCGTTGCAAATCGCGCGACGCCGCGCGCACAATCCCCGCACGGCGAACGAGCTGAATTGATTTGCCTATCCGCTTGATGTTTTGAAGATGGCTTCGCATTTCGGAACGCCGGAGACCAACATGATCATCGACTTCGATTCCCATCTGCGCGAAGGCTATTTCATGGACGAGGTGTACAAGCTCGACGGGCCGTACGAGCGCTTCAGGCCCGTCAAGTTGAACGACGGCCGCACGCACAACACGAAGTTTCTGCATTCCCTCGATCCCATCAGCCCTCAGGGTCGCGCCGCGCACCGGCATCCTTACATCTACGACCCGAAGACAAATTGGCGCGGCGGCGAGGTCGCCGCGCGGCAGGTGGGCGGCTACGACATGGCGCGCCGCCGCGAGGACATCCGCAAGGAAGGCATCGACAAGCAGCTGATCTTCCCGACCCAGATCACGGTCGCCACCTCGAACATCGGCGGGCTGGGGCGCGAGTGCGCGCGACTGTTCAACGACTGGGTCGCGAAACTGGTGAGGGGTCACGATGACGTTTTTCTGCCGGTCGCGATGGCGCCGGCGGGGTGTCCCGAGGCCATGTCCGACGAGTTGCGGCGCTGCGTGAAGGAGCTCGGCTTCAGGACCTCGCATCTCGTGCCCTACTGCGGCACGCGCAATCTGGACGATCCGAGCTTCTACCCCTACTACCAGATGGCCGAAGAGTTCGACGTGCCGCTCTTGTGCCATCCGAACAGCAACGGCGAGCTGGTCGACCGGTTCGACAATTTCTACAAGACGCACGTGCTCGGGCGCCCGACCAATTGCAGCGCGGCGCTGGTGGCGCTGGTGCTGGGCGGCGTGTTCGAGAAATTCCCGAAGTTGAAGGTGGTGTTCTTCGAATGCAGCGCCGAATGGATCCTTTACTGGATGCACCGCATGGATGACGACTGGGAATGGGCCAAGGACTTCCCGCAGATTTCGGGCATGCTCAAGATGGCGCCCTCGGAGTACCTACGCCGCAACTGTTACGTGACCTGCGAGGCGGACGAAGCCGATCTCGCGCGGCCGATCGCCGAGCTGGGCGACGATCACATTCTTATGGCGAGCGACTATCCGCATTTCGACTCGGAGTTCCCGCATACCGTCGCAAACATCCGCGCGCGGAAAGATCTCACCGAGCGGCAGAAGGACAAGATTCTCGGCGAGAACGCGGCGCGCCTGCTGCGGCTCTAGCCGCTTTCGCCCCGTGCTGCTTCGCTTCGTGGCTCTGCTCGGCTTGGCGGTTGCGCCGGCGAGCTTCGCGGTCGAGCCCACGCCCGGCGTTCTCGCCGTCGCTTCCTACACGGGCGCGGATCGCACCGAACGCCTGATCGGCGCGGCCAAGAGGGAAGGCGAGCTGATGCTGTACTCCTCCCTCACGCAGGACGATCAGCTCAAGCTCGTCGCGGACTTCAGGCGCCGCTACGGGATCACCGTGAAGTTCTGGCGCGGCAGCCAGGCGCACATCCTGCAGCGCGTGCTCAGCGAGACGCGCGGGGGTCGCTTCGAGTTCGACGTGCTCGAGACCAACGCCCCGCAGATCGAGGCGCTCGCGCGCGAAAAGCTGCTGCAAGAGATGAACTCACCCTATCTCGAGCAGGAGCTGCTGCCCGAAACCGTGCCGGCGCATGGCGAATGGGCAGCCGACCGGCTCAATCTGCTGGTGTACGCCTACAACAGCAACGTGGTGAAGCTCACGGACGTGCCGAAATCCTGGCAGGACCTGCTCGACCCGAAATGGAGAAGGCGCATCGGCGTGGAATCGACCAACGTTGAATGGTTCGCCGCTCTGGTGAAGTCGTTCGGCGAGAAAGCGGGGCTCGAGCTGTTTCAGCGCATGGCCGACAACGGGTTGGCGGTGCGCACGGGCCATACGCACAGCACGGGCCTGGTCATCGCGGGCGAGATTCCGGTGATGCTCGGCGTCTACAGTCACGATGTCGACCGCATGAAGGCCAGGTCCGCGCCGATTGACTGGTTCGTCCTGCCGCCGGCCGTCGTGCTGCCCTCGGCGGTCGCGGTCTCGCGGCGCGCACCGCACCCCGGCGCCGCGGCGCTTTTCTACGACTACATGCTGACCGAGGGTCAGCGCTTCTACGCGGATGTACACCGCGTGCCTGCGAACAAGAACTATGACACGCCGGTCCGGCGCCTTGTGCGCGAGCGCCGAGCCGTCGAGATCGTGAATGCGCAGGAGGCGATCGACGACTACGAAAGGTGGTATGAGCTCTACAAGCGCATCGTCGTCGACCGGTCGCAGCACTGAATCCATGAAGGGTCGGCGACCCTATCACCGTGGGCATCACGCTCGCAGATCGCTTGGCGCGATCTCGCGAAAGTGGGTTACCGCCAAGCCCAAGGAAAAAGCCCGATCTGCGCGAGGGGGTCGGGCGCTTTTGTTTACGGCTGCGACCGTGCGAGCAGATGCGCGAGTCGCTACCAGACGGCGCCGAGCGAGGGCGCCCGCCGATTCGAAATTGGGCGCTACGCCTCAGGGGATCGTGAGAGTCACCGTCGCGCTGGAGGGAGGGGCCGCCGGATCGCTCACTTCGAACGCGTCTAGGGTCAGGCTGTACAAGCCTCTCGGAAATGAGGCGCTCACCGGAAAGTCGAACCTGAGTCGCAGCGTCTGCTCCGGTAGCACGAGGACCGGTATCGAAATATTGAACTTATCGACGGACGGGATTTGCAGGACGACGCGCAGCCGTACTTCTTTCAGTTGGGGTTTGAGCGTCCAGGGTTTATTGTTCTTGAGGGAAACCATGGTATCCACCACGTCCCCGACCGCAGCGATATCCGGATTCGGGGTTCCGCGGGAAGCCAATGACGCGGTCAGCGTGAGGTCAGGGTTTTCGTTGCCGGTGTCCGACGTGGCGAGCGCCGGCGACATGCCGCCGAGCGTCAACGCCGTGGCGGCCGCGAGCATGACGACGAACTGCTTCACTGTAGCTCTCCTTGCCGTTGGTGAAGGACGGCCTGGCGTCGTGGCGAGCTGCGGGTTTCCCAACGGCCACCGCTCCACCAGACAACCGATCGCGCAGTGCCCGATCGTGCAAATGTGCTGCTCGCGAATTTCGTGCCAGGCCCGCGTGGCCGCACGAATTCAGCGCCGAAGTTGCGGCGCAGCGGGCAAATAGCGCGCGAAACGTCGCCAGACCGCGACGCCGATGAGAGGTGGGTTTGCTAATCGGCTGATTCCGTGGACAGTTCGTGCGTCGCCGGCCGGCAACTCGTCCTTCCGGACTATTTATACGTGGCGCGTGATGATCTGCGGCGGCGCCACCCCCGCAGGAAGAACAGCACCCAGGGGAAAGGGTCTTGTCGGATTACCATAGTGGCCTTGCGGGTGGAGCTGCGCACCCGCGTCTTGGTAGGGAACCATGGCAACCCTGTTGCTCGATCGCGGGCTCATCGAGGAGATCAGGCGCATTGAGCGCGCCACCGGACGGGATAATCTGTTTTCCGGGTTCGTCCGTGAGCTCGAAGGTAATCTGGCGGGCTTCGGCGCGGCATTCTCCGATTGCGTCGCCCGCGGCGATGCCGCCGGCGCCGTGCGCGCCGCTCATACGCTGAAGGGCATATGCCACCAGCTCGGCGCCCAGGCGCTCGGCGATGTGTTCGGCGATATCGAGCGCAGCGCCAAGGCCGGAGACTATGCCGAGGCGAAGCGCAGGTTCGATGGCAGTGCCGGTCTGATTGCTCAGTCGCTAGAGGCGCTAAAGCAGGCGTAGGCGCGCCGCCCGGCGTCCCAGCAGCCGGTTTGGCGGCGATTCAGGCGGCCGAGGTGGGCCAGTCCGAGGCGGTTGCGGTCGCGGATTCCCCTATCGCGTAATGCTCGAGCTGGTCGCCCGCCTTGGCGTGCCTGAGCCTTTGATCTGCGTGCGGTGCATGACGCGGCGCGCCTTGGGGTCGAATGCGTCGCGGCGATGCATGGTCGTGCGGTTGTCCCAGAGCACCAAATCACCCAGCGCCCATCGGTGCCGGTAGACTGCGGTCTCCACGTAGAGCCAGAGCTCGTCGAGCAGGCGCTCCGATTCAGCCGGCTCGAGTCCCATGACATAAGCGTTACGCGGGCGGCCGAGATAGAGGGCGGGCTCGCCCGACACAGGGTGCTGGATGACCACCGGATGCGGTGTACCCACGGAGGTGCGAGGGTCGTCCGAAGATTTCAGTCCCTTGCGCAGGGAGCCACCCGAATCGTAGGTCCCGTCGTGCTTGATATCCAGGGTCCGGATCCGCTCGACCAGTGTCTTGGGCATCTTGGCGAGCGCCGCTTTCATGCTGCTGAACCAGGTGTCGCCGTCCTGGGCCGGAATTTCCAGCGAGTACAGCATCGACGCGTCAGGCGGCTGCGCCACATAGCTCATGTCAGTGTGCCAGGCGGCTTCGCCGTCGCCGAGCGCCCCGATCGGCTCGCCCTGCTTGTCGAGCACGTTCGAGACGACATAGACCTCGGGATAGCCTGGGGGAGACTTTCGCCCCGCACCCTGGTTCGGGGGCGAGTCGAGCGTGCCGAAATGTCTGGAGAACGACAACAGATCGTCGTCCGTCAACCGCTGGTTCCGGAACAAAAGCACATCGTGCCGGTACCAGGCCTTTTTGATGGCGTCGATCTCCATGCTGGTGGCATGGGCGAGATCGATACCCTGGACTTCGGCGCCAAAGACTCCAAGGCGACGGACTTTGAGGTCGTCTACAACTTCTGACATGCTGCTCTCCTGCCTGCTGGTACGGACATTGGAATTCGCGATAATATACAGATATATACCGAACTCAATTGCAAAGCAACGTAAACTTGATAAATGCCGTTTAGCCTGGAAGCGAGTCCCTGACTCAAGGAGCCGGCGGTGGCTGACATGGTACTGGTTTTATGCATACTCATGAGCGCGTACTTCATACGCGGGATTACCGGTTTCGGCTCCGCCCTGATCGCGGTGCCGCTGCTGGCGCTGTCTCAGCCGCTGCGGTTTGCAGTTCCGCTCGTCCTCGCCCTCGACTGCACGGCCTCGCTGATTCTGGGCGGCACCAACAGGAAGAAGGCGGATTGGGGTGAGGTCAGGCTATTGCTGCCCTTCGGAATGCTAGGCGCCTGCGCCGGCGCCTACGGCCTGCTGACGCTCCCCACTACTCCGGTGTTGCTGACGCTGGGCAGCTTCACGATGTTCTTCGGGTTTCGCAACATCTACGGCCTGCCGGCCGCGGGGCGGTTGTCGCGGGGGTGGGCCATCCCCGCGGGACTGGCTGGCGGCGGCGCCGGTGCGCTATTTGGCGCCGGCTCACCCCCTTACATCATGTACCTGACGCGCCGCCTGCTGGACAAAGGAGCAGTGCGCGCCACTTTCTCGTGGTTGATCGCCATGGACGGCGGATTCCGGCTCAGCTTGTTCCTGTTCGCCGGCCTGCTGTTCGATCCGAAGCTTCAGATCGGGTACGCGCTGGGCCTCGTTCCCATGGCCATCGGTCTATACAGCGGCAACAAGGTGCATCTGGACATGACCAGTGCAGGCATGTTGAAGGTGGTGGGCGCGCTGCTCGTGCTCAGCGGCGCGATGTTGTTCTTGAAAGTGGCGATTTGAGGCGTCTTGCATGCAAGCCGGGAGCCGCTGCGATCATTCAATGGCTCCAAGGGAGATAGACATGATACGAAGAGCAGTTAGGCGTGCCGCGACGGTCCTGGCCACGGCAGTCGCCATGCACTCGCCGGGCGTCGCTGCAGAACAAGCGTACGCCTTCTACGTTCTGAATCAGCGCAGCATCGCGCTGACCGCGCAATACTGGAACCCGATCCTCACTTATGTGAGCAGGAAAAGCGCCGTGCCGCTGGAGCTGAAACTGGCCAAGACGGCCAAAGAAGGCAACGCAATTGCCGAAATGGGCAAGTACGACTTTCTCTACACCAATCACTTCTTTACCCCGGAACGCGATCGCCTCGGCTACAAGGTTATCGCGCGCCCGGCCGGGCCCGGAATCAGGTCGCAAATCGTGGTGCCGGAGGATTCGCCGATTCAAACGCTGCGGGACCTGAACGGCAAGGAAGTCGCCTTCGTCACGCCGGACGGATTTACCGGTTACTGGCTGCCGATGGACG
>Ga0209577_10005994_pt1 | contig 11264 bp, 10 predicted proteins | sample GraSoiAngelo_109_FD_185874 | JGI IMG/M metagenome (GOLD analysis project Ga0209577, IMG submission 185874) | Grasslands soil microbial communities from the Angelo Coastal Reserve, California, USA - 14_0903_12_20cm (SPAdes) (version 2) | ecosystem: Environmental > Terrestrial > Soil > Grasslands... | reverse complement strand
GTGGCAAAGATTACATCCGCCCATTGCGCGAGCAAGCGAAGATCGAAGTTGACGAATGCGCCGCTACAGTTTCAGGAGTCCGGCGTCAGCGACGCCGGCTACGGCGGCAGCACAAACGTCTCCCATTATTCCGCGCCGTGCCATCAACGTCCGCGCAGCGGAAGATTCTTCTCGTAGTTGTCGATGTTCTGTTGGAGATCGGCGGCCAGCGGCGAATTACCCTGGCTGATGGCCAACTGCAAAGCCTGTTGAGCCGCGCTGATTGCTTCGCTAAATTGTCCGTTTTCCGCGTAGCCCGCCGCCAGAGTGCGGAGCACGATTGCATTCGGGTGGCCGGCCCGCCGCGCCACGTAACTCGCCAGCTCGACCGCCTTAGCGCCATCGCGCAACGAGGAGTCCGGAGAGGTCGCCAATATCCAGGCCAGATTGCACTGCGCATTCATATTGTCGGGTTGGATTTGAAGACTCTTTTCGAAATGGACCAGAGCCTCCTGCACATTCCCGGTATGGAGAAGCGCCAGGGCCAAATTATTGTGAGCGTCGGAGTTGTTAGGCCGAATTCTCAGCGCCTCTCTTGAATGATCGATCGACTCGTCGATGCGTCCTCTTCTCAGAAAAAGGTCTGCAATACCCGTGTGCGCGAAATCGTTATTCGGCGTCACTGCAATCGCGTGCGTCCAGAGCGACTCGCTATTGCGCCAATACGTAGTCTGATGCCACGCGGCCCACGCCAAGGCGCCAATGGCAAGCGCAGCGGCGCTGCTTAAGATTTGACGGCGATAAAGCCAACTCGCGGACAAATCCGCCGTCCCCCAAGCCACCACCAGATAGAGTCCGATCTCTGGCAGGTAAGTGTAACGATCGGCGTGCCCTTGCAGGTTAATTTGAACCACTCCGATCACCGGTACTAACATCAACAAATACCAAAGCCAGCCGACAATGAGATAGGGACGGTCCTTGCGCAGAATGAAGGCGATTGCGCTAACTGCTATCAGAAGCGCAATCGCGAAACCGATTTGCCAAAGTGACAAATGATTTTCCGGGTGCGGATAGAAAACCGCGAGTCGCACCGGCCAAATCATTTGCCAGATGTAGGTGATGTAACTGACGAGGGCGTTGCTGATTCTCCAGGCGAGCGGGAGTGGCTGCATGGAAACCACAGCTCCGGTCTGACCGGCGATTGTAGCAAGGCATGACCCAGCCGAGAGGGCGAGCAGCGGAATTTTTTCAAGTATCAATCCTCGGATCGACGATCGCTTCTCAAATCGCCGCAGCGGCCAATAATCCAGAAGCAAGAGAACCAATGGCACCACCACCAACATCGGCTTGGACATCAGCCCGCAAGCAAACAAGATCGACATCGTGATGTAGCGCGCGACCGATCGCTTGCGCACGTAGCGCACGTAGGCCCCAAGGGTCAGCATAAAGAAGAAGCCGCTTAAGAGACCTTTTCGCTCGACCACCCACGCGACCGACTCCACCCGCAGCGGATGAATTGCGAACACGGCTGCGACGAAGGCGCTGCGCCACAGTGCGCCGGTCATTTGCCTCAGCACGAGAAACAGCAAAATCACCGTGACCGTATGGAGCAGGACATTTGTGAAATGAGGGCCCCCGGCATTCAATCCGTAGAACTGGCAGTCGACCATGTGCGAGATTGTGGTCAACGGATACCAATCCGGTGACGGAACATGGGTGAAAGCCCAGATGACCCCGCGCGCAGTTAATCCGCCATTTATATGCGGGTTTTCGTAGACATACTCCGGGTCATCGAAATTGACGAAAGGGTAGCCAAGCGTCTGGCCGAACACCATCCACGTGATCCCTGCCAGAAAGATGCAGATGGCAAGGATAAGCGCGCGGGGCGCGATTGAACTAGGACGGCGCAAGGCTTTCACGATTAACGCCTAATACCGAAAGAGCCGATTACTTCAACCTTACGCGCGTCGCCTGGCGAAGGCTGGAGCCGACGACGGGATTATCCAAAGCTGCGCTTTGGCTCCAGCTAATGATCCCGCGGCTGCGGGATTTTAACCCATGCGCTCCGCGCCCCACCGGTCGAACCTGTGACCCGCGGTTTACGAAACCGCCGCTCTACCAGTTGAGCCGACGTTGTAGCCGTGGTCGTTGACCGCGGCAGATGCCGACCTAACTACACGGACTAAGATCCGGCGTCAGCGACGCCAGCTACAGCGGTCGGCGGGCAATGCAAAGCGCCGCAGTTGATCAGCCGACGACGGGATTCGAACCCGTGACCTGCGGTTTACGAAACCGCTGCTCTACCAGCTGAGCTACGTCGGCGCGAGGTGGCAAAGATTGCATTGCGGGAAGGGCGCGGCAAGAAAACATGGAGGGAGGCGCTCCGTCGCGTCCTCTTTCTTATGGGACGACATCCGCCACGGCCGACGGGCTTCAGTCGTCCCTCCAACACGTGGCAATTGTGCGGACGACCGTGAACGCCCACGTTGTAACCGTGGTCGTTGACCGCGGACGAATGCGACGCTCATCCGCTTTCGCCAGGGCTATAGCGTGACAGGTAGAGCGCCGCTACAGTTTTGGGCGTCGCCCATAGGGCGACGGCTACAGCAGCGGCAAGACGAAAGTCTCGCCGATTTCACGGAGGGCGATGCGCTCGGGTTGATCGCAAAGCGCGGCTTCGAAGCGTTCGATCGGTTCACGAAACGGTTCGAAGCTGAGCCGGAGAGTTTGATGATGAACCGGCATGATGAATTTGGCGCCGGCGTCGTTGGCCATTTGCACGGCTTGCTCCGGATTGCAGTGGGTGCGAATCCAGGGGTTGTAACAACCGATCGACATGATCGTGAGATCGACCCACTTCGTTCCCGAAGGGCAGCTGGTTGAATCAACCGGCTGGGTCGAGTCGTAACTTCGGAGCTGTTGAAAGTCCTCGGTCATGGCGGTGTCGCCGCCGAAAATGATTCGCCGGCCCTTTCTCTCCAACAGATAGCCGTTGTAGCCGCGGTAATCATCGCGCTGCAATCGCGCGCCCCAGTGTTTCACCCGGAACGCGATGATGTCGATCCGGCCAACCGAAGTCTCGACAGACTTGCGTTCGCCCCAGCGAAGTTCAGTCACGTCGCGAAACTTTGTCCAGCGGAGCAGATCACTCGTGCACGGAGCGGTGATCACTTTCGTCGAATCAGCCAAGTCCGCCTTCGGTCGCAGCGGCGACCTACGGCGCGACAAGCAGTGGAGCGTTCGCATATCGAAGTGATCGAAATGCGCGTGGGACAAAAGGACGATGTCGATCTCAGGCAGCTCGCGCACGCTTAGAGCAGGCGCGGTCAGGCGTTTGGGCCCGATGGTAAACAGGAATGGAATCCGAATACCGATGCGCGGAAAAAGCACCGGATCGGTCAGAATTTTGATGCCGAAGAAATTGATGAGCACGGTCGCGTGACCGAGCCAGGCTACCGTTACCCGCTCATCGCTCCACTTGGCCGGATTTGGTTTTGCAGGCGCCGGAGCGATCGGACGAAAACTTTCGACCGTCCATTCCCGCCAAAGATGCGCTAACCAGCGGCGCACGCGCGAGCTGCGCAGAGTTGGTTGGTCGGGTGGTTGCATTGGGTGGATCGAGCAGTCTCTTGTCCGCCTTCGGACGGACTCGTCCCGTGGCGAGCGCGAGGTTAAGAATGCCGGCGAAGCCACAATTATTTTAGCATCGCGCTCGGAGATCGCGATCCACCTCAGCGGACCACGCCAATTTCCGCGTGATCATCGCTTTTTTTTAGACTAGCGCCGTGCATCTGCGCGCAAGCCAAGCTCATTTAGGCGCGCGCGGACCGAACAGCCGTTTGAGAGAAGCCAGAAGACTGATCGGACCTTTAGATTTTCCGGAGCGCGCCACCAGGACTGAACAATTCGCACGATTTAAAATACTGCGGGTGAGATCGCCCATGATGTAATGCCGAAGCATTCCGCGCGCTTGCGATGAGCCGGTCACGATCAAATCGTGATCGCCTTGCCGCACTTCGGCGAAAACTTGATCGATCACGATGCCGTGGCGCACACGCACCTCCGCCGGCACGCCCAAATGTTCGAGCTCCTCCTTTTGCCGGCGTAAATTCAATCCGAGCTCCGATCCCGACTCGAGCAATCGGCTGACGTCTTCTTCGAGCCGCACCAAGTCGGCGTAAATCGCGGGCGGTTCGGCCATGACATGCAGCAAGGTGACCGACGCTCCGACGGCGGCGGCGACTTTTCCGGTCAGTCGCACTGCCTCCTCGATGAATTCTTTTCCGCCGGTGCAAACGAGAAAGCGTTTCAATCGGTTGCATTCGCCAATGGCGACGAGCACGGGCGGTGGAATCGCCTTGATCACTTCGTAGGTTTTTTTCGAACGCCAGTAAAGCCCGGTCCGACCTGTGTGCCGGGCGCCGATGACGACGAGATCATAGGTCGTGGCGGACGTTTGATTGAGAATTTGCCGGACCGGTTCGCCGGCTCGCACGACGATCTCGGGTGTGACACCATCCGCACGCAACGATTGCGCTTGCGCCTCCAGCGCATCGCGCAAGGGATGTTCGTCCGACGGTTTCTCCGCGATACCCAGAAGCGTCGCCTCCGCGTGAGAGGGACCGGCCAAAAGGCCGCCAATTCGCGTGGCGTTATCCGCGGCTGGCTTTCCGTCACTGCAAATCAAAATCTTCATCGCGCCTTACAATTTGTGCCCGGTCATCAAAGTGTAGATGACGATGGCCGCGCCGATCAGCGGAAGCGGAACAAAAGCCAGCCGAATCTTTGGCCCGGCAAAATATTGCGTGGAGATGGCGCCAATCTGCGCGCCGATGGCCGCGCCCGTGTGCATGACCAGCGCGATCAGGATATCGACATTGCCTTTGATCGCGTGGGTAAATGTTCCGTAACTGGCCGAGATGATGATCTCGAAAAGATCAGTCCCGACCGCGAGGTGCGTCGGAATTCCGAGAACGTAAACCATCGAGGGCATCCGAATGTAACCGGCGCCGCCGCCGAGAAAACCGCTGAATAATCCGCCCACGAACGCGACGAGCAGAATGATCCAGAGCGAAATCGCTTTCACGCCGGAGGCAGGAAGCGCGATCAGTGGCCAAATCTTTAAGCGCTGAATGGCCCGCGTGACGTGCATAAATTCCGAATGGTCCTGTTTTGCCTTCCTGCCTTTTATCTTTCCTCGCGGCAGTCGTCCCTTTTGCGAGATCAGCGTTTTCCGGCTCTCCCAAATCATAAAGGTGGAGATGCTCAGATAGACGGCGATCGAAACGATGCTCACGACCAGATTAACGTTGCCCGCCCGTTTCAACATTTGAATCAACTGCGCGCCCACTTCCGCTCCGCCAATTGTGCCAAGAGCCATGATCAATCCGAGACGAAGATCGACATTGCCCAGCGCCCGATGCCGTTTTGCTGCGACCACCGACTTGCCGACGATGTGCGCCAGATCGGTGCCGACGGCGAAGTTCCAATCAAGACCCACCGCGCGCAGCGCCGGGCCCGCGATAAAACTGCCGCCCACTCCAAAGAAGCCGCCGAGGATGCCGATGAGAAAGCCGACGATTACGAGATAGATCGGACTGATGTGCGCTCCGGAAATTGGAAAAAACATGGCTTATTCCGAGCGGCCGCGAATGAGCCGCAGTAAAAGCGTTGTCACATTCTCAAGGACAACTGCCTGGCCGATGATGAGGAGAATGGCAACACCGCCATAAGTATTGCGGTGGTGAACCTCGAGCTGCTGCAGCCACCCGCCCAAAAAATGCAGAACGAGAAAAAAATAGCCGACGACGAGGAGCGCATAGATGGCTAGCTCGATGAGAAATGCTCTCAATGTCTTCGCGGTGTCGGATTTCATGGGGCTTGTTAAAGCGTTAAGCGTTAAAGCGTTAAAGCGGCAGTTGAATCGGCGTGGCGCCGATAGCCCTCCATCGCTTCCACCTCTTCATCGCTTCAACCCGATTTGCCGGTTGCGTGCGAGGCTGTCAACGAGCAAATTCCATTGCCCCTCGAACCTTTACTTCACGCTTAACCGGAAAAACCATGGCCGACGCTGCGAACAAATACGCCGAGAACGTAGCGGGAAAATTCTATGTCGACGATCAATGCATCGACTGCGATTTGTGCCGCGAAACCGCCCCGGCCAATTTCAAACGCAACGACGACGGCGGCCACTCCTACGTTTATAAACAACCGGAGACTCCCGAGGAAGAGGCGCTCTGCAAGGAAGCGATGGAAGGATGTCCAGTCGAAGCCATCGGCGATAACGGAGCGTAAGATCAGCAATCACTCGCCCGCTTCCGTAAAATGGCGACGGTGAATCCCGAAATTCCCGTTGCCCTCACGATCGCCGGATCGGACAGCAGCGCCGGCGCCGGCATCCAGGCGGACCTCAAGACCTTTAGCGCGCTCGGAGTGTATGGCGTAACCGCCGTCACCTGCGTCGTGGCGGAAACACCAGGAAAAGTTTCGCGCATCGAGCCGATGAGCGCGAAGATCGTTCGCAAGCAAATCGCAGTTCTCCTCGAAAATTTCCCGGTCGCCGCGGTCAAGACCGGGCTGCTTTACTCGGCCGAAATTATTTCCGCGGTCGCGCGAGCGCTGGTCGATCTTACCGGCAAGATCGACAGGAAGATTCCGCTCGTGATCGATCCGGTGATCGTCGCGACCGGCGGCGCGAAGCTTTTGCGCGCCAACGCGATCGAGCTTTACAAGACAGAACTGTTTCCGCTCGCCACCTTGATCACGCCCAACCTCGACGAAGCGTCCAGGCTGCTCGGCAAACCGATTGGCGATCTTGCCGCCATGCGCATTGCTGGAAAAAAACTCGCGAAAAAATACGGCGTGCCGATCTTGCTCAAGGGCGGCCATCTCACCGGTAATCAGGCCGTTGACCTGCTCTTTACTAACGACCACGTCATCAAGTTCTCCGCGCCGTTCGTGCGCGGCATTTCCACCCACGGCACGGGTTGCACTTATTCAGCCGCCATCGCCGCCGGTCTCGCATCCGGTTTGTTGCTGGCGGATGCAATCGGTCGCGCGAAAAAATTCGCGAGCGCGTCCATCGCGCGGCATTTTCGCTGGAAATCGAAATCCGGCAAAAATCTCGACGCCCTCAATCATTCACCGTACGAACTGTAGCGGCATTTTGCTTTTTCCAACGCTTCAACTCCATTGCTTCCAGCGCGGCCGCGGTCTCCGCCTGTTTTTTGCTCCGGCCGCTGCCCTGGCCAAGGACAACGTCTTCCCAAACGGCTTGCACGACGAATGTTTTTTCGTGCTCGGGCCCGCTCTGTGAAATCAATTCATAGACCGGGCTGCGCGGTGAAATGCTCTGTAGTAATTCCTGGAGCTGACCTTTCGGGTTGATGTCGATCGGCGCCTCGGCCAGCTGATCGAGATCGGCGCGCGCTTGCGCGAGAATAAATTTTTTTGCCGTCGCCAAATCGCTGTCGAGATAGATCGCGCCGATCAGCGCCTCGTAAGCGTCAGCCAATGTCGATCCCCGCTCGCGCCCGCCGCTGGCCTCTTCCCCGCGTCCCATCATCAAATAACTTCCGAGATCGAGCGCGAGGGCATGGCCCTTCAGCGCTTCGCGCGAAACAAGGCGCGAACGGAGCTTCGTTAACTGGCCCTCAGCTTCGCTGCGAAAATGCCCGTAAAGATACTCGGTGATGACGAGCTGGAGAATGGCGTCCCCGAGAAACTCGAGCCGCTGATTATCAAAATGATAGCGCTGCGTCTCGTGACCGAGGCTGGGATGAGTCAGCGCCTCCGCCAGCAAAAGCGAATTGCGAAACTTATAACCGATGCGTTCCTCGAGCGGACTCACAGTTATCGCTTCTGATAGATTTCGAGCGAAGTCACAACATCGAGAGCGCGCTGCAAGACCGGATCATGCGCCGCTGGTTTTTCCGGCGGACGCCGGCGACGCTCCTGTGCTGCTTCCGCCGCGTCGAGCTCGGGATTTGTTCCGGCCAAGAGCGCGGCCTCATTCAGATGCGGACGTTCCGTCTCGTAAACAAAGGGGCCCATTCCTTTTTGCACGCTCAGCTGAAAGATCTGCCGCTTGTCCGCCACCGACATCTCGACCGGCAAGTCCGGCTTTACTCCATCTGGGAATAATGGCCGGCCTTCCGGCAAGACCGCTTCGGCCACGGCAACCCGCAACATTTTTCCGCTCGGCAATTGCAGGTCGGAGTATTCAACCGCGCGACCGGCCGTCGGCTGGCCGATGATCAGTGCTTTGTCATAAAATCGCAGCGCGCCCGCCAGCGTTTCGGCTCCGCCCGCGGTCTCGCCATCGGCGAGCACCATAATCAATCCTTGAAACGTCGGTTCGCGATCCGAGCTAAACACACGGTCCTGGCGCGCGGCCGGTTTGCGCAATGTGAAAAGCGGCTTGCCTTTCGGGCAAAATCGTTTTGCGAATTCCGCTGCCGTTGCGAAATCGTGCGTGGGCGGACTGTCGCGAAGATCGATAATCAACGCCTCCACTTTCTTGGCAGAGAATTCTCCCAGCTTTTTGTCCATCGCCTGGAGATTCACGGTGGTGAACGCACCGAGTCGCAAGTAACCGGCATGACCATCCAAAATCTCACTGTAAAACGCGCTCGACGATTCCCTCGGCGCAGCTTCGCCCCGCGACTCCGGGGGGAAAAGCATCACGCCGTGGGAGAGCCGAATCGTCAGGCCCTCGACGGTGGCGCGATTTAATTCCGTCTCGGTGATTGCATCCGGATTCGTGAAATTGTTTTTCAAGAGCGTGATGACCGCCTGCAAGTCGGCCGCGCCTAACGAATTGATCACTTCTTCCGTGGTAGGCGTCGGAGAAGGCGATGGCGACGGCGTTGGGGAAGATTTGGCCGGAGTCGGAGCGCTGCTCGCCGTCGGAGAGGCGGCGGACGGCGCGGGGGATTGGGCGAACGCATTCGCCACCATCAAAACCCAAATCGCGATTCCCGCCGGCCAAGTAAACCGAAACATCAGTGTGACATGTGGATGTTATCCGTGAGGGGCCGTGAGAGCAATATCCCGGCGGTAATGGCAGTTCTCAAAACGAATGCGCGAAACGGCCTCGTACACGCGAGCACGCGCAGCTTCGATTGTCGATCCAAGCGCGGTCAGGGCGAGAACCCGGCCGCCAGAGGTCACAATTCCGCCGTTCGTGCGCTGCGTTCCCGCGTGAAAAATGTGAACATCATCAAGCTTCTCCGCCTCGTCGAGACCGGAAATCGCCTTCCCGGTTTCATATTTGTCGGGGTAACCGCCGGAAGCGAGCACAACTGTGACCGCCGCGCGCTCGTCCCACTCGATAGTGCAATTGTCGATCTTGCCGTCAATCGTCGCCTCCAGGAGCGGCAGCAGATCGGATTTCATTCGCGGCAAAATCACTTGCGTCTCCGGATCGCCGAAGCGGCAATTGAACTCGAGGACGCGCGCGCCATCCGCGCTGATCATGAGACCGGGATAAAGCAAACCGCGAAATGTAATTCCTTCCTTGTGCAGACCGCGCAGCAGCGGTCGCATGATTTTCTTGTCAAACTGATCTTCCAACTCGGCGCTCCAATTGTTGGCCGGACTGAATGCGCCCATCCCGCCCGTGTTCGGCCCAAGATCGCCATCGAAGACGCGCTTATGATCGCACGCCGATTCCAGCAGCCGATAACTCTTTCCATCGACGAGCGCGTGCAACGAGCATTCCGAGCCGCGCAAAAATTCTTCGATCACGATGCGCCGGCCCGCATCTCCGAAGCGTCCCTCATTCATCATCGCATCGATTGTCGATCTCGCGGTCGCGGCATCGGGCACAATGATTACGCCTTTGCCGAGCGCCAGGCCATCGGCTTTGATCGCGACTGGAAACTTGAGCCGTTCGCAGTAACGAAATGCTTCGCCATTGTCGGAAAATGTGTTGGCTTCCGCGGTCGGGATTTCTTGAGCGCGCATCAACTCTTTTGCGAAAATTTTCGAAGATTCGATGCGGGCGGCAGATTTGGTCGGACCGAAGACGCGCAATTTTTGCGCCCGAAAAAGATCGACAATCCCCGCCGCGAGCGCGGCGTCCGGTCCGATGACCGTCAAATCGACATGATTTTCCTTCGCGAATCGAACCAGCGCGTGCAAGTCGCTGGCTTTGATCGCAACGTTCTCGGCAATCGCGGCGGTGCCGGCGTTGCCCGGCGCGCACAACATTTGATCGGCCTCCGGCGACTGCTTCAATTTCCAGGCGAGCGCGTGCTCCCGGCCGCCGCTGCCGATCACAAGAATTTTCATTTCGTATTCGATTTGACTGTAGAGGCAGCCGTGTCGGCTGCGAGAATATTTAGATCCGCAGGCGGCACGTCCGCCAGTCGGACGGACTCGTCCCGTGGCGAGCCTGCCACTACAGTTACCGCGATGGCGATTCCGCGGGAGTGATTGCCAGCACCAGCTTTTCCGTGTGGCGAATGACCAACAACTTCGCTTCGACACCGATTTGTTCGCCCATGAGCATCTTGTGCAATTCATGAATGCTGCCAATCGGCTGCTCATTGAATGCGATAATTAGATCGCCTTCGCGCAGGCCTGCGCGCTGAGCTGGACTATCTTTTTCCACGGAAACAACCAGCACGCCCGTTTCCAGCGGTAAATTGTAAAAGCGAACGATCCGACGATGCAGCGGCACATTTTGTCCGGCCACGCCGATGTAACTGCGCCGGATTTTTCCGTCGCGAATCAACCAGCCGGCCACGAACTTCGCCGTGTTGCTCGCGATGGCGAAGCAGATTCCCTGGGCCGGGCGAATCATTGCCGTGTTCACACCGATCACTTCGCCGGCTGAATTCACGAGCGGTCCGCCGGAGTTGCCCGGATTCAAGGCGGCGTCGGTTTGGATGATATTGTCGATCAAACGTCCGGATTGCGCATACATCGAGCGGCCGAGCGCACTGATCACGCCCGCGGTAACGCTGGCTTGAAAACCAAGCGGGTTTCCGATCGCAATGACGACCTGGCCGACACGCAAACTCTCCGAATCCGCCAGGCGCACGTGCGCAAGGTGCGGCGCATCGATTCGAATCACAGCGAGATCCGTATCGGGATCATCGCCGGCCAGTTGCGCCGGATACTCGCGCCCGTCCGGCAAGCTCACCGCAATTTGATTCGCGTCGTGAACGACGTGGCTGTTGGTCAAAATGAAGCCGTCGGGGGCGATGACGAAACCGGAGCCACTGCCCCCGACTTCGCGTGGGCCGCGCCGACTATCGAGACGCTGTTTGATATCGATG
>Ga0209577_10005991_pt1 | contig 11269 bp, 7 predicted proteins | sample GraSoiAngelo_109_FD_185874 | JGI IMG/M metagenome (GOLD analysis project Ga0209577, IMG submission 185874) | Grasslands soil microbial communities from the Angelo Coastal Reserve, California, USA - 14_0903_12_20cm (SPAdes) (version 2) | ecosystem: Environmental > Terrestrial > Soil > Grasslands ... | reverse complement strand
CTGGAGGTGAGGGGGGAGGGGGAGTGGGACGCGTTGATCGAGAATGGCGCGGCGCGGCTCGCGTCCGCACGCGGACGCTCGGACGCGGTGCTGAGCGCGGACGCTGCGAGCTGGCGGCGACTCGCCGCGGACGTCCGCCGAGGCATGCACGATTTCCGCTCGGGGCGCCTGTCCGTGCGCTTCAACCTGCACGCGGGCGTCGGCTTCCTCATGGCGACGAGCGGCTCGCGCGAGCCTCATCGGCTGCGGTTTCGCTCGGTCGAGACGGCGAGCGTACGCATCTCGACGATGGAGGCGGGCACCGGCCCGCCGGTCCTCGCCGTACACGGGCTGGGCGCGACGATGATGTCGTTCCTGCCGACGGTCGCCGCGCTATCCGACCGCTTCCGCGTGATCGCCCTCGACCTCCCCGGCTTCGGCGACTCCGACAAGCCGATCCGCGCCGCGTACGACGCGCTTTTCTTTGCCGACGCGTGCGTCGACCTGCTAGATGCACTCGAGGTGGAGCGTGCTCACGTGATCGGCAACAGCCTCGGCGGCCGCGTCGCGCTGGAGGTCGCAATGCGCCATCCGGACCGCGTCGGCGGTCTTGGGCTGCTCGCAACCGCGCTCGCTTGGAGGCGCGAGCGGCCGCTGCTGCCGCTCCTGCGTCTCGCGCGCCCTGAGCTCGGGCTCGTGCAGCTCGCGCCGCGGCCGGTCGTCAAAGCGATCATCCACCGCCTGATCCCGAACGCTGACGAGGGGCCGACGGCCGCCGGCGTCGATGAGTTCCTGCGCGTGTACCTCACGCCGGCAGGCCGCGCCGCGCTGTACGCGGCGGCGCGGCAGATCTATCTCGACGAGCCCTACGGCGAGGAGGGGTTCTGGACCCGCCTGCGCGCGCTGCAAACGGACACGCTGTTCGTCTGGGGGCGGCGCGACCGCCTCGTTCCGATCGCATTCGCACGCCACGTGCGCGACGCGCTGCCGCGTGCGCGCCACCTCGAGCTCGACTGCGGCCACGTGCCGCAGATCGAGCGCCCGCGCGAGACACACGCGGCTCTCGCGTCGTTCCTCTCCGAGGCGCCCGGCGCGGCGGTCGCGGCGCCCGCCGGAACCTAGACCCCGGCAGCCTCGCGAGCTCGCGCCCGGACACGCCGCTCAAGCACCTAGCACCGCGGCCATCGCGCGGCGTGCGCGCTGCAGCGCGCGCCGATCGCGATGGAGCTGAAAGTCGCAGTTCGCGCCCACGCCGAGGGCGTTGATAGTGAACGCGACGTCCTTCGCATCGGCGCCCGCGCGCAGCTCTCCCTGCTCGACCGCCGTGCGCGCCTCGCGCTCGAGCACGCGCAGCCACTGCCTCATCACGCGTTTGACCGCGTCGTTAACGGGGCCGTGACGAGCATCGAACTCGACCGACGCGGTCGTCAGGAAGCAGCCGCCGGGGAAGGGCGGGTCGCCGAGGTAGTCGATCCACGCATCGCAGATCGCGTTCAGCCGTCGCAGACCCGCCGGCTGGACAGCCGCAGACTCGTAAACGGTGCGGCGGAAGATCTCCGCAGCCTCGTCGAGAGCGGCAAGCTGGAGATGCTGCTTGGAGCCGAAGCGGCCGATCAGTCCGCTCTTGCTCATCTCGAGCTCGCCGGCCAGGCGCCCGATCGTCAGACCCTCGAGGCCCACCACCGACGCGAGCTGAACGGCTGCCTCGAGCGTCTCGGCGCGGGAAAGCTCGACGTCGTTGACCGAGCGCCGCATCGGTTCGAGTCTACCCAAAGCGAACGCTCGTGCTGTATATATTGCGGACGGTCGTTCTGTATAGCGTGGAAGGGAGACGCGGATGAGAATCCGGTGGCTGGGCTGGGCGGGTGCCGAGATAGAGGGGGAGGAGGGTGAGCACGTCGTCGTCGACCCGCTCGAGGATGCGAAGGCGGTGTTCGCGTGGCTGGGCGATCGCGCCGCCGCGATGCCGCTGCCCGCGATCATCGCGCCGCGGGCGGGCGCCGTCGCCGGCCTCGTGACGCACCTGCACCGCGACCACGCCGACGCGGCCGCGCTTCGGGCGGCGGTTTCGTCGGGCGCACCCGTCCTCGAGCCGCTCGGCTACGGCGGGACCGGCGGCGAGCAGCTTGCGATCGCACAAGCCGATGCCGAGCTCTCGGACGCGGGCCTGAACCGCCGTGCAACCGCGCAGTGGACGAGCGTAACCGCGGGACCGTTCACGCTGACGGCGCTGCCCGCGGTCGACGGAACGGGAGATCCGCAGGTCTCGTGGTTGATCGAGGCGAGTGGCAAGCGCGTGCTGCACCTCGGCGACACGATGTTCCACGGCTGGTGGTGGCGCTTTGCCGAACGCTTCGGCTCGCCCGACGCGGTGCTCGCCCCGGTCAACGGCGCGCGGCTGACCTTTCCGCACCGCCGCCCCGCGAGCCCGCTCCCCGGCGCGATGGATCCCGAGCAGGCAGCGCTCGCCGCTGACATTCTCGGTGCAGCGCGGCTCGTGCCTATCCACTACGGCGGGTACGAGCTGCGCGGGGTCTACGAGCCTGTGCCCGATCCGCTCGAGCGCGTCAAGTCGGCGGCCAGCCGCGTGACCGCGATCGGGCCGGGCGAATCGATCGAGGTGTGAGCTCGCGCTAGCATCGGGCAGCTAAGGTGGAGCGCACCCGTTCGCCGACGTAGCTCAGTTGGTAGAGCACTTCACTCGTAATGAAGGGGTCCCCGGTTCGAGTCCGGGCGTCGGCTCTAAAACTCCCTGCCCCAGGTCGTCGTGGGCTTCGCTGAGGGGCAAAGGCATGTGGTGATCGGCCCCGCGAGGGGATCATCACGATCTCTCCGATGCGGCCGACTTGTTTACGCTACGGCGACGTTGCTGTTTGATGCGTTGCCACCCCAGCCGTTCTCTATGCGCCCGTCGGATCACGCACGACGCGGTGCCTTCGCGTGGTGTCGCTCGATCGCAGAGCCGAGCGCAACATGCCACACGTGACAGGTTCATGTCGATCTTCTTGAGCTACAGGCGCGAGGATAGTGGCGGCTACACCGGTCGCCTCTATGACGGGCTCACCGCACATTTCGGCGACGACGAGGTGTTCATGGATCTCGAGGACATTCAGGCAGGGAAGAATTTCCGTTCCGACGTAGAGCAGACAAGCAGCAGGAGCGACGTCGTGCTCGTGGTGATCGGAGGGTCGTGGTCGTCGATCACGGACGCGCACGGAAGTCGTCGCCTCGATCGCGACGACGACGTGCTGCGCCTGGAGGTCCGCACGGCGCTCTCCGGACCCGCGCGCGTGATCCCGACGCTCGTCGACCGGGCAACGATGCCCGCGCCGAGCGACTTGCCGGCGGACCTAGCGCCGTTGTGCGACCTGAATGCGGTCGAGCTCACCGACAGGCGTTGGCGGATTGACCTTCGACAGCTGATTGCGCAGATCGAGCAGGTGAACCGCCAGCCCCACGTGGGTGAGCTGGTGGCGGGCTATCGCGTTGAGGCAATCATTCGCGAGGGGCGCTTCGGCACAGTCTTTCGAGCGACAGAAGCGTCAACCGGAGACGAGGTCGCGCTCCGCGTTATTACTGGGAGCTTGGCGCTCGATCCCTCGCTGCAAAGCCGCGTGCTAGCTGTCCGGCACGCCTTGGCGGAGGTCGAGAGTCGAGCGATCCTCAAGCCAAGAGCCGCGGCGCTCGAGGGGGAGCGCCTGTTCATCGTGACGGATCTCCTCGATGGCACGACCGTGCGCCGCGTGCTCGCGCGTCGCGGTCGCCTACCGGTGGCCGAGTCGATGCGCATTGCGCTCGAGGTAGCCGAGGGGCTTGCGCCTGCACATGAAAAGGGCCTTGCCCACGGCGGAATCGGACCGAGCAACGGGATGCTGCTCGACGATGCCGAGCCCCCGAGCATCCGCATAGTCGACTTCCAGTTGACGGTCGGCGAGGATGGTCTCAGCACTCTCGCTGACGTAGCACGGCTCGGGCGGTTGACATGTCTTCTCGTCACCGGTCATGAAGATGCGCACGCAGATGTACCTGAGCCATGGCAGCAGCTCGTTCGGGAGGCAATCGAAGGGCATTTTCCGAGCGCGGACAAGTTTGCCTCGGCGCTCACGTCGACAATGGCGCAGCGCGAGGTGGAGTTGGGCACGATGTTGCACGAGCGCTACAGCAACGCCGTCGAGTACGCGCGCTGTGTGCATGACGGAGACGTGCGAAAGGGAACGTCCGTGCCGTATCTCTCTCATCTGTTGGGTGCGAGTGCGCTCGTGCTCGAGGACGGCGGATCAGAGGATGAGGCGATCGCGGGGCTCTTGCATGATGCCGCCGAGGACCACGGGGGCGCGGAGCGCCTCAGGGACATCGAGCTTCGCTTCGGTCCGACCGTCGCACGAATCGTGCGCGCGTGCAGCGACACGCTGCTCGATCCCAAGCCGCCTTGGCGCGAGCGCAAGGAGGGTTACATCGAACAGCTCCGCAGCGCCGCGCCCGACGAGTTGCGCGTCTCACTCGCGGACAAGCTCCACAACGCGCGGGCCATCCTCAGGGACCTCGAAGCCGAGGGTGCGAGCTTCTGGTTGCGATTCACGGTCAGCGACCGTGATCAGCAGGTTTGGTACTACCGTGCCCTCGCTGATGTGTTCCTCGAGCGTTGCCCCGGCGGTCACGCGCGGGCGCTCGATGATGTCGTTGCGCGAATCGAAGACTCATCGCGCTGAGGCCCCGCTTGAAACTCGCCTGGTTCATCGAGCGCCTTACGCCTATCTCCGGTCACGCGCTCACGACCCCCTGGTCTCCCGATATTTTTTCGCGCGCCTGCACCGCAGCCCAGGTTTCGCCCGTCTCGAACGCCGTCATCAGCTCGTCGTCCAAACTGTCCGCGCGGGCTGCCGCGAGGTCCAGTGCATTGAGTAGCTCGTTCGTGTCCAGCTCGTCGGCCAATAGCTGGTGCTGAAGGAAAATCATCGACCGCCCGTCGCCATCTCGCATGCACATCGTTCCAAACGCACCGTCGTTGTTGATCTCGTTGAGACGCTCGAGGATCTTTCCGCGCCTGTCTCCGCTCGCATCGACGTTTTCAAGCACGGTGGCTCTGATTCCCACCAGAGTCTGCTCACCCGCCTCGCCGACGTCCAGCTGACAAGCGGTGCTTCCGAAAGGAATGATGAACGAGTTGCCGGTCTGGTCAATATGAAAGTTCAGTTGCGCGCGGGTCAAGATTCCGTGCACTTGCTCTGCCACGCGCGTCACCGCTGACATGCTTCCCTCCCTAGGTCACCGGTCGTACCACCGGCACGACCGTCGATTCGAGCAAATCTCCATCCCGCACGTACCTGACCGTGCAGTCCTTTCCTATCCGGGATCGGTCGAGCACTCGATAGAGGTCGCCCGGTGTGTCGATAGTCATCCCGTCGAACCCGACGATCACGTCTCCTCGTTTCAGTTGAGCGATCCCCGCGGGAGCGTCCGCTTGCGGTGTATCGAGCAAGAGCGCTCCAGCTTTCTGCTGCCATCGCTCTCGCTCGTCGGGCGTGAACTGGCGCAGCTGGATCCGCGTGCCGATCGTTGCGCGCTTGATCTGGCCTTCGCCCGTCTCGCAAAATTCGCGGTAGACCATGTGCGCCGTCTCTATGGGAATCGCAAACCCCAGTCCACTGGAGTCTCCCAAATCACTGACTCGCACCTCGGCGTTGACCCCGATCACGCGGCCGTCGGCCCCAATCAGCGGACCGCCAGAGTTTCCCGGATTGATCAGAGCATCGGTCTGGATCATGTTGTCGATCGGAACCCCGCCGAAGCCGGGCATCGTTCGATCGAGTCCGCTGATTATCCCGCCGGTTACCGTACCCGCCATGCCGTAGGGGCTTCCGATAGCGATCGCCGGCTCACCCACGCGTATGTCAGCGAGCGGACGCGCGTCAAGGACCGCGACCGGTGCGACATTCACCTTGAGCAGCGCGAGATCCGTGCTCGGGTCGCTTATCTGCAGCGCGGCCGGGTAGGCGCGATCGTCGTAGAATCGAATCGTCAGTGATGACGCCTCGGCGACAACGTGAGCGTTCGTTACAACGATGCAGCTGCCGTCGTCGGCCGCCGCAGGCTGGATCGCAAATCCCGAACCGTTGCCGAAGCCCGCAGGTTGAACAACATCGATATTTACAACCGCGGGCATCGCAGTCGCGATCACATCGGGCAGCGACATCACGCCAAGATCGTATACCTCCCGCTCCCACACCGAACGGGGCCGAACCTCGAACCGCGCGAATACCGCGATTCCGCACCCACCCGAACCTCGCCGAATTTGCCGATCACAACTCGTAATTAAGGGGTCCCGGTTCGAGTCCGGGCTCGGCTCTGGTTCAAGAAACGGGTTTTCGTCGCAAACGAGCCGTAGAAGGCGGCGGCAGCGCATGCATTACTGGTATAAACCGTCTGCCTAGCGATATCCGGCGACGCAAAAGGGGGGAGCGATGCAGTCGATGGGCTACGGTGCTCGCCGACGCGGCCTAACTGTCGCATCGGCCAAGGGATGCGGTGTCGCAGCGTTCGCCTTGGTCGCGGCGCTGCTGGTTCTGGCCAGTCCCTCAGTCGCCGGCGCATCGGGATGGTCAAAACCGGTGCGGTATAGCGCCATCGAAGATGGCGTCTCTGTGTCGTGTGCGACGGAGTCGTTCTGCATGGCCGTCGGGTTCGAGCTCCCCGACGCCGTTATCTACAGAGCAGGCACGTGGTCAGCCCCCGTCGAGCCCGAGAAAGGCAACCCGCTCACCTCCGTCTCCTGCCCGTCGGAAGAATTCTGCGTCGCCCTCACACCGACTGGAGGGGTCATCTACGAAAAAGGCTCATGGGGGAAGCCGTTCGTGATCGACAACCGCGCGAACGGCAACGATCTGAGGAGCGTGTCGTGTATCTCGAGTTCGTTTTGCTTTGCGGTCGGTGTACAAGGTAAGGTATTCACTTACAACGGCACAGGGTGGACCGGTCCCGTCCATGTGGCGCAGGAACGAGAACTCAACTCGGTGTCGTGCTTCTCGACCTCATTCTGCGTTACTGGTGGTCAAGAAGGTTACGTAGCCGTATACAACGGAAGCTCGTGGTCGAGTCCCTCGACCTCTGTCGATCCTGGGCAGTTCATCGCATCCGTGTCGTGCGGCGCACCAGCGTTCTGCGCGGCAGGTGATAATAGTGGCGGCGTCCTCACATATAGTCGCGGCGCCTGGAGTTCTCGCCTCCACCTGCCAGGCCTCGTCTTGAGCTATAACGTCCAGGTCTCTTGTCACTCGGAGTCATTTTGCGCTGGGGTCAGCGCAGACGGCCGCGGATGGACATTCAACGGGAGCTCTTGGAGTACACCGGTAATTGTCGATCCCAACGTGCCGCTGGCGTTGTCGTGTCCCTCAACGACCTTCTGTCTTGCAGCGGACATCAGCGGTAAATACCTTACGTATTCGGGAGAAGCCAGCTCTACTCCGCCGCCCCCTCCGGTACTCAAGTGCCGTGTCCCGAAGCTGCGGGGCAAGACTCTGACTCAGGCTAGGAAGCTCCTAACCAAAAGCCACTGCAAGCTGGGCAAGGTTACCCAGTCCAGGAGGCACGCCAAGCACAGGCTAGTAATCAGCGAGAGGCCGGGAGCAGGCAAGACCTTGCCATCTGGGACCAAGATTGCGGTCAAGGTCAGATAGCAAGAAGGCAAGAAGATAGGTCACACGCATTGCGTGGTCCAAGAGGTCTGCCGCAAGGAGGCGCGCGCCCTGCGCTCCGACAGGTCATGACCGAGCTCATGGCCGGCGAGAGGCCGTCTAGCAGAGCCGACGAGATGGCGGTGCGGTATTCGCACGCGTTCGCCCGCGTCCATGCTCGTGGCTGCTCACGAAATTCGAGCTTGCGAAGGTGGGAGACGCTCGACACCTTGGGTGGTCGGCGATGCGCGCGGCCATCATGGATGACGCCACCGCATCGCTCGTAACTGGCCGATGCGTGAGCGGATCAAACCGCGTCCCGAACCATGTCCCGAACTCCGCAAATCTGAGATCATCTGGGGATCGCGGGTGCCGAAATATGGCTCAACAGAGGCAACATCGCTGCATCCAGAGAAACTCGTAGTGAAGCGGTCCCCCGTTCGAGCCCGGGCGTCGGCTCTGGCGCGATTGCGCCGATCGCTCACCAGGCGCGTATCGGCGGCCCCACATAAGCCTTCCCTTGCGGGCTGACCCAGCGCACTCGCCACTGTCGCGCCGAGACGTTCGACCTCAGCGTCCAATAGCCAGCGGCGTTCGTGTGGACGGTGGAAAGCGTGGTGAACCGGCTCGCGGTCGAGCGCCTCGCTTCTATCGTCAGGCTGGTCGCTTCTCCGGCTGGTCGGATCAAACCCCATAGCCGGTAACCGCCGGCCGAGCGAGTCACGGTCAGCGGTATGGGAAACGCGGCAAGGAGCGGCTTCGCTCGCCCGTTGACGTACTCCAGGCCCGTCTGGAAGCCGACGCTGCGGCGGCGAACCGGGTCGTCCCTGAGCAGGTATTGGGAAAAGGACGCAACTCGCGGGTTCGAGTAGGCGACGCGTTCGGCAATCGCATCCCATTCGGCCTGCTCGGAGACTGGTACGCCCACGTAGCGACTGGGCTTGCTCGCGACCCCGAACTCGGTGATATACACGGGCAGGTGGCCGGGTAATGCGCCGGCTTGCGCGGCGCGATCGAGCGCGTGCGTGATGCGGGACAGCGAGCCGATCGTCACCGATTCGGGGTCGCGCGGGACGTAGAACGGGCCCACGCCGTTCGCATACGGGTGCACCCCCCAGCCGCTCGTCGACAGCCTTCCGCACGATCTCGCGGGCCTGTAGCGCGAATTCAGGCAAAGCACGCCGCGCAAGAACATCAGCGGCGCAACGTTTGAGCGGCTTCCCCTGAGCGGTCGTGTTTCGCCTTCAGGCGCGGTTTCGCCGATCAGCACTGCCGGGCGCCCGATCCCGGCTGCCACCAACCCGTTGTAGCCGGCCTGGTAAAGGGACCGATAGACGGCCGGTGAGGCGGGCGTCCCGTTCGCGTTGAACTGTGGTTCCAGGAATTCGTGATGGTTTGGCTCGTTCCAGATCGAGAAAAGCGAGACCTCTTCGCGATAGTGCCGCCCGACTGCGGTCATGAAGTGTTCAAACTGGCGCGCATCGGGGCGAAACAGGAATGAGCCCTTATGTGGGTTGGCCTGCGCCCAGCGCGGCACCGGAGAGGTGACGGTGAGCAGCACCGTCCAGCCGAGCTTGTGCGCTTCTTCGATCAGTGGGTCGTACGGCGCCCAGTCGTACGCCGCCGGATCGGTCGTCTGGAAGGACGGCCGGTGGACGCTGCGGGCTCGGGGAGCCACGGCGCGCCAGCTCAGCTCGACGCGCAGTGCCCGCACGCCGAGCCGTTGAAGCGTGGCGATCGTCGCGGGCCGCGTGACCGGACTCAGTAGCAGGGCCGGCGCCTCGAAGTAGGTCGTCTGGCTGTGTCCGGCGACCGCGGTCGGCGAGCACAGCGCCGCGCACAAAGACGTGGCGACCAGGGCACAGCTGAGCAGTCGAAGACGCGACATTCGGTGGTAGGCACCCCGGAGGCGGGGCACGTGGGAGGTGGCGGAGCCGCATCCGGCCTCGCGGTCTCGTGTAAGACACGCCCCAGTCCGCAGGGTTGCGGTGCGCTCTGGGTGCGTGCTCGTCGCGCATCGGCTTGTTCGACTCGCCAACCACGATGCGACGAGGAGTCGACCTCAGGCGTGCGACTCCCGTTCGCAAGATCCGTAGGTCAACTCGTTCTCCGCGGGCGATCGCACTGGAAGCCTCATGGACGCCTCCGCCGCCCGAACGGGCCTAGAGCTAAACGGGCGGCTGCTTCGTTTGCAGCCTCAATCCGCACTCGACCGGCGGCCACCCGCCCTTGCCTCCTACTCGCAATCAAGAAATCCCGGGCCGAGCTCGGGCGTCGCCGCTTGCCGAGCCCGTAAATCGGTTTTGCGCCGCCCGTGCATGGGTAACAACTGTCACGAGGGCGTGGTGGCGTCGGTGAGTTTCTGCCGCTAGCGAGCGTCCGGCACGGAAACAGAGGGAGAGGGAAGGCGAGCGTGAAGCGAACAGGGATGGTCGCGATCTGTATATGCGCGACGCTCGCTGTCAGCCCCACGGCTACCGGCACGGCCGCGTCCGGAGGTGCGGCTGCCCCACGCGCTGAAGACTCGCCCGATGTCAGCGGTCGAGTTGCGCCCGTGTCCATCAAAGCGGTCACGCATAAACGCACCGCACAGGACGAAACGAAGAGGAAGTGCCGCGAGAGGCTGAAGAAGCACTGGGCAGCCTTTAGGGCGCGTCAAGCGGCGTGGAGGGACGGCTTCCGCGCAAGAAAAACGGCACGGAGGGAACGATTTGACTCGAGGCAGCGCGGGCGGCGAGCGCGGTTCACATCAAAGCTGGAACAAGAGCGAGCTACATCTTCTGAAACGGACACTACGGTCGCTCAGAGGGAACACTTTCGCGACCGCGTAAGGGAACAACATCAGGCGTTTCGGACGAGACAGGCCGCGCTATGGAAGAAATTCCGGGAGCGACAATCGGGCCGGAGGAAGGCTTTTGAAGCATGGCTGAGGAAACGCAGAAGCTCGTTTGAGCAACGCTACGCCGGGCGTTGCGAGGCACTAGGCGACGGCCGGCTCGACGAGGCAGAACTGCGTGTAGACGAGCAGCATGAACAAGCTGAAATAGCGACGGATGCGGAAGAAGAAAAGGCCGAAGCCGACGAAGAAGAAAAGGCCGAAGCCGACTAGCCGGATTGGAGACGCTAGCCCGGGGGCAATTGCGTTGCAGGCGGACCCCGGAACTGCTGTCCGGGCGCCTAAGCACGGCAGTCCCTCGAGAGAGGGGGCTGAGCCGCCAGCGATCCGGTGCCACCGTCGGGGGTGGAAACGAGATAAGGCGTTGGGGCGTCCCGGCTCTCGCGTCGGTCGCGGTCGACGCAAAGACTCGCCGAGCCGTCATAGCGTCGTGAGGACCGTGGAGGCGCGCTGGAAGCCCCAGCCGCCTGGATTCGACCGACAAGGAGCCGGCAGCGGGTCCAAGTGCGCCGAAGCTTCCGCGGATGTCGGCAATGACCCGCGGCCACCGGCATCCGTGCCGCGATGGCCGGCTCGGCGTTTGCCCGATTGCCTTGCGCTGTGGACTGCCTCGATCGCCGTCACGAAAGCGGAGGCGGCGAGCAACGCTGTCCACTACAACCAGCTGCACGCGATCGAGGACGAGCACGAGCGCGCACGGGATACCCACGAACTGCGCAGAGAG
>Ga0209577_10005988_pt1 | contig 11273 bp, 10 predicted proteins | sample GraSoiAngelo_109_FD_185874 | JGI IMG/M metagenome (GOLD analysis project Ga0209577, IMG submission 185874) | Grasslands soil microbial communities from the Angelo Coastal Reserve, California, USA - 14_0903_12_20cm (SPAdes) (version 2) | ecosystem: Environmental > Terrestrial > Soil > Grasslands... | reverse complement strand
GATCTTCGCGCAAGGTCCGGAAGAAGGCGTCGATCTTCTGCGCGAGCTTGCCGGTGCGCCGCGCCGCAACCTTCGGGAGCCCGCCCCGCGGCTGATCACCGGCCTCGATCGAGCGGTCGACCTGTTGGTGGAGATGAAGAACGCGAGCGAGGTCGCGGTCGGGCTCGCGTACAGCGCCGTTCTGTTCCGCGACAAGGGGCTCGCCGCCGAGGTCGGCGCTATCGAAGATTCAACCGACGAGATGCACCACGAGCTCGAACGCTGGGTATTGCGCGCGGTGACGGAAGGCGGCGAACCCGATTCGCTACGAGGGCTTCTGCATCTCGCGTTCGCGAACGAGCGCATCGCCGACGCCGCCCAAGAGATGACCAAGCTCGTCGAGTACGAAGACGAGCCGCACCCGATCATCTCTGAGGCGCTCGCGGAGACGGACGAGATCGTGGTCCAAGAGGCGGTGACGGCGGGAAGCGAGGCCGAAGGGAAGTCGCTGCGCGATCTTCAGATGCGCACGGAGATCGGCATGGAGGTCCTCGCGATCCAACGCGGGGGCCGCTGGATCTATCGTCCGCGCGCATCGCAAACCCTGCTGGCCGGCGACAAGGTCATCGCCGTCGGGCCGGAGGACGGCGCGCATGACCTGGCGGTGCTGTTCGGCACCGCACCGGCTGAGGAAGAGTAGGTGGACTCCGGCGAGGATCGACGTCCCCGCAAAGCATTCGTGTGGATGCTGCTGACGATCGTCGCAGGGGTAGGCGGCGCGACGGGCGCAATCGCGATCGGGGGCAGCGGGACCTACGACATGCCGCCGTTCCGCGCGGAGCTGCGCGCGTGGCCGGCGACGTCGGGGAAGACCGAGATCGCGGTGCGCGCGCCGGTGATCGGGCGCGCGCGCGCCGAAGCCGGCACGCACAACGCACCCATCGATTTCCGCGTCACGATCGTCGGCGTCTCGGGCTCGGCCACCGCCTCCGAACTGGCCGCGCTCCGCAACCCTCGTGACCTGATGACGGTGCTCGCACGGAACGACTCGGCGGCGGTCCGCGCGTTCGCCATCAAGCTCGGGGTGCTGGCGCTCGGAGGCGGCATCGTCGGCGGAGTCGTCGTCTCATTCGGCCGGTGGCGGCGCATCGTGGGTGCAGCGGTCATCGGTCTCATCGCCGTGGCTCTGGTCGGCGTGGCCGTGAAAGCGACCTACAACGCCGATGCGTTCGCGAAGACCCACTTCGTGGTCGACCGCGGCTCGCTCGACATCTTGCCGTCGAGTCTGCCTACCCTGTAGCACGCATGCACGCCTACGTGACCGGAGCGACCGGCTTCATCGGGAGCCGGGTCGCGCGCGCGCTCATGGACAGGGGGTGGGACGTCACCGTCCTGGCGCGCAAGCCGGAACGCGCGGTCGAGCTCGCGCAAGCCGGCGCGCGCATCGCGATCGGGGACATCACCGAGCCCGCGTCGCTCTCGGCGAGCATGCCCGGACACGACGCCGTCTTCCACCTCGCCGCGTGGTACGCGATCGGCGTGCGCGACGCCGCCCGCATGGAGCAGATCAACGTCGGCGGGACCGAGAATGTGCTCAACGCTGCCGCCGCAGCCGCGATCCCGCGGATCGTTCACTGCTCGACCATCGCAGCGCTCGGAAGCGTGCCGGGCGGCGCCATCAGCGACGAGACCGACGTCCACCAAGGCTCGTACGGGTCCAACTATGAACAAACGAAGCTGCGCGCGCACCAGATCGCTTCCGAGCGCGCCTCGGCCGGCGCCCCGATCGTGATCGTGATGCCGGGTGCTACGTACGGTCCCGGCGACGAAAGCATGGTGGGCGTCCTGCTGAAGCTGTACGCGAAGGGGCTACTCGTCGCCTGCCCGTTCCAAGAAACGGGCCTTTCCTGGGTGCACGTGGAAGACGTCGCCGACGGGATGGTGCGCGCGTTCGAGAAGGGCGAGCCGGGCGAGGGTTACATCCTCGGCGGCGATAACGAATCGATCGGTGGCATGTTCGCGCGCATCAAGCCGCTTACCGGAAAGCGCGCGCCGATGAAGATGCCGAACTGGCTCGTGAAGGCAGGCCTCCCGGTCGGTCCGCTCATCGCGCGCATGCTGAAGCAAGAGCCAGACCTCTTGAAGGAAGGCCTCACGAGCTTGAACGGCTCGTGGATGTACTCGTCGAAGAAGGCGGAGGCGTCGATCGGCTACCGCTACCGCTCGATCGAAGAGGGGATCCCGCCGGTTATCGCAGCACTGCGCGCGAAGCGCTAACCGCCCAGAAGGTCGCGCGAGATCAGGATGCGCTGGACCTCGCTCGTTCCTTCCCCGATCTCGAGCACCTTCGCGTCGCGATAGAAGCGCGACACCGCGAACTCGTCCATGAAGCCGTAGCCGCCGTGGATCTGGATCGCCTCGCGCGCGGCCGTCACGGCGGCTTCGCTCGCGTACAGCTTGGCGACCGACGCTTCTCGTTTGAACGGCAAGCCTTGGTCGTGCAGCCACGCCGCGCGGTAGACGGCGAGGCGTCCGAGGTCGGCGCTCATGCTCATGTCGGCCAGCTTGAACGCGATCGCCTGGAAGTCGGCGATCGGCTTCCCGAACTGCTTGCGCTCCTTCGCGTGGGAGACGCACATGTCGACGCAGCCTTGGGTGAGCCCGACGGCGAGCGCGCCGATCGCGACCCGGCCGGCATCCAGGATGATGAGGAAGTTCTTGAATCCTTCGCCGCGCGCGCCGAGCAGGTTCTCCTCCGGCACGCGCGCGTCCGCGAACACGAGCTCCCGCGTGTCCGAGGCATGCCACCCTAGCTTCTTGTACTTGCGCCCGGCGGTGAACCCCGGCGCGTCCACAGGCACGATGATGTTGCTGATCTCGTCCGGCGCAGTGCGTGCGGTGATCGTGACGTGCTGGCTGATCGGGGTTCCGACGTTCGTGATGAACGCCTTCGTCCCGTTGATCACCCACTCGCCTTGGCCCAGCTCGGCCGTGGTCTTTGTGTTGCCCGAGTCGCTCCCCGCCTCTGGCTCGGTCAAGCCGAAGCCGGCGATCTTCTCCCCGCGCGCTAGAGGAACGAGCCAGCGCTGCTTCTGCTGCTCGGTGCCGAACAGATACAGCGGCATCGCGCCGAGGCCGACCCCGGCTTCCAACGTGATCGCCATCGATGAATCGACGCGCGCGAGCTCCTCGATCGCGACGCACAGCGTCGTGAAGTCCGCGCCGGCCCCTCCGTAAACCTCGGGGAACGGCAGGCCGAACAGCCCGAGCTCCCCCATCTGGAGCACGATGTCGACCGGGAACTCGCCGGATTCGTCCATCTCTTCCGCGCGCGGACCGATCACTTTCTCGGCGAAATCGCGCACCGTCTGACGGAACGCTTCTTGCTCCGAGCTCAGCCTGAAATCCATGGTCGCGAGCATATCGCAGAGGTTTCACGCCCCCGGAGCGACGAGGATTTAACAACGCGGAAACACAGGGGATAAGGCCGCGTAATCAACGACGCGTAGCGTGAGCGCATGTTGGATACCTCGGGGACCACCCGAGGCGCGTACGAGTTGGGCGCGCTCGTCGTGGATCTTGACTCGTACTCCGCGCGCCTAGACGGACGCGACCTCGACGTGAGCGGCTCCCAGCTGGAGCTGCTCGCCGTGCTGATCGCGAACAAGCAACGCGTGATGGATCGAAGCGAGCTTGCGAGCGCGCTCGGCCTCCGTCACGCCCGCACCGTCGACGTATTGCTGAGCAATCTTCGCCATATGATCGGCCGAGACTTCGTGCGCAACGTGCGAAGCCGGGGTTGGATCATCGATCCGGCGGCCTTCGCGTAAGCACAACTCTCCTCGCACGACACGACACATCCTTGTTTTGTTTTCGTTCTGTTTTCGTTTCGTTTTGGGCACACAGGGCTGTGTTCTAGTTCTTAACGCCTTCTTAACGCCGGCGACTCTGTTATGAAATTTTTCGCGTTTATCTTCGCGCCCATGAAAAAGCTCGCGCGGTTCAAGCAGAAGGAGACGAGGCGCGTCTTCGCCTTGATCTTCGGCGGCAAGATGATCGGGATCACCGCGATCTTGGGCGCGATGATCGGCGTCAACATGTTCTTGGGCGGTCCGGCAAGCGCCCAAACGACAACGGTGGAGCACACGGCGAATCAGCTCGTGAATCCCGTGAACACGATCTGGGTGCTGGTGACGGCGTTCCTCGTGTTCTTCATGCAGGCGGGGTTCATGGCTCTCGAGGCCGGCTTCGCACGTTCGCGCGAGTCGGTCAACATCATGCTCGAGTGCATCGTCGACACGTGTTTGTGCGGCCTCCTGTACTGGGCGTTCGGTTTCGCGTTCCAGTTCGGCACCGGGAACGGCTTCATCGGGCACACGTTCTTCTTCCTCCACGGCACCCCGGCGACCTACGGGACCACGGGTGTCGCCTTCCTCGCCTTCTTCCTTTTCCAGTTCGCATTCGCCGACACATGCTCGACGATCACGTCCGGAGCGATGGTTGGTCGCACGAGCTTCAAGGGCGACATCTACTACAGCATCGCGGTCTCCGGCTTCATCTACCCGATCTTCGCTCACTGGGTCTGGGGCCCCGGTGGCTGGCTCGGCGGTATGACGATCCACTCCCTCAACAGCTTCACGAATGGCGCCGTCTTCCGAGATTTCGCCGGCTCGACGGTCGTCCACACCGTGGGAGGATTCATCGCGCTCGCAGGCGCCATCGTGCTCGGCCCACGACTCGGCCGGAAGTTCAAGCGCGACGGTGGCGGTCCTCTGCCGCCGCACGATCTGAACCTCGGCGCGATCGGCACGGTGATCCTCTGGTTCGGTTGGTACGGCTTCAACCCGGGATCGACATTGTCCGCGCTCGACTACACGGGGATCGGACGCGTTGCAACCAACACGACGCTTGCCGCATGCGCCGGCGGACTCGTCGCGATGTTCTGGGTGTATCCACGCGCCAAGAAGTACGACCTCGGCATGGCCTGCAACGGATTGCTCGGCGGCCTGGTCGCGATAACGTGTCCGTGCTACTGGGTGTCTCCGTTCGGGGCGGTGATGATCGGAGCGATCGCAGGCATCGTCGTACCGCTGGGCGTCGACCTCTTGGAACGTTGGCGCATCGACGACCCCATCGGCGCCGTCGCCGTGCACGGCTTCGCGGGGATCTGGGGAACGCTCAGCCTCGGCCTGTTCGCTACCGGCTTCGGCGTCCCAACGGCCGATGGAGTCGATCGAACTACCTTGGTCAAGGGTCTCTTCTACGGCGGCGGCTGGGATCAGCTGAAAGCGCAATTCATCGGCAGCTTCGTCTGTGTCGTCGTGGTCACAACGGTCGCGTTGATCGTGATGGTCGCCGTGAAGCGCACGGTCGGTCTCCGGATCTCGAAGGAAGGCGAGCTCGAAGGCCTCGACCTTCACGAGCACGGAACGCCCGCCTACCACATGGAGTTCGGTCAAGGGATGACGTACTCGACGCTTACGGGAGTTGATTCGTTCCTCCGTGGCGGCGGCTCGGGAGTGCGAGCTGAGGTCGGCGCGGAGAAGGACTCCGGCTGATCTCGGCTCGGGACCCGTCCGCTCAACAAGAGGAGGAGCTGTGGTTCATCTGGTAACGGCGGTGATCAAACCGTTCAAGCTCGAAGAAGTGAAGGATGCCTTGCGCGGTGCAGGCATCCTGGGGATGACGGTGAGCGAAGTCCAGGGCTACGGGCGCCAAGGAGGCAAAAGCGAGACCTTCCGTGGAGGCGAGTACACGATCAGCTTCGTTCCGAAGGTCAAGCTCGAGGTGCTCGTGGAGACCACCGACGTCGACAAGGTCATCGACATCATCGCGGTGACGGCGAAGACCGGGAAGATCGGCGACGGGAAGATCTGGGCCAGCGACGTCGATCGCGTTGTGCGCGTTCGCACCGGCGAGCTCGGGTCGGACGCCCTGTAGGTCGAGCAGCCCGCGGATGGCCCTGCCCGTTGCGGTTACCGCTGTGGACGCGAACGAGCTGCGCGAGGTGCGTACCGATCTGCTCGGCGCGCGCAGGCTGCGAGGACGGCGGTTCTGCGAGGCCTACACCTCGGCGGTCGATGAGTGGCTCGCGGAAACGTTCGAGCGCGCGCTGACGCACGCGGGAAAGGACGGCCCGACCGGGGTCGTCCTTCTCGCCGTCGGGGGGTACGGCAGGCGTGAGCTCGCGCCGGCGAGCGACCTCGACCTCATCCTCGTGCACAACAAGGTCCGCGGTATCGGGTCGATCGCCGACGCGCTCTGGTACCCGATCTGGGACGCCGGCCTCCAGGTCGACCACAGCGTCCGCACGCCGGGCGAGAGCGCAAGCGTGATGGACGGCGACCTGAAGTCGGCGCTCAGCTTCTTGAGCGCGCGCCCGGTGGCCGGCGACGTGACGCTGGCGGCTGCGGTCATCGACGACGCGCGCCGGAAGTGGGCGGCGCGCGCGCGCGTCTCGCTCGAGCGGCTGCGCGCGTCCTTGGAGGAACGGTGGGAGCAGCACGGCGAGCTCGCGTTCTTGCTCGAGCCCGACCTGAAGCTCGCGCGCGGCGGCTTGCGGGACGTCGAAGCGTTGCGCGCCGCCGCGATCGCCATGCCGCCGCTGACCGAGTTCTCGGACGATGCGCGTCTGCAAGGTGCGGCCGACCAGATCCTCGAGGCCCGGGTTGGCCTCCACGCGACGACCGGTCGTCGCAGCGACCAGCTGCTGCTCGACGACCAAGACGCCGTCGCTCGACGGCTCGGGTACGCAGACGCCGACGACCTGCTCCCGACGATCTCCGCCGCAGCCCGCCGGATCACCTGGACGACCGACGAGGTCTGGCGGCGAATCGACGCCTGGACGAGGGGTCCCCGCCGCGGGACGCGCGACCGGAAGGTCGAGCGCGGCATCGCGTTGCACGGACAGGAGCTGGTGCTCGACGGCAGCGTGAACCTTGCGTCCGACACGTCGCTCGCGCTCCGGATCGCCGCGGCGTCGGCGCGCTCGGGCATCCCCATCGCAACGTCGACGCTCGAAACGCTCGAGCACGACGCGGTCGCGCCCCCCGAGCCGTGGCCGGCGGCGACGCGCCACGCGCTCGTCGACCTGCTTGGCTGCGGCCACGCGGCGGTGCCGCTGCTCGAAACGCTCGATCACCTCGGTGTGCTGAGCCGGTACATCGGCGAATGGCACGCGGTGCGAAGCAAGCCGCAGCGCAACGCGTTCCATCGGTACACGGTGGATCGCCACCTGTTCGAAGCGGCTGCCGAAGCGGCCGATCTCACCCGGAACGTGCATCGTCCCGACCTGCTGCTCGTCGGTGCGCTCTTGCACGACGTCGGCAAAGGCTTCCCCGGCGACCACACGGAAGCCGGAACGCGCTTGATGGTGGACATCGCACGTCGCATGGGGTTCGAGGCCGAGGACATCGTGTCGCTCGTGTCGCTCGTCCGCGATCACCTGCTGCTAGCGGAGACCGCGACCGGCCGCGACCTCGGCGACCCCGCGACGGTTGCGAAGGTCGCCGCGCGCGTGCGCACGACCGAAGCGCTCGACCTTCTCGCCACGCTGACGCGCGCAGACTCCATCGCCACGGGGCCGCTCGCATGGAACTCCTGGAAGGAAACGCTGATCGACGAGCTGGTGATCAGGACGCGCGCGCATCTAGCCGGCGAACGGCCGCCGGCCTCGATCTTGGAACCCGATGCCGAGCAGCGTGCCCTGATGTCCGAAGGCCGGCTGCGCTTGATCCCGGACGGCTCGCGGTTGACGGTCGTTGCGCCCGACCGCGCAGGCCTGCTCGCCATCGTGTCGGGCGTCCTGACGGTGAACCGGCTGCCCGTGCGAGCTGCGACGGGGTTGAGCCAGAAAGGGATGGCCGTCGAGGTGTTCGACCTGGACCGGAGCGGACCGGCCGAACCGAACTGGTCGAAGCTCGAGGCCGAGCTCGCGCGCGCGCTTGAGGATCCCTCCGACCTCGAAGCGCGGATCGCCGAGCGCGCGCGGGGCTGGCGGTTGCCGAAGCGAGCCGGGGCCGCGCGCATCGCGCCCCCGCGCGTCTTGATCGACAACGACGCAACGCCGCGCGCGACCGTGATCGAGGTCAGGATGCCCGACGGCGTGGGCGTGCTCGCCCGCATCGCGCGCGCGATCGCCGCGTGCAAGTGCGACATCTCCATCGTGCGCGCGATGACACTCGGGCACGAAGTGGTGGACACGTTCTACGTGACGGACGGCTCGACGGCGGCCAAGGTCACCGATCCGACTCGCGTCGAGGATCTCCAGCGCACGATCCTGGAACACATCGCTTCCTGACCGCGTGAGGATTCCGTAAAGAAAACGGGCCCATATCGGGCCCCAGCAGGCACGTTACACGCGCGTAACACGCCGTTGACGAATGATTAACAGAGCGGATACAGCGGTGAAATAGGCCGGTCTTACTCTCCTCGCAATCGAGAAGGGGGTAGAGATGGCCGAAGAAACAACCGCGGGCGAGATGAAACGAAGTCTCACCCTGACGGGCATCACCGTGAACGCGATGGCGCTGATCGCGCCGGGCGCGTTCTTGTGGACGACGTTCCAGCTCCAGGCGGCACAAATCGCGGGGTCGAAGTCGACCGCGCCCGACATGTGGACCGGTCTGGCGTTCGCGTTGATCCTGGCCTTCCTCACTGCCTACTCGTACAGCGAGCTTGCTCGCATCTACCCCGATGCGGGTGCCGGCTCGAGCTACTACTTCGCCGAGGCTGCTCTTCTCGATAAGGAGAAGCCGCAGCATCGGAAGTACGCGCGTGCGGCCAAGCTGACGATCGGATGGATCAGCCATCTGTACTACTGGATCTATCCGGGCATCATGGTCGCTTTCACCGCAACACTCGCCGGCTACATCTACACCACCGTCACGAACGGAAAGGTTCTTGGTTGGGGGGCGCTTTCCGGCTTTGCCGTTGTGTTCGCGCTCATTACCGGGTACATCGCGTATCGCGGTGTGAGTGGCTCGACGAACGCCGCGATCGCAGTGAACGTCATCCAGATCACGACCCTCGTTGCCTTCAGCGTCGTCGCGATCATCTTCCGAACGAGCCACCAGCATCTGGCCGGCGGATATGAGATCCATCACGGAGTGTCGATCTTCATTCCACAGAGCTTCTTACACGTCATCTATCAATCGACGATAGCCATCCTGCTCTTAGTCGGATTCGAGTCCGTGACCGCGCTCGGTGCGGAAGCGTTGCGGCCGGAGAAAGACATCAAGCGAGGCGTGCTCCTAAGCCTCTTGATCCAGGGCGGCATCTGCTACCTGTTCGAGTACTTCGCCGCGAACTACGTCGTCGGTGGCGCGACGATCACCGGCAAAGCGGCGGATGGGACGGCTCTGAGCGGCTACGGCGCAGCAGGCGTCAGCGGAGCGCCGATCGGAGACATCGTCCACACGATCGGCAACAAGATGCTCGGCGGAACGGGCACGACCCTCGCCTTGATCATGGCGGTGACCGTCATGCTCGCCCTCATCGGTACGACGTTGGCGTGCCTCAACACGGGCGTCCGCGTCACCTACGCGATGGCGCGCGACAAGGAGATGCCGGGCATCCTCGGACTGCTGCACGGCAGGTTCGCGACGCCGCACGGCGGCATCTGGGTCCTGACCGGTGTCTCCGCCGTGCTCGGAGTGATAGGCGCGAAGGGTGTGTTCACGCTCACCCTTATCACGTTGGCATCGAACACGGGAACGTTCCTCGTTTACGGGATGTCGTGCGTGATCACCATCATGGCTTTCGCAAGCCGACACGACCGGCACGTCCTCAAGCACTACGTGGTCCCAGGGCTCGGTCTTTTCATGAACATCGCCGAGCTGCTCGGCATCATCTACCTTGCCGTGAAATCTGGCGGAGATGCCTCGAAGGAGGCGTACTACGCGCTGGGCGCCGTCGTGGTATGGATCATCGTCGGCGTCCTGTGGGTCGCGATCAATCCGAACATGCGAGGGAAGAAGGTCCTCGAGGAGCGTGACCGCGTCTCGCTTGGGATTGCATGATCTGATCCAAACGCAGAGTCGCACGCGCAACCGGACCGGGAAACCGGTCCGGTTGTCGCATCACTTGGACCGTCGCAGCACCGTCGCGGCAGCTCCGCGAACGAACAGGAGCCCGATGCCGATGAACACGATGCCGGGGATGAGCCTCCACGTGGCGCGGAGGCGGGCGAGGGCGTAGATGCCGCACGCGATCCAGACCACGCCGAGGAGCAGCAAGAACCCCGGCTGCGAAGGCCGCTTCCCGACCTGCGAGGGCGGGGGCGGTCCGGGAGGCTTGCGGCGTTGGGCCATCGAAGGGATGCTACAGCGCCGGAACGGCAGGAGTCACAGCGCATGAACGGCGAAGAGTTCGATACCGAGGAGACCGGCAACGGCCGTCTCTCGGCGCACGCCGTCCTCGTGAAGCTGTCCTACGCGTATCGCTCCGATCCCGGCGCGCAGCGACCCACGAACGAAGACTTCGCCGGCGCTCACGCCCCCGGCACGCCGGACGACTCTTGGGAGCACGGCGCGCTCTTCGTGCTCGCCGACGGGCTCGGCGGGCACGCGGCCGGCGAGGTGGCCAGCCGGGTCGCCGTCGAGACGATCCTGCAGCGCTGGACGGAAGGCTCCGGCGGTCAGCCGCACCAGGGCTTGCGAGCGGCCGTCCGGGACGCGAACGCGGCCGTGTTCGACGCCGCGATGGAGCACGGCCGTCGCGGGATGGGCACGACGCTGACCGCACTGACGCTGTGCGCGCGCGAAGCGATCATCGCGCACGTCGGCGACAGTCGCGCCTACCTGGTGCGCGGCGGCCATTGCACGCAGCTCACGTCCGATCACTCGCGCGCGGCCGAGATGGTCCGGATGAAGCTGATCACCCCCGAGCAAGCCGCGAACCATCCGGCGCGCTCGATGCTGACGCGCAGCTTGGGAGGGGAGCCGGCCGTTCAGATCGACATCATCAAGCAGCCGATCGACAACGACGACGTGCTGGTGTTGTGCTCGGATGGTTTGTGGGACCTCGTGTCGCGCGCGGAGATCGCCGAGGTCTGCGGCGCGGTCGGCAGCCCGGGATTCCCGACGCCGAACGAGGCCGCCGCCCACCTCGTAGACCTCGCGTTGAAGCGCGGAGCCCCTGATAACATCACTGTTCTGGTGATCCGGATCACGTCACCGCTTCCGTTCCCTCCCGCTCCCACCCGCCGCTCCTTCTTCCGCCGTGGGGGTGGATGACGTGCGCATGCAGCCGGGACAGATGCTTGATCAATACGAGATCATCGAGCAGATCGAGAT
>Ga0209577_10005987_pt1 | contig 11274 bp, 10 predicted proteins | sample GraSoiAngelo_109_FD_185874 | JGI IMG/M metagenome (GOLD analysis project Ga0209577, IMG submission 185874) | Grasslands soil microbial communities from the Angelo Coastal Reserve, California, USA - 14_0903_12_20cm (SPAdes) (version 2) | ecosystem: Environmental > Terrestrial > Soil > Grasslands... | reverse complement strand
AACCACATCGGCCCACAGCGCAACCCAATCGCCCCCCGAAAGGGGGTTTTCGACAGGCCGCCTATGAACGTGTCCGCGTAGGAGTTCCGTCGCAACCGCCCGCCCGGGGAGCCCGCTCTCCGTGCGGGGGTTGGTCGTAGGGGCCATGGCCGGTGGCTGCCACCGGGCCATGGCCCCGGCAGGCGCGCCAGGACAGGACCGATTCGGCCGGGGCTGTGTTAGCCGAGCGTCAGCTGGCCGGCGTAGGCGCCGCGGCCCGTGAGCACCGCGGCGCCACAGCGGGCGGCAAGCTCGACCGCCTCCTCGGGTGAGCGGCCCTCCGCGAGGGCGAACGTGAGCCCGGCCGCGAAGCAGTCGCCGCAGCCGTAGGCGTCCTCGACGAGGCCGGGGAGCGGCGCCGCAAGGTACGGGCCGCCGGGATTCATCCAGCCGCCGAGCGCGCCCGCCGTCGTCACGACGAGCTTCGGCCGCGGCTCGAGCTCGCCTGGGCCGTAGCGCTCGCCGGGGTCCTCCCCGCTCCCGACGAGGGCATCGAGCTCGACCGCTCCTTCGCGGAGCGTCTCCGTCTCGCGCGCGGTTGCGACGAGCAGGGGCGCACGGCGCGCGGCGTGCAGCGCGGCGTCGTCGCCGCTCACGAAGTACGCCGCGTCGGCCCGCGCGAGCTCCTCCCACGGCAGGCGTCCGTCGCGGCCGGAGGGGCGCAGCTTGTCGCCGAGCACGGTGATCGTCCGCTCGCCATCCGTATCGACGAAGGTGAGCGCGCGCCGCTGCGGCTCCGGCGCGACGACGGCCCGAACGGTCAGGCCTTGCTCGGTCAGCTGCGCACGGCTCCGGCGGCCGAGCTCGTCGTTTCCGAAGACGGTGAAGAGCGTCGTCTCGACACCGAGCCGGACGAGCTGCACCGCGGCGACGGCCCCGCCGCCGGCGGCCTCCTCCCAGGTCTCGACCGCGTGGACGATCTCGCCCGCCTGCGGCACGTGGTCGACGCGGGCGAACTCGACCCACTCGACGTGGCCGACGACGACGATCTTCATCGGCGGAGTCTCACATTCCGGCGCGCGCGGGCGTTTCACCGCGATGATGGACGCCGTGACGGTCCCGCCCTTCGAGCGCTTCTACGAGACCTGGAGCGGCGAGATCCTCGCCTTCCTGCGCCGCCGCCTCGGCGCGGCCGACGCCGAGGACGCGTTCCAGGAGACGTTCCTGCGCGCGCTCCGCGGCTACGACGGCCTCGAGCACGGACGCGAGCTGCGCGCGTGGGCGTACACGATCGCGGCGCGGGTCGCCGCCGACGTCCATCGCCGGCGACGGCCGGCGGCCGAGGCCGTCGAGGGCACCGCCGACGACAGCCGGCCCGCGTACGCCGAGATCGAGCACCTCGCCGACGGGCTGCCGCCGACCGAACGCGCGGCGGTCGTCCTCCGCTACGGCTACGACCTGAGCTACGAGGACATCGGCGCCGCCCTCGGATCGAACGCCGACGCCGCCCGGCAGGCCACTTCCTCCGGAATCCGCCGGATGCGCAGAAAGGAGCTCCAGTGACGACCGTCCCCGACAGCCTCGACCGGCGCTTCCGCGCCGCCGCCGCCTCCTCGGGCCTCCTCGACGTCGCGTACGACCTCTTCGACTCGCCGTTCGGGATGCTGCTCCTCGCCGCCTCCCCCCGGGGCCTGTGCCGGATCTCCTACGACCCCGAGCCCGAGCGGGAGACGGAGGGGCTCGCGAAGCGCTTCGGCCTCCGCGTCCTCCGAGCGCCGCTCGACGACCCGCGGCGCCAGCTCGACGAGTACTTCGAGGGTCGCCGCCACTCGTTCAACCTCGAGCTCGACCTCGTCGGCGTCGGCCCGTTCCCGCGCCGTGTGCTGGACGAGCTCGCGCTCGTCCCCTACGGCGAGGTCACGACGTACGGGCGGCTCGCGGCGCAGGTCGAGCGGCCGCGGGCGGCGCGCGCCGTCGGGACGGTCATGAACCGGAACCCGCTCCCGATCGTGCTGCCCTGCCACCGCGTGGTCGGCTCGACCGGCAAGCTCGTCGGCTACGGAGGCGGGCTCGAACGCAAGGAGCGGCTGCTCCGGCTCGAGGGCGCGCTGCTCTAGGCCGCTCCGTTCGATCCCGTGCGTCGACCGGTCAGTTCAGACGCTCGCTCGACGCCGTCGAGGAGGCGCCAGTTGGCGCGCAGCGCCTCTTCGGCCGCGTTTGCGAGCCGCGGAAGGTCGGCCGGCTCTGCGTCGCGGAGAGCCTCGCGGGCCGCGCGGGCGTGCTCCTTGTCGCGCTCGGCGTGCAGGGTGAAGTACTCGGTCCCGTCGGTGTTCGCGCGGAAGCCGTAGTGCTCGACGAGGCCGCGTAGCTTCGTCTCGGCGATCGCCGGTTGGGAGGACTCGACCGCGTAGAGGACGGCGAGCGCCTGCAGGCAGTCGGGTCGCGACCAGGCCTGCGCGCACGCGCTCGTCTCGGGAGTCGGCTCTCGATCGAGCGGCGCGTCGAGCGCACCGGCGAAGGCGTCCCACAGAGCAACGTGCCCGGCCTCTTCCCGCGCGTGCTCGGCGTCGCCGGCTGCCGAAGCCGCCTCGGCGAGCGCGACCACGGCGTGCCGGTACTCGCCTGCGTAGAACGCCAGCTCGTCCCGCGTCAGCTCGCCTTGCTCCCAGCGCGTGTAGAACGGGTGCCGGAGCACGTCCCAGCGCTCGCGCGCCTGGTCGATCCGCTCGCAGAGGTCCATCTCGCTCCTTCCCGTCGGCCGCAACCCCGCGCGGCGATCCTATGCGACGCGGCTGCCGGAGCGGGGCTCGCTAGCGCGAGGCGCGACGAAGCTCCGCGATCTCGGGGCTCCGCGGGGCGAGCACGGCCGCGCGCGCGAGCGCCTGCCGGCGCGCACTGCCCTTGCTCGCCTTGGCCAGCTCGAGCCAGAGGTTCCAGCTCGCGGTGTCCTTCGCGATCGCGGTCCGGAAGCTCTGCCGCGCGGCCCCGAGGTCGCCGCGCGCGAGCTGCACCTCGCCGAGGAGCTCCCACGGCTGGTACGACCAGGGATTCCAGGCCTTCGCCCGCCGCGCCTGCGCGGTGGCGCGCGCCGAGTCGCCGCGGTCGGCCGCCCGCGCCGCGCTCACGATCGCCGCGTTCCCGACCTGGAGGACGAACGCGAAGGCGACGAGCGGGACGATCAGCGCGAGCACGGCAGCGCGGACGGGCACCGTCAGCGTCCGGGCCGCCCGCTCCGGGCGCGAGGCGACGAGCAGCGCGCCCCCGCAGAGCAGCGCCGTGATCGTGAGGCCGGTCATCTCCCAGTCCCAGTCGATGGCCGCGTGGAGGAGGAACGCCACGTACGCCGCCGCCACCGCCGCGACCAGCGGCCGGCGACGCAGGCGGACGGCCGCGACGAGCGGCGTTCCGAGGGCGACGCAGAGGAGGACGAGCCCGACCGGCCCAAGCTCGGCCAGCACCTCGAGGTAGAGGTTGTGCGCGTCGCGCGCGAAGAAGGCGTTCGGCCGGTCGCGAAGCCAGTAGCGCTCGTAGCTGCCCGCCCCGGACCCGAGCACCGGGTTGTCGGTGAACTCGCGCCACGCGACGCGCCAGTAGTCGGCCCGCCCGCTTCCGGACAGGTTGACGAGCCGCTGGTTCAGATCCTGGCCGGTCGGCCGCTCGGGCGAGACGAACGCGTCGTAGGCATTGCCGACGAGTTTCGTCGGCCCGCCCGCACGGGCAATCGCGAGGCCGCCGCCGACACCGCCGAGGACGACGAGCAGCGTCGCCGCCGCGATTCCCACGCGGCGGTCCAGGGCAATTCGCCGCGCGACCCCGTGCAGGGCGAGCGAGACCGCGGCCTGGACGAGCGCGAGCACGACGAGCGCGGCCGCGACGCGATGGCCGTCCCTGGCGGCGGCGCCGAGCTCGGCTCCCTGGCGGGTGAGCGCGTGCGAGCGCGAGATCAGCACGACCCCGAGCGCAGGCGCGAGGGCCAACGCCAGGACGACGACCCCGACCCGCAGCCGGTCCGGGTCGAGCGCGAAGACCACGACGGCCGCTGCGGCCAGCGCGAGCCACGCACCGCGGCTGAACGTCAGGTACAGCGTGCACGCGAGCGGGACGAGCGCGGCCGCCGACGCCGCTCGCAGAGCGGCGGAGCGGCCGTGCGCGGCGAAGCCGACCGCGAGCAGCATGCCCATCGCGACGAACACGCCGAGCGCGTTCCAGTAGCCGAACGGCGCAGCGAGCTGGTCCCCGATCGAGGGCGGGTACGCGGCCAGCTGGCCCGGGAAGAGCCGCGTCGCGAGCGGATACATCGCCACGCTGTACGTCGCCGCGAGCAGCGCACCCGCCACCCACTCGAACGACCCGCGCGAGGCCACGCAGAGAAGCGCGGCAACCGCTCCGACGTAGACGAGGTCGCGCTCGGCCTCGAGCACGGGCTGCGACGAGCTCACCGACCACACGGTCGAGAGCGCGACCCACCCGGTGAAGGCGACGAGGCCGCCGAGCATCGTCCACTCCAGCCGGCCGAGCGGGACGCTCGTGCGCACGACGACCGCCGTTCCGACGACCAGCAGCAACACGATTGCGCTCCAGCCCCACTGGGTCGGGAAGTAGCCGCCGTTCGCCGCCGACGCGACGGTGGGCGCGACGAACGCGAGCGCCACCGGAGCGCCGACGCCGAGCGCCGGTACGAGCGCCGCGGGCGCCGGCAGGACCGGCCGAGCGCCGTCGATCGGATCGGAGCGAGACACGCCTGGACTGACCGTAGCTCGCTGAGCCGTGTATGTCAGTCTTCGAGCAGCCTGTAGCCCACCCCCCACACGTTGAGGACGAACGGCCCTTCGCCGCCTCGGGCGAGCTTGCGGCGAAGGCGGGACGCGTGCGAGTCGAGCGTCCGCGTCTTGCCGAGCGAACGGAAGCCCCAGACCTCGCGCAGGAGCTCCTCCTTCGTGAAGACGCGGTTCGGTTCCGAGGCGAGCTTCAAGAGCAGCTCGTACTCCTTCGCCGGCAGGTCGATCCGCGTACCGCCTACCGTGACGCGACGGGTCGGCCGGTCGATCTCGAGCGCGCCGACGCGGACGAGGTCCGGGGCGACCGGCGCCGTCCGCCGCAGGACGGCTCGGATGCGGGCCAGCAGCTCGTCGTAGAGGAACGGCCGGCTGAGGAAGTCGTCGGCGCCGCGGTCGAGCGCCCGTGCGCGGTCGACCGCGTCGGCCTCGGCGGCACCGAGGACGATGAGCGGCACCACGCTGCTCCACGAGCGGCATTCGTCGAGCGCCGCCGTGTCGCCGAGGAGGACGAGGTCCGGCCGCGCCCGCTCCGCGAGCTCGAGCGCCTCGCCGCACGCGGCGGCACCGAGGACGTCGAAGCCGTCGTCGGTGAGATGGCGCTCGAGGAAGCCCCGCGTCGAGGGCTCCGGCTCGGCGACGAGGACTGCATTCGGCATACGCGCGACGCTACCGGCGCACCTCCGCCTCAGCTAGATGTCCTTTGCCGCGAGTCTGCGACGAACCGCAAACAACTTCCGCGTCCCCTCCGACCGAGGCCGCGCCGGCCCTGGTGATGCCGGGGCCGGGCCCCGGCCGTGACCCTAGAGCCGCCCCGACCGGAGGACGCCCCACAGGAGCCATCCCCCGAGCAGCCCTGACAGTGCGAAGCCGAGCACCGAGATGAGGTTTACGCCGAGGAGCTGCGGCCCGTGCTTCGCGAAGATCCCGATCAGGCTCGAGCCGATCAGCCCGCCGGCGACGATCATCGCCACCACGAGGCGGTTGAAGACCACGTCGATCTTGGCCATGAACTCGTCCAGGCCCTTGTGGACGAAGCCGACCTCGATCTGCCCGTCGCGGATCTCCTCGAGGAAGTCGTGCACCTGGTACGGCGTCTCCAGGAGGATCTCCGCGAGGCGCACCGACTCCTTCCGCGCCCGCCGCGCCACACGCCGCGGGGTCAGCCGCTCGGTCATCAGCCGCCGCGCGTACGGCCGCGCGACCTCGAAGACGTTGAAGTCCGGATAGAGCTCGACGCCGACCGAGCCCAGCGTGGCGATGGCCTTGTCCAGCAGCACGAACCGAGTCGGCAGCCGCAGGTTCAGCGAGTAGATGAGCTGGAAGCCCTCGCGGATCACCTGGAGCGGGTCGATCTCGGCGAGGCTCGCGCCGTAGTAGCGGTAGTAGAGCTCGCGCAGCTCGACGAGGAACTGCTCCTCCCTCTCCTTCGGGTAGCGGACGCCGAGGTCGGCGAGCCGCCGCGGCAGCGCGTCGACGTTCTCGTTCGCGGCGTCGATGAAGAGCCGCGTCAGCTTCGTCATGTCGTCGTCGGTGAGCTTCCCGGCCAGGCCGAAGTCGACGAGGCCGATGTGGTCGGGTCGCTCGAGGAGGAGGATGTTGGCCGGGTGCGGGTCGCCGTGGAAGAACCCGTGCCGGAAGATCATCGTCATCCAGGCCTCGGTCATCCGGTACGCGAGCTCGCGCCGGTCCTCGATCGGGACGACCGCCGGGTCGACGTCGGCGACCTGCGTGCCGTCGAGGAACTCGAGCGTCAGGACGCGCGGACGCGTGTAGCTCCAGTAGACGCGTGGGATGCGGACGTGCGGATGGCCGGCGAAGTCGCGGCGGAAGGCCTCCGCATTCCGGCCCTCGAGCCGGTAGTCGAGCTCCTGGCGGATCGAGCGCGCGAACTCGTCGACGAGCCCGCGGGCGTCGATGAAGTCGAACGCGCGTACGCGCTCCTTCGCGATGCGAGCGGCCTGGTAGAGGAGGGCGAGGTCGGCCTCGATCTGACGCGGCGCGCCCGGCCGCTGCACCTTCACCGCGACGCGGCGGCCGTTCGGGAGCGTCGCGCAATGGACCTGGCCGATCGAGGCGGCGGCGAGCGGCGTCGGGTCGAAGTCGAGGAACAGCCGCTCGAGCGAGAGCCCGAGGTCCGCCTCGATCACCTGCTCGGCCTGCTCGAAGGGGAACGGGCGCACGTCGTCCTGGAGCCCGCGGAGCTCGGCGATGATGTCGGGCGGGAGCACGTCCGGCCGCATGGAGAGCAGCTGCCCGAACTTCACGAACGTCGGCCCGAGCTCGTCGAGCGCCTCGCGCAGCGCGCGCCCGCGCTGGCTCGGCTGCCCGTCGAGCTGGGCGGCCCGCTCGCGCCACGGGAGGAGATCCGTGAGCCGGTGGCGCTCGAACACGTAGCCGAACCCGTGCCTGACGAGGACCTGCGCGATCTCCGAGAGCCGGCCGAGGTTCCGCGTCGCCGGGCGGGCCATGGGGCCAGTATGACGCTCGTGCTCGTCGCGGCCCTCGCCCTGACCGGCGGAGCGGAGGCGGCGATTCGCCTCCCGCGCGGCTACCACGCGAGCGTCTACGCGCGCGGGCTCGCGCACCCGACGGCGATGGCGTTCGGGCCCGACCGGCGGCTGTACGTGACCGAGGAGGGCGGCGCCGTCGTCGCCGTCGACCCGCGCACGCCGCGGCCGCGGCTCTTCCTTCGCGGCCTGCCGACGCCGCTCGGGCTCGCCTGGCACGGACGGACGCTCTTCGTCTCGGTCGCGGGCGGGATCCGCTCGGTGCGGCTCCGCGGCCGCTTCGCGACGGCGCGGCGGACGGTGGTGCGCGGACTGCCGTTCGGCCGCCACCAGCAGGACAACCTCGTCGTCGGCCGAGACCGCCGACTCTACCTCGGCAGCGGCTCGACCTGCGACGTGTGCCGCGAGCGCGACCCGCGGAGCGCGGCAATCCTGTCGTTCCGGCTCGACGGGAGCGACGCGCGCGTCGTCGCGCACGGCCTGCGGAATCCCTACGGCCTCGCAGTACAGCCGCGCACCGGCCGCCTCTTCGTCTCCGTCAACGGGCAGGACGAGCTCGGCGACTCGGAGCCGGCGGAGTCGATCGTCGTCGTCCGTCGCGGCGCGGGCTACGGCTGGCCGCGCTGCCGGCCGAGCCGGCGGCTGCTCCGACTCGTCGGATCCTGCCGCGGAGTCACCCCGCCGGTCGCCTACCTCGAGCCGCACTCCTCGGCCGACGGGATCGTCTTCTGGGGCTACTGCGACCTCTACGTCGCCGAGTGGGGCGAGTACGACGCGAAGCGACACGGCCGCAAGGTGGTGCGCCTCCGCTTCGACCGCCGCGGCCGCCCGCTCGCACGGGTGGCGACGACCTTCGCGACCGGCTTCGACCACCCGCTCGCGCTCGCCGTCGACCCGGGTGGCGGCCTCCTCGTCGCCGACTGGGGCAGGGGCACGATCGTGCGCGTCACGGCGTCTCCGAGCCGCCGGCTCCGGCCCCTGCCGGCACTCCTCGCCGAGGCCGCGCGACTGCTGGCGCTTTAGGCTTCGCGAGCAATAAAAGGTCGCAAAGAGCGACCTTTTTCGGCGCAGCCCGTTTGAAAATCCGCAAATCGCCAACGTGCGTGCTCGTGAGGGCGAGATCGCCGTCGAGATGCTCGATCTTGGTGCTCTTCGGCGCGCTTGCGCTCGGAGTCGCTCCGAGCGTCGGCTTCGCGGCCGGACCGCCTGCGGTCACGGCCCAGGGCGCGCCCTCCGTCCCGTCGGCTCCGTCGACGCCTTCCGCACCGTCGGCTCCCGCCGTGAGCGCCCCGCAGCAGCAGGCGACGACCGCGGCCGCGACCGTCACCCAGACCGCGGCGCCCGCGCAGCAGTCGGCGACGACGAGCGCGAGCACGGCGGCCTCGACCGCGTCGACCGCAGCGGCGCCCGTGACGAAGGCCGCGGAGCCCGCGACGCAAGCGGCGGCGCCGGCGACGCAGGCCGCGACCGCCGCGACTCAGCCGGCGACGAACGCGGCGGCCCCGGTGACGACGGCCGCAGCGCCGGTGACGAAGGCCGCCACGCCGGTGACGGCGCCGGTTGCGGCGACCGCCTCGAGCGCGAAGCAGGCCGTCGCCTCCGCGACCACGGCGGCACCGCCGACGCAGGTGTCGAGGCAAACGGCCCAGCCGACGTCGACGCACGCGGCCGGGTCGACCGCGCCTCCTGCCGCTCCGCACGTCGCCGCTGTGACGAAGGCGGCTGAGGACTCGGCGACGGCGGCGTCCTCCCACCTGTCGGCCGCGAGCTCGGCGCGCGCCGCCGAGCGCGTCACACCCGCCGGCGTGCAGACGGCGAACGCCGCCTCGGCGCCCGCCACGCCGGCCGGTTTCGGGCAGGTCGTCGAGGCGGCGACCGAAGCGGTGAGCGCCGCCGCAGCGCACGCTTCCGCGACCGGCACCGCACACTCCGCGCCGCCGCTACCGGGAGCTCCCGATCGCGGCAGCGCGCTCGGAGCGCTCGCGGGCGCGGGCGGCTCCGCTCTCACAGGCTTGGGGCTCCTGGCAGCCCTGGTTGCTTTGTCCTTGCTGGCCGTCCCGCGGCTGGGCCGAAGGCTCCGGCCCGCACCGGGCCGCTGGGCGTCGCCGGCCTTCGTCTTCTTGCTGGAGCACCCCGGCTAGACCCCGCTCGGTCTTGCCACTCGGCCCCTGGTCCGGCTCGACCAGGCGCCGTTCGTAGCTCAGCAATCCGAAGACGAACAAAGGAGAAGAACCCGGATGAAACGATGCCTGGCATCGCTGGGCGCCACGATCGCAGTCGTGCTGGCGATCGGTGCGGGAACCGCCTTCGCGGGCAGCCCCCCGACCCTGACCACCACGACTCCGGACTCGAGCCTGACGCAGACGCAGAGCTCGAGCCAGACCGAGAAGGCGACGAACGAGGTCGACCAGAGCGCCACCTCGAGCGCAGTCTCGGCACCGGGCGTCCAGTCGAATACCAACGCGCCGGTCTCCACCGGCGGCACGAGCTGCTGCGGCGGCGGCGGCTCTGGGGACGTGACCCAGAGCAACTCCTCCACAGCCAACTCCGAAGCGGAGAACACGAACAACTCCACGCAGGGAATCGACCAGCAGCAGGGCTCGAACCAGAGCCAGAGCGGTGAGAGCCAGGGCAGCGGATGCTGCGCCAACAACGATCCGAAAGCTGCGACCTCCACGAACAGCCCGAGCCAGCCGTCCGAGGATCAGTCGCAGACCTCCAGGCAGTCCGAGAAGGCAAAGAACGACATCGACCAGAACGCCGGCTCCGAGGCCACCTCGGCTCCCGGCGTCCAGTCGAACGTCAACGCACCGGTGCGCGTGGCGGACAACGGCGACAACGGCGACGTGAACCAGAGCAACAGCTCGACCGCGAACTCCGAGGCCGAGAACAAGAACACGTCGAACCAGTCGATCGACCAGAACCAGGGCTCGGGCCAGCGGCAGTCGTCCGAGCAGGAGGGGTCGAGCTGCTGTAACGGCTCCTCCAACGACCCGCAGAGCCAGCGGAGTCGCCAGAAGGAGAAGGCCAAGAACGACGTCGACCAGAACGCCGGCTCCCAGGCCACCTCGGCCCCGGGGGTGCAGTCGAACGTGAACGAGCCCGTCACGGTCGCGAGCAACGACTGCTATACGGCCTGCGTCGGCGGGGACGGCGGGAACGTCGACCAGAGCAACAGCTCGACGGCCAACTCCGAAGCGAAGAACAAGAACCACTCGAACCAGTCGATCGACCAGGGCCAGTGGTCGCGGCAGGGACAGTGGTCCGGCCAGGAGGGCTCGCCGTGCTGCAACGGCTCGTCGAATGAGACCGACCAGAGCCAGCGGAGCAGGCAAGAGGAGAAGGCCAAGAACGACGTCGACCAGAACGCCGGGTCGTCGGCCGTCTCCGCTCCGGGCGTGCAGTCGAACGTGAACGCGCCGGTCCGGGTGATGAGCAACGGCTCGGACGGCGACGTGAACCAGAGCAACAGCTCGACCGCGAACTCCGAGGCCGAGAACAAGAACCACTCGACGCAGTCGATCGACCAGGATCAGGGCTCGGGCCAGCACCAGGGCGCCGAGCAGGAGTGGTCGGGATGCTGCGGCGGCTCGTCCAACGACCCGCAGAGCCAGCGGAGCTCGCAGAAGGAGAAGGCCAAGAACGACATCGACCAGAACGCCGGCTCGGAGGCGACGTCCGCTCCGGGCGTGCAATCCAACGTGAACGCTCCCGTCGGGACCCCGGTCACGTGGTGCTGCGGCGGAGGGGACTCTGGTGACGTGAACCAGAGCAACAGCTCGACGGCCAACTCCGAAGCCGAGAACAAGAACCACTCGACCCAGGCGATTGGCCAGGATCAGTGGTCGGGCCAGGCGCAGAACGCCGAGCAGGAAGGCTCGCCGTGCTGCAACGGCTCGTCCGGTGACCTGAGCCAGAACCAGTCGAACCGGCAGAGGGAGAAGGCCAAGAACGACGTCGACCAGAACGCGACGTCGACGGCCACCTCCATCCCGGGGGAGCAGACGAAC
>Ga0209577_10005986_pt1 | contig 11274 bp, 7 predicted proteins | sample GraSoiAngelo_109_FD_185874 | JGI IMG/M metagenome (GOLD analysis project Ga0209577, IMG submission 185874) | Grasslands soil microbial communities from the Angelo Coastal Reserve, California, USA - 14_0903_12_20cm (SPAdes) (version 2) | ecosystem: Environmental > Terrestrial > Soil > Grasslands ... | reverse complement strand
CGCCGTACACCTCGGGATGGCCGGGCAGCTGCAGGCGGGCATCCACCACGACCCGGCCCAGGCGGTCGCGCTCGGCCGCCAGCCCGGCCAGCGTCGGATGACCCTTGACGCCGGCCGCCCATACCGTGAGCCCGACCGGAATGTGCTCGGTCCCGACCTCGACCACGCCGGGCTCGACGCGGGTGACTCGCGCCCCCGTGCGGATCTCGATACCCTCGTGCCAGAGGCGGCGGCGCGCCCGCTCGGCGAGCGTAGGATGGACGCCGCGCAGGATCTCCTGCCCCGCTTCCAGCAGCAGCAGCCGGTAGTCGCCGGGCTCGATGCCGCGATAGCGCGGCACGATGTACGACGTGAAGAAGTCCTGCAGCTCGGCGATCAGCTCGACGCCGGTGTAGCCGCCGCCGACGACGCAGACCGTGAGCATCCGCCCGCGCACGGCGGCGTCCGGCTCGTGATCGGCGTGCTCGGCGAGATCGATCAGGTGATCGCGCAGGAGCACCGCGTCCTCCAGCTCCTTGTAGTTCAGCGCCCAGGTCTCGACGCCCGGGATCCCGAAGGTCGGCGTGACCCCGCCGAGCGCGATGACGAGACGGTCGTAGTCGACCACGCCCTCGGCCAGGTGGACCCGCCGCGCGCTGAGATCGATACCCTCGACGCGATCGCGCCGGAAGCGGAATCGCCGGCGTCCCCGGATGTCGCGGATCGGCTGCACGATGTGGCGGGGCTCGACGAGCGAGGAGGCCACCTGCGGCAGCAGCGGGGTGAACAAGAGATAGTTCTTGTCACTGACCAGGAGGATCTGGACGTCGAGACGGTCGCCCAGCCGCCGCTCGAGGACGCGGATCGCCTCCATGCCGCCGAAGCCGCCGCCGAGCACGACGATGCGCGTCACACCAGCTCCACGCCGCGCGGGCCCGCCACGATCTCCCCGATCTCGAACACCGTCTCGCCGGCCGCCGCCAGCGCGGCGCGGGTGGCCGGCAGCTCGTCGGGGGGGAGGACGAGGAGGTAGCCGATGCCCATGTTGAACGTGCGAAACATCTCGGCCTCGTCGACGCGGCCGGCCACGCGCAGGGTCTCGAAGACCGGCGGCACCGTCCACGCGCGACGCCGCACCAGCGCCCGGCAGCCATCCGGCAGCACCCGGGGCAGATTGCCGGTGATCCCGCCACCCGTCACGTGGGCCATCGCGTGCACGCTCCCGCGGATCGGCAAGACCGCCCGGACGTAGATGCGCGTCGGCTCCAGGAGCTCGTCGGCGACGGCGCGACCGGTGCCCGGGAAGACGGCGGCGACGTCGAGCTCGAGGACGTCGAAGACGATCCGGCGGGCGAGGCTGTAGCCGTTGGAGTGAAGCCCGGACGACGCCAGGCCCAGCACGACGTCGCCCGGCTTCACGCCGGCGCCGTCGACGATGCGCGCGCGCTCCACGATGCCAACCGCGAAGCCGGCGAGGTCGTACTCGCCCGGCGCGTAGAGGTCGGGCAGCTCGGCCGTCTCGCCGCCGATGAGCGCACAGCCGGCCTGGCGGCAGCCGGCGGCGACGCCGGCCACCAGCGCCTCGATCAAGGACGGCTCCAGGCGTGACGTGCCGATGTAGTCCAGGAAGTAGAGCGGCTCGGCGCCGTGGACGAGGAGGTCGTTGACGCCCATGGCGACCAGGTCGATGCCGACCGTGTCGTGTCGCCCGGCGACGAAGGCGACCTTCAGCTTGCTGCCGACGCCGTCGGTGGAGGACACGAGCACGGGCTCGGCGTAGCCGGATGGCACCCGGACGAAGCCGGCGAACGCCCCGATGCCGCCCAGCACCTCCGGACGGAAGGTCGCGCGGGCGAGGGGCGCGATGCGACGCACCGCCTCGTCGCCGGCCGCGATGTCCACGCCGGCCGCGCGATACGTTTCGGAGGGGGCCTGCGTTACGGCCCCCTCCGAAACCTCCCCCAGAACAGGATTGCGCCGGCGAAGCCGGCGCTCGGACGACCCGGGGTTCACCACCGGCTCAGGGCTCGAAGAGTCGGAGTTGCGGCGTGTGCTCGGGCTCCATGCCGACGCGGTAGGCGCCGGTGAAACAGGCGTGGCAAAAATGCGCGGGGTCGGAACCGGTGGCCTTCAGCATTCCGTCGAGTGAGAGGTAGCCGAGCGAGTCGGCGGCCAGGTAGCGGCAGATCTCCTCGACCGAGTGGCTGGCGCCGATGAGCTCCTTGCGGGTCGGCGTGTCGATGCCGTAGTAGCACGGCCACTGGATCGGCGGCGACGAGATGCGCACGTGCACGGCGCGGGCGCCGGCGCCGCGGATCATCTTGACGATCTTGCGGCTGGTGGTGCCGCGCACGATGGAGTCGTCGACGACGACCACCCGGCGGCCCTCCAGCATCTCGCGCATCGGGTTCAGCTTCACCTTGACCCCGAAGTGGCGAATGCCCTGCTTGGGCTCGATGAACGTGCGGCCGACGTAATGGTTGCGGATCAGGCCGAGCTCGAACGGCGTCCCCGACTCTTCCGAGTAGCCGAGCGCGGCGCTGGTGCCCGAGTCCGGCACCGGGATGACGATGTCAGCCTCGGCCGGGTGCTCGCGGGCGAGCTGGCGGCCCAGCTCCTTGCGCGCGGTGTGCACGTTGCGGCCCCACAGCACCGAGTCCGGCCGCGCGAAGTAGACGTACTCGAACACGCACTGCAGCCGCTCGCCCGGCGGAAACGCGCGGATCGAGCGCATGCCGGCATCGCTGACGACCACCAGTTCGCCGGGCTCGACGTCGCGCTCGGGCTTGGCCTCCATGAGATCGAGCGCGCAGGTCTCCGAGGCCACGATCCACGCGTCGGCCAGCCGGCCCAGCGTCAGCGGCCGGAAGCCGTAGGGGTCGCGCACGGCGTACATCGCGTCGGGCGTGAGGATCAGCAGCGAGTACGCGCCCTTCACCTGCCCGAGCGCGTGGGAGATCTGCTCCTCCAGCGGGCCGGCCGGGGCCCGCGCCAGCAGGTGCAGGATGACCTCGGTGTCGGAGTTCGACTGGAAGATCGCGCCATCGCGCTCCATCTCCTTGCGGAGCGCGTCGGCGTTCGTCAGGTTGCCGTTGTGGGCGATCGCGATCGGTCCGCGGGCAGTGTTGGCCGTGATCGGCTGCGCGTTGCGGATGTTCGACGAGCCCGCCGTCGAGTAGCGCACGTGGCCGATGGCGCGATGCCCGGGCAGCCGGCGCAGGCGCTCGGGGTGGAACACGTCGGCCACCCAGCCCATCGCCTTCTCGGTGTGGAAGTTGTGGCCGTCGGTGGCCGCGATCCCGGCCGATTCCTGGCCGCGGTGCTGGAGCGCGTAGAGACCGAGGTAGGTGACGTTGGCGGCCTCTGGATGATTCCAGATGCCGAACAGTCCGCATTCGTCGTGGAACTTGTCGTCACGCCATGTGGCGCTCAAAGCCGTTCCTCCACGCGTGCTCGAGCCGGTCCAGTCCCACGTCCACGACCGTCTCCGTCCCCATCCGGAGCCGCAGCCGGTCGCCACCTGTCGTCCCGATCCAGCGCCACGGAATGGCCGACTCCGCCATCAAGGCTTCGAACTCGCGCTGCCGCGCGGAACCCACGCTGACGACCACCCGCGACGGTCCTTCCCCGAACAGCGTCTGGTCCCGCCGCCCGCCGGCCGACAGTGTCGCCTCGCAGCCGATGGGCATCCGTCCCGTCACGCACGCCTCGGCCAGCGTCACCGCGACGCCGCCCTCCGCGCAATCGTGGGCCGCCGTTGCCAGGCCGGCGTCGATGGCCGCCCGCACCGCGCCCTGCACGCGCCGCTCGATCTCGAGATCGAGCGGCGCCAGTCGCCCGGCCACGCGGCCGTGCCGCGCCCACAGGTACTCGGAGCCGCCCAGGCTCACCGCCTCGGGTCCCAGCAGGGCGATGCGCTCCCCGGCGGCCTTGAACCACTGCGTCGCCAGCAATCCGGCGTCCTCCAGCAGGCCCACCACGCCGACGATGGGCGTAGGCAGAATGGCCTGGGGCGTGGCCCCCACCGCCGGAACAGTCTCATTGTAGAGGGAAACGTTGCCGCCCACTACCGGGACCTCCAGCGCCCGACACGCCTCGGCGATACCCTCGACCGCCTCGGCGAGCTGCCAGAGGATCTCCGGTCGCTCGGGCGAGCCGAAGTTGAGGCAATCGGTGACGCCCAGCGGTCGCCCGCCCGCGCACGACACGTTGCGGGCCGCCTCGCAGACGGCCATGGCGGCGCCGCGGCGCGGATCGAGAAAGACGTGCCGCCCGTTGCCGTCCACGGCGACCGCGACGGCGCGACGCGTGCCTTTCACGCGCAGGACGCTGGCGTCGGAGCCCGGGAGCACGAGCGTGTTGATGCCGACCTGCTGGTCGTACTGCCGGTACGCCCACTCCTTGGACGCGATCGCCGGCGAGCCGAGCAGCGCCACCAGCGCCTCGGCGCAGTCGGGCGGCTCGGGCAGCGTCATCGGATCGAACGCCTGGAGCGCGGCGAGCCCGGCCGGCGGCGCGTAGGGCTTCTCGTACCGCGGGGCCTCGGCCAGCGCCTCGACCGGGACGCGCGCGACCTCTTCGCCGCGGTGGCGCACGACGAGGTCGGGGCCGGCGGTGACCTCGCCGATCCGCACGGCGTCCAGCTCCCACTTGGCGAAGACGCGGCGGAGCTCCTCCTCGCGGCCTCGAGCGCCGACCAGCAGCATGCGCTCCTGCGATTCCGAGAGCAGCAGCTCGTAGGGCGTCATGCCCTCCTCGCGCTGCGGCACCGCGGAAAGCTCCACCGCCATGCCGGTGCCGCTCCGCCCCGGCATCTCGGAGGTGCAGCAGGCGAGGCCGGCGGCGCCCATGTCCTGGATGCCGACGACGGCGCCGGTCGCCATCGCCTCCAGGCACGCCTCCAGCAAGAGCTTCTCGGTGAACGGATCGCCCACCTGCACCGTCGGCCGGCGCTCCTCGGCGTGCTCGTCGAACGTCGCCGAGGCCATCGTGGCGCCGTGGATGCCGTCACGGCCCGTCTTGTTGCCGACGTAGAACACGGGATTGCCCACGCCCTCGGCCCGCGCGCGGAAGATCCGGTCGGCGCGCACCAGCCCCACGCACATGACGTTCACCAGCGGGTTGCCGGCGTATTCCGGCGCGAACGCGATCTCGCCGCCGACGGTCGGGCAGCCGAAGCAGTTGCCGTACCACGAGATCCCCGAGACGACGCCCTGGATGAGCCGCCGGGTTTTCGCGTCGGCCGGATCACCGAATCGAAGCGAATCCAGGATGGCGATCGGCCGCGCGCCCATCGTGAAGATGTCGCGCAGGATGCCACCGACGCCGGTCGCCGCGCCCTGGAAGGGCTCGATGAAGGACGGGTGGTTGTGGCTCTCGATCTTGAACACCACCGCCCAGCCGTCGCCGATGTCGAGCGCGCCGGCGTTCTCGCCGGGCCCCTGCAGCACGTGCGGCCCGCGCTGCGGCAGCCGCGCGAGGAAGACCTTGGAGTGTTTGTAGGCGCAGTGCTCCGACCACAGGGCGGAGAAGAGACCAAGCTCGGTGTAGGAGGGCTCGCGACCGAGTCGATGGATGATCCGGTCGTATTCGTCGGCCGTCAGCCCAAGGCCGCGTGCGAGGTCGAGCGTGACCTTCGGCTCAGCTCCCAACAAACCCCTTACCGCTTGAGGAAGGCGCCATCCTCGACCAGGCTGCCGAGGAGCGAGTGGAAGATCTGCAGCCCATCGGTGCCGCCCATGGCCGACTCCGCCGCCCGTTCGGGATGCGGCATGAGGCCGAGCACGGTGCCATCCTCGTTGACGATGCCCGCGATGTTCTCCACCGAGCCGTTCGGATTGGCGGCCCGCGTCACCTCGCCGGCCGCCGTCGCGTAGCGGAAGACGACCTGCTTGTGCGCGCGCAGCGTGCGCAGCGTCTCGGGATCGGCGTGGTACTTGCCCTCGCCGTGCGAGATCGGCATCGTGAGCACCTGTCCGGGCCGCAGCGCCCGGGTGAAGCGTTCTCGACCAGCAGGTGCGTGGACTGGCAGCGGTACTGCAGGCACTCGTTGCGCATCAACGCGCCGGGCAAGAGACCCGCCTCGCAGAGGATCTGGAAACCGTTGCAGGAGCCGAGCACGACGCCGCCGCCGGCCACGAACTCCGGCAGGGCCTCGACCACCGGCGAGCGGCCGGCCACGGCGCCGGCCCGCAGATAGTCGCCGTAGGAGAAGCCGCCGGGGAGGACGACGCAGTCGAGGTCGGCAAGGTTGCGCTCCCGGTGCCACACGTACTTGACCGGCTGCCGGATCACTTCCGAGATGACGTAATGGAAGTCGCAGTCGCTCCACGTGCCCGGAAACACGACGACGCCGAATCTCATGAAGTCGAGTCTCTCCTCTCCCGGTGCGGGGTTCGCGGCGCGAGACCGGATGCCATCTTACCGGACGGCTCCGGGCGGGGCAAGGCGCTCGGCCGCCTCCGCCTCGATCGTGTAGTCCTCGAGGATCGTGTTGGCGAGCAACCGCCGGCACATCTCGTCCACGCGCGCGCGGGCCCGCTCGGCCGACGGCGCGTCGACGTCGACCTCGACCAGCTTGCCGACGCGTAGCTCACGCACGTCGTCGAAGCCGAGGCCGGCCAGCGCGCGCTGCACCGCGGCGCCCTGCACGTCGAGGATGCCGGGCTTGAGCCGGACGAGGACACGAACCCTCATGCCAGTCCCGCCCGCCGGAAGATCGTGTCGACGTGGCGCACGTACCAGGCCGGATCGAAGCAGGCCTTCAGGTCGGCCGGCGGCAGGCGCTCGGTCACCGCGGGGTCGGCCGCCAGCAGGTCGAGGAGCGGCCGCCGCTCCTTCCAGGCGCGCATGGCGTGACCCTGCACGAGCTCGTAGGCCACCTGGCGGGCCAGCCCGGACTCGGTCAGCTTGAGCAGCACGCGCTGCGAATAGATGTTGCCGTGGCTCGCCTCGAGGTTCTCGGCCATCCGGGCGGGGTCGACGTCGAGACGCTCGACGATGAAGGCGGCCAGGTCGAGCATGTAGTCGAGCAGGATCGTCGAGTCGGGCAGGATCACGCGCTCCACCGACGAGTGGCTGATGTCGCGCTCGTGCCACAGCGCGACGTTCTCGGCGGCGGCGAGGGCGTTGGTGCGCAGCAGGCGCGCCAGCCCGCAGATCCGCTCGGAGAGCTCCGGGTTGCGCTTGTGCGGCATCGCGCTGGAGCCCTTCTGGCCCTCGCCGAACGGCTCCTGCGCCTCCAGCACCTCGGTGCGCTGCAGGCTACGCACCTCGAGAGCGATCTTCTCCAGCGACGCTCCCGCGATGGCCAGCGCCGCGCAGAACTCGGCGTGGCGGTCGCGCTGGACGACCTGGGTCGACACCGGCTCCACGCCGAGGCCGAGATCGCGGCACACCTCGTCCTCGAGCTCCGGCTCGACGTGGGCGAAGTTGCCAACCGCTCCCGACAGCTTGCCGACGGCGATCGCCTCGCGTGCCCGGCGCAGCCGCTCGACGTTGCGTCCGGCCTCGACGTACCAGACGGCGACCTTGAGACCGAACGTGGTGGGCTCGGCGTGCACCCCATGGGTGCGGGCGATGGTCAGGGTGTCGCGGTAGCGCAACGCGAGCGTGCGGAGCGCCTGGCGCAGCCGCTCCTGGCCGGCCAGCAGCAGGTCGGCGGCGTCGCGGAGCTGGAGCGCGGTGGCGGTGTCCCACACGTCGCTGGTGGTGAGGCCGAGGTGGACGAAGCGGGAGTCGGCGCCGAGCTGCTCCTCGAGGCTCGTGAGCAGCGCGATCATCTCGTGCTTCACGCGGCGCTGGACGTCGAGGATGCGCTCGATGTCGACCCGCGTGGCCCGGATGCGGGTCATGGCCTCGGCGGGGATGCGGCCGCGGCGGGCGTAGGCCTCGCACACCGCCACTTCCACCCGCAGCCACGCCTGGTACTTCGCCGCCTCGCTCCAAATACGCCCCATGGCGGCCCGGGTGTACCGCTCGATCACGCCCTCACCTTAAACGAAAACAGCGGGGAGCGAAAGAGGCGACGGCTAGTTGCGGAGCTCGGCGGGGAGGTTTCTGCGGTCCAGCGGGCCGAGGGTCGTCAGCGCGAGGCGGTCCTCGTCGATCACCTCGGTGATGAGGGCCTGCACCTCCTCGTGCTTGACGCCGTCGATCGAGGCCAGCATGGCGTCGATCGTGAGGAACGAGCCCAGGTGCATCTCGTGCTTGGCCAGCCGGTTCATGCGGCTCGACGTGGACTCCAGGGAGAGCATCAGACTGCCCTTGAGGTGATCCTTGGCCCGCTTCAGCTCCTCGGCGGTCACGCCGGTCTTCTTGAGGTCGCGCAGCTCCTTGAGGATCGACTTCAGCACCTTGGAGAAGTTCTGGGCGTCGGTGGCCGCGTAGACGTAGGCGATGCCGGTGTCGGCGAAGGCCTGCGCCCCCGAGTGGATCGAATAGACCAGGCCCTGGCGCTCCCGGACCTCCTGGAACAGCCGCGACGACATGCTGCCGCCGATCACGTCATTGAGCAGGAACATCGCGTAGCGCTCGGGGGCGGCGTGCGGCAGGCCCGGAAAGCCCATCACCAGGTGCACCTGCTCGAGCGCCTTGTGCACGATGTTGACGCCGGGCGCCAGCCGCGGCGCCCCCGCCACCCGCGGGCGCGCGCCGTGCTCGAAGCCGTTGAACCCGCGCCCGAACAGATCGACGACCTGCTCGTGGGTGACGTTGCCGGCCACCGCGATGATGATCTGCGGCGGCACGTACTCCTCCCCGAAGTGCTCGGCGATCATGTCGCGGCCGAAGCCGGCGACGAGGTCGCGGGTGCCCAGGATCGGGCGGCCCAGCGGGTGATCGCCCCAGATCTGCGCCGCGAAGAGATCGTGGATGACGTCGTCCGGCGTGTCCTCCACCATCCGGATCTCCTGCAACACGACCGACTTCTCGCGCTCCAGCTCCTCGGCGTCGAACAGCGGGTGGAGCAGGATGTCGGTCAGGAGGTCCACGGCGAGCGGGAGGTGCTCGTCGAGGACCTGGACGTAGAAGCAGGTGTTCTCTTTCGTGGTGAAGGCGTCCATCTGGCCGCCCACCGAGTCCATCGTCCGGGCGATGGCCTCGGCGGTGCGGGTGGCGGTGCCCTTGAACACCAGGTGCTCGATCAGGTGAGAGACGCCGCCCCGCGCCTCCGGCTCGTGGCGCGAGCCCGTTTCGACCCAGACTCCGACGGCGACCGACCGAACGTGCGGCATCCGCTCCGTCAGGATGCGGATGCCGTTCGGCAGGACGCTCTTGCGGTAGCCTTCAGTCACGTGGCGGGTTCGCGGCCTGCGGGTTCTTCAGCCGTTCCTTGTCGGCGAGCGCGGGCTGATCGCGCAGCGCCATCTTCCGCGACAGACGCATCTTGCCGTTGTTGTCCACCTCGATGACCTTGACGAGCACCTCGTCGCCCTCGGTCAGGACGTCCTGGACCGAGCGGATGCGGCTCTCGGCGATCTGCGAGATGTGGAGCAACCCCTCCGTGTTGGGAATGACCTCCACGAAGGCGCCGAACTCGACGATCTTCTTCACCTTGCCCAGGTAGATGCGGTCCAGCTCCACCTCGCGGCAGATGTCCTGGATCATGCCGACCGCCTTCTGCACCGACGCGCTGTCCGGCGAGAAGACCGTCACCCGGCCGTCGTCCTCGATGTCGATCTTGGTGCCGGTCGCCTCCTGGATGCCGCGCACCACCTTGCCGCCGGGGCCGATGATCTCGCGGATCTTTTCCTGCCGGATCTTGATCGTGACGAAGCGCGGCGCGTACGGCGACAGCTCCGTGCGCGGCTTCTCGATGACCTCGCGCATCTTGCCGAGCACCGTCAGACGCGCCTCGCGCGCCTGCCGGAGCGCGTCACGCATGATGTCGACGGAGACGCCGGTGATCTTGATGTCCATCTGCAGCGCGGTCACGCCCTTCTCGCTGCCGGCCACCTTGAAGTCCATGTCCCCGTAGTGGTCCTCGGTGCCCATGATGTCGGTCAGGATGCCGAAGCGGTCGCCGTCCTTGACCAGGCCCATGGCGATGCCGGCGACCGGCGCCTTGAGCGGCACGCCGGCGTCCATCAGGGCGAGCGAGGCGCCGCACACGCTGGCCATCGAGGACGAGCCGTTCGACTCCAGGATGTCGGACACCACGCGGACCGTGTAGGGAAACTCTTCCTTGGGGGGCATCACGGCCTCGACCGCCCGCTCGGCGAGCGCGCCGTGGCCGACGTCCCGCCGCGAGGGCGAGCCGAAGCGCCGGACCTCGCCGACCGAGAACGACGGGAAGTTGTAGTGGAGCATGAAGTGGCGATAGGACTCGCCCTCCAGCGCCTCGATCTTCTGCTCGTCGGCCTTGGTCCCCAGCGTGGTCGACACCAGCGCCTGCGTCTCACCGCGGGTGAACAGCGCGGAGCCGTGGGCGCGCGGCAGGTACGCCACCTCGATGGTGATCGGCCGGATCTCGTTGACCTTGCGGCCGTCGACGCGGATGCCGCGCTCGACGATCATCTTGCGGACCTCGGCGCTCTCGACCGCCTCGAACGCCTCGCGGACGAGGCCCTTCTTGCTGTCGTCCAGACCGAGGGCGGCCCACACCTCGTCGAACACGCGACCGACCGCCTCGGCCCGCGCGTGCTTTTCGTGCACCGCCAGCGCGCTGGCGAGCTTGGCGGCCGCCAGGCTCTGCACGCGGACCACCAGCGCGGGGTCACGGCCGGCCGCGGGATCGAAGGTCCAGCGGGGCTTGGCGGCCCTGGCCGCGAGCTCCTTCTGGATGCGCGCCAGCCGCTTGCACTGCTCGTGACCGAACGCGATCGCCTCCAGCATCTTGTCCTCGGAGACTTCCTTGGCGCCGGCCTCGACCATCAGCACGCCGTCCTCGGTGCCCGCCACCACCAGCTCGAGCTGCGAGGCCTCCTGCTGGACGGTGGTCGGATTGGCGACGAACTGGCCGTCGACCAGGCCGACCCGTACGGCGCCGACCGGACCCTCGAACGGGATACCCGAGAGACAGAGCGCGGCGGAGGCGCCGTTCATCGCCAGCACGTCGGGATCGTGCTCGGGATCGCCGGAGATGGCCAGGCAGACGACCTGCACCTCGTTGCGGAAGCCATCGGGGAAGAGCGGACGGATTGGCCGATCGATCAAGCGGCAGGTCAGGATCTCCTTCTTGACCGGGGCGCCCTCGCGCTTGAAGTAGCCGCCGGGAATGCGGCCGCCGGCGTACGCGCGCTCGCGGTACTCAACGGTGAGCGGAAAGAAGTCCTGGCCTTCCCTGGCGGTCTTGGC
>Ga0209577_10005985_pt1 | contig 11274 bp, 12 predicted proteins | sample GraSoiAngelo_109_FD_185874 | JGI IMG/M metagenome (GOLD analysis project Ga0209577, IMG submission 185874) | Grasslands soil microbial communities from the Angelo Coastal Reserve, California, USA - 14_0903_12_20cm (SPAdes) (version 2) | ecosystem: Environmental > Terrestrial > Soil > Grasslands... | reverse complement strand
CAGGGTGTCGACGCGCCCGATCATGTCCTCGTGGCAGAACAGCCAGGCGGTGCCCGCGACGATGTCGGCGCCAGCGGCGAGCGCGGCGACGACCCCGTCGACGCTCGTCACCGCGCGCACCGTGTCGCTGGCGCAGCGCTGGTGCTTCTCCGCCTTCTGCACCGCCGTGACCTCGACGCCGATCTCCGCCGCGTGGCGGGATACCTCGTCGAGCAGGTTGCCGATGGCGCGGTGGCTCATCGCGGTGATGCCCACCCTGCGCCCCTGCTGGACGAGGTCGAGGATCATCCGCGCGGCGGTGTACGTCTTCCCCGAGCCCGGCGGTCCCTGGACCGGCAGGTACCCGTCGCGCAGCTCGAGAGCGAGACGTCTACCTGCGTCGAGCGTGGTCTCGGAGGCACGGCGCAGAGGATCACCGAGGGGGTGACCGGCGACGCGCGGCCGGTGACGCAGCAGCAGGTCGCGGGCGGCCCGATACGGGCCCGGAGCATCCACGCCGTGGGTGACGACCCACTCTCCGACCCGCCGCAGCGCGTGCCGCAGCGCCTTGGTGTCGATCGGGTGGCCGGCGACGAGCGCCTGCGGGTGGGGAAGCTCGCGCTTTTTCAGGCCACGCTTGAGCACCAGCACGCCGTGTTCGCAGTCGATCTCGTGCACCGTCCCGGGGCTCGTCGTCGTGGCCGGATCGACCGGGGAGTCACCGACGCCGATGGTCGAGTCCTGCACCGGATCGAAGGTGTACCGGTGCAGCTCCGAGCTCTTCTCCGTTCCGCACACGCGGTCGAACCGCAGACCCGCGATGCAGTCCGGGTCCTCGTACAGCTGCTCCTCCCCCATCGCCAGCCGGGCATAGTAGGCCCACCACGCCGGCCGGTCCTCGCGCCGGTGCCAGTCGAGGAGACCGGCGAGCACGGTGACGACGGCATCCGCATCCGGGTCACCCGACGGACGGGCGAGGAGGCAAGCGGCGAGCTCCCGCGCCTCCTCGCTGTCGCGGGCCACCTCCTCCGAGGGCGCGCCGTCCACGGGCTCGGGGCGGGGGAGCGGCTCACCACCCCGCGCCTCGAGCTCGGCACGACGCTGTTCGAGCCAGCCGCGCAGCCGCCAGGTCGACTCGCAGTCCGCGGCGTTGTACTCGGCGATCGCGTCGAGGATGGCGGGGTCCCGGCTCTCGAGCCAGCGCTCGTACTCGACGATGCTCGAGCCACCGTCGGTGATCGCGCCGGTGCGCTTGGGCATGAACAGCGGCTCGAGTCTCTTCAGCCCGTACGACTCCGCGGAGACGCGAACGCCCTCGCGGACGACGCGGTAGAGGTCGACGAGGACGCCGCCCCGGAGCAGCCGGTCGACCTCGTCCTCCCGCGTCGCGTGCTGACCGGCCAGACAGCGCAGTTTGGTCAGCTCATACGAGGCGTAGTGGTAGACGTGGAGCGACGGGTCGCGGTCGAGCCGGTCGATGACGAGGTCGACGAGCTGCTCGAAGGCCCGCTTCTCGCCGGCGCGGTCGTGGCCCCAGAAGGCGTGGTACCGCGGCGCGCCCTCGACGATCTCCGTGATCCCGAAGAGGTACTCGATCCCGGTGTCCTCCGCCCACGGGTCGCCCTCGATGTCGAAGAAGAGGTCTCCCGGCGAGGGTTCGGGAAGGGAGCCGAGCCCGCGCGCGCCGTCCTGTGGCGTCCGCAGCTCGTACCGCATCACCCCGTCGGTGCGCTGGCGCAGTTGCAACGCCGCCTGGGCGTGGAGGTTGGCGAGCGTCTCCTCCGCCATGCGCGGGACGACGGGGAGGATGACGGCGAGACCCTCGAGGGTGCGCACACCCTCGGCTTCGAGACGGCGGACCTGGTCGCGACGCATCCCGGCCACGAGGGACAGATGGTCGTCGTCGCGGCGCCGAGCCGCGCAGCCATCCGCCCAGCGGCAGACGCCGCAGTGCTCGACCCGGTCGGGGTAGGTGTCGCGCGGTCCTCCGCCGACCACCTCCTCGAGCCGGCGGCGCGCCTCGCGGTGGTAGGAGACGACGTCGGCGACCAGCCGCGTCTCCGTCTCCCCGTTGCCGAGGACGATGTGGAGATGACGGGGCGCACGGCCCTGGAGGCGCTCGACGTGGAGCGAGTACTCCGCGGTCTGGAGCAGCGCCGCAGCCTTCAGCGAGCGCGCCAGCTTGGTGTCGGCGACCTCGTACGACCACGGGCCGAGGTCGCTCGGCTCGGCGACCCGGAGCAGGAAGTCGGCACGCCCGTGCCACCGGCCGTCGAAGAACGCCGCCTGGTAGATGACGTCGGCGCCGTCACGCATCGCCTGGAGCGTCACCGCCTCCCACTCGTGGAGGCCGGCGAGCGTGTACCGGCCGCGGGGTATCTCGACCACCCTCCTGCCCTCGGCGCGGAGCGCCTCGAGGTGGTTCTGCTCATGGTCCCCGCCGCGGCGGCGGAGGATCTCGAGCTCGGGGTCGTCACGGACCGGCGCCTCGAGGAGACCCTGCGCGACCGCGCGGTCGAGCTCGGTCAGGTGCTCGCAGGCGAGGAAGCCGGTGAGATCGGTGGCGCTGAGGACGAGGGTCCCGTCGATAAGGATCATGGGAGGAGCATCAGTGAGCCCGGCGACGGCAGCCTGTCGCCCCAGGGGGCGTCGGCCAGTGTCACCCCCGGCTGGGTGGTGGGGGCGCCCGTCACCCGGCCGGACCTCCGCCGTCGCCCGCAGGGGACACCGCCGCGACCTGCGCGTGAGGCGGCGTGCCGGTCATGGTCGACCGTCCCGCCGGCGGCGGCCCAGCACCACCGCGGTCACGATCGCCGCGGTCACCGGCAGCGTGACATACCAGAGGTGCACGGCGAGCGCGGCGCCGACGACGAGGAGCGCTGCGCTGACGAGGCATCCGCACGCGTTCGAGCACCCCGACGGCGACGCAGGTCGCCGAGCTGGGCGACGGCCTGCCCCCCAGCCGAGGAGCAGTCCGAGCGCGAGCCCCTCGGCGAGCTCGTCGTCGTGGTGACCCACGGTGCTCGCCGCTCAGCGGGGCCTGCGGCCCCACGCCGTGCCCCAGGTCTCGCGCATGGCGCGGTAGCGGGCGATCGCCTCGGCCTCGGCGCGGTCGGCCAGCTCCTGCTCGTCCATGTCGGTGTCCCCCCATGTCGCCGCCCGTCTGGTTCGTCGGGTCGTACGATGCGCCGCCCCAGCGACACGGGCCTGTCGCGGCGGCCGCGCACGCTCGGCCCATGGACATCGCGACACCCGACGATCAGGGGCCGGCGCCCTCGCGCCGGCGGGTCATCACCGGAGTGCTGCAGGCATTCCTCGACAACGCACCCGACCAGGGGTTCCTCATCCTGGGTGACCCCGAGCGCCCGGACGAGTTCGTCCAGTTCAAGCGCTCCGCCGGGATCATCTATGGGGAGGTCGGATCGCGGCAGTGGGACGCTCCCGAGCGGCGACGGCCGCTGAGCCCGGACGCCGAGGCCACGCTCGCCCGCGAGGGCTTCACCCACGGCGGCGTCGAGAAGAACTACTGCCGCGACGAGCTCGCCCAGAGCGCGCCCTACCTCGCCGAGCTCGTCGACCGTCTCGTCGCCGCTGCGTACGGGCGCGACTTCGTCGATGCTCCGCAGGTGAGCAGTGACGTCGAGCCGGTGTGCGCGGCCGCTCGCAGCCTCGGCGCACGCGTCCGGCCACCCAGCCCGGGCCAGCCCTTCGACCGCGAGCTCCACTACCGCCGGCTCTGGGAGCCGCTGCGCACCACGCCTGGGCTGGCTGCCCGGGCGGGCAGGGCACTGCGCAGCAACTTCTTCGACCAGCAGCTCGACACCGAGGACGTGCTCGGCTTCCGCGCCGCGGTCGAGGCCGCGAGCGGCTTCGACGAGCTCCCCACGTGGGCTCAGGACTGGATCCGCAAGGCGGAGCAGGGCCCCCTCCAGGTCCGGCTGCGACCGCCCGCCTGATCCGGGCCCTCCGACCGCGGCTGGATCCACGCCAGGCAGGTCCGCAAGTCGACGTCGATCCCGTACGTCGGCCATCTCCTCGGCGTCGCCTCCCTCGTCATCGAGGAGGGCGGATCGGACGACGAGGTGATCGCCGCGCTCCTCCACGACGCCGTCGAGGACCAGGCGGTGCCGAGACCCTCGCCCTGATCCGCCGGAGGTTCGGGGACCGGGTCGCGGACATCGTCGACGCATGCTCGGACACCGACGTGCAACCGAAGCCGCCGTGGCGCCAGCGCAAGCTCGAGTACATCGAGCACCTCCGGGATGCCTCGGAGGAGGTGCTGCGGGTCAGCGCGGCCGACAAGCTCCACAACGCGCGCGCGATCCTCGCCGACCACCGCCGTCTCGGGGAGGTCGTCTTCGTGCGCTTCTCCGCACCGCGGGACTCGACCCTCGCCTACTACTGCCTCCTTGACGACGTCTACCAGAGGCGCCTCGACAGCAGCCTCGCGGCCGAGGTGCATGCGACCGTCGAGGCGCTGCTCGCCGCCTCCGGCTCCGAACGCCTCACCGAGCTGCCGGTGCACTCCGCCGAGGAGCTCGAGGAGTGGCGACAGCGGCGGTCAGCCCGCCTGTCGCCCTGAGGTCGAGCGGTCGTTCATCGCCACGCCGGGCCCGCCTCCGAGAGCTCCAGGAGCCCGTCGGCGAGGTCCTCGATCAGCTCGCGGCGGGCGAGCCGCTCGATCCAGCCGACCGGGATCCCCCGCTCACCCCCGATGCCGAAGTGGGCGCCGGCGAGCTGCCCGTAGATCGCGGCGGTGGTGTCGGCGTCGGCTCCGAGGTTGGCCGCCAGCAGGCACCCCTCACGGAAGCTCGACCCGGTGTCGAACGCCCAGAGCGCCGCTTCGAGAGAGTCGACGACGTATCCGGTCCCGCGCACCTCTGAAGCCCTCTTCCCACGGAAGGAGCCGGACGCCACCGCGGCGATCGACGGCTCCAGGGGACGATCAGCCCACAGGCCGGGCACGGGCGCATACAGCGCGCCGAGGAGGTCGTCCTTGCAGGTGCCATCGAGCGCGCCGACGATCAGGCCGCCGAGGTACCGGCAGGCGTCGACGTACACGGGGAGCGCATAGGTGGTGCGCGAGCTCTCCCCCGCCGCCTCGACGGCGGTCTCGGGGCTGCGGGCGAAGGCGAGCGGCACCGGCGCCAGCCGCATCATCGAACCGATGGCCGTCGACTGTGGGTGGGTCGCGCCCGCGTATGCGTCGCCGGTCCGTTCGAAACGCTCGAGCGCGCCGCTCACGGTGTTGCCGATGTCGAAGCAACGGCCGTTGCTGCTGAGGTGGCCGTCGCGCATCCAGCGCACGTAGCGGCGCATCTGGTCGGCGGGGTCGAACCCGCCGCACTCCACGAGGCTCTCGGCGAGGCAGAGCGCCATCGAGGTGTCGTCGGTCCACTCTCCGGGTCGGAGGTGGAACGGGCCTCCGCCGACCATGTCGTCGATGGGGGTGAAGGTTCCCGGCGAGCGGAACTCGAGGGTCGTCCCCACTGCGTCGCCCGCGGCGAGCCCGAGCATCGCCCCGCTGTAGCGCTCACGCCGGTCCATCACCATATCCTGCCTACGCCGCCTCGTCGTCTGCGCACGCGGCGGTCGCGAGCTCCGCCTCGATCGCGATCACACAGTCGAGCACGCCCGCGCGCAGGCCGTCGAGCGCGCAGGCGACGTCGTCGGCGACCCCCTTCATCGAGGTGAGCTTGGTCTTCATCCCCTGGATCTCGCGGAGGCGGTTGCGCACCGACTGCCGGCTCGCCACCAGGGCGAGGGCGCGTGCCAGCCGGATCGCGGCCTCGAAGCCGGGCGCCTCGGGGTCATCGGGGTCGAGCTCGCAGATGACGTCCTGGCCGTGGAGGGTGAGCGGGGCGCACCCCGCCGGCGCCAGGCCGGGGGCGAAGACGGCGACCGCGACCGCGGCACCACGGTTGCGCCGGGCGCCGTCGAGCTCCCGGGCGAGCGCGGTCAGGCCGAGGCGGCGATCCTTCGCCTCGATGGCGACGCGGACCTCGACGCCCCGCGTCCAGCTCGGATCGAGTTGGAGCACGTAGTCCCCGGTCTTGGCCCGAACCCCGGCGCCGACGGTCGTGCCGGTGTGCTCGAGCAGATCGCCCCAGCACCGCGCCAGCGGTGCGAGACGGTGGCCGACGTGGTCCTCGAAGTCGCCGCCCTTGGCGGTGCCGCGAGCACGCTCCTCGGCGCGTGCGGTCCGCGCCGCCTCGAGGTTGCTCAGCCGCTCGGCGACGCGCTCGAGCCCCTCACGCATCTCGTCGCGAAACCCGTGGAGCGGGCTGCCCTCGCGCGCCGGGTCGAGGAGTTGGGCGAGGAGCGCCCCATCGCCGTCGAAGTAGGTGCCGAGCAGGGTGCGGATGCGCCCGATCGCGCTGTCGCGCCGCTCCGGGTCGAAGAGCTCGGCGGTGAGCCGGCGAAGCTCCCCGCGCTCACCGAGGAAGCGGTCGAGGGTGCGCGGCAGCCGCCCGTCGGCGTCGGCGAAGTTGTCGCGCAGAGTGGTCGTCAGCGCCTCGGACGCGGCCTCGTTCGAGCGGTCCATGCGCTCGAGGAGCGCAGCGAACTCGCGCTGCACGGCGTCGACGTTGACCGTCACCCCGGCGTTGGCGAGGGCGATGAGGCCGACCCGGAGCGCCCGTTCGACGAGCGCCGGGCGGTCCGCGTCCTCGTGCTCGGCGACGAACCGGACCAGCTCGGGGTCGCGGACGCAGAGCGAGTCGGCGCAGAGCCGATCGCCCTCGATGGTGACCTGGGTCATGCGTGTCCCTCCTGCCGCGACCGCCGGCGCGACCGGTGATTGCTCGGTGAATGGGCTGAATGTGGAGGGTCGTGACGACAGCACCCTGTCGTTCTCCTGCTCACGTCCGGGCGCTGCGCCGGATCCAATGGATGAGGAGGGCGAGGACCCCGTAGAACGCTGCCAGCCAGGGCGAGACGATGATTGCGGAGAGAACGAGCGAGCCGATGACGACCGGCGGCCACGCCCAGGACGGCAGCGGCTCGGGCGCCTGGACCGCCGGGTGCAGGGCGGCCTGGACGAGCCGCCTCCGGCGATAGCGGTAGAACAACGGACGCCGGTACCAGCGCTTGCCCCGCACCGCTCCGGTGCGCCCACGCCGGACCGGCCGAGCGCGTCGGCTGATGATCCGCGCATGAGGTCAGCTCACAACGGGGAAGGCGGTGACGTGCACCACCGATCCGCCGTGGACGAGCGCGGTCGCGGCGACCCGGACGCCGGTCAGCGCCACGGTATCGCCCAGGCCGGGGGCCGGATGGACCGTCGCCTCGGCGCCGGCGAGGGCGGCGAGCCAGGCGAGGACGTCGGCGCGTCCGAGGGGACGCAGACCCGCAGTGGGGTCGATGAGCGCGTCCGCCGCGTAGCTGCCGATGAGCGACGGCCAGAGGTGGCGGAGCGTCCGGCCCCGGCCGAAGAGGTCGACGCAGACCAGCTCGCCGGCGATCGCGGCGACGACCCCGCGCTGGCCGCGCCGTGGCCGCAGACCGGCGACGAGCCGGCCGATGTCGTGTCCACGGCCGTGGTGCAGACCCCCTCGACGAGCAGCACCGGCTCGCTGCAGTGGTTGACGACGACGAGGTCGGGCACGGAGCCCACCTCGTCCACCTCGGTGACGGCCACTCGTCCGGTGGGCCCGACGTCGGTATAGAGGACGTACGACGACGGGAGGCGCGGCGTGGTAGAGCGGGAAGAGGCTCAGCGTGCCGGCGTGCATCGGACGGCCGACGCGCAGCGCGCCGCCCTCGCCCACGCTCACCGTGGTTCGTACGAGGTCGATGGTCGAGGCATGGGTCATGGGTGTCCCTCCCGCCGCGATCCGCCCGGCGCGACCGGTGATTGCTCGGTGATTGCCGAGTATCTGCGCCAGGCTGGCGACAACACCCTGTCGCCGGCGCGCAGCAGGGCGTCCGCGAGCTCCGTGCTCAGCCGGAGGGTGCTGAGCTCGAGGACTCGGCCCTCGTGGAGGACCGCGTGCGCGTGGTGGCCGGCGACCTCCGCGAGTGCCGGTCCCGCCACGGTGTGGGTCCACGGAGCCGCGGCGATGGCGGCGAGGAACCGCCGGGCGGCGGCCTCATCGCCGGCCCCACGCGGCAACGGCGACGCTCCCCGCGCGGTGACCGCTCGCGGCTCGCTCCAGACCCGGAGTGCGAGGACCGCGCCGGCGGAGAGCAGCATCCAGCCCCTTGTGACGGTGATCGGCTCGAAGTGCGACGTCGGCGGGTCCTCCTCGTCGCTCGGGCGGGAGCCGAGCGCCCAGAGGCCGGTGCGTGCGATGGCGGAGAGTCCGCCGCGGCCCTCCCCGTCGAGGCCGGCGAGCGCGACCAGGGCGGCGAGCGGCGGGTCGAGCGTGCCCCGGAGGACCGGGGGACCGGTCCACCACCACCGAGCCTCCACGGCCTCGACGGACACCACCTGCTCCTCGCCCGGGCCGACCAGCGCCGCCGCCTGGGCCGCGCGGTCGGCGAGGCCGCCGGTGAAGAGGTCACCGGTGTGCACCGCGACCGCGCCGGGCCCGCGGTTGGCGACCAGCAGCGCCCCCGGGCGCGGCGGCACCGTCTCCCCCACCTCGAGCTCGCTGCGAACGGATGGCAGCCCGGTCCATCGGGGGCCGCGGGCGTCGTCGAGAGGGACGAGGGTCAGCCCCGACCGATGCCGCCATGGGGGTCTGGCCCTGACCCCGGCGAGGAGACGGGCGACCGGTGCGGAGACGTCGTGGTGCATGGGTGGGCCTCGGGTCGGAGACGGCCGGGTGGGCCACCGCCACCCTGGCAATCGCCCGCGACAGAAGCCTGTCGCGGGTGCTCAGCCGCCGCCTTCCGGACCGTACATCTCCGCACCCCGCCGCATCGAATCGGCGACGTGCTCGCGGAGAGAGGCGGGCTCGACCACCTCCACCACCGCCCCCCAGCCGAGCACCCAGGGACGCATCTCCACCTCGCTCGCCACCCGCAGGCGCAGCTCGACGCCGCCGTTCCCCCGATCCGTGTACCGCGCGCTGGGATGCCAGAGCGTCGCCCGCACCCGCGGCGCGGCCTCGGCGTCGAAGCGCAGCACCACCTCGTCCTGGCCGGTCCCCTGCCAGATGCCCCAGGAGCCGGCGACGAGGGCGTCGATGTCGAAGTCGTCCGGGACGGTGAAGATCTCGCCGAGCAGGTGGGCGCGTCCGATGCGGTCGAGGCGGAAGGGGCGCACCTCTTTGGAGACGCTGTCATGGGCGAAGACGTAGATGGTGCGGGCCTCCGCGCGCGGCTCGAGGAAATACGGTCGCAGCACCCGCTTCGAGGTCTGGCCCTTGCCGTCGGTGTACTCGACCTCCACCGGGCGGCACTGGACGAACCCGTCGATCACGGTCCGCTCCACCTGGCGCCGCTCCGCGTCGACCGGACGCCGTTCCACCGACGCCATCAGCATCGCGAGGTAGCGGTTGACGACGGGGACCCGCAGGGCGCTGCCGAGCCGCGCGAGGGCGCCGACGAGCGCCTGGTCGTTGTCGGTCCGCATCTGCTGGAGGAGCCGCAGGGCGACGAGCACGGTGGTCGCCTGGTAGGGGTCGAGCTGGATCGGCGGCAGCTTCGTGCCCACGCCGATGCGGTGGCGGTGGCCGGTCTTCTCGAAGTCGATGCCGATCTCGTCGCGGAGGAAGGCGATGTAGCGCTGGGCGGAGCGCTGGTCGACGCCGAGCCGTTCGCCGAGCTCCCGGGTCGTGAACCCGACGGTGGTCTCGCCGAGGAGGAAGAAGGCGTCGACCACCCGGCGGAAGTGGTCACCGGACTCGTACTCGGCGGGCATCGCCCGCGCAGAGTAGCGCGCCCCCCGCCGGGCCGTCACTACCATCGGGCGGTGACCTGCCATCCCTCGCCGGGGATTCCCGGAGACCGCGCCTACTGGGTCGTCCCGGACCGGCTGGTGGCGGGCGACTACCCGGGCAACCCCGACGCGGAGGTCGCGCGCCGCAAGCTCGACGCCCTCGTCGCCGCCGGCGTCCGCCACGTCGTGAACCTCATGGAGGAGGACGAGAGCCGGCGGTTGCGGCCGTACGCCGAGGATCTCGCCGAGCACGGCGTCACCGTCCGCCGCTTCCCGATCCCGGACATGACCGCGCCACCCGCCACGACCATGTGCGCGATCCTCGACGACATCGACGGGGCGATCGACGGCGGCCGTCCCGTCTACGTCCACTGCTGGGGCGGCCGAGGACGCACCGGGACGGTGGTGGGTTGCTGGCTCGTCCGCCACGGGCCCTGCAGCGGCGCGGACGTGGTGCAGAGCATCGCCTCGCTGCGCCGCGAGTGCGCCGATGCGCATATGCCGTCGCCGGAGATGCCCGACCAGGTGGCGATGGTCCGGGGCTGGGCGCGGGGACGGTAGCCCGGCAGGAGCTGGCGGCGGCGACAGGCTGATGTCGTGACCCCGTGAGATGATCGAGACCCACCTGCGCGCCCATGACGTTTGCTTCCTCCGCGACGAGGACGGCGACTTGCGCGTCGACTTCCACAGCGACGAGCGCCCGGGAGTGGTCACGGTCTGGCTCATCGCCCGGGGCGACGACGAGAACACCTACACGATCACCGGCTCCGCGGACGGCGTGCCCGTTCCCCTCAGCCACACCCAGGCGCTCGCACACTGCAACGAGTGGGACTCTCGGCGCTGCCTGCGTCATCCTCGAGTTCTGGGCCTCGTTCGTGCCCGTGGGCGACGGCGGCGCCGCGGAGCGCGCCGCGCGGGCCTGTACATCACCGGAACCGAGTGCACCTCGTCTCAGACGCAGGTGCAGCCGGTCTCCTGCGCGCAGCCGGTGCAGCAGTAGGTGTGACCGTCGTCGGCCAGGTAGCCCTTGCCGAGGTTCTCTCTCCACAGCGGCTCGGGCTTGCCACAGCCGGGGCAGATCCGCACCTCGACAGGCGAGAATCCATTGTCGACCTCGACAGTGGGATCGACGGGCGGATCGAGGACGGCATCGCGCATCGCGTGTCTCCTATCGTCGCAGCGACCGTTGATCTTATGATAGTCAGCATATCATGTCGCACCCACCGTACCCGCGTCCCCTCGCTACCCGATACCGCGGGCGACGGGGTACTCGAAGACCGCGGAGACGTCGACGGGCGGGGCGTCCCCGAAGGGGCGCAGCCTGCCGCTGGCGGTGATGGTGTAGCCACCCTCGTCGCCTGCGGCGATGATGCCGCGGGCGCTCTCGGTGCCCGGGAGGATTCCGATCGACGGGAGCGCCGCGGCGATGCCGATACTGTGGACGCCACCCCAGGCGTCCACGATCCAGC